>Ga0302228_10000935_pt1 | contig 22520 bp, 23 predicted proteins | sample II_Palsa_N1_2_FD_193519 | JGI IMG/M metagenome (GOLD analysis project Ga0302228, IMG submission 193519) | Peat permafrost microbial communities from Stordalen Mire near Abisko, Sweden - II_Palsa_N1_2 | ecosystem: Environmental > Terrestrial > Soil > Palsa > Peat permafrost | place: Sweden... | reverse complement strand
TCCGCTGAGGCCAGGAAACGACAGACCCGGGCGATCTCTTCGGCGCTGGCCGGACGGCGTAACGGCACGTCGGCGCAAACCCGTTCATAGGCCTGCTGCAGTGTCTCGCCATAGGCGTCCATCAACGGCTGCATTTCCTGATCAGCCATGGGCGTGCGCACCCAGCCTGGACACACCGCGTTGACCCGCACGCCGTGGGGCCCGTAATCCCTGGCCAGGGAGCGATTGAGTCCCAGCAACGCGTGCTTGGCGGTGGTGTAGCCGCAGACTTCCGGCCCCGCCGCGAGTGAGGCAATGGAGCCGATCAGTACGATATTTCCGGCACTTTCCAGCAACAGTGGCAGGCAGGCTCGCGCGCTGTAGAAGGCACTGTCGAGGTTGCTGCGCAGGGCCGCTTCCCAGGTGTGCGGGCTGGTTTGGGTGGCGCTGCCCAGCCCATGGCCACCGGCACAGGCCAGCAGTACATCGAGCCGAGCGTAACGCTGGCGGATTTGCGTGATAAATCCATCCCAGGTGTCGGGGCAGGCCGCATCGCCCACCAGGATCAGGCCACCGGTTTCTGCGGCCACCTGTTCCAGCGGCTCGCGACGGCGGCCGATCAGCACCAGTCGCGCGCCTTCGCCCGCGTACAGCCGGGCGCAGGCGGCGCCGATGCCGGTGCCGGCACCGGTGATCACCACCGTGCGCGGCTCAGGCATCGGAATGCTCCGTGCGGTTGAGCACCTGGCAGTAGGAGCTGATGGGGAAGTTCGACAGCGCATCGAAGGACGACCCGGCATAGCCGAAGATCTTGCCGTCGCTGCGGTGTTGTTGCAGGTCGATCAGCACCAGGCCGAGGGTGGGGATGATCTTTTCGCGCCAGACAAACAAGTACAGTTCATCGGCAATCTTGTAGTAGTGGCAGCGGTCGGTGTCGCACAGGCCTTGCTCGACGCCTTTGAGGCACTGCCAGGCGTAGAACTGGTTGTTGAGGTAGATGTGCTCGTAGACCTCGCTCGGGCTGTAGCGGTACTGGTTGCGCAGGCCTACCAGTTCGCCTGTCGGAGCGTGTGGGCACTGGCCTTCCTGCCATGGACGGTCGAGGCTGCCGTGGAGGAAATCCACTTGTACCGAGGTCAGCGGCTTGCCGGCGAGGGCACGGCTGTAGAGACCTTCAGCGGTTTCTGCCTGAGTGGGCAAGTGGCCGATGACGGCGGTGAACGAGGTGCTGGTAGTGTCGAGCACCAGGCTGATGGACCAGCTCTGGCCGTTTTCATGCTTGATGAAATCCACCAGGTAGAGACCGGGGCGGATCGACGTGGCGCGGTAGGGCGCCGTGCCGGTGGAGTGACCGTCAGCGGCACGCCAGGACAGGGTTTGGTGGTCGAAGCGATGCTCGATCTGCCAGCCGTTGGCGAAGTGCAGGGTGAAGGTCCTGCCGTTCAGGTCCGCGAGGTTAGGCAGGATAAAGGCTTGGGGGGCAAAGCCCTCGGCGAGGGCGCCTACGGTGATCCAGTCAGAGGATGTGCTCATTGGAAGGGTCCGGTTGGGTGGGTTGGCGTCTCTAGCTTTTTTGGGTTTTGTGTGTGGATTGGGTCAGGGGTGGCCCTCAAGCCAAGCCCCCAAAACCAGGCTGCCAATCAAACAACCGCAAAGTAATGCTTAACAAAACTCTCACTGACCACTTCCCACAAAACCGGCGTGCCCTTGGTCACAAACCAGCTGTCACCGGCCTTGTAGCGTGTACTTTGGCCGGTGGACTCATCCGTCAGTACCACTTCGCCGGTCACCACCGTGGCCTGTTCGGCGAACGGATAGACCATCCTGAACTTGCCTTGGGTGGTGCCGAAGTAGGCGCTGCTGACCGGGTCGGTCGGTGCCCCAAAGGTCATCTTGCCAAAGGCTTTGACTTCTCCTTCGAGAATCTCTGAGCCGAGGTCGGCCACGGTGCCCCAGGCGTCGAGCTCCGACAGTTGGATGTGTTTTTTGAGGGTGGTGAGGGTCATGGCAGTTGCTCCTGATGAGAAAAAATTAACGGCGGCCATTCCAGTAGCCGGACAACTGGTGCCAGGACTTGCCGGCAGTCAGCAGCAGCGGGCGGATGGCATCTTTGCCGATGATGGTCGGGCGATGGATCGAGCTGACCAGGTCATACCGCGCCGACCCTTCGCTCATGCCTTCGGCCAGCACCTTGCAGATGATGTGGCTGGGGGTGACGCCAAAACCTGAATAACCCTGGACAAAAAATGCGTTGCTGCGCCCCGGCAAGGTGCCGATCTGCGGGAACAGGTTCGGGCTGCAGGCCATCGGGCCGCCCCAGGCGAGGTCGATTTTCACGTCCTTGAGGTAGGGGAAAATCTTCAGCATCAGGTGCCGGTTCCAGGCCTTGAGGTCACTGGGAATGTGCTCCACCAGCGGTGTCGCGGCCCCGAACAGCAGGCGGTTTTCGTTGGTGACCCGGTAGTAGTCGATCACCGGGCGGATATCGCTGTAGGCCCCACGAATCGGGCTGATGCGGTTGATCAGCTCTTCGCTCAACGGCTCGGTCATCATCTGGAAGGCATAGGTGTTGATGGTCGAGCGGTGCAGCTCCGGTTCCAGCTTGTTGAGGAAGCTGTCGCAGGCCCACAGCAGCTTGCTGGCCTTCACCGAACCACGACCGGTACGCACGGTGATGCGCTCGCCATAACTGACTTCCAGGGCCGGGCTGTTCTCGAAGATCCGCACGCCATGACCGGCCAGGGCCGTGGCTTCACCCAGCAGCAGGTTCAGCGAATGCACGTGGCCGCCGCCCATGTGCAACAGCGCACTGCTGTAGGCATTGGAACCGATGATCTGCTTGACGTCAGAACCACCGAGAAAGCGAATCTCATGTTTGCTGTTGATCGACTTGAAGTCTTTTTCCCAGGCCCTCAGGGTCTTTTCCTGGCGGGTGTTAAAGCCCATGTAGCCATAGCCGTGGCAGAAGTCGGCATCGATGTTGTACTTGGCGATGCGGTCTTTGATGATGTCGGCACCCAGGTCGCTGATCTCGAACACCTGGCGCAGGCCATCTTCGCCGACGTCTTTCTTGATCTTCTCCAGGTCATGGCCAATCCCGGCCATGATCTGCCCGCCATTACGGCCGGTGCCGCCAAAACCCAGGTAACGCGCCTCCAGTACGACAATGTTGGTGATGCCTTTTTCGGCGAGTTCAAGGGCGGTATTGATGCCGGAAAAACCGCCGCCAATCACCACGACGTCGGCCTCCACATCCTGTTCCAGGGTCGGGAAACTGAGGTTGTATTTCTTGGTGGCCGTGTAATAGGTAGGCGTTTCAATAGTGATCATGGCGCAGCCTGAAAAAGTGAAGGAAGGCTCTAAAGCGGATGCCTGCCATTAGGGGCCCTGGCGGGGTGGAAGTCTTGATTCTCCGTGCCGGGGCTTTTGATTCAGCGCGCCAGCCGCGGCTTTCGACCCACAAGTTATAGCGCGGCCAGAGGGGCGAGATGTTAGAGTTTCGTTAAATTATTAACTAAATCTATCGTGACCCTGATCCCTATGCTCAAACCTCGACAATCCCTGACGTTGACCCTGTTACAGGCCCGTGAAGCGGCCATGAGTTTTTTTCGCCCCTCACTCAATGAACACGGCCTGACTGAACAGCAATGGCGGGTTATCCGCATCCTCAGCCAATACGATGAACTGGAGATCTACCAACTGGCGGAACTGGCCTGCATTCTCAAACCGAGCATGACCGGCGTACTGGTGCGCATGGAGGCGGCGGGGATGATTCACCGGCGCAAGGCCGAGCAGGACCAGCGGCGGGTTCTGGTGACGTTGGCGGAGAAGGGCAAAGCCATGTTTGAGTCCATGAGCCAGTGCATGGAGGGCAACTACCAGCGCTTGCAGGATCAGTTGGGGGAGGAGAAGTTACAGACGTTATTGGGATTGTTGGATGAGCTGAAAAACATCAAGCGCGTGTAGCCGCTGCCGAGGTACGAGGCTGCGATGCGGGCCGCAGGACCGCCCTCGGGGGCCGCTTCGCAGCCCATCGCAACCTCGTGCCTCGGCAGCGGCTACAGGTCAGTACACAGCGCCGGTGCTCGCAGGCGCCGCTGTACCTTTGAATTTCCCCGCCAGCGCCTGCAACCCACGCATCAATACCGTGGTGTCGACACCCACCGCCACAAACGTTGCCCCCAGCTCGATATAGCGTCGGGCAAGCGTCTCGTCGGCACTCAGAATCCCGGCGCCTTTACCGGCTTTGCGAATCCGGACGATGGCGTCTTCAATGGCCGCTTGCACCTCTGGGTGTCCCGGATTCCCGCGATGTCCCAGGGATGCACTCAAGTCCGCCGGCCCGATAAATACCCCATCCACGCCGTCGACGGCAGTAATTGCATCCAGGTTGGCCAAGCCTTCACGGCTCTCGATTTGCACCAGCAGGCACATCTGCGCATCAGCCTGATCCAGGTAGTCAGGAATAGTGTTCCAGCGCGAAGCCCGAGCCAGCGCGCTGCCCACGCCGCGTATACCCTGGGGCGGATAGTGAATCGCGCGCACCAGCTCCCGGGCCTGCGCGGCGTTTTCAACCATTGGTACCAGCACCGTCTGTACGCCGATATCCAGCATTTGCTTGATCAACGCGGTATCGCCGATCACCGGTCGGATGATCGCCTCGCTTGCATAGGGTGCGATGGCCTGCAATTGGCCGAGCATGCTGCGAAGGTCATTGGGCGCATGTTCGCCGTCGATCAACAGCCAGTCGAAACCAGCGTTGGCGGCCAGTTCTGCGCAGTAGGTGTCCGCCAGGCCGAGCCACAGGCCGATCTGTACTTCGCCGCTGTTCAGGCGTTGCTTGAAGCGGTTCACAGGCATTTCCATGAAACAGTCCTCCAGGAGTCAGACGAAACGGCAAGATATCGACCCGAGCATGTCGTAGTCGACATGGAAGGTGTCGCCAGGGTTTGCCGCCACCGGACGGGTAAACGAGCCACCGAGAATGATCTGCCCCGGCAACAGTGTCACGTCATAAGGCGCCAGCTTGTTCGCCAGCCACGCCACGCCCTTGGCCGGGTGGTTGAGCACGGCGGCCGAGACCCCGGACTCTTCGATCACGCCGTTGCGGTACAGCACCGCCGGCACCTTGCGCAGGTCGATCTCGGTGGGCCGCACCGCACGGCCGCCCATGACCACGCCGGCATTGGCGGCGTTGTCGGAAATGGTGTCGAACACCTTGCGGGTGGCGTTGGTCTGCGGGTCGATCTGCTGGATGCGTGCGTCGATGATTTCCAGCGCCGGGATCACCCATTCGGTGGCGTCGAGCACGTCGAAGATCGTGCAGTTCGGGCCCTTGAGCGGTTTGCCGAGGATGAACGCCAGCTCCACCTCCACCCGGGGCACGATAAAGCGTTGGAACGGGATATCGGTGCCTTCGTCGAAGAGCATGTCATCGAGCAGGGCGCCGTAATCCGGCTCGCTGATGTTGGAAGACACTTGCATCGCCCGAGAGGTCAGGCCGATCTTGTGACCGACCAACTTGCGCCCGTCCTTGATTTTCTGGGCGACCCAGGCGCGCTGGATGGCGTAGGCGTCCTCGATCGTGATGTCAGGGTAGTCGAGGGAAAACTGCCGCACTTGCTCCCGAGCGCGTTCGGCTCGGTCCAGGTTGGCGGCAGCTTGCAGGATTTGCTGGGGATCGAGCATGACGAAGGTCTCTAGTGTGGATTGACGATGGCGGCATGGGTGCGCAGCACCAGCACACCACCGAGGGCGATCAGCAGCGCCAGCACATACAACGCCAGGCTCGCGCTCTGGGTGGCGTCGCGCATCCAGCCGATCAAGTAAGGGGCGAGGAATGCCGCCACGCTGCCGAAGGAGCTGATCATCGCGATACCGGCAGCTTGGGTGCTGTTGGAAAGGAAGGCCGGCGGTAATTGCCAGAACATCGGCAGCGCGGCACTGGCGCCCATGCCGGCCACCACCAGGCCGCCCATTACCAGCAGCGGATTGCCCGGTGCCAGACCGGCCACGGCGATACCGGCGGCGGCCATCAGCAGCGGCATGCACAAGTGCCAGCGGCGCTCGCGATGGCGGTCCGAAGAACGGCCGCAACCGATCATGAAGAAACACCCGGCCAGGTAGGGCACGGCGCTCAGCAGGCCGACCTGGCTGTCGCGGCCGACGCCGGCACCGTGAATCAAGGTCGGCATCCAGAAAGCGAGGGTATTGACGGCGAGCATCACCGCAAAATAAATCGCCACCAGCAGCCAGACCTGCGGGTCGCGCACGATGCCGGCAAAGGAGGTAATGGACTTGCGCTGTTCCTCACTGCTCAGTTGCGCGTGCAGTTGTTGTTTCTGCGCCGCGGTCAGCCAGTTCACGCTTTCAAAGCTGTCCGGCAAACACTTGAGTACCACCAGGCCCAGCAGTACCACAGGCGCGCCTTCGATCAGGAACATCCATTGCCAGCCGCGCAGGGCGCCCACGGCATGGAAGTTTTCCAGGATCGCACCGGACAACGGCCCACCGATCACCCCGGCCATGGGCACGGCAATGGCGAACAGCGCCGTGACCTGGGCGCGACGGCGGGCCGGATACCAGCGGTTGAGAAACACCAGGATCCCGGGGAAGAAGCCGGCCTCGGCCACCCCCAACAGGAAGCGCAGGACGTAGAAACCGGTGGAGCTTTCGATCCACATCATGCTGGTGGACAAGAGGCCCCAGACCACCATCAGGCAGGCGATCCAGCGTCGTGGCCCGACTCGGTCCAGGGCGATGTTGCTGGGCACGCCGAACAAGGCGTAAGCGATAAAGAACAACCCGGCGCCAAAGCCGTAGACCGTGTCGCTGAAGTGCAGGTCGCTGCTCATCTGCATCTTGGCGAAACCGATGTTGATCCGGTCCAGATGGGCGAACAGGTAGCAGATCAGCAACAAGGGCATCAGGCGCCAGGTCACCGTACTGTGGGTGCGATCGTGCTCGGCCAGGGCGAGGCTGGCGGTAGTCTTGGCTGTGCTCATGGTGTTGTACTTTTTGTTTGAGAGGCCATGGAGGGAGGCGGGCGCGTGTCAGCCCGCCTGGTTCTTCAAGAAGGCGTGTACGTTGTTCTGTTTGAAATTGAGCTCGGGGTGCAACTCGATCATCTCGAACGACAACGCCAGCAGCCGTTGCGCCTGGAGCTTGGCGAAGTGTTCGGTGATGACCTGGAACAGCGCTTCGGCGACGGCCTTGCGTGTCGCCAGGTCGCGGCCGTGGCCGACCTTGAGGGTGATGTGGACGAAGGCGTAGTCGTGCTTGCCATCGGCCATGCGCCAGGTGTCCAGGCGCACACCGCGACTGCGGATGCCGCCCAGGGGAAATACGCCGCTGTCGCCCAGGACGCTGTGGACCTTTTCGAACAGGGCGGGCAGGCTGGCCTGTTGTTCGATGTTGTCGGTGTATTCGACGATGAAGTGCGGCATGTGAGTGTCTCCTGCGGTGGGAGTTGATTTTTTGTGGTGAGCGGGCTTGTTGTGGCGAGGGGGGCAAGCCCCCTCGCCACAAAAGCCTCTCGCCACAAGGTAATCATCAGTCTTCAAACAGGGATCAGAGCGGGAAAATCGCGTTGATCTGGCCTGTACCGGAGCTGCCGAACGGCTCGGTAATAATCTGCGCAGGCCGGTTGTACTCCGGCCCCCCGAGCAACCCCAAGAGCATCGACGTGTCGTGCATCTTGCCTTCGCCAAAGCAGTGTTCGGCATAGTCCGGCAGCATCGCGCAAAACTCCTTGAAACGGCCTTGCTTCCACATCTCAACCACGTGCAGGTCCATCTGCTTGTCGAATTCACGGGTCCAGTTGTGGATGTTGGCTTCGGCTTCGCGGTCGTTGGAGAAGCGGTGAGACAACGAGCCCGAGGCCAGCACCAGCACCTTGCGGTCGCTCTTCTCGATGGCCCGGCGCACGGCGGCGCCGAAGGCAAAGCTGTCTTCCAGGCGATGCCAGGCGCACCAGGCGGCGATGGAGATGACGTTGAATTTTTGCTCCTCGGGCACATCCATGTGCATGTAGCGCATGGGCACCAGGGTGCCGTATTCCAGCTCCAGGCTCGGGATGTTGTGGGCCATGCTGCGCACGCCGGCCAGATTGGCTTCGGCGGCAATCAGTTCGCCCAGTTCGGGGCAGCCCGGGTATTCGTATTCCATGTTCTTGATGAAATGCGGCAGCTCGTTACTGGTGTAGATGCCCTTGAAATGCTCGCCACAGTTGACGTGATAGCCGCTGTTGACCAGCCAGTGCACATCGAACACCACCGCCGTGTCAGCCCCTAGTTCGCGGGCACGACGCCCGATTTCCTTGTGCCCGGCAATCGCTGCGGCGCGGCAACCGTGGTGCTTTCCGGGCAGTTCCGACAGGTACATCGAAGGCACGTGACAGATCTTCGCGGCCAGGACGACTTCGCCCATGATGATTCTCCTGAATATTTATTCTTGTTGGAGTGGGATCTCGGCAGCTACACGCCCCAGCGCGGAATGTGATGGCTGCCCATGGAGATACACACGTTCTTGATCTCGGCAAACACTTCAAAACTGTACTGACCGCCTTCACGGCCCGTCCCGGAACCTTTGACCCCGCCGAACGGCTGACGCAGGTCGCGCACGTTCTGGCTGTTGATAAACACCATGCCGGCCTCGATGCCACGGGCCAGGCGATGGGCCTTGCCGATGTCCTGGGTCCAGATATAGGACGCCAGGCCGTATTCGGTGTCATTGGCCAATTGCAATGCTTCGGCTTCGTCCTTGAACGGGATCAGGCACACCACTGGCCCGAAGATTTCTTCCTGGGCAATGCGCATCTTGTTGTTCACATCGGCAAACACCGTCGGCTGGATGAATTGGCCGCGGGCCAGATGCGCCGGCAGGTTCACCGGACGTTCCAGGCCGCCCGCGAGCAGGGTGGCGCCTTCCTCGATACCGATCTTGATGTAGCCGGTGACTTTGTCATAGTGGGCCTGGGTGATCATCGAGCCGACCTGGGTCTTCGGGTCTTGTGGATCACCGACGATCAGGCGTTTGGCACGGGCGGCAAATTCGGCGATGAACTGCGGGTAGACGCTTTCCTGAATGAAAATCCGGCTACCGGCGGTGCAACGCTCGCCGTTCAGCGAAAAGATCGTGAACAGCGCCGCGTCGAGGGCTCGTTCCAGGTCGGCGTCTTCGAAGATCAGCACCGGCGATTTGCCGCCCAGTTCCATCGAGTACTTTTTCAGGCCGGCGGTCTGCATGATTTTCTTGCCGGTGGCGGTGCCGCCAGTGAAGGAAATCGCCCGCACATCGGGATGGCGAACCAGGGCATCGCCGGCGGTGGCGCCATAGCCCTGGATCACGTTGAGCACACCATTGGGAATCCCGGCTTCCACCGCCAGGCGCCCCAGTTCATTGGCCGTCAGCGGCGACAGCTCCGACATCTTCAGCACCGCGGTATTGCCCAAGGCCAGGCACGGTGCGGTTTTCCAGGTGGCGGTCATGAACGGTACGTTCCATGGCGACACCAGGGCGCAAACGCCGACGGGCTGATACAGGGTGTAGTTGAGCATCTGGTCGTCCACCGGATAGCTGTGGCCATCCATGCGGGTGCAGACTTCAGCGAAGAAGTCGAAATTGTGCGAGGCCCGTGGAATCAACACGTTCTTGGTCTGATGGATCGGCAGACCGGTGTCCAGGGTTTCCAGTTCGGCCAGGTGCGGTACGTTCTGCTCAATCAATTCGCCGAGCTTGCGCATCAGCCGCGCCCGCTCCTTGGCCGGGGTGTTGGCCCATTTCGGAAAGGCTTCCTTGGCTGCCGCGACCGCCTGTGCGACTTCCTCGGCGCCGCCGCTGGCGACTTCACCGATGGCCTCGCCGGTGGCCGGGTTGTAGTTGACGAACACGTCGTTGCTTTCGACCTCACGGCCATTGATCCAGTGTTTGATCATCTTGCTCAAGCCTCTTTTCGCACGGAGAAAAACTCCGCTTCGCTGACAATTCGATTGACCAGGCGGCCCACGCCTTCGACTTCCACGATGACTTCATCCCCAGGCACTACATCGGCCAGGCCTTCCGGCGTGCCGGTGGCGATCATGTCGCCGGGTTGCAGGGTCATGAAGCTGGACAGGTATTCGATCAGGTAGGGGATGTCGAAAATCATGTCCCGGGTGCTGCCTTCCTGGCGCAGTTCGCCGTTGATCCAGGTGCGCAGTTTCAGGTTGCTTGGGTCGGGCACGTCCGACACATCAACGATCCATGGGCCCACCGGAGTCGTGGCATCGCGGTTCTTCACCCGCAAGTTGGGGCGGTAGTAGTTTTCCAGGTAGTCGCGGATCGCGTAGTCGTTGCACACCGTGTAGCCGGCCAGGTAATCCAGGGCGTCTTCACGCTTGACGTTGCGCGCCGGTTTGCCGATGACCGCCACCAATTCGCACTCGTAGTGCATGTAGGCGACGTTATCCGGGCGCCAGGTGGTCTGGTTGTGGCCGGTGTAGGTGCCCGGCGACTTGATGAATGCCAATGGCTCGGTGGGCGGTTTGAAGGCCAACTCGGCGGCGTGGTCCGCGTAGTTCAGACCCAGGGCGAACATGCTGCCGGTGGCCGGTGGCAGCCACTCGACCTGGTCTTCGGCCAGCAGGCGACCGTCTTTCAGGCGTACGGCGTGATGGGCGTCGACAAGGACTTGGTGGACGGCGCCTTCAAAACGGATACGGGCGTGTTTCATGACAACTCCTCGGCCTTGATGTGGTTGACCAAGCGACCCAGGCCGCTGATCTCGACTTCAACGGTGTCGCCGGGCTGCACATCCACGCGGCCTTCGGGTGTCCCGGTGATCAGCACATCGCCTTCGTGCAGGGTCATGAACTCGCTGATTTCGGCGATCAGTTGAGGAATGTCCCGTACCCAGTTGGCGGTGGAGTTTTGCTGGCGCAGTTCGCCGTTGACGAACAGTTTCAGGCTCAACTGATTGGGGTTGGTTATTTGGTCGCGAGCCACCAGCTCAGGGCCAAGCGCACAGAAACCGTCCCGGCATTTGGCTTTTACAGCCGGACGGTAGTAGCTGTCTTCCGGCAGGCTGAACTCATTGACGATGGTGTAGCCGGCCACATGCGCCATGGCATTTTGCGCGCTGACCCGGCTGGCGCTCTTGCCGATCACTACTCCCAGCGCTGGGCCGGGTTGCAGGCGCTCGTCCTGAGGATGAACCACCACGCCGTCATGGCCATTGCGGGTATTGGGCGTCTTGATGAACAGCACCGGCTTGACCGGAGGCTTCTGGTACGGCGCCTGTTGGAAGGCGGCGAGATGTTGTTCCAACAACCCCTGGTAGTTCAGCGCAACGCCGAACAGGGTGCCATTGGCAACATCATGCAGGATACGGCTCATGGGTTTCTCCTGGCGGTGGCGACTGCTCCATAGGCAGTTCGTTAATGTATTAACGTTATAATTAATATGTTAACTACCGTCAAGCGTGGCAAAATCTCTGACACCCAAAAATAACAACGAGCACACCGTGAAGCCGATCCCCAATATCAATATCGGGCAGGTCTACGATCAGCGCTACAGCGATGCCGACGTGCATTACGACAAGCTCGGCAACCTGGCGGGCTTTTTCGGCCGCAACATGCCGGTGCACCGGCATGACCGGTTTTTCCAGGTGCATTACGTCAAGAGCGGCGCGGTGCGGGTGTATCTGGATGACCAGCAGTACCTGGAGTCGGGGCCGATGTTTTTCCTCACGCCACCGACGGTGGCCCATGCCTTTGTCACTGAGGCGCAGGCGGACGGGCATGTGCTGACGGTGCGGCAGCAGTTGGTGTGGGGGTTGATCGATGCTGATCCGAGTCTTGCGCCGGGCCCGCAATTGTCAGCGGCATGTGTGGCGTTGGCGCCTCGGTTTCAGGCGGAGGCCGAGCGGCTTGAGTGGTTGTTTGAGGCGCTGCATGGGGAAATCAATAGCAGCGGGCCGGGAAGGGCGGCGGCGTTGGAGAGTTTGACGCGGTTGATCATGGTGGGGTTGCTGAGGTTGTGTGCCAATTCGCTGGAGGCACGGCCGGCGCGGCATGAGGACTTGCGGATTTTTCATCGGTTTAATGAGTTGATCGAGGACCATTATCTGCAGCATTGGCCGTTGTCGCGCTATGCGCAGGGTGTGGGGGTGACGGAGGCGCGGTTGAATGAGGTGTGTCGGCGGATTGCTGATTTGCCGTCGAAGCGGTTGGTGCTGGAGCGGGTGATGCAGGAGGCAAAGCGGTTGCTGCTGTTTACGGGCAGTTCGGCCAATGAAATCTGTTATCAGCTGGGATTTAAGGATCCGGGGTATTTCAGCCGGTTTTTTCAGCGGTATGCGGGGGTGACGCCAGGGGAGTATCGCTTGCGCCAGGCTGGTTTTTTTTGACGGTTATTTGCTGACCTAAGCACCTGCACCGTTGCTTGCTGTAGCTGCTGCCGAGGTCCGAGGCTGGGGGATGGGCAGCCGCGGTCCCCGGCGGCGGTCCTGCGGCCCGTATCGCAGCCTGGTACCTCGGCAGCGGCTACAGGGTCACTCGCGGTCTGTTCGAACGCCTGACTGAATATCAGCCAAATGCGGTTATTTTTTCGAAGGCATTGAAATACATGGCCGTAAGGGCGGAACCCTAAGTGGCCGTTACGATGACAATCCCCACGATCAAGGTGCCAGAACCTTGATCACCTGATCTACATTCCCCTCCAGTTCTTTCACCGGGTCCATCCCATCTGTCCCCAGCACCAGCAACTGCGAGCCCCCCGCACTCACTGCCGCTTTCACCGCATCACTGGGCTGGCGATGATGCACCACCACCGCTACATCGTTCTCCTTCAAGTCGGTACTCAGCTGCTGCAATGCCTCAGCCGTCCACCCCGAATCAGCCCGCGCATCAACACTGACCAGCTCCAGGTTCAGCCCACTGACCAGATAACCCAAATGGTCACTCAAGCTGACCACACTCAAATTGTCCGCCTTGGCCAGCCGCGCCTCGCTGTCAGCGGTGAGCTTGAGCAGACGCTGCTTGAGAGTCGCCAGATTGGCGTCAATCTGCGACTTGGCCCCAGGCGCCAAGCGGCTCAGGTCGCCAGCCATCACATCCGCCATGCGTCCCATGTTGTGGCTCGCCTGCCACGGCTGGCTATTGAGCCCATCGGCTGAGCCCGGCTGCAGCGCGATCCCCGGTAAACCGCCGTCCACCGGCCGCGCAGCGTCGACTTCAACGATGCGGATATTGCTGCGCCGGGCCACCGGGTACAGCGGGTCATCCGGCCATAACGAACGCAGGCCGATGGCCGCGTCGGCATCCAGCGCCAGGGTGTGCAAGGCCGTAGCCCCGCGCCCGGTGAAGTAGGCCGTTTGCCGCGAGCCGGGCAAGTTGGCCGGTGCCGCGCGCTCAAGGGTGATATCGGTACCGTTGAGCAGCACTTGCGCCAAGCCATAGGTAATCGGCAGGGCGGCCAGGACTTTCACCGGCTTGATCGCCTTGACGGTGTTTTGCTGAGGGTTGATCCCCTCGGCCGCAAAAAGCGGCGTTGTGATCAGGCAGGCGATGGCCAGAGCCAGTGGACGTATAAACGGGTGCATTATCCAAGATTCCCTTTCAGGCTGGGGACCGTGCCACGTGCGATGGCGGCGAGGGCGAAGGCGATACCGGCCACCAGAATGATCGCGGCACCGGAGGGGATGGGCAGGTCGAAGATGATTGGCAGCAAAATCCCGCACAGGGTGCTGACTGTGGCAATCGCCACCGAGACCCAGAAGAACCCCTTGAGTGATTGGCTCAACAAGCGCGCAGCCGCCGCAGGAATCACCAGCAGCGCGCCCACCAGAATCGCGCCGATGACCTTGACCGCCGCCACGGTGATCAACGTCACCAGGATCACAAACAGATAGTCCAGGGTCTTCACCGCCACCCCACGCACCGCAGCCAGTTGCGGGTTGAAGCTGGCCAGCATGATGCGGTTGTACAACGGCAAGGCCAGGGCCATCACCAGGGAACCGACAATTGCCAGCACCAGCAGGTCATTGCCGTTGACCGTCAAGACCGAGCCAAACAGCACGTTCTCCAGGATGTGTACGTTGATCTTGCCTGCGAGGATCAACAGCAGGCTCGCCCCCAGGGCCAGGGACACCGAAAGGAACACGCCGATCAAGGTGTCGGGCGCCAACCCCGTACGGTTGCGCAGGTAGTTAAGCAGGATGCCGAACAGCAGGCAGTAGCCGAACAGGCTGCCATAGGGGCCGGTATAGGGTTCCCCCAACAGGATGCCCACGGCCACGCCGGTCAGCGCGGCGTGGCCGACGGCTTCGGAGAAGAACGCAAAGCGCTTGACCACCACCAGGGTCCCCAGGCCGCCGAGCACCGGGCCGATCAGCAGCCCGGCCAGCAACGCATTGACGACAAACCCATAGGCCAGGGCTTCCGGCAGATACCCGGAAGACGCCCAACCCTGGACCATCAAGCGAAAGGCTTCGTAGCTCATAAAACCGGGCTCCGTGGGTGGGTGGAGAACAAGGTCAGCAGGCGGTCCGGCGTCAGCGCTTCTTTCGGCGTGGCGTCGAACAGCACGCGGCGGTTCAGGCCGGTGACGCGGTCAGCCAGGCGGCCGACGGCTTCCAGGTCATGCTCGATCCACAGCACGGTGATCCCGGCCTGGCGCCAGTCGCTCAGCAATCGCTCGAACACCTGGATACCTGCTTCATCGAGGGCTGACATCGGTTCATCCAGCACCAGCAACTGCGGCGCTGGAATCAGCCCCTGAGCCAGTAGCACCCTCTGGCGTTCACCGCCGGAGAGCGCGCCCATGCGCCGTTTGCGTTTGTCCTGCATGCCTACCCGCTCCAGCGCCTCGCCGATGGCCTCGGCGTAATGCCGGGACAGGCCGAGGAAGGCCGGGCGGCGCTGGCACATGGCGGCCATGAAGTCGTCGACGGTCATCGGCAGGCCACGGTCAAATTCCAGGGCTTGGGGCACATAACCAATGATGCCGGGCACGTCTGGCCAGTGCAGGCTCAGTTGCCCCTGGTGCGGCGTTTGCCCCAGCAGGGTCTTGATCAGCGAGCTTTTGCCTCCACCGTTGGGACCCACCAGCGCGTGGATGCTGCCCGGTGCCACCTGAAAACTCACGGCATCGAGGATCACGGTACGCCCGAGGGTCAGCGAGACGCTGTTGAATTCCAGGGTCGGGCCAACGCTGGCCACCTGTAGATGTTCCGCTGCCGTCATGCCCCTGACTCCTGAATCGCCCGGACCACGGTGTTGAGGTTGCCGGTCATTTCCACTTCGTACTTTTCAGCGCTGTAGTCGCCATAGGAAATATGCGACAGCGGGTACAGCTTGACCCCGGATTCGCGTTGGATGGTGTCGACATAGCTGGACGGAAAATCCATCTCCGAGAAGATCACTTTCACGTCCAGTTCCCGCAGTTGATCGATGGTTTTCTTCAACTGGCTGGGGCTCGGTTCGATGCCGTGGGCGGGCTCCACCACGGCGGTGACTTCCAGGCCGAACTCGCGCAGCAGGTAGTCATAAGCCGCGTGCACCGTCGCTACTCGCAGGTCGGCATTCGGGGCACTGGTCAGCTTGGCCAGGGCGTCGGCGCGCATCTGGCGCAGGCGCTTGCCGTAGGCGCGGGCGTTCTGGGTGTAGGTCTTGGCGTTGTCCGGGTCGAGCTTGCCCAGCTCCCGGGCGATGTTGTTGACCTGGGCAATCGAGGCACTGATAGAGAGGAAGGTGTGAGGGTTGACCACCTTGCCGGCACCCCGTGCGGCGTTGCCGGTGGCGGCCAGCAGCGGCACGTTGGCGTTGGCTTCGATCACCTTGATGTCCGGGCGCTCGCTGGTGGCGATCATGCGGTCGGCGAAATCATCGTGGCCGACACCATTGAGCACGATCACGTCCAGCGTCCCGATGCGTTTGATGTCTTCGGCGCGAGGTTCATAGGCGTGGGGGTTGAAACCGGCCGGAATCAGCGGCACCACCTCAGCCTTGTCGCCGACAATATTGGTCACGTAGCTGTAATAGGGATGCAGGGTGATGCCGATGCGCAGGCGTTTACCTTGCTCTGCACTGGCAAAAGGAGCCAACAGTACGGTGAACAAACCCACCAGCAGCAGGCGTAATAATGGCGATGAAATAGACATGGTCTGCTCTCGGATACTGCGTGAATTCAGTGACGATGTTGGCGCGTGACGCCGGCATCGAATTGCGCGACCACCTGCTGCCAGCCGGCGTCGATCAGGGCCTGGTCAGTGAGGTCGGAGGGGGCGGCAAGATTGGCGCGACGGTTGAGCCAGATATCCGGCTCGGTACCGCTGATACGCATCAGGAGTGATCCACTGGTCAGTGGCGTTTCGCTCAATCCCAGGTAGGCCGAGGGCTCCAGCAACTGCCAGCGATGGTTGCCACGGCTCACCGAACTGGCGTCCTGGGCGAAGGGCGCAAAGCCTTCTTCGGCCAGCTGTGCCGGGCTTGGCAGAGCACTGTGTTCCTGTTGCAGCAGGTGGATTTCATCCAGGGTCACCCGCAGGTCGGCATAGATGCCTTGTTCGGCGGCGCTCAGGTCGCGGCGGGCGTCCAGTTGGTGGCTGGGCACGGCGGCCACTTCCTGGCTTTCGCCGCGCAGTACCACCACCGTCCCAGACACTGCGAGGATGATCAGGCATAACAGCAACACATAAAGGGTTTCGTGCCCGGCACCGGCCGGGCGGACTATTTGGGTAGTGCTACTCATGGCGCCTGGATATCCGCTTGGTCGATCTCGACAACGTGGCCGGGGCCGGCATCAAACAGCACATAGAATTCGGCGGCCGGTTTCTTGAAGGTCAAGGTGGAGTCCTCTCCCAGTTTGCCGGGCACCAGGATGGTTTCGTCGTAACCGATCACGTCCAGGGTCACACCGGGCGCGCCGCTGCCATCGGAAAATCCGCCGGTGCACTTGATCTGCTCACCGGCGATTTCCTTGCATTCGCACATCGGGTTATGGGCCAGGGCGGCGGTACTGAAACCGGCGCAAAGCAGTAGCGCGCCACCGGCGCGGGTCAGGCGCAAAAAGGTCATGGTTTGACTCCTCGTTTGTTCAGCCAGGCGATGGTGGCGGGGGAGGCTTGGCTCAAGGGAATGGCGGCCTGGTGCATGGCGCCGTCCCAGCCTTCCATGGTGATCCACAGTTCGGCGTCGGCCGGGGTACGTTCCGGAATTGGCAGCACGGCACCCATGCGGTACGGCGTGCCGAAGAAGATCACCCCGGCGGCCCGCAGGCTGCGGGGTTTGCCGATGCGCAGGTAGGTGGCCTTGACCTGATCGCCACAGGTGGCGCACAGGGCGGCGTTGAAGGCTTTCATATAGCCCGCCGGGTCCGGCCGTGGGGCTTCGTTGCGCAGCTCGGCCAGTTTCAGGCTCCAGGGGCCGACCTGCACCTCGCCGACTTCCCGTTCGCCCAGGCCACTGTCACCGCGAAACAAGGCTGCGTCGGCAAAGTACTTGGGCATGAACCCCAGGGGCACCAGCAACAGCAGGATATTGATGTGGAAGCGCCATTTGAGCCAAAAGGCCCGCAGCGGCGAGGGTGGTGCAGCGGCAGTCACCTTGCTCATCGGTTGCCCTCCAGGGTGTCGGCCTGCAAGAGCGGAATCGATTGCGGTGCAGTCTTGGCGCTGCGTTTGAGGGCATGCAGGGTGGCCAAAGCCGTGCGTTTGCTCCAGATCAGCAGGCCGCTCAAGACCATCATGCTCAGCACCAGGCCGAAGAAGAACCAGATCAGCTTGATCCAGATCCCACCAAAATCACCGGTGTGCAGCGGGCGCATGGATTCGGTGACGAACTCCAGGCCCGAGCGATCCGAGAGCAGGTGGGAGGCTGCGATTTCGCCATTGTAGGGGTTGATTTCGGCGGTCTGGAACATCAGCGGGTACCAGCCGCGTCCGCCAATACGCAGGTGACTGTAGGCGGTGCTTGGCAGGCTGATGAAACTGGCTTCCAGCCCGGGAATGCGCTGGGTGGCGATGCTGATGGCGTCGTCCAGGGGGATCATCGGCGAGGGCACGCCAGGGCTGGACATCGGCACTTTGTCCCGGGTGATCACCGGCACGATGGGTTCGCTGGAAATGGTGACCTGATTATCGAACAGGATCGCCTGGATCAGGAACCAGGTACCGGTGATGGAAATCACCGCAATAAACCAGATCGACCAGATGCCGCTCAAGCGGTGGAAGTCGCCCCAGAAGATCCGCGCGCCATGTTTGATACGCAGGGTCGGCTTGAGGAAGCCTTTCCAGAACCGCTTGTAGACCACAAGCCCGGTGACCAGCGAAGCCAAGAGCGGCAAGCCCAGTAACGAGACCAGGTACCAGCCCCAGCTGTAACCGTTGGTGAACGGCACCAGCCACCAGCCATGCAAGGCTCGGGTAAATGCCTTGAAGTTGAAGGACGGGCTGATGCCCTGGATCACTCCGGTATACGGGTTGACATAGACCTCCAGGGAGCGCCCATCGGGATAGCTGAGGTCGACACTCAGGGCGAAGTGCGATTCGTCCGGACGGCTGAGGGACTCGACAATCACCTGGGGTTCGGCGCGCTTGATGGCGGCGATCACTTGGTCATAGCTGAGCAGTTCGGCGTCGTCCGAGGGCTTGCTGGCGCGCACGTCGGGGTTGGCCAGCCAGACGATTTCCTGGCTGACCACCGCCAGGGTCCCGGTGACGCAGACGATCAGTACAAAGAACCAGATGGGCAACGCCAGCCAGCTGTGGACGAGAAACCAGATTTTCGAGCGTGACTTCTTCGACATGTGAATGAGGGTCTTGATCGGAGGGGGCGGCGCGGGCCCGGAAAAGGCCGCTCGTAGCTTTTGCTGACGCGATCGGCTGTATTCAAGTTAAGACGGATGAGCCTTGCAAAACCCTAAGCCGCATATGAAAGCAAATGTTTCAAATTGGCATTCATCGAACACGAAACATGTTCTGAGCCATCACTGTGTCGGGATTGATGAGGCCTGGGCGCTGCCTATGATGGGGTCATACCGTTAAGCGAGCGCCCTGATGACTTGTGCCAGAACCCTTTATGACAAACACATCGATTCCCACACGGTGTGCCGCCTCGATGACCAAGGGCATGTCCTGTTGTACATCGACCGCCAGGTGATCAACGAATACACCAGCCCCCAGGCCTTCAGTGGTTTGCGTGAAGCGGGCCGCAAGGTGTGGCGCCCGGGCACGGCGCTGGCGGTGGTCGACCATGTGAACCCCACGGCACCCAAGCGCATTGCTGCGATGCCTGATCCGGGCGGTGCGCGGCAAGTGTCCTACCTGGCGGAAAACTGCCACGACTTTGGCATTGAGTTGCTGGATATCCTCGACAAGCGCCAGGGCATCGAACATGTGATCGCCCCCGAGCAGGGCTTTATCCTGCCGGGCATGGTGATTGCCGCCGGCGACAGCCACACCACAACCTATGGCGCCCTGGGCGCATTCGGCTTTGGTATTGGCACATCGGAAATCGAGCATTTGCTGGCCTCGCAAACCCTGGTCTACAAACGCCTGAAAAGCCTGCGGGTGACGGTGCACGGCGAACTGGCCACCGGCCTGACGTCCAAGGATGTGATCATGGCGCTGATCGGCAAGATCGGTGCTGCCGGCGCCACTGGCTACGCCATCGAGTTTCGCGGCTCGACCATCGATGCCCTGAGCGTCGAAGCGCGCATGACCATCTGCAACATGGCGGTGGAGGCCGGGGCGCGGGGTGCATTCATGGCGCCGGACGAGAAAGTCTTCGCCTACCTCAAGGACAAACCCCGGGCGCCGAAGGGTGCGCTGTGGGAGCGGGCGCTGCTGGAGTGGCGCAAGCTGCGCAGCGACGATGACGCGGTGTTCGACCGTGAAGTCGAACTGGACGCCAGCGCCCTGGAGCCCATGGTCACCTGGGGCACCAGCCCCGACCAGGCCGCGCCGATTGGCGCCCGGGTGCCCGACCCGCAAGACGTCAGCGACCTGATCCTGCGCCAGGACATGTGCCGCGCCCTGAACTACATGGGCCTGGAAGCCGGCATGCCATTGAGCGAGATCGTCATCAGCCACGCCTTTATCGGCTCCTGCACCAACGCACGGATCGAAGACCTGCGCGATGCCGCCAGCGTGGTGCGTGGCAAGCACGTGGCCGAACACGTACGGGCCATGATCGTCCCGGGATCTACGGAGGTCCGTGACCAGGCCGAAGCCGAAGGCCTGGCGGCGATCTTCATCGACGCCGGTTTTGAATGGCGCCAGTCGGGTTGCTCGATGTGCCTGGCCATGAACGACGATGTGCTCAAACCAGGCGACCGTTGCGCCTCCAGTACCAACCGCAACTTTGAAGGCCGCCAAGGTGCGGGCGCCCGAACCCATCTGATGAGCCCGGCGATGGTTGCGGCCGCCGCCATTACCGGGCGCCTGACGGATATTCGCCACTTTGGAGACCGCACATGAGCCTGCAACCGTTCACCCTCGTTACCGGCAAGGCCGCGCCGATGTTGGCGGCCAATATCGACACTGACGTGATCATGCCCAAGCAGTTTCTCAAGGGGATCGACCGCAATGGCCTGGATCGTGGGTTGTTCTTTGATTTGCGCTTCCTGCCCTCCGGTGAGCCCAACCCCGCTTTCATCTTGAACCAGCCTGCCTGGCAGGGTGCGAGCTTTATGGTAGTGGGGCCGAACTTCGGTTGTGGTTCCAGCCGTGAACATGCGGTCTGGGGGTTGAAGCAGATGGGTATCCGAGCGCTGATCGGTAGCAGCTTTGCCGGGATTTTCTATGACAACTGCCAGCGTAACGGGGTGTTATTGATCTCGTTGGAGGAGGCCGTGTTGCAGCGCCTCGGGCAGACTGTCAGCCAACCGGAGCAGGCGCGGATCAGTGTGGATTTGCAGGAGCAGGTGATTCGGCTGGAGGATGGCCAGGTGATCCCATTCCAGGTGGATACCCTGCGCAAGACCGCGCTGTTGCAGGGGCTGGATGCGATTGGCAGCACCTTGCAGCGCAGCGAGCAGATCAAGGCGTTCGAGCGAGAACACTTGCAGGCTAACCCCTGGCTCAACTGACACACAGCCCATCCAAATGCATGAGCTGGCTTGCAGGCCAAGCCCTGTGGGTCAGATCGACAGGCCCTTGAAATACTCCTGCAAAAACTCCACACACGCCCGCAACTTCCCGGAATACGTCAACCGTGTCGGGTACACCGCCCACACGTTGGCGCTCTGGGTGTAGTCATGCAGCACCTGCACCAGCTTGCCTTGCTCCAGTAGCGGTTTCACATCCCACATCGAACGCAACAGCACCCCGCGCCCATCCAGGGCCCATTGCAAAACAATCTCTCCATTGTTAGAGGACAGCGGTCCACGTACGCGGACGCTTTCAGGGGCTCCGCCACGTTCCAGGTTCCAGACACCGAAGGCATTATCCCGCTCTTTGATCACCAGGCAGTCGTGCTGCTCCAGGTCGCTCAGTTGCAGGGGCGGGCCACGACGTTCCAGGTAGGCAGGCGCCGCGCACAGCACGCGGCGATTGCTTACCAGCTGGCGGCCGATATGTTGGCCGGGAAGGTCGTCGCCTACGCGAATCTCCAGGTCAAAACCTTCATTGACGATGTCTACCACCCGGTCGAACAGGTCCAGGCGAAGCTCCAGGTCGGGGTACTGTTCGGCGAGTAACGACAGTGCGGGAGCCACGTGGTTACGACCGAAACCGAAGCTGCTGCACACGTGCAGGCGGCCACGGGGGCTGTCGTGGGCGTCGCAGAGTTCATCGGACAGTTGCTGGAAGTCGTCGAGGATGCGCAAGGCCCAGCGTTGCACCCGCTCACCGTCTTCGGTCAGGGCAATACGACGGCTGGTGCGGTGCAGCAGGCGAGTGGCGAGGGTACTTTCAAGGATCTGGATACGCTTGCTGACGTACGCCGGGGACAGCCCCAGTTCATCGGCGGCCGCCGCGAAGCCGGCCTTGCGAATCACCGTCAGGAATACCCGCAGGTCCTCAGGCAAAGGGGCGGTATTTTTGTTGTGGGTCATCGGAAACACGCATGGCGGCATGAGCCGCCAGAATAACACCGGATCGGCGGGCGATCAGGCCGGCCGCGTGATCTCTTTCTCCGACACGATGATCTTGTTGACCAGGCCATAGTCCCGCGCTTCCTCTGCACTGAGCCAGAAGTCGCGCTCGGTGTCGGCGCTGATTTTCTCTGCCGTTTGGCCGGTGGCTTGGGCAAAGATATTGTCCAGGCGCTTCTTCATTTTGACTATTTCATGCATGTAGATCTCGATGTTGCTCGCCGGCCCCTGGATGCCGCCTGAGGGTTGATGAAGCAGGAACCGGGTATTGGGCAGCGAGTAGCGATTTTCTTTTTTCGCCGACGCGTAGATCAGTGCGCCAGCGCTGGCGACGCTGCCCGAGCCGATCATGACGACCGGTGCTGAAATGAAGCGAATGGCGTCGAAGATCATGTCGCCCGATTCAACGTGGCCGCCCGGTGAGTTGATGAAGACGTAGATCGGGTCTTCATTGATGGATGAGAGGATAT
>Ga0302228_10000925_pt1 | contig 22591 bp, 21 predicted proteins | sample II_Palsa_N1_2_FD_193519 | JGI IMG/M metagenome (GOLD analysis project Ga0302228, IMG submission 193519) | Peat permafrost microbial communities from Stordalen Mire near Abisko, Sweden - II_Palsa_N1_2 | ecosystem: Environmental > Terrestrial > Soil > Palsa > Peat permafrost | place: Sweden... | reverse complement strand
CCGAGATCCAGCATTCGCAGGAAGATCTCAACGTGCTCGACCTGATCGCGCCGGAAGACGTGGTGGTCACGCTATCGCACACCGGTTACATCAAGCGTCAGCCGGCCAGCACCTATCGTTCGCAGAAGCGCGGCGGCAAGGGCCGTTCGGCGTCGACATTGAAGGACGAGGATTTTGTCGAGCAGCTGTGGGTGGTCAACACGCATGACACCTTGCTGACGTTCACCAGCACCGGCCGTGTCTACTGGCTCAAGGTCTATCAGATGCCGGACGCTGGCCCGGGCGCGCGTGGCAAACCCATCGTGAACCTGCTGCCGCTGGGCGAGGGTGAGAAAGTACAGGCTGTGTTGCCGGTGCGCGAGTACAGCGAAGATCGTTTCGTGTTCTTCGCCACCCGCCAAGGTACGGTGAAGAAAACTCCGCTCACCGAATTCGCGTTCCAGCTGCAGAAGGGCAAGATCGCGATCAAGCTGGACGAGGGCGATGCGCTCGTCAATGTCGCACTCACCGACGGCAACAGCGACATCCTGCTGTTCGCATCCAACGGCAAGGTCAATCGCTTTGACGAGAACACCGTGCGTTCAATGGGCCGCACCGCTGGCGGCGTGCGCGGCATGCGGCTGGCTGAGGGCGTGAACGTGGTATCGCTGATCGTGGCTGCCGAAGGTGACATCCTTACCGCGACAGCGCGCGGTTACGGCAAACGCACTGAACTGGCCGAGTTCCCGAAGAAGGGTCGCGGTACCCAAGGAGTGATCGGTATCCAGTGTTCCGAGCGCAACGGCGCGCTGGTGGCGGCGGCCCAGGTCACCGAGGCGCACGAACTGATGCTGATCTCCAACCAGGGCACGCTGGTGCGCACACGGGTTGCCGGGGTCTCCCAGCTCGGCCGCAACACCCAGGGCGTCACCCTGATCCGTCTACCCGCCGACGAAACCCTGGTCAGCGTGATGCGGCTGGATGCGGAGGAAGACAACGGTGACGAAGCCACTGTCATCGACGCATCGGGCCCCATTGATGGCGAAGGCTCGGAATCGATTGAGCCCGTACCTACCGAAGATTAAGTTTGAGGCTGGTCTAACGAAAACCCCCGGTCTTGCCGGGGGTTTTTCGTTGCAGCGCTATAGACGGCTATTTTTCACTGGCTACCGTAACGAAATTCTTCGGCACGTTGATATCGATCCAGCGGGTGATGTACGCCTCAAGCGCTACTTGTTGTGGGACCTCGATACCGGCATCACGAACGAATGTGGCAGCAGCCTTGATCAAGGCCTGCTTCGACTGACTCGATGCCTGTCGGGCGGCGGCCTGTTTCTGTCGAAGTTGGACAACATGCGGCGAGGGCTGACCGGGCTTCGCGAATTTGCTATATCGACGGAGCTCGTCGGCGGCTAGTGCTGTGTCGGATGCTGCCTGCAACGTGGCCTTGTGTGCTCCCAGTAGCTGGATGAGATCACTGACAGCCTTCGTCGGTTCTCCACTCGCCTCCGACGTCAGCAGCAGACGAGCGAGCAGCGGCGACAGTGGCGCGCTCGGGAGCTGGCTGGCGGGTGCGTTGATACTTTCCAGATAGTTCAGGAAGGCTGCCTGGGGGAAGGGCGTCTGCATGGGTAAGGGAATCGGATACGGAGAGCCAAGAAGGATACGCCTTCGCTGCTGCGATACCGAATCGCCCATCGTTTGCGGTGTGTGATGTCACCCTGTCTCCAGGGATCTACCGTTTCGGCCGGCCACCCACGCAGACTGCTGCTGTATCGGCGCGGACGAAGTCAGCCGTCCAATTGGTTTCCCATGTGCGGTCGTCGTATGAAAATGACTGTTCCCAGCGAGCATGATCGTGGTCGAGTTTGTTCCATCTGAAGCGGACCTTGACGGGGCGACCGTCGTCGTCATCCTCGCCGTAGAATTCCCCGCGATTGCCGTCGAAGCCACCAACGACCGGCGCGCCCATCTCTCCGTCAATGCTGTTTATCCAATAGATCGACCATTGGTGCTTCGCCAGATTGAACGTACGCAAGGTCAGTCCGGCCCAACCCTTCGTGGGAACGTACAGCTCGTCCACGGTGATCATGCCGCCCAGATAGGGAGACATGCATAGCGTCGCCGGAAAGTTGTCCCATGCGCTGCTGCCCACACCTCGCGCCTTCAGGCGGTGCTGCTGGATCGTCCATCCGCCGGTGAAGTATTCAAAATCGTGCACGGTGCCGGTGCGCTTCGTCGTATAGCCCGAGGATGTCGACGTTGCTGGTTGGCTGGTGGGTTCCGTTGCCGCCGTCGTAGCGGTGGCCAGACACATCGACAGTATGAGAACTGTGCGCGAAGTCGGGACGAATAGATCCTTCAATGGTCGAATCATTGGGAGCCTCCGAGAAAAGGGCTTGAGCTCGCGTAAGAAGGAAACTAAGTCAGCCAGTGGTTTACCAACATAGCCACTTTGACGACGTGTCATATGACCACTTTTGGGCCGGTCGGCAGGCTTCTCAAAAACACGTCTTGAGTTTGCGGATGCCCTCGCGAATCTCGTGCGCGTTGGCACCTCCGTAGCCAAGAATCAGGCCGCCTCTGGCTGGTGGATTCAGATAGCAGCGGGACAGTGGTCTGGCCGAAATTCCCACCTTGGCTGCTTTTCTTGCGACTGCCTCATCGTCAACGCCAGGCGGCAGCAGTGCGACCAGATGCATGCCCGCGTCGGAACCCATGACTTCGAGTCGGTCTCCTATCTGTGTGGCAATCGCTTCTACCAGCGTTGCTCGTCGTTCCATGTAGAGCACACGCATTCGGCGGATGTGCCGCGCGAAGTGGCCTTCGCGGATGAAGTCCGTCATGACGACCTGATACAGGGTGGAGGAAAATGTATCGGCGGCATCCCGAACAGCGGAGAAGGCTGATACCAGATCTTTGGGAACGACGATGTATCCCAGTCGCAGCGCGGGAAACATAACCTTGCTGAAGGTCCCTACGTAGATAACTCTCGAGTGAGTGTCCAATCCCTGCAGCGAGGCGATGGGTCGCCCACCGAAGCGGTATTCGCTGTCGTAATCGTCTTCAATAATCCATGCGCCGTTGTGCACCGCCCAGCTCAACAACTGCATGCGCCGAGTGGCGCTCAGCGTCGTGCCTAGGGGAAACTGATGCGACGGGGTGACGTAAACAGCGTGGGCGCCCCGGCCACGGCGTATGCCGGCCGGCACGTTCAAACCCTCCTGATCCACCGGGATCGGAAGCATTCTTGCGCCGGCCGTCGTCAACGCCTGGTGCGCTCCCGGATAGCCGGGCTCTTCCATCCATACCCGTTCCCTGGGGTCCAGCAAAACGTGAGCGGCAATCTGCAGGCCCTGTTGCGAGCCCGTCGTCACCAGAATCTGCGAAGCCTCGCAGCGGACCGCGCGAACGGCGCCAAGGTATTCGGCAATCGCTTCGCGAAACGGCAGGTATCCCATGGGATCGCCATAGACCATGGTGTCCACGGCCTGCCGTGCATGTCGGTTTACCAACTTCGACCATACGCCTTCGGGGAAGTGATCGAGGGCCGGTACGCCGACGCGAAACGCTTTCTGACTGTCCAGCCACGACTGTGCAGGGGTGTGCATCAACGCCGCGCGTCGGGAGGTTCGGCGCGGAGCCGGCGGCACATTGATTTCCGCAGGTGTTTTGCGCACCTTCGCACTTGCCGACTTCAAGCTCTCGTCAGGTATCGATCGGGCAACGCAGGTACCGGCGCCGACAAAAGTCTCGAGATAGCCTTCCGCATACAACTGCTCATAAGCGCCCAACACCGGTACGCGGGATATCTTCAGTTCGTGGGCGAGGGCTCTGGATGAAGGTATTCGCTGCCCAGGTCGCAGTTGACCATCGATGATCGCCCGCCGAAACCAGTCCGATAACTGGTGGTACATCGGAGTCTCGCCATTCGCGTCGAGAGCGATGGGCGGCAGGAAGCTGGCGGAGATGCGTTGCATGCCGATCCTCCCCGAAGTGGCTATATCGTATCTTAACAAAGTGGCTATTTTGGTAAACCACTACCTGACTTAAATTCTCCCGTAGGTATGGCGGAGGTTGAACATGTCGGCGTTCAGGAAAGTTCGCATGGGTCGCGCGCACGGCACGACGGGCCTGGCAAAGGAGAGTCGATGAAGGCGGACTGGGGCAGTGCAAGGACGGTGCTTTGGCGTTGGGTGATCTGTTTTCCGTGGTGCATGCTCGGCTGCATTTCTCAGTCGCTTCCGGCGTTTTCACAAACAATCCCTACACCTTCCGCAACAGACGCGGCTGGCGCCGTGGCTATCGTGCCACAAGAGGTTTCGCCGACGTCGTTGAGCTTGCACCAGTCGCAGGACGACGCCTGGTGGACCGGCCCCATGCTGGCGAACTCGGCGGGCACCTTGCCGCCGGGACATTTCCTGCTCGAGCCATACATTTACGATGTGGCTTCAGCGCATTCGAACGGCTACGGTTCGCGCGCTTACGTTCTCTATGGGCTAGCCAACAGGCTAACAGTCGGGATGATCCCTATTGTGGGCTACAACACAGTGAGTGGTGGTCCCAGCAGCTCCGGCATCGGATTCGGTGATTTCACCTTGCTGGCGCAGTACCAGTTCACCCAGTTCCACGAAGGCGGCTGGATTCCAACGACCTCCTTCGAAGTACAGGAAACGTTTCCGACCGGACAGTACGATCGGCTGCACGACCGGCCAAGCGATGGCTTCGGTAGCGGCGCCTATACCACGACGTTGCAGTTCAACAGCCAGACGTATTTCTGGCTGCCGAATGGCCGCATCCTGCGGATGCGTTTCGATATGGCGCAGGCGTTTTCCAACACCGTAAGCGTGAACGGCGTCAGTGTTTACGGCACGGGCAACGGATTTCGCGGCAATGCCAAGCCCGGTGACGATTTTTCCGCCGACGCGTCCTGGGAATACAGCGTGACGCGGAACTGGGTGCTGGCGCTCGATGTTACCTACAACCGCGAACGCAACACGCCGGTGACCGGAGTCGACACGCTGGATACCAACGGTTTGCCGTATCCGACGAGCATCCGGCTGAACTCCGGTACGAGCGTGGCCTTCGGCATCGCGCCGGCGATCGAATACAACTGGAATTCCAACGTCGGCGTGCTTGTCGGTACCCGCGTAATCGTGGGCGGTCGCAACACAGTGAACACCGTGACGCCGGCAGTGGCACTCAACGTCGTCTACTGAGAAAGGTGATGAATATGCTTGGACATACTCGGAATGGTTTTCTCGTGTGCTGCTTGATAATCGCGTTGCAGCCACAACGGGGCCTTGCAAAGCCACCGCCCGACGCGCCGAAAACAACGGCCCAGCCGACTTCTGCAGAGCGCGACGGACAACATGATTTCGACTTCGAGATCGGTAACTGGAAGACCCATGTCTCGCGTTTGCTGCATCCCATGACTGGCTCCACGACCTGGGCCGATTACGAAGGCACGACGGTGGTACGCAAGGTATGGAATGGCCGCGCCAATCTCGGGGAATTCGAAGTTGACGGCAAGGCAGGCCACCTCGAACTCTTGTCACTGCGCCTGTACAACCCCGGGTCCCATCAATGGAGCCTCAACGTGACCAGCAGTGGTAGTGGTACGCTCGGCGTACCCACCATCGGCGAGTTCAAGAATGGACGCGGGGAGTTTTTTGATCAGGAAACATTCAATGGTCGAGCGATCCTGGTTCGATTCGTCATTTCAGACATCACACCGAATTCGTGTCATTTTGAACAGGCATTCTCGGGTGATGGGGGCAAGACCTGGGAAGTGAACTGGATAGCCACCGATACCCGCGTGCCTTAGGAGGTTTCTCTGATGAAGTTCAATAGTCTGCTTGTCGTAGCCGTTGTCGCCGCTGCATGGACCAGCCTGCCGGCGAAAGCGGCGTCTGAGGTGCCCGCATACATCACGGCGGCCATCGCCGATGCTGGCCGCCCACCCGAAGACAAGGCGCAGGACGCGAACCGCAAACCTGCCGAAGTGCTGGCTTTCGCGGGAATCAAACCGGGAGACAAGGTTGTCGACTTGATGCCGGGCTCCGGATACTACACGCGCATTTTCAGCAAGATCGTTGGCCCCAAAGGCGTGGTGTATGCGGTCCAGCCAACCGAGATAGACAAAGTCGCGCCGAAAGGGTTGAAAGCACTGAGAACCTTTGCGGGCACGCCGGCTTATGCCAATGTGGTGGTGTTGGTTCAACCGGTCGCAGCGATTGCCATTCCTCAGCGTGTCGACATGGTGTGGACGTCGCAGAACTACCACGACCTGCACAATCCCATGATGGGTTCGCCAGACATGGCGAAGATCGACAAATCCATTTTCAATGCGTTGAAGCCGGGAGGCATCTTCCTGGTGCTGGACCATGCGGCGGCCGCCGGTAGCGGCATCGCCGACACCAATACGCTGCACCGTATCGACCCGGCCGTCGCAAAAACGGAAGTCACCGCGGTCGGTTTCGAATTCGTCGGCGGCAGCGACATCCTGCGCAACCCCGACGACAATCACTCGCTGGCGATTTTTGATAAATCGATAAAAGGCAAAACCGATAAATTCATCGACAAGTTCCGCAAGCCGATGCAATAAGTTTCGTCTTCATCGTTATCGAAGTACTCGATTAAGTCGTGCTGGAGAATATCCAGCACGACCATCGACACACACTTCGGATGCAGGGCACGTAGCCTTAGTGCAACAACGCGGTCGACTCTGTCTCTAAGGGTGCAACCCGGACATACTTTAATTTGCGCACGCGGTCGCGAGACATGGTGAAGCCGGTAATAGTGTGGCTTTGGTCTCGCTCGAATCGGAACAGCACGTTGGACACAAAAAATGCGTCGTCAAACGCAGGTTCCAACGGAACGGCCTGGCCTCGTTCACCCCGAAGGGTCAGGCTTCCATTCTCTTCCTTCAACGTAAAACCGGAAGTCAGGTCAGCGCAGGTATAAGCCCCTTCGTACGTATGGAGGTCCTGCGCCGTGGGGGTGAACGGAGCCACTTCGGTGAAGATCATTGCACCCTGGCCGCCAGAGCTGACTTCCACGCGGCGCGTTCCAGCCGAGGTCGTAAGAAACCGGATCTGAAGTCTGGAATCTCGCGCTGGTTGAAATTTGTCCTTGCCCAGATAGGCGAGTTCTTCCTCGGTACCCGAGCCGTCCAGGTAGAAAAGCTGGTTGTCCTTTGCCTTGAAAATACGCAGCTTTCCCTGGCCGGCATTCACGTACATGCCAGCGTATTTTTGAGCGAGTGACGTTGTCATGCGCTGGCGTGCCGGCAAGGCTTTCAACGTGCCGGCCAGATAAAGATCGGCCACCGCTAAAAGGCGTTGCTCGGGATTGGCATTGCCAACGTTGCAGAGCGCGATCGCGCTGACCTGTTGATCCGGGAAACGCACGGCGAACGCGCGAAATCCGCCCCATACCCCTCGATGAGACACGGTTCGCAAACCACGGTAACGGTCCACGATCACGCCATTGGCGTAGGCGATCGGAGAGCCATCGTTGAGGACACCTTGCGTTTGCAGTTCATCCACCAGCCACTGTCCACCCACACGTGGCCGATAGAAATTGTCATCCCACTTGGCCAGGTCGTCGACCGTGCTCTGCACACCGCCGTCGCCCGTCTGCTCCCAATTGGACGGAGAGAGCCGAAATTTTCCAGGCTCGTCCGAATCGTACGGCGTAGCCCGATGGGCGATGATGCGTGTGTGATCGCCGAGAATACTGGTGGCGGACATGCCAAGCTGATCGAAAATGCGCTCCTTGGCGAACATGTTCAACGGCTTTCCGCTGACGCGCCTGACCACCAACGAAAGCAAAAAATAGCCGGAGTTGCTATAGCTGAACTCGCTACCTGGAACGAAGTCCAGCGTCTTTTTGCGCGTCAGGGCGCGCAGCGCATCATCGTCCGTGGCAACGTCCTCCAAATTGATGCCATCCAGATCAAGTAATTCGAGGTAGTCCGAAATACCACTCGTGTGATGCAGCAATTGTCGCAACGTAACGACGGTGCCGTAATCTGGAAGCTCGGGAACGTATTTTCGAATATCGTCGTCCAGCGACAGCTTGTGATCGTGTTCAAGCAGCAGGATGCTGGTCGCGGTGAATTGTTTGGATAGTGAACCTGTGTCGAAAACAGTCTGGTGTGGGTCGATGGCAACACCATGTTCAATACTGGCCAGGCCGTAACCCCGCTCATATACGGTACGGCCATGATCCACCAGCGCGAGCGCGCAACCGGGAGTTGACGACGTATTGTAGTCGGCGAATGCGCCATCAATGCGTTTGAACAACGCAGGCGAAGCATCTGTTGCGCACGCTGGTTGCCAAGCGGTGAAGAATGCAATGACGATCAGGATCGAAACGTTCCATCTCTTCATGTCAGCTCCACTATCGTGACGTAGACCCTGGTAGGTGCCAGGAAATGAAGAACTCAGATGACTGGTCGTGCAGGAGGACGAGCTAGGTTGGTATTTGCTCTTTCTCGTATACGGCGCGCAGAGGGAAAAGACAAGAAGCAGCTAGCAGCCCCAGCATGCCCCCAAGAATCGTTTCCCATGCACGGGCAAACAGAACGACGATGGAGTGCTGGCCTGAAACGGCGAGCGTCACAATCAGCACAAAGGCGAACGCACCGCAGGCGACGTCGTAGCGTTCTGGAAGCGCCATGGCATAAATGATCATGGCGGCGGAGGCGGCACACCAGAGGAGCAGTGGCGTCTCGGCAGACAGCGGTATGCATAAGAGGCCAAGAGGCACACCGACAAGCGTTCCCACGATGCGGCGGCGAACTCTTTCCATGGTGCCACTTGATGTCCCGGCAACGACATACACGCATGCGGTGATGGCCCATTCCGATTCGATGAGTCCAAAAAAGCCATTCAACAGCACAATGATGCAGGCCGCGGTTGCTGCTTGAATCCCCATCACGACTTCGCCGCTCACCGTGCGATTTCTCACCGTCGCTATGGATGCCAGAGGCGATTGAAGGGTAGGTCGTTCGGCGGGGCCACTCAGCAACCGCGGGACCACAGCAGCAATGGCCGCGATAAGCGTCGCAATGCCTATGGCGGGCAGATCCGACGGGGTAAGTTTGCCGCCGTACGACAGCAGTTGACCGATGTAGATCTGCGAGCCGATGCCCGCGCCCGTGATGCCATACCGCTTGAAATAACCCACCAGGAATGCGCCGACGACAAGCACCGACTCAGGCCATGCGTGGCCGAGCGGGCGGAGCAAAGGAGCAAGTAATGCAAAGCTTGACGCACCGAGTGCGCCCGCGATGCAAAGAAGAATCAAATCACGGCTCGATGCATAACGGGTGGACCGACCTTCGGACACACTGGCCCACAAGGCAAAACTTCCGGCCAGTGTTCCAAGGGAAAGCGTTGCTGGAACATCGGCGGAAACATCTTTAAGAGTGCCGAGCGCAACAGCGATGCCGTAAGCCGTCACCAGGCGCAGGCCCTTGATACGGCGGTGCGTTCCGGGGTCGATGCGATCAATCCATCTTTGCAGGTTCGCCCACATGGTTTGCTCCCACCAAGCCAGCCGTTATCGAAGCATTCTCGCAGTACAGGCGGAGATTCGTCATTGCCAGGTTACGGCAACAGACGCGTACGTTCGGCGCCCATCTCGCGCGCCATCACTGCAAGGCGTTCCTGCATGGAAGTCGGGCGCCAATCGCTGCGTCGGATCATGGCCATGCGTCGGCGCAGGACGCCGCCCACGATGGGTATTTCTGCCAGGGCGCCGGCCTCGCGTTCGAAAAGGAACTGATCACGCGACATCAGGGTCAACCATTCGCCCTTGAGCATGAGTCCGCGCGTGACAAGCACCGAGCCGCATTCGATGCGTGGCGTCGGTGGTTCAACGCCGTGGCTGCGGAACAAGGTCTCCCAGTTGCGGCGCATCGGTACGCCAAGCGCTGGGACGGCCCAGGGGAAAGCGAGCAGATGCTCAATGGTGACGACCTTGTGGCGTCTTAGGGGATGCGCGCTGTTGCCGACGATAAAAAGTTCGTCGTCGAACAGGCCTTCCTGTTCCACATCGTTGGCGGGCGCTGGATAGCGCATGGCGCCGCCGATTACCAAGTCGATGTCGCCGTGGCGCAATGAAATCAACAACTCGCCGTAAGGAGCTTCGCGCACTTCCACCGATGCGCCCGGATGCTCCTGCGCGAAACGCGTCAGCAAATCAGGCAGGAACACTGCGCGCGCCATTGGCAGCGTGCCGATGCTGATACGGCCTCCGCCATGCTTGCCCAGGGCAATCTCATCCAGTCCGGTGCGCAACTCGGCCAGCATCAAGCGCACGAAGCGCACGAACCGGCTCGCCAGATCAGTGGGCCGCACCGCGCGTCCGGCTCGTACCAGTAACTCCGCACCCAGTGCACTTTGCAGATCTTGCACGGCGCGATAGACGGCTGGCTGCGATAGCCCGATCTGCTCAGCGGCCGCGGCATAACTGCTGCAGTTTTCCACCGCTACCAGCGCACGCAGTTGAACCATGCTGACGCGCCGCTCGATATGCGCCAGCGGCGCCAGTCGCGCCGAACGGCGCACCAGGCGCACGCCCTGGGTGAGATAACGCAAGGCGCGCTCCGTCCGGATGATCCACGCGATTCCCGCGGTAGTCGGACGCATGCCGGCGACGCGGCGTTCGAACAAACGTACTTCAAGATTTCGCTCGAGCTTGCCGACAGCTTGTGCCAGCGCAGGTTGCGAAAGGCTGACCTGTTCGGCTGCAGCGCTCATGCTGCCCGCGCCGGAGATAACGCTAAGCGCATCCAGGTGGCGGAGATTCAGGGCATAAATCTTATCCATACACAATCAATAGTATTTGCTTATACGAGGGCAGTAAAACGAATTAGCCAATACCGGTATTTTCGCGCAGATTCTGCTCTCGAAATGCGCCGTGGCAAAGATGCCCCGGTGACGGTCGATATCAAAGTCGGAAGTCGGCCCGAGGACTTTATTGCGCAATGCAGCATCACAGTCGTGATTTTTGCCGCTGCTATCAATCTATCGAACGTTGCATCGCAATAGAAAAACGCTTACCGCCCTTTTAACGCTACGAATGAACTGACTGCCTCCATGAAGATCATCGATTCACACCTGCACGCCATCGCTCCTGACGCGTTGAAATACCCCCAAAATCCCATCGGCGGCCACCAGTCCGTGTGGTCGCAGCAACGTCCGGTGAGTGCCGAAGGCGTGATCGAGGCGTTGGATGCTGCCGGCATTGCCAAGGCCGTGGTGGTGCAGGCCTCGACTGTTTACGGACATGACAACCGTTACGTGGTCGATTCGGTGCGGACCTATCCACAGCGCTTGGTCGGCGTGTATTCCATCGATGCGCTGGCGCCGGATGCGGTGCAGCAGATCGATCATTGGGAAGCTCAGGGCTTGCACGGTTTTCGCCTGTTTACCACGGGCACCACCATGCCTGGCCAATCGGATTGGCTTGGTCACAAGGATTCGTACCCGGCTTGGGCACACGCCGAAAAGGTCGGCATTCCCATTTGCCTGCAGATGACCATGCAAGGCCTGCCCATCCTGCGCACCTTGCTGGAGCATTTTCCCAAGGTGCGTGTGTTGCTGGATCACTGCGCCCGCCCGGATCTGGATGACGGCCCGCCGTATAAGGCGGCTCAGGCGTTGTTCGATATGGCCAAGTTCGCAGGTGTCCACCTTAAGCTAACCAATCGCACACTGGCTGCGGCCGCTCAGGGCCGCTCCAATCCCACTGCTTTCCTGGAAAAGCTGGTTACTACCTTTGGTGCCGAGCGGATCGCCTGGGGCTCCAACTTTCCGGCGGCCGAAGGCTCACTCAATGAACTGGCAGCGGCTGCGCGCGACGTGCTGTCCAGTTTGTCCAAAGATCAGCAAGCAATGATCTTCGGGGGGGCCGTCACTCGCATTTATCCGGCGCTGGCGGGAGTAGCGGCATGAACGAGTCGGTCAATCTGAGTACCGTATTGAAGACCACCGCGCTGACAACGCCACTGAAAAATGGTGCACTCAAGAGCGACCAAGTGGTGCTCGATTTCACCGAGGTCAGCCCCATCTACGATGCCTTTGCGCCCATGGTACGCGACGCAAAGTTCGATATCTCGGAACTGGCGATCGTCACCGCCTTGCAGGCGATCGCCTTCAGGCGGCCTGTCGTGCTGCTGCCAGTGGTCGTGGCTTCGCGCTTCCAGCGTGGCTGTCTGATTTCGTACCGACCGCATGGTGAGGTCAAGCCCGAACAATTGCGTGGCAAGCGCGTCGGCGTGCGTTCGTACACTCAGACCACCGGCATGTGGGTGCGCGCCCATCTGGTCGAGGACTACGGCTTGGCCACGCCTGATATCCGCTGGATTACCCATGACCCGGCCCATGTGGAGCAATATCGGGATCCGCCGTTCGTCGAACATCCGGCGCATGGCAAAGGGTTGCTGGACATGCTGCACGAGGGTGACATCGATGCAGCGATCTTCGGCAACGACATGCCGCAAGGCGATGACTATGTGCCGCTCATCGCGGACGCAAAGGCCAAAGATTTTGCGTGGGCGCAGCAGCATGGTTTCGTGCCGATCAATCATGTGGTGACCGCCAGCGCAGAGACCTGCAAACGTGAGCCAACGGCCGTGCGCGCCGCCTACGACCTGCTGGCAAGGGCTGAAAGCCAGCAAATCGCGGCCGGACCGCGCAAGACCCTATCGGGCTTCGAGGCGCTTCGAGGGCCGCTGGAATGGATCATCGATGCCTGTGTGGAGCAGGCGCTGCTGCCACGCAAGCTTAGTCTCGATGAGGTGTTGGGACCGGCTCATGCTTTGCTGAAAAGCGATGCGGCCTGACATCGCCGGCCGCGCTAACGTACAGACTACGGACCCGACACCACCCAGAGTTCAGTTCCACCACGACCAACCGGTAAACCTATAAATGCATTCGATCTCGCAGCGACGTCCCTTCTATCGCGACCTAACTTTCCAGGTGCTGGCGGGCATGGCGCTGGGCGTGCTGGTGAGTGTGCTGTGGCCGAATGTCGGTGCCAACCTCAAGCCGCTGGGCGACATCTTCATTCGCCTGATCCAGATGGTGGTGGGGCTGATCATCTTCTGCACCGTCACTCACGGCATTACCAGCGTGCGCGACATGGGCAAGGTCGGGCGCATCGCACTCAAGGCGATGGTGTATTTCGAGGTGGTCACCAGTGTGGCGCTGGTGATTGGCCTGATTGCCATCAACCTGCTCAAGCCCGGCGTGGGTATGCACGTCGACCCGGCCGTGCTCAAACAGGGGATGGACGCGGGCGACCAGGCAGCACCCATGGCGCACGGTTTCGGCGAGTTCCTCGTCAATCTGGTGCCGACTTCGGCGGTCGGTGCGTTCAGCCACGGCGATATCCTGCAGATCCTGCTGTTCTCGGTGCTGTTTGCCTGCGGCCTGGCCAGTCTCGGCGATAGTGCGCAACCGGTACTGCGTGTTGTCGACGCGGTCCAGCAGGCCTTGTTCTGGGTCATCCGCCTGGTGATGAAAATCGCACCCATCGCCGCATTCGGCGCGATTGCTTTCACTACGGCCAAGTTCGGGCTCAGCAGCCTGTTGCCACTGGCCAAATTGGTGGGCGAATTCGCGCTCACCTGCGTGGTGTTCCTGCTGCTGGTGCTCGCCCCGATTTCGCATGTCTGCGGTTTTAGTCTGTTCAAACTGATGCGTTACTTTCGCGAAGAGCTGGTGCTGGTGCTCGGCACCAGTTCGTCGGAGAGTGTGTTTCCGCAGCTCACAGAAAAACTCACCCGCCTCGGCGTGGACGAATCGGTGGTCGGCATGGTGCTGCCCACCGCCTATAGCTTCAATCACGACGGCACTTGTCTTTATTTCGCTGCGGTGACGGTCTTCCTCGCACAGGCCACGGGCACTGCGCTGGGCTGGCAGGCACAGTTGGGGCTGCTGGCGATTTTGTTGGTGACATCCAAAGGTGGCGCCGGCGTATCCGGCTCAGCCATCGCGGTACTGACCATGACGTTGGCGGCGACCAAGACCATTCCAGTCAGCAGTGTCGCCTTGATTCTCGGTGTGCATCGCATTCTGTCTGCGGGGTTCGTGTTCGTGAACATCGTCGGCAACTGCGTCGCCACCGTCGTCGTCGGCTACTGGGAAAAGGCAGTTGACCGCGACAGGCTGCAACGAGAACTACAAGCGGGTTAACAGGCAGTTCGATGAGGCCTTTAAATCAACATATCTCGCGGCTCCTGTCGGAACCGCGACGGGGAGGATTGCGTCGATGAACGGGTTGCTAGTACGTAAAACGCTATACCTGAGCCTTGCTACCGTGCTGCTGGCACCTGCCGTGAACGCGCAGACCGCCCCAGGCACGCAGCCTGACTCGACAGCGAATTGGGTCGATACTTATGCCGCAGCGCAAACCGAGCCGCAGCAAGACACCGGCAACGGAGCCGTTGATCCTTCCAGCACGCCAGTGGTCGCGCAGCCTGCTTCCAGGGAACCTGGGTTGCCTCGCTCGGAACTGGTGCAGAAGCTGATCGACGATGGCGTCAACATTCGTGCCAGCGAGATTGACCAATACGCCAGAAACCCCACCGGCGGCGTCAAGCAAGGTAGTCGCAACGTCGGCCAGTTTTATATCGGTGCGGACCTCGACCTCGACAAGATGTTTGGGTGGAGCGGCGCCAGCTTCCACGTCACCGCATACCGCGATTACGGCCTGAGCCTCAATGCGCTGGATACCGGCACTTACACCAAACAGCAGTACATCTATAAGAACCCATATCCGCGGTGGCACCTAGGCCTGTTCTCGTACGAGCAGAAGTTCATGGATGACCGCCTGGACGTCCAGGTCGGTCGTCTGGGTAGTACCACCTACTTCGGCCATCTCGTCGTCAATTGCCAATTCGTCTCTGCCAATACCTGCGGCGAGCCACGCATGCTGGTGTCGGAAACCGGCCTCAGCCTGCTGCCTTCGGCGACCTGGGGCGGCAACGTAAAGTACAAGACGACCGAGAACACCTACATCGACATCGGTGCCTTCGAGGTCAATCCGGACGTGCAGCCCAGTAACGGTCTGGACTGGGAAATCAAACACTCGACTGGCTATACGATACCGATTGAATTCGGCTGGGTGCAGAACGATCCCAAGACCGTGCAGTATCCGTTCGAGTTGAAGGGCGGTGTCTATGGAAGCACGGCGCCGCTGACCGATATCAATGAAAACACCAAGGGCGAGCCGCTCGGCATGTATGGCGGTACCGCTGCCACCGACAACCATATCCGCGATGGTTTCTACATCATGGGTGACAAGGTCATTTGGCGCCCCGATCCGGATTCGCCGCGCAGCTTCAACATCTTCGGCGGCTGGGTTCACCAGTTGGAAGATCAGGAGATCATGCATCAACAGATCTATGGCGGTTTCGTCATGACCGGCCCGTTCTCGGCCCGGCCGTTCGACACGCTTGGGTTGAATATCTCCGAGTTCGAAATGACGCCGGAGGAGCAGGCTTACCTCGCCGAAGAACGCAAGAAAGCAGGCGGCAGCGGCGTCAACGCGCTGCATCAAACCGACTACGACCTGACCTACAGCTTCCATCTGATCAGGGGTATAGAGCTGATGCCGAGCGTGCAGTACCTCGTGCATCCTGACAATTCGAGTATCGCGAAAACGTCGGTGCTGCCGAGGAACCTGTTCGTGTATGCGATCAGCCTGCGCCTGGATCTCGGCGTGCTGATGGGCTTCAAACCTGCCGCGGCCAATGACTGAAAATGAGGAGGAAATAGCTATGCCAGTCGTGATAACCCATGTCGAGCGCGCCGATGCCCATGTCATCGACGGCCTGGCCCACGCGGGCGTCGCCACGGCGCATGAAGCGCAGGGACGTACCGGTCTGATGCATTCCAGTCTGCGCGCGATCTACGGTGGCGCACGCGTCGCCGGCTCGGCGATCACGGTGCTGATGCCGCCAGGCGACAACTGGATGCTGCATGTGGCGATCGAGCAATTGCGAGCAGGCGACCTGCTTGTCGCCGCCACCACCAGCCCCTGCGAAGACGGCTACTTCGGCGACCTGCTGGCCACCTCGGCCAAAGCACGCGGCTGCCGCGGACTGATCATTGATGCCGGCGTACGCGATGTGCGCGATCTCACTGCCATGGACTTTCCTGTTTGGAGTCGTGCCATTCATGCGCAGGGTACGGTCAAGGAAACTCTTGGCTCAGTCAACGTGCCCGTCGTCTGTGGTGGTGCCCTGGTCAATCCGGGCGACGTTGTGATCGCCGACGACGATGGTGTTTGCGTGGTGCCACGCGCCAGTGCCGCCCACACGTTGGAAAAGGCCAGGGAGCGCGAAGCGAGAGAGGAAGAAAAGCGCGAGCGCCTCGCTACAGGCGAACTGGGTCTGGACATTTACAACATGCGTGAGCGCCTCGTGCAGAAGGGCCTCAAATATATTTGAGGCAGCACCGTTCAAAAGTATCAGGGCGACGTGCACGCTTCACGGCAGAAACGCATGCTCGCTGATTGCGATGGTGCCGAAATCTTTCGTATTCATGGAACAAACCTGATGATCATCGACTGCCACGGGCACTACACCACCGCACCGAAGGGGCACGATGCATTTCGCGATGCGCAACTGCAGCACTTCGCCGATCCGTCGAAGCCACTGCCGGTCTATCCCGACATCTCCGATGATGAGATCCGCGAAAGCATCGAAACCAACCAATTGCGCCTGTTACGTGAGCGCGGTGCAGACATGACCATCTTTTCGCCGCGTGCCAGCACGATGGCGCACCATGAGGGTGACGAAGAGGTCAGCCAACGATGGACTCGGCACTGCAATGACCTGATCGCGCGCGTGGTTGAGCTTTATCCGGAAACTTTCATCGGCGTATGCCAACTACCGCAGTCACCTGGAGTAACGATCAAGCATTCGATCGGTGAGCTTGAACGTTGCATTGGCCAATTGGGCTTTGTGGGTTGCAACCTCAATCCCGATCCGTCCGGCGGCCACTGGGACGGCCCGCCGCTCACCGACCGCGCCTGGTATCCGTTCTTTGAGAAGATGGTCGAACTGGACGTGCCTGCCATGATCCACGTGTCCAGCAGCTGCAACGCCAACTTCCATGCAACTGGCGCTCACTACATCAACGCCGATACCACCGCATTCATGCAGTTTCTGCAGGGCGATCTGTTCAAGGATTTTCCAAGTCTGCGCTTCATCATTCCGCACGGCGGTGGCGCGGTGCCGTATCACTGGGGCCGCTACCGCGGACTGGCTGACATGTTGAAGAAGCCACCCTTGAGCGAGCACGTCATGAAGAACGTGTACTTCGATACTTGTGTGTACCATCAGCCGGGCATCGATTTGCTGTTCAAGGTCATCGATATCGACAACATCCTGTTTGGCTCGGAGATGGTCGGCGCCGTGCGCGGCATCGACCCGACCACAGGCAATGACTTCGACGATACCCTGCGCTATATCAAAGCGGCGGATATATCAGCCGAAGACAAGCACAAGGTATTGGAAGGAAATGCCCGCCGCGTCTATCCACGCCTGAACGCGCAACTGAAGGCGCGCGGCAAGTAGTACACCGCGCACCTTCTACCAGAGGAGTGGTGATTTTTTTTTAAGGCCTACTCACTGGCTGATCGCGGTCAGCATGGCCTCTGCACCGGAGACTCGGAATTCGCCGGGGGCTTCGAGATGCACCTGGCGAACGATGCCGTCTTCGGCGTATAGCGCAAATCGTCGAGTGCGCTGGCCCATACCGAACGCCGTGCCGTCAAGCTCCAGTCCCAGTGCGCGGGTGAAGCTTGCATTGCCGTCGGCGAGCATCAGCAACCCGGCAGGAACGTCCTGAGAGGCAGCCCATGCCTGCATCACATACGCGTCGTTGACCGCCAGGCACATCACCGTGATGCCGCTCTTGTGAAAGTCGGCGTTGTGCTGCACGTAGCCGGGCAGGTGCTTGTTCGAGCAGGTTGGAGTGAATGCACCGGGTACGCCGAACAGCACCACTTTTTTCCCGGCGAATAATTCACCGGTGTGGCGTGGCTGTATGTCGCCGTCGATGACTTGAATGGAGGTATCGGGAATCGTGCTGCCGGGCTGGATCGTCATACGCATCTCGTATCAGGGGTGGGTAGGGACACCACATGCTAAGCGGCTTGATTGTGCCTGTCGCCTTGAATCGTGCGCGGGAGCACCTATTTTCTGTCACAGGCGGTGATTGCACCGCAATCCATTCTAGGAGACAGCAAGATGCATACGGGTCGTCATTCCATCTGGAACAGCAGCAACCATCTGCCTGAGGAAGTCCGTCAGGCTTTCAATCGATTCCTGCAGCCGCAGGATAACGATGCGTCCAGCGTCGTGACCAGCCAGTGGTCGCCGCGGGTAGACATCCGCGAAGATGAACAGCGTTTCGTGATCGTTGCCGATATCCCGGGTGTGGATCCGGCGCAGATCGAAGTGAGCATGGACAAGAGCGTGCTTACCATCAAGGGTGAACGCGGCGATGTCGGCAGCGTGGGCCAGGACGGCAAATTCACTCGGGTGGAGCGCGCAAGCGGCGCCTTTCATCGGCGCTTTGCGTTGCCGGACAGCGCCGATGCCGAGGGTATTACCGCCCATGGCAAGCTGGGCGTACTGGAAATTGTGATACCGAAGAAAGCGCTGGCGACGCCGCGACGCATTACCATCAACAACGGCCACTGAGCCGAGGCCAGGTTGCAGGTCTGCCCGTGGCGGAGAATGATCCGCCGCGGGCTTGCGCAGTTGGGGAGTGGGTGTGGAATTCAAAGACTATTACGACATCCTGGGCGTAAAGCCCGATGCCAGCGAAGCCGAGATCAAATCGGCTTATCGCAAACTTGCGCGCAAATATCACCCGGACAAGAACAAGGACGCGGGCGCGGAAGAGAAATTCAAGGCCATCAACGAGGCCAACGAGGTGCTCAAGGATGCCGAGAAGCGCCGATCCTACGATCAAGTGCGTGCTGGCGGTTACCGGCAGGGCGAACAATTCCGTCCACCGCCGGGCTGGCATGGCCACGAGCAGGGTTTTGGTGACGGTGGCGACGGCGACTTCAGCGATTTCTTCGAAAGCCTTTTTGGTCGTGGTGCGGCCGGTGGCCAGCGTGGCGGTCAGCCACGCCCACGGCGCGGGCATGACATCCAGGCGCAGGTGCAGATTGACCTGCAGACCGCGTTCGATGGCGGTCAGACCCGCTTGTCAATGCATGACGCGGCAACCGGTGAGCGTGTGCTGCAGGTAAAGATTCCTGCGGGCATCAAGCCGGGACAGGTGATTCGCTTGTCCGGCCAGGGCCAGCAAGGTATGGCTGGCGGCCCGAACGGTGACCTGCTGCTTGAGGTCGGGATTCGCGACGATACCCGCTTCCGTCTGGACGGCCGCAACGTCGTGCATGTACTGCCGATCACTCCGTGGGAGGCAGCGCTCGGCGCCACTATTGCCGTACCGACCCTGGCCGGCACCGTGGATATGCGCATACCGGCGGGTTCACAGTCGGGGCGCAAACTGCGTTTGAAGGGCCGGGGAATGCCGGGCGCGCATCCAGGCGACCAACTGGTGGAACTGTCGATCCGTGCGCCGGTGGCGGACAATGATGAGCAGCGCGCCGCGTATGAATCTTTGCGCGAGCAGTTCGCGGACTTTGATCCGCGCCGATGACCGTTGTCGCCGCTGCGCGGATAAACGCGTATGAAACGCTGTAAATGAAGACGGCGCCCAAGGGCGCCGTCTTCGTGAACGCATGTTGCCGCGAGCTCAGCCCGGCAGAAATTCCTGCAAGGCCTTGATCAGTTCTTCTTCCTTGATCGGCTTCGTCACATAGGCCTTGGCGCCTTGGCGCATGCCCCAGACCTTGTCGGTTTCCTGGTCCTTGGTGGTCACCAGAATGATCGGAATGTGCGCGGTGTCCGGATTCTTGCTGATCGTGCGTGTGGCCTGAAACCCGTTGAGGTTCGGCATCACCACGTCCATCAGGATCAGGTCGGGTTTTTCCAGCTTCGCCACCTCGACACCGGCGGCACCATCTTCGGCAGAGAGGGTCTCATGCCCGAGTTTTTCGACGATCCGCTTGATGCCCAGCAGTTGGGACGGCGAATCGTCGACGATCAGGATGCGTGCCATAAGATGATATTCCCCAGCGAGTTTCGTTGATTCTAAGCGGTGGCGACGGTACTTCCAAGCACGGTTTTGTCAAAGCGTGCTATCGATGCGCACTATCGTACGGCCAAACGACTCGCCGGCCAGCATCCGCACGAAAACATCAGGTAGTTCGTCAAGACCGATTTCACGTGTGGCTATGCGCTCCAGATGCTGGGGTTTCCAGTCGCTGGCCAAGCGCCGCCAGACTTCGTCGCGGATATCGCGAGCGGTCCCGGCCGAGGCGATACCGAGCAAACTTGCGCCGCGGATAATGAACGGCATGACGGTGCTGTCGAATGTCATGCCGCCAGCATTGCCGCAGATCGCCACATTGCCGTAGGGCGCGATCAGCGGCAGTAAACCGGCAAGCATCGCGCCGCCCACGTTGTCCAGCGCACCGCCGAAGCGCGTCGAGTCCATTGGCTTGCCGCTGAAAGCGAGCTGTTGGCGATCGATGCATTTGCCAGCGCCTAGGCTGCGCAGAAAATCGAAGTGATCGGTCTTGCCACTGATCGCATGCACCTCGTAGCCGGCGCGGCTAAAGATGTCGATCGCCAGCATGCCAACGCCACCGCTGGCGCCGGTCACGGCGATCGGCCCCAGCGTTGGAATCTGCCGATTATCCTGCATGCGCAACAGCCCGAGTGCAGCCGTAAAGCCGGCTGTACCGAGGACCATGCTTTCGCGAAGGCTTAAGCCTGGCGGCAAGAGGATCGTCCAGCGCGCATCCAGCCGCGTGTACTCGCCGTAGCCGCCGTCACGCGTCTCAGACAGGCCCGAGCCTGTGCACAGCACGGCATCACCTTCCTTGAACGCAGGATCGCGCGAGGCAACGACGCGACCGGCCACGTCGATGCCGCCGTTCAACGGGTACTGGCGCAGGATCTTGCCCTTGCCGGTGCCGGCCAGCGCGTCCTTGAAGTTCACCGACGAATACGCGGTCTTGATCAGTACTTCGCCAGGAGACAGTGCATCGACGCCGATCGTCTCCACCCCGGCACGGTAACCGGCATCGTCGTTGTGAATGCGAAACGCGCGGAACGTATTCATGTCGAATTCCTGCAGTTGAAACGTGCGGAGGCCTGGAGCCCGCTTTGCTCCTCCCCCTGCTTGCAGGGGGAGGTTGGGAGGGGGTGGCTCTTGATCTTCAAGCGAAGTGCAACCCCACCCCAACCCTCCCCTGTACCAGGGGAGGGAGCACGGCTCAAGCGTGGACGCTGCTCTCGTCGATCCAGTGCGCGACCTTGTCGCCCTGGTAACCGTGCATCCAGTCGAACAGCTGTGTCGTGTCGTCACCGAACCATACGCTGTCTCGCTGCGTCGGGCGTACGAAGCCTTCGCCAGCCATGTGATCCACCATGCCACGCAGCTGACTGTAGTAGCCGCGCACATCGAGGAAGGCGCAGGGATAGCGATGCAGCCCGAGCTGCGCCCAGGTCAGCATCTCAAACATCTCGTCCATGGTGCCGAAGCCGCCGGGCAGGGCGACGAACGCGTCGGACAACTCATACATGCATGTCTTGCGTTGGTGCATGGTGTCGACCACGTGCATTTCGCTCAGACCCGGATGCGCCACTTCGCGCTCCACCAGCTGACGCGGAATGACCCCGATCACTTTGCCGCCCGCAGCCAGCACCGCATCGGCTAGAGTGCCCATCAGGCCGACCTTGCCGCCACCGTAAACCAGCGCGATACCGCGACGCGCCATTTCAGTGCCGAAGGCATGTGCCTGCTCGGTGTATTCAGGGTGCTTGCCACTGCTGGAACCGCAGTAGACGCATAGGGAAGTCACTTCAGCCACGCATGCCTCCAGAAACGCGAAACCCGTCCCGAGAGCCTCGCACAGGTTCTCGGGACGGGTTGTGAATCATACGTACAGGTCGTGAAGGTTCACGTCTGCCGACATTAATTGCCCTTGTGAATCGCGCGCTTGTCGACCGACAACGCGGCCTCATGCACGGCCTCGGACAGCGTAGGATGCGCGTGGACGATGCGCGCCAGATCTTCGGAAGAGCCTTTGAACTCCATCGCCACCACGCACTCGGCGATCAGCTCGGACACGCCCGGTCCGACCATGTGCACGCCGAGGATGCGATCGGTATCGGCGTGCGCGATCATCTTCACTTGCCCGATGCCTTCGTTCATTGCGACGGCGCGGCCAATCGCGGCGAACGGGAAGCTGCCCACCTTGTACGGTATGCCGGCGTCCTTGAGCTCTTTCTCGGTCTTGCCGGCCCACGCGATCTCCGGCTCGGTGTAGATCACCCACGGAATCGTGTCGTAGTTCACGTGGCCAGCCTTACCGGCGATCCACTCGGCCACTGCAACGCCTTCCTCCGAACCCTTGTGCGCGAGCATCGGGCCGCGCACCGCGTCACCAATCGCCCACACACCGTCCACGCCGGTGTGGTTGTGTTCGTCGA
>Ga0302228_10000922_pt1 | contig 22615 bp, 21 predicted proteins | sample II_Palsa_N1_2_FD_193519 | JGI IMG/M metagenome (GOLD analysis project Ga0302228, IMG submission 193519) | Peat permafrost microbial communities from Stordalen Mire near Abisko, Sweden - II_Palsa_N1_2 | ecosystem: Environmental > Terrestrial > Soil > Palsa > Peat permafrost | place: Sweden... | reverse complement strand
TGGTCATGGTAGGTGACCGCGCAGGCTGGCCTTAGAGACCGGACAAGGAGATTTACTTCGCATAACAGAATTTTTATCGTGAACTGGGCTTGACTTTCATCTCCCCATAGAAGAGCGTGTTAGGCACTTTCGGTCAGACCTGGTAACCTGGCGGGATGACAAAACGCAAGCCATACCCGACGGATGTTTCGGACGAGGAATGGAGTTTCGCCGCTCCGTACCTGACCTTGATGACCGAAGACGCACCGCAGCGCCGATACGAGCTGCGCGAAATGTTCAATGCGCTGCGCTGGATGGCGCGAGCCGGTGCAGCATGGCGGATGTTGCCGACCAACTTCCCATCGTGGCAACTGGTCTACCAGCAAACGCAACGTTGGCTGAATGCGGGTTGCTTCGAGGCGATGGTGAACGATCTGCGTTCGATCATCCGGGTTGCACAGGACCGGCAGGGGCAGCCCAGTGCGGTTATCCTGGATGGACGCACTTTGCAGTCCACGTGCGAAAGCGGTCCGCGTGCGGGTTACGACGGTTACAAGCGCAAGCGGGGCAGCAAGGTTCATATGGCTGTCGACACGCTGGGCAATCTGCTGGCGGTGCACATCACGCCGGCCAATGAACAGGAACGGGCACAGGTGCAAGAGCTTGCCCAGCAGGTCCAGCATGTCACTGGCCAGACGGTGAAACTTGCATTCGCCGACCAGGGCTATACGGGTGACGCGGCTGCGCAGGCTGCCCGTGAGGAAGGGATTGAGCTGCAGGTCATCAAGCTGCCCGAGGCGAAGAAGGGCTTCGTGCTGCTGCCCCGCCGTTGGGTAGTCGAGCGCAGCTTCGGCTGGCTCAACCGCTTCAGGCGGCTGGCACGCGACTACGAGCGCCTGCCCGAAACCCTGGCCGGCCTGCACTTCGTCGTTTTCGCCATGCTCATGCTCGTTCATGCTGTACCGATTATGCAAAGTTCCTAACACGCTCTTCTATGGGGAGATGAAAGTCAAGCCCAGTTCACGATAAAAATTCTGTTATGCGAAGTAAATCTCCTTGTCCGGTCTCTAAGGCCAGCCTGCGCGGTCACCTACCATGACCAGGCGCAGGCTGGCCTTAGAGACAGTTGCGTAAAGGACGGTACCGACGCTCATCGCGTAAATCTTGTTGCAGCCTGGCATGTCAATGTCATTCAGGTCAGGGTGTCTGTTGACCGGTCAGTGCCGGGTCGACCTTCTATCCGTGCCGGCCTGACAGGCCGGTCACCTCATGCCGCATGCGCGAAGCGCTGGAGCTACCCTGTTACCGACGCGCCCCATCTAGGGAAACGGCCACCCGCAATGGGTAGCCCGAGCGTGTTTCGGGCGCGTTGACCTTTACATGCTGTTGCTGCATCCGATGTCATTCAGTGATTCATGCCCTCAAGGTGTTGACGTCGCGCGCGGCTTGAGTAGCGCACCGGCGGGGATCTCGCCGTGCTCGAGATAACGCCACAGGGCGATCGCCAGACGGCGTGCGAGCGCGACGATACCAATGCGCCGCATCCGCTTGCCGGTACCGGCAAAGCGCTCGTTGAACCAGTGGCTGAGCTGGCTGCCAGGCTGCAGGCGCAGCCAGCTCCAGGCGAGCTCGACCATCAGCCACCGGCATCGCCGGTTGCCCGCCTTGCTGATACCGAGTTCAACTTCGCTGGTGCCACTGGCATACGGCGTGGGCGTCAGGCCCAGACAGCCGGCCACTTCACGGCGGTTGCGAAACTGCCGCCAGCCGAACAGTTCCCTGACGAGCGTCCACGCGCTACCTGCACCGATGCCGGCAAGCTGTGCGAGCAACGCCATGCCGGGATGTGCGCCGCTGCGCACCTGCCGCTCCTGCTGCACTTCGAGCAGCCGGATCTGCTGGTGCACCAGCGCAAGGCGCTCACATTCGCGGTCAATCTCGGCGCGCAGACCGGGCGCCAGCGACTCGCGCTGACGGGTCCACCAGTGCGTCCAGATGCGGCCGCCGACAGAGCCGACCCGAAGGTTGTGCAGTACCAGCAGGGAGCGGATCCGGTTGGTGTGCGCGGTCTGCTCTTTGCGCAGGCGTTCGAGCTCGCGGTGCAGGCGCCGGTCGTCCTCCTGCTCGGGCGTGGGAATGCGTGCCACCGCCCACACGCGCCGCTCGCCCGCGTAATAGCGCATGAGCATCGACAGCAGCTTGTCGCTGTCAAGCCGGTCTGTCTTGGCGCGACGCGCACGGCGGTTCACCTCGATGCTGGCCGAATCCACCACGAGATTGACGATGCCCTGTTCAGCCAGCCAGCGGTGCAGCCAGAAACCGTCGCGGCCCGCTTCATAACAGCTGTAGACGGGTGCGTCGGCGTCGAGATGGCAACGCGCCCTGGCGTTGGCGATGGCGGTGAGAACCGCCGTGGCATCGCCGGCGCCGACCGTATAGCGGCTGGGCGCGCGCTGGCCATCACCCAGTGAGAGCTTCCAGTTCTTCTCGCCCAGTTCAAAAGCCATGTACAGGCGGCCACCTGCCGTCGTATTCTGCCCACGGAGGGCTGTGTCAGGCGTATCCATTTGCGTGCTCCTTCGGAGAAAACGAGTGTGCAACTCCCGTTTTACACCAGTCGGGCTTTCTGTAGCTGCCCTCCCACATAGCATCTAAGAATCTTGCTCGATACCGCTGCCGGAGAACGTTTTCAGCGATGCGCGCAGACCTTGGCGGTCCGCAAAGACCGGCAGTCGGTCAGGGAAATGCGTCCATGTCCGGCGAGCGCATCGTTCGGCGTCGGTTACGCCGGAGATTGCCCGCCACGCCGTCCATGGTGAAGATGGCGCGATACCAGGTGGCAGCTTGTGGCTGCGCCGGTTTGGCGAAACCAATATCCGCCAGACCGGAAGCTTGTCCCGGACATGAAAGCACCCTCAAAATATACCTGCAGCGCCCGTGGATGGGCTTCTTAAATGCCTGATTCCAGTCACGACATTTGGAACACTATTCCTGTAAAAATTCAATTAATATGAATACTCTTCCGAACTTGCCCATGACCACCCGAAACCGTCCACTGGACAACCAGGATCGAACGATCATGCGGGAGCTGCAGAAGAACGCGCGGCTCTCGAATGCGGAACTTGCGGAGCTGGTCGGCATGTCGACCACCGCCTGCTGGAATCGCACCCGTCAACTCGAGACCGAAGGCTACATTCGCGGTTACGTAGCTTTGCTCGATCAGCAAAAGCTGGGCTTCGCCGATGTGGTGCTCCTCGAGGTGACGCTGGACCGTCACGACGAGGACGCGCTTGCGCGTTTCGGTGCCGAACTGGCCACGCTGCCCGAAGTCCTCGAGGCGTATCTGGTGTCGGGCGAATATGACTATCTGGTAAAGGTGGCGGTAGACGGCACCGCCGGATACGAGCGCTTTCTGCGCGAGAAGCTGTACCGCATCTCCGGCATCCGCCACAGCCGTTCGATGTTCGCGTTACGCTGTATGAAGAACATTCCGTCAGTGCAAATCTAAACGTGCGTTTCGACCGCCCGCGTGACGTTGGCGTCTTCGCTCCCGGGCATGTTGTAATCGTTTGGAGCGAAAAACCGCCTCTTCTAATCGTTTTGGCAGCCGGGCAATCGAAATGAGTAAGCCGGGGCCGGACTTTCGGCGCAGGAGGTCGCCCCTTGACACGCCGAACGCCCCCAACCCGCTACGACGACTCCCCCGCCGCCGGCTCCGGCTCATGCGAAAGCCGCGCCTTCGCATGCCGCATCTTCTCCAGCGTCTTGGGCCCAAGCTTGAGCGCCACACCAATCGCGAGCGCATCCATGATGCACAGATGCACCAGCCGCGATACGCCCGGCGTATTCGGATCGATCGCGCTCGGCACGCGCAGCAGCAGCGGAATATCGACAAGCCACGCGAGCCGCGAGCCCACATTGGTCAACGCAATCGTGGTCGCGCCACGCTCCTTGGCGATCTGAATGCTTTCGTTCACCTCGACGCTGCGCCCCGAGTGCGAAACAGCAAACGCGACATCGCCCGGCTCGAGGAGTCCAGCGTAGAGCCGCTGCAAATGGCCATCGGTAAACGCGCTCGCGGCGATATCCAGCCGCAGGAACCGCAGTGCCGCATCCTGGGCCACCAGGCCAGAGCCCGACCCGACGCCGAAGAAATACACACGGCGCGCCGCGGCCAACGCTGCAATCGCCGTCTCCACGACTACCGGATCAAGCGCTCCACGCGCATGCTGGATGGCTTCGACAGCAGCTTCGCCCACCTTGTCGAGCAGCGTCTGGATGTCGTCATCGCGCGCGACGGCCGTCGATGCGTACGGCAAGCCCCCCGCCACGCTCTGCGCCAGTTGCATCTTGAAGTCACGCAAACCATTCGCACCGACTGCGCGACAAAAGCGCGTCACCGAAGGCTCGGACACCTCCGCGCGCTGAGCGAGCTCGGTGATGCTCGCGCGCATCGCAAAGTCGACGTCGCTCAGCACCATGTCGGCGACCTTGCGCTCAGCTGGGCGTAGCTGGGTCAACGCGCCGCGAATGTGGGGAATCAGGTTGGGAGCGGACACCCGTGTGTTCCTTATGGGTTCAAGGTCTGGAATCCGCGGTTTGCAAAATCAGCGGCCACACGCGATTTCAGGCAAGCCTGCGTCCACTCTCCGTATCGAACAGATGAATATGCCCGGCCGGCAAGCGGAGCGCCACGCGCTGGCCAGGCTCGATTGTCGAGCGCTGGCGTGTCGTCACGCACCACGTGCTGCCACCTATTTTCCCGTACAAATGCGTTTCGGCACCAGTCGGCTCAACCACCTCGACTTCCATCGACACGCCATCCGGCGGCGCCAGCGTTTCGATATGTTCGGGCCGAATGCCAAGCGTCACCTTGGCGCCGGTTTTAGCGGAAGCCGGTGTCTGCGGCAGAGCCACCTCGGTGCCGTCAGCCAGTTTCAGCGCGAGACCTCCCGCGCCGCTCACCAGCACGCCTTCGGCAAAATTCATCGAGGGCGAGCCGAGAAAACTGGCGACAAACAGATTCGCCGGGCGATCGTACAGATCCAACGGCCGGCCAATCTGCTCGATACGGCCCGCGTTCATCACGACGATCCGGTCAGCCATCGTCATGGCTTCGATCTGATCGTGCGTGACGTAGATCACCGTGTTCTTCAGACGTTGATGCAGCGCCTTGATCTCGGTGCGCATCTGCACGCGCAGCTTCGCATCGAGATTCGACAACGGTTCGTCGAACAGGAACAGCGACGGTTCGCGCACCACCGCACGGCCCATGGCCACGCGTTGGCGCTGGCCGCCGGACAGCGCACGGGGTAAGCGGTCGAGGTAGCCGCCCAGATTGAGCATCTTCGCGGCGGCTTCGATGCGCGGCTTGAAACTGCTGGACGACTCCTTGCGGATGCGCGGCCCGAACGCGATGTTTTCGTAGACCGAAAGATGCGGATACAGCGCGTAGCTCTGGAACACCATCGAGATGTTGCGCTGTTGCGGCGCGAGGCTATTGGCGCGCGTACCGCCGATCATCAGATCGCCGCCGCTGATCTCTTCGAGACCGGCCACCATGCGCATCAGCGTGCTCTTGCCGCAACCCGACGGCCCGACCAGCACGACGAATTCGCCGTCGTCGATATCCAGATCGATGCCGTGCACCACTTGGGTGTCGCCGTAACGCTTGAAAATGCCGCTCAGTTGCACTGCTGCCATGCTGTCCTCATCGTCGTCCGGTGTCACCGCGAGGCGGGCGCACCACGTTCACTGGTTCAAAACGTCTCGAGCGTCAATTCCTCGGCCATCAGCCGGTTGCCCGCCATCAGGCCGCCGTCGACCGGCAGGGTTACACCGGTAATCACGCGCGCCATCGGCGAGGCGAGAAACTGCACGGCATCGGCGATATCGTCCGGCGTCGCGAAGTCGCCCAGCGGATAGTATTTCTTCAGGTTCTCGAAGACCTGCGGATTCTTGTCGACCCGCGCCTGCCAGGCCTTCGTCTTCACGGTACCCGGACACACGATGTTGGCGCGGATGCCGTATTTGCCCAATTCGAGCGCCAGCGCCTTCGTATAGCTGATCAGACCGGCCTTCGCCGCGCTGTACGCCGGGTGGCCGAGTGAGGCCATACCGTTCACCGAGCCGATCAGCACCAGCACGCCCTGCTGGCGCTCGATCATCGACGCGCGCACCGCTTCTACCGTGTAATACGTGCCGTTCAGGTTCAGGTTGACGTCGCGCTGCCAGCTTGCGACGTCGGTTGCCGCGAGCGTCGGCGCCTTGGCGCCGCCCGCGTTGGCGACCAGCACGTCGACCGGCCCGCGCAGCTCGACCGCCTGCTCAACCGCCCGTTGAACCGCTGCCGCGTCCGCCAGATCGGCCACGACCGGTGAAACGCGATCCGCGCCCAGCCCGGCGGCGAGCGCCTCGAGCGCCGCCGCGTCGAGGTCGAGCGCGAGCACGGTGTCGCCCAGTTCGACGAAACGCCGGCACAGCGCGCTACCGATCCCGCCACAGGCGCCGGTGACCAAAACCACTCGATTCATGTCTGTCCCCACCCTTGATTGCCCGTACCGCTTGCAAGCACCACTGCCCGGCGGACCGGATTGCCGGGGTCCCTGCTTACCTTCCACCCGGCGCCGGAACTAAGCCGTCGCCTCCTCTCAAGTTCCTGCCCGCAGGCTTCATGCGCTGTAAATTTCCAACACAAACCCATTATTCCGCATACTGGGAGCGCTTCGACAAACCCGCCGCCCGCCCCTGCACCGCACAAAATACGCCTTCTTTACAGCATCTTATGCAAAAACCGGCTGGAGAAAAAATATCGTAGACCCTACGTGACAACATTTTTTAACTCCTGTAGGATTTTTTCAAACAATTTGACAACCCAGCAGCCGGCGACGGCAGCAGACCACCCCAGGAGAGAGAAATGTCGTTGCAAGCCCGTGCTTCCTTCGCGCTCGGCAAAATTGCCGTAGCGCTCGCGTGTGCAGGTTTGGCCGTCGCGGCGCACGCCGATACGGTCCGCGTGACCGTCGCCCATTACAGCGACTCCACCGCGCCGTACTTCCAGCAAGTGGCCTCGGAGTTCGAAAAGGCCAACCCCGGCACGACCATCAAGATCGAGGACGTGAGCTGGGACACGCTGCAACAGAAGCTGCAAACGGACATCACGGGTGGCGCCAACGCCGACCTGGCGATTGTCGGCACGCGCTGGCTGCTCGATTTCGTGAAGGACGACGTGGCTGAGCCGCTCGACGGCTACATGGACGCAAGTTTCAAGAGCCGCTTCATCGGCCCGTTCCTCGCCCCGGGTGAGATCAACGGCAAGGTCTATGGCCTGCCGATCGCCGCTTCGGCACGCGGGCTGTACTACAACAAGGATCTGCTGGCGAAGGTCGGCTACCCGAACGGTCCGAAGACGTGGAATGACGTGATCGATGCGTCGAAGAAGCTGAAGGCGCAAGGCATTGCCGGCTTCGGTCTGCAAGGCAAGGAAATCGAAACGGACGTCTACTTTTACTACGCGCTGTGGAGCTACGGTGGCGACGTGGTGGGCAAGGACGGCAAGGCTGCGTTCAACTCGCCGGCTGGCGTGAAGGCTGCAACGCTCTACAAGACGATGATCGACGAAGGTCTGACCGAACCGGGCGTGACCGGCTATAGCCGTGAAGACGTGCAGAACCTGTTCAAGCAAGGCCGCGTCGCCATGGTGATCTCGGCACCGTTCCTCGCCAAGCAGATCGCGAAGGAAGCGCCGAACCTGAAGTACGGCATCGATCCGATCCCGATGGGCACGAAGAACGCTACATATGCAGTGACCGACTCGATCGTGATGTTCAAGAACTCGAAGGTGAAGAAGAGCGCCTGGAAGTTCCTGGACTATCTGTTCACGAAGGAACCACGCGTGAAGTTCACCAGCACGGAAGGTTTCTTGCCGACCACCAAGGCCGAAGCGACCGACCCGGCGTTCGACAATCCTGATACGAAGGCATTCATCGCACTGCTGCCGAGCGCGAAGTTCGCCCCGACCATCACGGGTTGGGAAGACACCGCGAAGGCCGTGTCGGATGCGATGCAGTCGATCTACCTTGGCAAGGCCCAGCCGGCAGCAGCCCTCAACGCGGCGGCCGAAAAGGCGAACGAATCGCTCGGCAAGTAATGCCGAGGCAATGCGGAGTGGGTGTAATACCGCGTTAATGTAGACCGGCGCGCGCTGCTGCTGACAGGTGGCGCGCGCCGTGTTGTACCCGGCCCATCCCGTTGCGCCTGGCCAGAGGCCCGGCGCGACTTACGATCGAGCACGCATGAGCCGTCCTGCTTCCCCGCGCCTGTCGGCGCCCTGGTTGCTGATTGCGCCGAGCCTCATACTGGCGCTGTTTATCATCAGCTATCCGATCTTCAACATCGTGTATCAGTCACTGCACGATGTGTCGCGCTTTGGCGCGATTCGCGACTTCACTGGTCTGAAGAATTTCTACACCGTCTTCGCGGACCCCGAGTTTCTCGGTGCGCTAAGGCGCACGATCTACTGGACGTTCTTTGTGGTGGGCGGCACCGTGTTGATCTCCGTGCCGGTTGCCCTGGTCCTCAATCAGGACTTCTATGGACGCGGTGTGGCGCGCACCATCGTCATGTTGCCGTGGTCCGTCTCGCTGACGATGACCGCCGTCGTGTGGCGCTGGGCCTTCAATGACGACTACGGCATGGTCAACGTCACGCTGCATCGGCTGGGGCTGATCAACGGCCCCATCCATTGGCTAGCCACGCCGGAACTCGCGTTCCCGGTGGAAATCGGCGTCGGGATTCTGGTGTCGATTCCGTTCACGGTGACGATTCTGCTAGGCGGCCTGTCGTCGGTACCGGGCGATATCTACGAAGCGGCGCGCATCGACGGTGCGAGCGCCTGGCAACAGTTCCGCAAACTGACGCTGCCGCTACTCAGGCCCTTCGTCAACATGGCGATCCTGCTGAACGTCATCTATGTGTTCAACTCGTTCCCGATCATCTGGGTCATGACACAAGGCGGCCCGGATGAAAGCACGCACATTCTCGTCACCTATCTGTATGAAGTCGGTTTCCGGTTGGGCCGTCCGGGTCAGGCTGCCGCCGTGTCGCTGATCATGCTGGTGATGCTGTTCGTGTTTTCGATGCTGTATCTACGCATGCAGCCGAAGGAAGGAGAAAACGCATGAGCCTCAAGATGAAACGCACGCTGTGGTGCTGGCTCGCGCTGTCTCCGCTGATCGTGCTCGTGCTGTTCCCGTTTGCAATCATGCTGTTTACCGCGCTCAAACCCGCCACTGAGGTGTTCGTTTATCCGGCGCGCTGGTTGCCGGTGCACTGGCAGTGGAGCAACTTCGTCGACATGTGGACGGCAGCCAACTTCGGCGTGGCGTTGCGCAACAGCGTGGTGATCAGCCTGCTTTCCATGGCGCTCGCGCTTGCGGTCAGCCTGCCTGCGGCCTATGCGCTGGCGCGCTTTCCGTTCAAGGGCCGCGGCCTGTACCGGCAGTTCCTGCTCGTCACGCAGATGCTTTCGCCGATCTTGCTGGTGGTGGGTCTGTTCCGGCTCGCGGCGATGATTCCGTATGGCGATGGCAATCTGGTGGATTCGAAGCTCGCGGTGATCGTCTCGTACGCGGCGTTCAATATTGCGTTCGCGGTGTGGATGCTGTCATCGTACTTTCAGACCGTGCCGCGCGATCTGGAAGAGTCCGCGTGGCTCGAGGGCTGTAGTCGGACCAAGGCGGTGTTCAAGGTATTTTTGCCGTTGGCCGTGCCCGCTATTGTCGTCACCGCGATCTTTACGTTTATCAACGCATGGAATGAATTCGCGGTGGTTTATACGCTGATTCGTTCACCTGAGAACAAGACGCTAACCGTGCAGGTCACTGATATGGTGGCCGGCAAATATGTCGTCGAGTGGCATCTGGTGATGGCCGCGACGTTGTGCGCGACCTTGCCGGTTTCGGTGGTGTTCGCGTGGTTGCAGCGGTATCTGGTCAAGGGGCTGGCTTTGGGGGCGGTGAAGTAAGCATCGTGGACGGACGCAGGCGGCGTGCTTTCGCAAACGCCTGCCTGCGTCGAAACATAGCCTCGACAATCGAAGCCCAGCTTCAGCTCGCGTTTTTCAACACGAGGCGGCCTTCCAACCCACCACCCGAGCGGTTGTGCAACGACAGCGTTGCATCCATCGCGAGCGCGAGTTGTCGCGCAATGGCGAGACCCAGCCCGGTGCCGCCTGTGTTGCGGTTACGTGATCCTTCCAGTCGAACAAACGGCTCGAACACCGCTTCCAGCGATTCGTCAGGAATGCCGGGCCCACGATCGAGTACCGAGATCGTCACCTGCCCGCTCTGAGACGCCGCAACCGCGATCTCAGCTGCCCCGCCAAACTTCAACGCGTTATCCACCAGGTTGCCGACGATCCGGCGCAATGCCTGGGGACGCGTAACCAATGCAGTATCAAGGTGCCCCTGCAACGACACGTCCTTTCCCGCGTCCACATAGTCGCAAACGAGGCTGTCGAGCAGTGCATCCAGATCGATGCGGAGCGGCACCTCGCTCGCGCCATGCATGGTGCGGGCATACGTCACCCCTTCCTTGACCATCGTTTCCATTTCATGCAGATCCTGCTGCAGCTTGGCACCCTGCGCGTCGTCATCCATCACATCGACGCGCAAACGCATGCGGGTAATCGGCGTCTGCAAGTCGTGCGAAATCGCCGCCAGGATCTGCAGGCGTTCGGTCATGTACATCTTCACGCGGTCTTGCATCGCATTGAAAGCGCGCGCCGCACGGGCTACTTCGTCGGGTCCGTCTTCCGGCAGACGTTCCGCTTTCAGGTCGGGACCCAGCGTATCGGCCGCGCGTGCCAGCTGGCTCAGCGGACGGGTCGCCACCCGGACCGCCAGCCAGCAGCAGGTGACCAGTACGATCAGTTGCAACACCAGCACTGCCGGCAACCAGGGCGATAGGGGTGCACCTGCCATCGGCCGGTAGTCGATGGTCAGTGGCGCGCCGTCGCTCAACTGCAGATGGACCTGCAGACGGTCGGGATCGCCCGGGACGGCATTCACCGTCAGCGGATAACGCTTGCCGATACCGTTTTGAATCGATTGAGCCACTCTCGCCGATAGCTCGGCATCCGGTGCAGCGCCGGGCACGCCCGGGCCGAGAATGAAGCGATACGAGCGCCGCTCGAGGCGCGGCAACCACTCGGCACGCTCGTCAGGCGGCAGATGATCGAGCAGCGCGACGGAACTCGTGACCTCGCGCTCGATGTACCCCATCATCACATTGTTCATGGTCTGATCGCGCTCGGTCATGGTGAGCCAGACCGACATAGCCTGCGCCAGCGCGAGGCCGACGAGCAGGATCAGCGCGAGCCTTGCGAACAGCGTGCGTGGCCAATGCAGCCAGGCATTCGGCTTCATGGATTGCCCTCAATCATGGTCACGGCCGCTGAAAATACATATCCTTCGCTGCGCAGCGTCTTGATGTAACGGGGCTCGCGCGCAGTGTCCTGCAGGCGTTGCCGCAGGCGGCTGACCAGCAGATCGATCGAGCGGTCGAACGGATCGGCCTGGCGACCCTGGGTCAGGTTGAGCAATTGATCCCGTGTGAGCACGCGCTGCGGATGATCGAGGAACACGCGCAGCAGGCGGTACTCCGCGCCGCTCAGGGCCACCATGGTGCCCTCGGCGTCGAGCAGGTGGCGCGCCGTGGTATCGAGCCGCCAGTCGCCGAAGGCGATCATCGGCGCGATTTCCGTCACCTGCATGCCGGGCGGTAGCATGCGCGCGCGGCGCAGCACGGAACGGATGCGCGCCAACAGTTCGCGCACTGCGAACGGCTTGGAGAGGTAATCGTCGGCGCCCATCTCCAGCCCGACAATGCGATCCGTCTCCTCGCTGCGGGCGGTCAGCATGAGCACCGGAACCGCGCGGAACTTGCCCGCGCGCAATTCGCGGCACAGCACGAGGCCATCTTCGCCCGGCAGCATCAGGTCCAGCACGATGAGGTCGGGGGCGCCCTGCTCCAGCACGGCGCGCATCTGGCGACCGTTCGCGGCGAGCGAGACGCGCATGCCGTTCTTCTCCAGATAGCCTGCGATCAACTCGCGAATACCGCGGTCGTCGTCGACGATCAGCACATGGTCGATGTTGTCCATCAAGCGATTATTCCTTCCGGAGATTGAGGCGCACGCGGTTTACGTTGACCAGCGAACACTGCACGGGATGCGCCATTTCCGCTGCAAATCCGCCCGCGAGGAAGACGAACATCGCCAGCAGCCGGCGCATCCGTCCTCCACGGCGCACGGGCTCGTGCGCCTGGTCAGAATGACCTCCAGCGTATACGGATCGATGCGGTACAGGCAACCGGCGTGCAGGTGCGAGGGCAGCGGCGCGTTGTGTTGATTCGGTAGTCATAAAGCGCTCCAGGGTAACTCATATCTGCTTTATAGCCTGGCTCGCTGAGCGCTATGTATCCCAATGTATCTGGACCTTCCCGGGACACAAAACATTGCACCCATGGAGCCCGGGTGCCCATGTTGGATACGAACGGGCGTTCAAATCGTCCCATCCCAGCCGACGAAACGCCCACGGTGCGCAAAATGCCCGATTCGTATCGCACTGTATCCAGCGAGCGAAGCGATACAGAACATTGCAATTCAGGGGGTTTCTCGACACAAGCCGGATACGTCCGGACGCTTTAATGCATCAACGCCGGATGACAGACACACGCAAGACCGCAGCGCTCAACCAGACTGCCGCCCCCTGCTCCCTGAAATCTACGCGCCTGACTTCCTACTTTTAGTTCACGGAGAATGACATGAAAGCTTCCCTGATTGCTTTGGCCTTCGCTGCATTTGCAACGACTGGTATCGCTCACGCCGCGGATTCGGCTGCGATGAACGGCGGAGTATCGAGCGTCGCACAAACGCAGCAAAACGGTGTCGCGCCGAAGACGCGTGCAGAGGTCCGTCACGAACTCGCGCAGGCGCAGCAAGACGGCGAACTGGCCCGTCTTCAGAGCCTCTATCACGGCAGCTGATTACCTGGTCTTCAAGACCACGCACCGTTTGGTTTCACTAAGCAGTACTGCCGGTAATCGGAACCGACACGCGGCAGGATTGACGTGGCCCATGACGGACCGTGCATTGCGCATCGCTCAGATGACGCAATGCGCGAATGTCACACGTCACACGCCTTCGACGAGAACGGCGCGATAGCGCGAACCCTTGAAGCGGTGCTGCGCGACTTCCTGATAGGCGGGACTGTCGTACCACGCGCGCGCCTCCGCTGTGGAAGGAAACTCCACGATTACGACACCTTCGGGTCCATCGCCCTCGAGTACCTGCTGCGGCCCGTAGGCGGCCAGAATCTTGACCGGATGACCCTTGAAGGTAGGGCCAACCTTGCTTTGGTAAATATCGAGTTCGTTCTGGTCCTGCGTGCTTTCCCGCGTGAAGACGATATAAGTCGCCATGGCGTACGCTCCTGCCGTGCTGTGAAGGTGCGTTAGATGATGCCACGAAGGCTGATTTGGCGTCGGCTCGCGCGGTCAGCGATGCAGGCAGGCGCACCCGCGAATCCGGAGCGTGTCCTCGGTGCGGTGCACGACACCACGAATGCCCGGCCGTTGCGATAGACTGCTGTCGTACCGGAGGGTGTCACTGTGTCGAACCTAAAATCCAGACTGCTTCGCAGCAATATTGCATGCGTGCTGGCCTGCATATCGTTCCTTGCGTACGCAGCGTCGCCCGCGGCGGCAGCATCGCCCGCGGCGGCGTCCACTGCCAGTGCCACGAGCGCGGCAGCGAGCGCTGCCATCGCGGAGGTCCTGTCGGGCCGGCCTATCGTGGGCGACGACCCCGTTGCCATTCGAGACGCCTTGGCCAAACACAGCATCCATGGCAACGCGCCGTCATTGCGCGACCGCATCCGTGCGCTGATTCCGTCCCGGAAGACCCCGCGCGACCGCGACCTGACAAAGGCCAGCCTCGACCGTGAACTGGTCCTCGTCGTACCGATACCCTACGGCGTGCTGTACCGCTCGCAGACCCACGTGCTGACGATCAACGCGGACCTGGCAAGCGAGGACGCGCCCGGCGCAATACTGCTGAAGAAAACCGTCACCGGACCGGACGGCCGGGGCCTGACGGTGGCAGCGGAAGCGAAGGCGAAGGGCTACATCCAGCAGATCGATCTCATCGGGCTCAAGCCCGACGCAACCAGCAAAACCCGGATCCGCGGACATCTCACGCTCCCGCCGTCGACCTTCGCCAAAGTGGATGGCGACTTCGCGATTGCGCTGATGTGCAGCCTGAGCCCGCCTTACCTGAGCGATCAGAGCGAGCATAGCGATCCGACCGACGACGAACCGACCGACATCACGACCCGCACCTCGTTCCTCTACACCGACGTTCAGGCTGTCTGGTTGATCAGCCCGCAGACGGGCATGGTGTTATCGAAGAATCTGCATTTGTCGAACTGAAACATCGAAGCGCCCCGCCCGCACGTCCTAGGCCGGTTGAATCTGAAACTCCGCCGTCGACCCCGCGAGCGCCTTGCGGAGTGCCTGCGCCAGTTCGCCGGCAGCAAACTTGGCGATATACCCGTTCGCGCCCGCGTTCCTAACGTGCGCTTCGTTGGCCGCCCCCGTGAGCGACGAATGAATCACGACCGGGATATCGCGGGTCCGTGCATCGCCTTTGATATGCCGCGTCAGCGTAAAGCCGTCCATTTCCGGCATTTCAAGGTCGGTGAGCACCAGCGCAATCTTGTCTCGCACCCTCACCTTCTCGGTCTGGGCTTCGCGTGCGATCTGCTGCAACATGGTCCACGCCTCTGCCCCGGTCTTCGCCATGATGTACTCGGCGCCGATCGCGCCTAAGGCCTGCTCGATCATTTTGCGGGCATACCCCGAATCGTCGGCCGCGAGAATTTTTGCGCCAGCAGGCATGCGAAGGTGATCGCCGACCGACTTGGGATCGACCGCCGGATGTTGTGCAGGGAAGACATCGCGCAACACCTGCTCGACGTCGATGACCTGCGCGAGACGCGAATCGCCGGTGTTGCCGTCGATACGCGCGATGCTCGTGATCGACTTGCCGGCGGTGGCGCCTTCGGCGGTCAGCACCTGATTCCACTCGAGGCGCACGATATCGTCCACCTCTTCAACCGCAAACGCCTGCGTGGAGCGCGCGAATTCCGTCACCAGCAGGATGTTCAGGCCGCGCGTCGACTCGCACCCCATCAGCCGCGGCAGATCGATCACGGGAATGATCTGGCCGCGAATGTCGACCGCGCCCATCACGAACTCCGATGCGCCCATAATCGGCGTCACGGACGGCATCGTCGAAATCTCACGGATCTTGAAGACGTTGATTCCGTATAGCTCATGCGCATCGCTATCGGGGACCGAGCCAAGGCGAAACAGCAGCAATTCGAACTTGTTCGAGCTGGTCAAGCTCGTGCGTTCATCAGCCACGCGCTGATCTGTCGCCATACCTTATTCTCCGGGTTCGATTTCCGGGTCCAGCGCAGTGATGTCGCCGTGACACCGATCGAACGCCTTCCTCATAGCTGGTTATCGGCTCGGAACGCGCAAAGTTCAGCGCTGTAAGTCATTTGGCACGGCGTTTTACGCACATTAAGGGTTTCGGAGTAATGCGCAAACGATTGCGCGGTGCCGTCAATCATTAGACAAAAGTGCCGGGAGTCCTGATCAAAGCCAGTCACGATTCTTGCTGGCGTTCTTTGAAATTACGACCCGTTCTTTGAAATTACGACCCACACAGAAAAGGGAAGTCATGAAACTCGCCACGCTCGCCCCACTGATCTTTGCGTTGCTTTCGACCGTTGCGCTCGCCGAGGGTCAGGGCGCCGCGTGCGGCCGGCTCGTGGGCGCGAGCGGCGCCGAACAGTCCGACGGCAGCTTCCGGCTGCGCGGCGGCGAACCTGTCGACTTCTTGGGCGGCGGAAGAACCGTGCACGGGGCGTTGCAGGTGTTCTTTGACGGCAGCGTGTATCGCGCCTACTGGAAGCCCGAGGGTAGCCACGAACTGTATGTCCTCGCGAGCGCCGGCACCAACAGCACACGTCTGATTTCGACGCCACCGCAAGGTGAACCCGCCGGCGACGGCCAGCCCGGCACGACGCTTCAGCCGCTGAACGTGCTGTCGTGTCCGGCGCTGTGAGGCACGTGGCGTGGCATACTGGTTTTGGCATTTGGCACGGTTGCCGCCCTCATCATTGAGTACCTGCACCCGTGCCTCGCACCCCATGAAACCGGCCAGGCAGGAGTCGATTCAATGCAGCAAGCCATTCGCCATTTGCACGTCAAGGCGCCCGTACGCGGACTCGTCGAATTCACGACGGACGTACGCGAGTTTGTCCACGAGCAGTCGATCGAGACCGGCATCCTGACGCTGTTTTGCCGTCATACGTCGGCCTCGCTCCTCATTCAGGAAAATGCCGATCCGTCCGTGCGACGCGATCTGGAAACCTACTTCGGCACGCTCGCGCCAGAAGACCGCAACCGCTACGAGCACGATACGGAAGGGCTGGACGATATGCCCGCGCATCTGCGTACCGCGCTCACGCAAGTGCAGCTATCCGTGCCGATCGAGCATGGGCGCTTGACGCTCGGAACGTGGCAAGGCATCTACCTTTTCGAACATCGCCGCCACCCTCAAAGCCGCGACATCGTCGCGCATATCATCGGGGATTGACCGGCCGATGGCGGGCGGTATCGTATCGGTCGCCGTCAGGACAATTAGGAGCCCAGACGCTGCGCCGTACGTCCAAACAAGGTTCGATCGGCAATCCAGACTGCGAGCATGCTGGTGCCCATCAGCGGAAACAGGACGCCAAGGAACACCAGGCCGGCTTTCCACGCACGCATGGGCGGTGCAGCGCGTTCGCGGCCTGGTGCGCCGAGTGAACGTGCAGGCCGGCGTTTCCACCACATCACGCAACCCGTCACCGCCATCGCGGCGAGCCCTAGCGAGATCAACGCACACAGAATCTGGTTGGCTAAGCCGAAATAGCGGCCCATATGAAGCGAGGTGCCGTAAGACACCGCTTTCGACACCGCACCGTAGTCGCCATAGCGAATGTCCCTGAGCACGGCACCGCTATATTGGTCGATATAAAGCGTGCGTTCCTGCTTCGGATCAGGCGGAAAGTAGGAAACGGTGTAGCCGCCCGTCGCCGATGCGGGCAGCACGATTTCGTATCCGCTCGCGCTCGCTACGCCGAGCGATGTCATCAACTCCACCACGCGTGCGAGGGGAAAACGCCCTTGAGTGTCATCGCTGCTCGGTTGGGGTACCGGTACTTTGCCGACAGCCCACGGCGTCGTAAGCAGCGGCAAATCATCCATCGTCATGCCGGGCATCGACTCCATGGTCGATTCGTGACGTCCGGCGTTAGCGGATCCAGCTTTCGCATGGTTGCCTGGCAACGTTGACTGCAACGGCAGTCCACCCCAAGAGCCAGGCGGGGAGCCAAGATTGGCGGTAGTCGCCAGCGCCTTGAACTGCTTTCCCCACGACCCCGACCAAGGCAGCCCTGTCAACACGAAGGCCAGCGCGCCAAGCGCAAGCCAGATGCCCAACACCGCATGCACGTTCTTCCACAGCGCGCGGTCTTTGAGCGCAAAGCGCGGCCATAGCGCGGCACGCAGAGTCGTTGTTTCGCGGGGCCACCAGAGGGCGATGCCGGTACCGATCATCACGAGCGTCCAGCATGCAGCCAGTTCCATCAGCAGTTCGCCGGGCTTGCCCAGCAGCAGCTTGCGATGAAGCATGCGGTCGACCTGCATGAAACGGTGCTCCACGCTAAGCGTGCCGAGCATTTCCCCCGTGTACGGATTCAGATAGACGCTCTCCTTCTCGCCGCCAGGCAGGCGAAACACAAATTCGGCACTGCGCGCCGGGTCCTCGTTGATAGCGGCGGTCGTCGCCAGCGAGCCTTCGGGCATCGCCTCGTGGGCGCGAACCAGCAACGCGTCTTCGCCGAGTCGCGCCTGCGCCTGGGGTTCAACGATCAACCGATGCCGATACAACAGCGGTTCGATTTGCGGCTGAAAGCAGTAAATCGTGCCGGTGATCGCGAGAATCACCAGAAACGGCATCACGAAGAGGCCGGCATAGAAATGCCATCGCCATAGGGTTCGATAGCCGCTACTGGCCATGCTACTAGCGGGAGACGCGGGGCGCGTCGTGGTCACGGACACTCAATTCTCCTGATTAGCTATTTGTAGGTCGGAGCTCAGGCCAAACCTCACATCCGCAACTTGCCTTCCACGTAGAACGTGCGGCCCGGGTACGGGTGATAGACGAAATACCGCTCATCGAACAGGTTATCGATGCCGATACCAATCTCACTGAGCTTCGAAGGCTTGAACGTGTATTTCACGTCAGCAACGGTATAGGAGCTGGTCCCGCCGAACACGTCCGGATTGGTATCGGTATTGGTCAACGTGTTGTATTGCCGCCCCGAGTAGTGCACGCCCGCGGTGATCGTCGACCGACTGTCCAGGTGGTAGCTCGCCACCAGATCGGCACGCCACAGCGGGATACGGTAGAAGTACTTGCCGACAGTCACCGGGTTCTGGGCATTCGCGAGGATTTTCGACTGCGTATAGGCGAGGCTCGTCATCAGATCGAGCCCTCGCACCAGCACGTCCTCCCCCTCATAGCTCGCCTCGACGCCGCGCGAGCGCACTTCCCCAATGTTATGGAAGTTCGTAACGTTAGGCACGACCGTCGTATCGGTCTGGCTGAAGATCGTATTCTTGACGTCGTCCTCGAACAGCGTAAAACGGAACAAGCCATTCCAATGAGCCCATTCCGCAGTGAGTTCCTTCGAAAGATCGTTTTCCGGCTTCAGGTTCGGATTGTTGTTGACGATCGAAAAACCGTTGATTTGCCCTTGAAACAGCTCACTGACGGTGGGGAACCGGTAGGCCCGACCGATGGAGGCACGTAGCGTCAGGTCGTCGGTGAGGTCGAATGAGAGCGATGCCTTGGGCGAGAAATGCTGGTCGCTCACATTGCTGTAGGGCACCTGCACGCCGGCGATCGCTTGTGAGCCATCGTAGGCTTGCCAATCCTCATATCGCACTCCATACACAAGCTTCCAGCGCGGCAGAAAACGCCACACGTCCTGCGCATATAGCGCCTGTGTCTGGGTCTTTCCTGCAAACGCATTGGCGAACGCAGTGCCTGCACCGTCCTGCCAGTTGAGCGTGTTGTAAGTTGCGTTGTCGAGGAAGTAGTTGTCGTAGTGGTAACCGAAGCTCAGTGCGTGATTCGCAAGACCCGCGACCGGCGCGGCCGGCGTATAGGTTGTCTTCAGATCGAGCGTCTTCCAGCCGGTGCCGTCGCCGAACGTCATGGTGCCGGGACCGTTTCCCGGCGCACCAGAATTGGCAGTACGTGCGACGCTGCTGCCAATATCGTAATAGGAGACAATCGCTTCGCCATTCCAGCCCGTCGCGTTGCGCGTTTTCAGCGTCACGCCATAGAGCCAGTTTTCGCTGTAGCCCGAGCTGGGCGCGAACTCGGCTGCGGGAATCCTGTACTCGTAACCGCCAATGTTGACGTTGCCGCTATAGACCGGGGCGCCGCTGGCATCGCGCAGAAACGTCGACGTCTGGCTGTTATAGCTGTGATGCCAGTAGCCAAGCGTAAAATCGCCTTGCAGCGTCGGCGTGAAGTCGTATTGCATCTTCAGCTTGAACTGGTCGTTAATCGAGTGTTCGACGGCTTCTCCATTCACACCCAGTACCGACGTCGGCGTGTTGGTCTGGTTGTTGTAGAAGTACGCTCCCGTAACGGGAATGTCGCCGGCTTTGGCCGGCGCATTCGATTCGGCGAGTGTCCCGAACTGCAACGGCTGGCTGGTGTTTTCGAGGTGATTCACATCGAGCAGATACGAGAACTTGCCGATCTTGTCGCCGATCGACGCACTCGTCTCGCTGCCGTTGAGGTTCCCGTTCACGCCAAACAGATTGAAATGCTGCGTAAATCCATTGACGTCGGCCTCGGCCTGAAAATGCGTCGGCATGCGCGTGCTAATGAGCACCGTCGCGCCAAGCGAATTGCCCGGATATGCGGCGGAGAACGGGCCGTAAATAACGCTCACCTGCTGGATCTCATCAGGCGACACCATCGATCATTCCGGCGGAAACGAATAGCTGTTGCCGAGCAGATTGCTCAGCAACATGCCGTCCGCGTAGACAAGTCCCCGAGCGCTTTGACTGTTGCTGGTCCCGCGAACGGCGATGATCGAATTCAGGTCACCGATAAAACGCTTGCGAACCGCGAGGTTGGGCATGTACTGCAGCACATCCTCACTGTTCACCACATTCCAGTTCTGGAACTGGGCGGGGGTCACCGTTTCAACCGTGGCCGGTAGATCAGGATCAACCGTGACCGGGTTGGGCGCGCTCGCCGTGATGGTCATCGAGGGTAACGTGACGCCGCTTGCCGCATTGTCGGCCAGAGCGAATGACGGTATGACGGAAAGCGGCAGCAAACCGAACGTGACGGGCGACACACGGCGTGCCCTTTTGCACGCGCAAAGGGGCCGCCTTCGCCAAGCGAAGTTGAACAAGGAAGTTTCCTGAATGCATTGGACAAGCGGCCGCATGCGCCCTCGATGGGCGCATGGCTATGCACGGCCAGCAGCAATAACGGCGATCAGAAAACGGCAGGAGGGTCGCGTGGGCGACCGGAAGGGAAGGCGCCGAGTGGCGTAAAACGGGTGTCCAGCACCGCAGTTGCAGCCGCACTGACTAGCACCAGAACAGAGAGCGCGACGGGAGGAATCGGCGGCGCCGCCACATGATGCGTCAGCAGGTTGCAATAACCGCAGGCATCGAGTGACGTGACAGGCGCGTGATGTTCGGGAGTACTGGATTGGGCCGCAGAACAAAGCGCGGCGACGGGTTCATCCGCGCGTGCCGAGGCGACCAGTTGGCTAACGACCGGCGCAAATACGATGAGCCACATGGCGATCAGGCCAAGCCATGCGGTCAGGTATTTGCGGTTGTAAAAGGTCATGTTTTTTAGGCGCAATAACGCGGCGAAGTCTATCACCTCGATACGAACATTTCCAGATGAAAGGTTGGGTTGCGCGGCATTTTGACACACCGCCTGGCCGGCTCTGCGGCGCTTGTAGAAGGCCCCAAAATGTCAAATGTCCGAAATTCGAAAGTGCTTGACCTATCGAGCGAAACACCGCGCGATAGAGTGCCTCAGGTAATCAGGGCACGGTAACGCACCAACCTGCCCACGCTCAACTATGCTCGGGAGAATGCAACGTGGATGCTTTGAATTCGATGCGAGTCTTTGTCAAAGTCGCGGAGTTCAACAGCTTCGCGCGGGCCTCGGAGGCGCTCGATATGGCCGTGCCGAGAACAAGCCGGGTTATTTCCGAACTCGAGGATCATCTTGGCACCCGGTTGCTGCAACGAACCACACGCAAGATGTCGCTGACCGAACCCGGGCGGATTTATCTGGAGCGCTGCCGTCAGATCCTTGGCGAAATCGAAGAGACATACCTCATGCTCTCGGCGAACGCGGTCAGCACATCCGGACGAATCCGGGTCGCCGCGCCAGCGCTCTTTGCCCAGCGCAAGCTCGCTCCAGTGTTGGCCGCTTACCAGCGCGCCTATCCGGCTGTCATCGTGGACCTCGTCCTTGCGGATCGCCCCGTCGATCTGATCGAAGAAGAGTTCGATCTTGGCATTCTCGCTGCGCGTCGTATCAATAGCGTGAGTCTCGTCTCGCGCCACCTGGCGACCACGGACTATTACATCTGCGCAGCACCGAACTACATCGCCGAGCACGGATCCCCTGTACATCCGTCGGAGTTAGCCAATCATCCGTATCTCGCCTTCCGCACCGAGCACAGCAGCGAAGACGTGGTTTTCCACGCGCCCGACGGTACGCCGATCGTGGTGCAGCCAAAAACGGCCTTTGTGTGCAACAACATCGGCATGGTGCGTGAGAGCGCACTGGCTGGGATGGGAATCGCCACGCTCTCAGCCTACCTCGTTGAAGACGACATACGGACGGGCCGCTTGCAGCGCATCATGCCTGAGTATCACCTGGCTGATAGAGAGTTTCGCATCGTCTACTCGTCGCGGAAATTCCAGTCGCTCAAGGTCAAGGCATTCATCGATATCGCCATCGAGCATTTCCGTCAGGCAAACGAATAAAGCTCACCCTCTGCGCACGCTGCGTCGGGGTTATTGATTTCGCTTCGATGAGAGGAGTCTACGGAAACGACGACCATCGAAAAATGCTCGCCCGGACAACAGACAGTTTCCCATGCGGGACGTATCGGCGCGCTAGACATCGCCGGACGAAGAGTCGATCCAGCCGTTTGGCTTAAATTCTGGCGTGCTTGTCCGGCCGGCTATGCGACCGGTCGCTATAGTGGAACCGACTTTAAGCCAATTCTTTCTGCTCCTGTTGTTCGCATATATCCTCATGAACTGGACTTTAGACATTCAGCGCCCCATTGAGGGACGCTGAACAGGGTTTCGAATACGAAATGAATACGCAAAAACGCTTGACATGAGCGTGCAATCGTGAGGCCGCCGCGCTGCTTGCGCGAGGTGT
>Ga0302228_10000908_pt1 | contig 22894 bp, 22 predicted proteins | sample II_Palsa_N1_2_FD_193519 | JGI IMG/M metagenome (GOLD analysis project Ga0302228, IMG submission 193519) | Peat permafrost microbial communities from Stordalen Mire near Abisko, Sweden - II_Palsa_N1_2 | ecosystem: Environmental > Terrestrial > Soil > Palsa > Peat permafrost | place: Sweden... | reverse complement strand
ATCCGCGAAAGTTGAGCAGCAGCAGCACGACCAGCGGAACGGAAACGACGATCTTCCACCACTCGGCAGCGGCGCCGAAAATCCAGTAGGCCAGCAGCGCCAATCCGAGCACGACGGTGGCCGCGGCCAGGCTCGCGCGCCGGTAGGCAAGCACGAGCACGAGAAGCACGAACAGCGCACACCACGCGACAGCCCAGCCAACACTCGAGGTCAGGTTGTTCATGGGTGTTACCGCAATCAGATCAGGTCTTTGACACCATCTCGTTCTTCCAGAAGCTCGCGGTGGGTCGCCGCCATCTTCTCGCGGCTGAACTCGTTCACGCTCAATCCCTGAACGATGCTGTACTCGCCGTCCTTGCAGGTTACCGGATAAGAGTAGATCACGCCCTCGGGTATGCCATAGCTACCGTCGGACGGCACCGCCATGCTGACCCAATCCCCGGAGGCGGTGCCGCGCATCCAGTCGTGCACGTGGTCCAGAGCTGCGGCCGCCGCGGAAGCCGCGGAGGAGGTGCCGCGCGCCTTGATGACTGCAGCGCCGCGCTGCTGCACCGTGGGAATGAAAGTATCTTTGAACCAGCTTGGCTCAACCATCGACAATGCCTGCTTGCCGGCGACCGTCGCGTGATGCAGATCGGGATACTGAGTTGCCGAGTGGTTGCCCCAGATGATGATCCGCCTCACCTCGCTGACCGCGGTTGCGGTTTTTTCCGACAGCTGTGCGCGGCCGCGGTTGTGATCCAGGCGGGTCATGGCGGTGAAATGCCGCGGCGGCAAAGATGGCGCGTTCTTGAGGGCGATGAGCGAGTTGGTGTTGGCCGGGTTGCCGACCACCAGCACGCGCACATCGCGGCTGGCGACGGCGTTCAGTGCCTTGCCCTGCGCCGAAAATATTTTGGCGTTCTCCAGCAAGAGATCCTTGCGCTCCATGCCCGGGCCGCGCGGCCGCGCGCCCACCAGCATGGCAAAATCGCAATCCTTGAAGCCGATGGCGGCATCGTGGGTTGCCGAGACTCTGTTCAGAGTCGGGAATGCGCAATCGTTCAATTCCATGACCACACCCTGCACTGCAGCAGCGGCGGCCGGAATTTCCAATAGATTCAAGTTGATCGGCTGGTCTATGCCTAGCATTTGGCCGGATGCGACCCGAAACGCGAGCGCGTAGCCGATATTTCCGGCGGCGCCGGTGATGGTGACGGTGACAGGTTTTTTCATCGAGAAATGGTAGCAAGTCGGGTGCTTCCCGGGGGCATGAAAGAAAGTTGAAATAAGGCTTGCATGTGTCAGTGTTATAGCTTACTATATCACCAAGTCACCGAAACACCTCGATGACGGATGACACAAACTAAGGAGACGATCATGAAAGCCGAAATCTCAACCAAGCTCGCAGCCCTGGGGTTCGCCCTGTTAATGAATGTCGCCATTATCGGCGGCGTTGCCCTCATGTTCAACGCACAGCTGCACCAGGCCGTGCAGACGATCGCGCTGTAAGCCCGACCCGTCAACGGCGTTCTGCTAGATTAGAGTGCTACATGGCCCCCACACGGGGGCCTTAAACCGAGTAGGGAATGGACCCAAATTGGAACGATAACCAGCCCATCTATCGCCAACTGCGCGATCGGATGGTCGCCCTGATTCTCGAGGGCGCGCTCAAAGAAGGCGATCCCCTGCCTTCGGTGCGCGCGGTTGCGGCCGATTATCGGTTGAATCCACTCACCGTGCTGAAGGGCTACCAGCAGCTGGTCGACGAACGCCTGGTCGAAAAGCGCCGCGGCCGCGGCATGTTTGTCAGTGAGGGAGCCCGGAGACTGCTGCTTGCCGGCGAACGCGAGCGGTTTCTAACCGAGGAGTGGCCGCAGATCTTGGCGGTCATTAACCGGCTGGGATTTTCTGCTGAAGAACTGTTCGCGCAAACCCCTGCGCTGACCCACCCCGCGCCGCCGCCTCGCGGCGGGGATACCAAGGAATGAATGCCATGCCAGCGCTGATAGAAGCACGCGACCTGACCAAGAAGTACGGCTCCTTTGTCGCGCTCGATCGAGCCAACTTCACCATCCAGTCCGGGCGCATCGTCGGCCTGATCGGGCCGAACGGCGCCGGCAAGACCAGCGCGCTGCGCGCCATCCTGGGGTTGACCGCCTATGAGGGCCAGCTGCAAGTCCTGGGGCGCGAACCGTTCCGCGAGCGCGCCCTGCTGATGAATGATGCCTGCTTCATCGCCGACGTGGCGGTCATGCCGTCCTGGATGCGGGTGGACCAAGCCATCGATTTCGTGGCCGGCGTGCATCCGCGATTTCGCCGCGATCGGGCGCTCGGCTTGCTCGCGAAGACGCAGATCGCCGGCAAGCGCCGCATCCGCGAATTGTCCAAGGGCATGAAGACCCAGGTGCACCTGGCCCTGACCATGGCCATCGACGCCCGCTTATTGGTGCTCGACGAGCCCACGCTCGGCCTCGACATCCTGGCGAGGCGCGGCTTCTATGACGCGCTGGTGGACGACTACATGGATGAAAGCCGCACCATACTGATCACGACCCATCAGGTGGAAGAGGTGGAAAACCTGCTCACCGACGTGATGTTCATCGACAAGGGCCATATCGTTCTGGACTGCTCGGTCGAGGAAATCGCGACGCGCTATGCGGCCGTGGCGGTGACGGCGGATCACATCGACGCCGCGCGCGCCGAAAAGCCCTTCTACGAACATCGGACTCTCGGCAAGACCGTCCTGTATTTCGAGCAGCCGCGTTCCGAGGCGCTGGCCAGGTTCGGCGAGGTGCACACGCCGAGCGTCTCGGACTTGTTTGTCGCCAAGCTCTCCGGAGGTGCGCAATGAGCAACTATGCCTGGCTGATCAAGCGCGAGTTTTGGGAGAATCGGGCAATCTGGGTGGTGCCCTGCATCATCGGAGTGTTGCTGATCCTGTCGGCGCTGTTCGGGCACATCCAGTTCCTGGATTTGAACACGCCTCAGCAAAGCCGGGTGGTCGGCCAGATGACCCTGTCTGCCTTCGGCGCGACCTTCTTCGTGGTCATGTCCATCTACTCCACCTGGTATCTATTGGACTGCCTATACGCGGATCGCAAGGACCGCAGCGTGCTGTTCTGGAAATCGCTGCCCATATCGGACACCACGACGGTGCTTTCCAAGCTGCTGGTCGCCCTGATCGTCATTCCTCTGGTGTACTTCGTCGCCGCGGACATCACCACCCTGCTGGTCGCCTTCGTCGTATCCGTGCGCGCGAGCGCGGCCCTCGGCGGCGCGATGTGGCACGCCGACCTCTGGCTGCAGCTGCAAGTTCTCTGGCTATACGTGATCGTGACCACCGCCATCTGGTTCCTGCCTGTGTCCGCGTGGCTCATGGTGATTTCCGCGTGGGCCAAGCGCGCGGTGATGCTGTGGTCGATTTTGCCGCCGCTGGCCTTGTATCTTGTCGAGCGCTGGTTTTTCGGCACCCACTACGTGCTCACTGTGCTCGGGCACCGATTGCTGGGCTACGGGCCACAGGCGTTCCATAGCGGCGCCGACTCGAGCTTTTGGATGACCACCACGTTCAACAACGATCAGATCACCACGCCGAGCAGCATCTGGGCGATGATGGATCCCGGCAGCTTCTTCTCCAGCCCGCAGACCTGGATCGGCGCGGTCATCGGGGCGGCGCTGGTGGTCGGCGCCATCCAGTTACGCTTGCGGCGTACCGAAATCTAGCGCAGCCCTTCGGCCGAGTGCAAAATAGCACCGGTCCACCCGAATTTAAGGAGCGCTGGATGTATAAGACGAAGATAGACATGTCGGAGAAGATGCGGCGCAATATCAATGACATCCTCAATGACCGCCTGGCCGATGCCATCGATTTGCAGAGCCAGGTCAAGCAGGCGCACTGGAACGTGAAGGGACCCAACTTCATCGCCTTGCACGAACTGTTCGACAAGATTTCAGATGCAATTCTCGGCCACATCGACGAGATCGCGGAGCGGGTGACGACTCTCGGAGGCACCGCCGAGGGCACCGTGGCGGTGGCTGCCAAGCGCAGCAAGCTCAAGAACTATCCGTTGAGCATCACCGCCGGCAAGGACCATTTGTTCTATTTGTCGACCCAGCTCTCGGTCTATGGCAAGGCCGTGCGCACCGCGATAGAGGACACCGACAAGCTAGGCGACGCAGACACCGCGGATCTGTTCACCGCCATTTCCCGCGAAACCGACAAGTACCTGTGGTTCGTCGAGGCTCATCTGCAGGACAAGGCGTGATCGCTACTTTATTTCGACCTTGCCGTGTTGAACGGCGTCGAGCATTGCCGCGGCCCGTGCGTCCGTGGGCACGCGGCCGGTGTAGCTCTTGAGGTTTTCGATTGCCTTGGCCTTGTCGCCCAGCGTCATATAGGTGGTGCCCAGCCAAAAGTCGGCGTTCGGCACGCCTAGGGCCTTTGCCTTCTCCAGGTATGGAATTGCGTCCGCCCGCTTTGTTGCGGTTTCTGCATAGAACACGCCGAAGCGGTAGTTGGCTTGGGGATCATTGGGCGCAATCGCCAGCAATTTCCTGAAGGTTGCTTCCGCCAGCTGGTCGGAGCCGGCAATGTCGAGATTGTGGCCATACGCATGCAGCGCGGCCAACCGCATCAGCATCGGCGCATCGGCGGAAAAATTCTCCGCAATGGTTTCCAGCATGTTCGCGAGCAAGGACACGTCGTGTTCCGCGCGCTGGCGGTCATCGGGCGAATCAAATACCGGCGGCCATGCCGATGCATGCGAGCCCAGGTCGTCCAGTATCTGGGAGAGGTACGCGACGTTGATGGTTGCCGTGTGTTTTCCGGTCTCGGCGCCCGACAGCGAGATGACTTTCGCAACCTGGTAGTGACCGTATTCCTTGGCCTGCGCCGCACAACAAATCTGCAGTAGGAGAATCCCGGCAATCCAGCGCCTCATGCTGCGGATGCTACCCCAGGAGATATGAAAAATAACTGTTGCGCAGCCGGTTCAACGGATCGGTGCGCTGCCGCAGAGCTCGAAACAGCTTGGCGCGTTCGCCAAAAGCCTTGGCCACATGCTCGGGCTGCAGGGCGCGAGTTTGATTGAAGGTGGGAACGCCGCCCGAGGCGGATGCGAAATCGTTGAAGTCGATCAGAAAGTCATCCCAGCCTTTATCGCCGGTGGAGGAAGGCTCCAGGGTGAACATGGGGCTGGAATAGCTCACGCTGAACAGCGATCCACGGTCCTGGTGCAGGCGGCTGGCGCCGTTGACCACGTTCGAGCGATATCGATGTTCCTTGAAATAGGCCTTGCAGAAGGCGAAATACTGGCCGAGCAACCTGGGAAAATCCGCCTGCGGGAATCCCCATAGGCTGTAGGTATAGCGTGCCCGCCACGCATCCTGCGGCATGTCGCGTACCCAGTCGTGGGCATGCAGCACCACGCCGCGGGTCTTGCGATCCAGGGTCGCGCGCAGGGCGCGCTGTACTCCGGAGACCACCACCCCGCGCAGCCCGGGTTCCGCGAGCACGCTGCCGACCGTCGAGCCGAACGCGGGCAATACATTGCGCATCACGGAGTTGCGGATCTGCCAAATCCCCGAGCGGGTGACGCTCCCCGCCTCGTCCAGGGTGCGCCGCTCGACCGTGATGCGATCGTTGAAGGGCGACATGTGCAAGCGCAATGCGCCCGGGGCAGCGATCAAGTCGGTGAAGCGGGCGGCGAACTCCTTGAGCGGCATGGCCTGGTAATCGATCTTCACCGCCGTCATCGGCCGCACGCGCAGCACCACCTCGTGCACAATCCCGAGCAGGCCGTAGCTCGAGCGCAGCACGCGCATCAAGTCGCGATTTGCCTCGGTCACGGTCATGAACTTGCCCTGCGGCGTGATCATCTTCATTTCCGTCACGCAGGAGGACATCTGCGCGAGGCCCGCGGTGTCCGAGGGTTGCGGAAGCGTGGTGACCGCCAGGGCGCCGAGCGAAATGTGGCCGATTTCCGGCGTCAACGGCAGTTCCAAACCGCGCTCCGCCAGCACCCGGACCAGCGTGCCGACGCGCACGCCGGCTTGAGCGCGCACGCTGTCCTCGCGGATCTCCAGGATTTTATCGAGCGTGCCCGTGTCGAGCGTGGTGCCGCCATCGCCGCCGACGCAGCGAGTCTGGGAATAGTCCGCGCCGACCACGCGCACCGGAGTCGGGTAGGTTTTGGGCTTGGCCAGAATCGCGGGGATGTCCTCGACGCTTTTGGGCTGCAGCACCAGCCGCGCGCGGCGGTAAAGACCTGAGGCGTCCGCACCGTGCGATCGATTTGTGACTTTGAGAACCATATGCGCTCCCCATGCAAAAAGCCTTGAAGCCTGCTGCCGGGGTGCAAAACCTGGGGGGTGCGCTGCGCGTTGCGCAACGGATACTGGCGACCCCGCTATCGTCAGGCTCCTAAAAGGAGCCCCTTAGACCGGAAGTTTTGCGTCCCCACCTTTCGGCGGGTTTGCCCTTAAACAGCAGCCCTACTATGCGAGAATGCGGCGCCCCTGTAAAGGGGGACGTCAGGGACGTCATTCAGCCCATCAAAAGCAGGGTTTCGGCGTGTTCCACGGCCTCAGGGGTGCCGCAGACCACCACGACGTCGCCCTCCTTGAACACGGTGTCCGCTCCGGGCTCGCGGCCCACGATGCCGTCGCGGCGCACCGCGCTCACTGTTGCCTGCGAGCCCTTCTGCCCAAGTTCGGCGATGCTCTTGCCGACCGCCCAGGCATGCGGCGGCAGGATGACGCTGTGCAGCTCCTCGCGGAAGGCGTGAGTTTCGTCGAGCTGTTCGGCGCCGGCCGCCCGGAAGTACTGCCGCAGCATGCTGTAGCGGCCGTCGCGGATCTCGTTCACCGTGCGGATGACGCGCAACACGGGCAACTTCAGCAGCAGCAGCAGATGCGACAGCAGCATCAAGCTCGCCTCGAAGGTTTCGGGCACCACTTCGGTGGCGCCCGCCGCCTGCAACTGCTCGAGCTTGGTATCGTCCTGCGTGCGCACCAGGATCGGCACGTCGCGGCGCAGGTGGCGCACCGCCCGCAGTATTCGCAGCGCCACTTCCGGACTCGCGAAAGTGATCACCACGCAATTGGCACGGGCGAGACCGACATTTTGCAGCACCTCGATCTGGCCGGCATCGCCGTAAATGACCGGGTCTCCCGCCTGCCTGCCCTGGCGAATGCGGTAAGGATCCAGATCCAGGGCGATGTATTCGAAACCGGTTTGTTCCAGCACGCGCGCGATGTTCTGTCCCACGCGCCCGAAGCCGCAGATCACCACGTGCTCGCGTTCGGCCACCGCCAGTGTCGCGGCGGTTTCGCGCATCGACTCGCTGCGCGGCGGCCCGGACTCGCTCAGCAGGACGCGCGTGATGCGCCGGTTGTGGCGGATCAGCACCGGCGAGAGCACCATGGAGAGGACGGTGGCCGCGAGCAGCGGCTGCAGCACGGCTGGGTCGAGCAGATCGTGCCGCAGCAGCAGCGTCATCAGCGCAAAGCCGAACTCGCCGCCCAGCGCAACCACCACCCCGGTGCGCAAGGACTTGAACCAGCTCTTGGTCGCGGGTTCCGCGACCAGCGCGACCACCGCCGCTTTCAGCAGCAGCATGCCCACCAAGATGGCGGTCACCAGCGGCAGGTGTTTCAGCAGCAGGTGCACATCGAGCAGCATGCCGACGGTGATGAAAAACAGGCCGAGCAGCACCTCGCGGTACGATCGGATCGTCGCCTCGACCTGATGACGAAACTCGGTTTCCGCGAGCATCATTCCCGCCAAAAAGGCGCCGAGCGCCAGCGACAGGCCGGCGGCATGGGTGGCCCAGGCGGAGGCCAGCACCGCCAGCAGCACCGCGAGGGAAAACAATTCCGTCGAGCGTACCGAGGCAATGGCCATGAACAGCGGGCGCAGCAGCCAGCGTCCGGCGGCGAGCACCACCAGCAGGGCCAGGCCCGCGATGCCGATGACGCTTACGATGTGCATGGGATCCGCGCTTCGATCGCCGCTGCCGAGCGCCGAAACCAACGCCAGCAGCAGCGGGAAGCTCAGGTCCTGGAACAGGCAGATCGCCACTGCCAGCCGGCCGTGGGTGCGGTTATTTTCCGATTGTTCGGTGAGCTGGGTAATGATGATGGCGGTTGAGGACATCGCCACGGCGCCGCCCACCACCACGGCCACGGCCGGAGCGACATGGAACAGCAGGATCGCCGCCGTCGCGACCAGGCCTGTGGTCACCAGCACCTGCGCGCCGCCGACGCCGAGCACCTCCCAGCGCATCGCGACCAGCCGCGGCAGCGAAAACTCCAGCCCCAGGGTGAACACCAGGAACACCACGCCGAAATCCGCGAGCAGTCGGGTGGTGTCGTTGTCCGCGGCCCAGCCGAGTGCGTGCGGGCCCACCAGCATGCCGACCACGAGATAGCCAAGAATCGCCGGCAGCGCGAGCTTGCGCACTGCCGCCACCACGCAGATCGATGCGGTCAGCAGGATCAGAATCTGCAGCAGAGGATCGTTGTCCATTCTCATGCCTGCTAGCATATAACCATGAAGCTTTCGCTGGAGGGAGAAGGCGACGATTGGCGGCTGCTGCTGAACGGCGACTGGTCCTTGGCGGCGACGGCGAGCGTGCAACAAGAACTCCAAGCGCTCCCTAAGACGCTGCACGGATCCCTGACCTGCGATTGGACTCGCGCCGAGGCGACCGGCATCGGCCCGGTTTGGATCTTGCTCAACAGCCTCGGCGCCGCGGCCGGCGGGCACTTACAGGTTCGCCACGTGGACCCCCCGCACACGCTGCAACTGCTGCAGCGCCTGCAGGCCGACCGGCATGCCCTGTGCGCGCCGCCGCCGGAGCCCTCGTCCTCGGAGATCGAGGAGGCGGTCGGCAATCTAGGGCGCTGGGTGGTGCTGCAAGGAACCGAGGGGCGCGCCGCGATCGGCTTTCTGGGGCGCATTTCGACCGTGGTGCGCGAGACATTTTCGCGGCCGCGGGCGCTGCGGCCCTCCTCGCTGGCGCGGCATATCTATGAGACCGGCGTGACCGCCATTCCCATCGTGTCGCTGATCGCGTTCCTGATCAGCGTCATCGTTGCGTACCTGGGCGCGCAGCAGCTATCGCGCTTCGGCGCGGATATTTTCGTGGTCGACCTGGTGACCATTGCAGTGCTGCGCGAAATGGGCGTGTTGCTGACCGCCGTGATTGTTGCGGGCCGCTCCGGCAGCGCCTTTGCGGCCGAGATCGGCGTGATGCAGCTCAACGAGGAAACCGATGCGCTGCGCGCCATGGGCATGAATCCGATCGAGCTGTTGGTGTTGCCGAGGATACTGGCCCTGGTCATCGCGCTGCCGCTGCTGACCATCATCGCCGATGCCATGGGGCTCGCCGGCGGCGGCCTGCTGTCGCTGGTGAACCTGCATATCCCGCTGCCGCAATTCACCGCCCGGCTGCGCGAATCGCTGTCGCCGACGACTTTTTGGGCCGGGCTGATCAAAGCCCCGGTATTCGCGCTGCTCATCGGCATGGTGGGGACCTATCGCGGCATGCAGGTGCGCGAATCCGCCCGCGAACTCGGCCGCCTGACCACCATCGCCGTGGTGCAGTCGATATTCCTGGTGATCTTCGCGGACGCCTTGTTCGCGGTACTGTTCGTGCAGATCGATTTCTGATGGCACAGAGCGCCGACAATCCGGTGGTTCGGGTGCGCGGCCTGGTGAATCGCTTCGGTTCCCAGGTTGTGCATGACGGGCTCGACCTGGAAATTCGGGAGAACGAGATATTCGGCATCGTCGGCGGCTCGGGCGCCGGCAAATCAGTGTTGCTGCGCACGCTATTGGGGCTGCGGCAGCCGGACGCCGGCAGCGTGGAAGTGTACGGCCACGACCTGCGCCACATGTCGCAGGCCGAGCACATTGCGCTGGTGCGCAGCTATGGCGTGACTTTTCAGAACGGCGCCCTGATCTCATCGCTCACGGTCGCGCAGAACATTCAGTTGCCGCTGCGCGAGTACTTCTCGCTCACCGAGCAGTCCCTCGCCGCGCTGGCGGAGCTGGGACTGTCGATGGTGGGGTTGCCGGCGGATACGGCCGGCAAATATCCCGCGCAGCTCTCCGGCGGCATGGTGAAGCGCGCCGCGCTGGCGCGCGCGCTGGCCCTCGAGCCCAAGCTCTTGTTTCTCGACGAACCCACCTCCGGCCTCGATCCGATTTCCGCCGCGGCCTTCGATGAGCTAATGTTGTACCTACATTCGCAGCTGCGGCTCACGGTTGTCATGATTACCCATGATCTGGATACTTTGTTTCGCACCTGCAGCCGCGTAGGGGTGATCGTCGAAGGGCGCATGATCACCGACTCGCTCGAAGGCATGCTGCAGAATCAGCAGCCGTGGATCCACGAGTACTTCCACGGTCCCCGTGCGCGCGCGGCCCAACATGGATAGGGACGTCAACTACGTCGCGGTGGGCGCCTTTGTGCTGCTGGTGGCCGCGATGGCCGTGTCCTTCGTGTTCTGGTACACCGACCAGCAGGACAAGCGCACCTACCAGCGCTACGAGATCTACTTCGATGGTTCCGTCAGCGGCCTTTCCGCGGGCAGCCCGGTGCGCTATCTCGGGGTTGATGTCGGGAAAGTGAAGCGCATCTTGCTGGATCCCCAGCAACGCAAGCGGGTGCTGGTGCTGGTCGACATCGATTCCACCGCGCCGATCGACAACCGCACGCTCGCCCTGCTGAGCTTGCAGGGCGTCACCGGATTGTTGTTCATCGACCTGGAGCAGGACAAGGAGGCCCGGGTGGCGGGCGCGCTGCCGCAGGGCCTGAATTACCCCATCATTCGTTCCGCGCCCTCCGAGCTGGAGAGGCTGCTGAGCAGCCTGCCGAACCTGGCCAATCACGTGATCGAACTGGTGGGTCACTTCAACCAGGTGTTCAGCGATGAGAATATCCGCGCATTCCACGACACGCTGGACAATGCGCGGCGCGCCAGCGAGCGCCTGCCCGAGACGCTGCGCGACGCGCAGCAATTGGTCGCCGACATGCGCGCCGCCTCGCACGATGTGCAAGTGGCCGCGGACGACATCCATGAGATTGCCTCCAGTTCCGAGCCTTCGCTGAAGCGGGCCCTGGATAACGTCGATCAAGTCACGGAGAAGCTGGCGCGCACGGCAGACCGGCTGGATGGCTTCGTCGCCGCCAACGAGCCGGGCATCTCGCATTTCACCGCCCAGGCGCTGCCCGAATTGGAGCAATTGCTGCGCGAGAGCCGCGACGCAGCCCGGGATTTCCGCGACTTGTCGCGCTCCCTGAAGCAGAATCCGTCGCAATTGATCTACGAGTCCACTTACCGCGGCGTGGAGGTGCCCCGATGAGCCGCTTGGCCGTGCTCGCGTGCTTGCTGCTGCTGGCGGCCTGCACGGGCCTGTTCAAGGACAAGGCCGTGCCCCCGGCCGTGTATCTGCTGTCGGCCGGCCCCGCCGCCGCTGCTCCGGGCCCGCAGATTTCGGCGGACCTTTCCATCTTGAGGCCGCGCGTGCGCACCGGCCTGGAATCGGATCGGGTCGCGGCGCTTTATCCGGACCGGCGCCTGGATTATTTCGCCGACGCGCGCTGGAGCGGGCCGCTGGATCAGGTGATTCACGATCTGGCCGTGCAGACGTTCTTGACGCAGGCGAGCCTACGCAACGTCAGCGCGGACTCGACCGCCTTCGCGAGCGGTTACTGGCTGGAAATCGAGGTGCTGGATTTTCAGGCCGAATACACCGCCGCCGGGGAAGCGCCGACGGTCAATGTGCGCCTGCTCGGCCGGCTCGGCAGTGCCGGCGAGCGGCGCGTGCTGGCGCGATTCGAGGCGAGTTCGCGCCAGGCCGCGGCAGACAATCGCTTGACGGCCATCATCGCGGCCTATGAGCAGGCGGCGGATGCAACCCTCAAGGAAATCGCCGGCGACGTCACGGCCGCCATCGACCGAAATCTAGGAGGCCGCTAGGCCGGACCGCACTGCCTTGGGGCCGCACAGCGCGGCATGATATGCGCGCCCACCGGCCTGTCCGGCCAGAATCGCCAGCATCTTGCGCGCCTCCATGGCATCGCCGAACAGGTGGCCTTGCGCAAAATGGCAGCCATGCTTGCGCAGGAACTCGAGCTGCTCGCCGACTTCCACACCCTCGGCGATGACCTCGAGGTTGAGGCTCTTGCCCATGTCGATGATGGTGCGCACGATGGCAGCGTCGTCCGCATCCACGGCGACGTCGCGGACGAAGGATTGATCGATCTTCAGGGTGCCGATCGGGAACTGCTGCAGGGCGGACAGCGAGGAATAGCCCGTGCCGAAATCATCGATGGCCAGGTGCAGTCCCATGGAATACAACTCGTTCAACAGACCGATGGTGCGCTTCGGATCGGTCATCAAGGTGGTTTCCGTGACTTCCAGTTCGAAGCACGTGGGCGAGACTTCGTTCCTGCGGAATACCGCGCGGCAGCGCGCGATGAAGCTCGGTTGCTTGAGCTGGCGCAACGACAGGTTGATGGCGACACGGCCGGGCTCCGGTACCGATTTCTGCCATTCACGATAATCGGAACATACGCGATTCAACACCCACTCGCCGATGTCCAGGATGAGGCTGGTCTCCTCGGCGAGCGGAATGAAATGCGCGGGCGAAATGTCGCCGTGCCCCGGCAGCCGCCAGCGCAGCAAGGCTTCGGCGCCGACCACGCGGCCGTCGCGCAGGTCCACCTTGGACTGGTACAGGATGACGAATTCATTGCGCTCCAGCGCGCGCCGCAGCTTGCTCTTCAGCATCAAGCGCTCGACCGCGGCGGCATTCATTTCGGGCACGTAGAACGCGCTGGAATTGCCGCCGTTCTGCTTCGAGTGGTACATGGCCGCGTCGGCATTGCGGATCAGGTCGATCACGTTCTCGGCGTCGTAGGGGCAGATGGCGACGCCGACACTGGCGGTGAGATAGACCTCCTGCTGGTTGACGTAGAAGGTGCGGCTGATCTCGTCGAGCAAGGTGCGCGCGAGGGCGCCCAGTCCGGCGCGGTTGTCGATGTCGATCGGCAGATCGTCGATGAAGATGGCGAACTCATCGCCCGCGAGGCGGCCGATGACGGTGTCCTTGCTCAAGTTGCGCGTCAGGCGCTCGCTCAAGATCTCCAGCGTGCGGTCGCCGGCCGCGTGGCCGAAGGTGTCGTTGACTTCCTTGAACCGGTCCAGATCCAGATAGAACAGCGCCAGGCCGCGCTGGTTGCGGCGCGATCGAGCGATCGCCTGCTGCAGCAGATGCTGAAACTGCATTCGATTCGGCATTTTCGTGAGCGTGTCGTAGCGCGCCAGATAGCGGATGCGCCGCTCCGCGCGCTTGCGTTCGGTGATGTTGCGCGCCACATAGATGTTGCCGCGGAACTGCGGGTCTTCGGTGGAGATGGACGAGTTGGCCATGGACACCGGGATGGTTTGCCCGCTGGCCGTGCGCAGCACCGTCTCGCGCGCCTCCGGCGCCTCCTGGCTCAAATCGTAAGCGCCGCGGTGCTCATCGGCGATGAAGCTCACCATGGGCTTGCCCAGCAATTCCTGCTCGCCGTAGCCCAACAGGCTTTGCGCAGCCTCGTTGCAGCTCTTGATGATGCCGTCGGGCGTGGTGACCAGCACGGCATCGGCCAGGCTGTTGAGCACGGCATCCAGATAGTTCTTGGTGATGGTGGTTTCCGCCAATTTCTGGCGCATGCGTTCCAGCGCATGTTGCAATTCGCCCAGCTCGTCGCCCCGCACCACGTTGAGCGGCCGCGTGTAATCGCCTTTGCCGATCCGGTCGGCCGTGGTGATCAGAGCGGAGATGGGCCGCGCCAACTGGCGGGCGATGAACCATGCACCGATCAAGCCCAGCGCGATCAGCGGCAAGGTGATGGCCGCGAGCAATCCGCCCTTGCGCTTGACCTGCTTGCCCTGCTTGTTCTCCAGCTGCGTGCGGATGCTGGAGAGGCTCTCCTGCATCTTCGCGCGGCTCAAGGTGATGCGCACGCTCCCGGAGGGGATGCTGCTTTGCAAAACATAGGGCTCGCGCGTGGTCTTCTGCGCCACCGGATTGCTGCCGCTGAACACCACGGCGCCGTGCGAGTCCAGCACCGCGACATGCTCGATGTCCGGCTGGTCGAGCAGCCCGCCCGCGATCGAGGAAATCGCCGCGATGTCGTGCGAGGCGAGCGCGGGCCCGAGCATGGAGCCGGCGATCTTGCTCAAACTGCTGGCGCGCGCTTCCAGGTCGGTTTCGAGCTTCTGCTCGACGGTTGAATTGGTGACCTGGTTGACGTCCGCCGTGTCGACCCGGTGTTCGTAGTATTCCAGGCCCCCCATCAGCAGCGACAGCGCGGCGCCGACCGCAAGGGCCACGAGCAAATACTTGGTTTTCAGGCTTCGGGCCATAGCCCTAGAATGATACTCGCTCACGCCACACCCGATAAGGGGTCGAGTACAATCCGCAGGAAATGACCGCAACCATGCGAATTGACGCGTTTTCCGACACGATATGTCCGTGGTGCTTCCTGGGTAAGCGGCGCTTCGAACTGGCGCTGGCCGCCCGCCCGCAATACGAGCCGCGCGTCGCCTGGCGCCCATTCGAGCTGAATCCGGACCTGCCGCCGGACGGCATCGACCGCGCCGCCTATTTTGCGAACCGGGCAGGCGACAAAATGCCGCTGCAGGAGACCGAGTCGATCCTGACGCAGCAGGGAGCCGCGATCGGGTTGCAGTTCCGCTTCGATTTGATCACGCGCGTGCCGAATACGCGCCGTTCGCACTTGCTCATCGCGCACGCCGCGCGCCGGGGCCGCCAGAGCGAGGCCATGGACCGGATCATGCGCGCCTATTTCGAAGAGGGCTGTGACATCGGCGACGTCGAGGAGCTGGTGCGCCTCGCGGTCGAGATCGGCCTGACCGAACACAGCGCGCGCTCGGCACTGGTGCTGCGCGAGGGCTACGATGGCCTGGTCGCCGCCGAGCGTCACGCCGCGCTGCTGGGAATCACCGCCGTGCCGACTTTCATCTTCGACGGCCAGTACACGCTGTCCGGCGCGCAGGAGGTGGCGGCCCTGGTGCGCATCATCGATCAGGTGGCCGAATACGCCGCGGCGCGTGAAGTCGCGCAGTGAATGCAGGCGAGCTGACCGGGCAGGCGCGCACGCACGTAGCCTCGGTGCAGAACCCGGACTGCGTGCTGCACGAGCACGTGGTCAGGCCCTTCTTGAATTTACGCAACGCCGCATTGGCGGACGGCTTCGATCTGTCGCCGGTCAGCAGCTTTCGCGAGTTCGACCGCCAGCTCAAGATCTGGAACGGAAAGTTCAGCGGCGAGCGGCCGATGCTGGATGCGTCGGGACGCAGCATCGATGCGCACTCCTTGTCGGCGAGCGAACGCGTCGCGGCAATCCTGCAGTGGTCGGCGCTGCCCGGCGCCAGCCGCCATCACTGGGGAACCGATCTGGATCTCATCGACCGCAATGCGACCGCGGCGGAATATCGCCCGCAACTGACGCCTGAGGAATTTGCGCCTGCCGGACCCTACGCGCGGCTTGGCCAGTGGTTGGATGCGAATGCCGCCCGATTCGGTTTCTTTCGCCCGTTTCGCGGCGTCCTATCCGGAGTGCAGCCGGAACCCTGGCACTACAGCTTCGCGCCGGTGGCGGAGAATGCGCGCCGCGACTTGACCCCGGAAGTGTTGCGCTCGGCGCTGGCCTCAGCCGCACTGCTCGGCAAGCAGCAGGTGCTCGCGCAACTCGATGAGCTGCACGCGCGATTCGTCACCAGCATTGATTGGCCCTAGGGACCTAGGGGGCCCTGAGGACCTAGGCCCAGAGGGACTTCAGGCGATTCAGCATCAGGCCGCGCACCTCGCCTAGCTGATTGTCTTCGGAGGTGAACAGCGGCGGATTGCGCCGTAACAGCCGCCAGCGCTCGCTGCGCAGCACGCTGTCGAGAAAGCCGAGGTTGCGATCGATGGCTTCGATGTAGGGATTCTTGCCGCCGAACAGCGGCTCGACATAGCGGTACGCGTGCTCGAATTCGCCTTCCAAGCGCTCCACCCGGGTCTCGCGCACGAACTGCGGGGTTTGCCGCAGCAAGTCCAGGCCGGAGCTATAGCGCACCTGCGGCACGCCGTCGCTGCCCGCAGCCGCGGCGACACCGCCGAGCACGAATTCCGGATACAGCCGATCGCGGCACTTCTCCAGATAACAGCGATCCGCCATCTGCGCGATCAAGTCCGCTGTCCCCAGCAGGTGCCCGATCTTGCGATCGCGGCCGTCGGGCAGCTGTATCTGGCTGAGTTTGATTTCATAGCCGGTGAAATGCACGATGCGCGTCGCGACCGGCACCCAGCTCTCCATGCCGATGCTCGGCAGGAATCGGGCCAGGAAGCGCGCGCCGCGCGTCACGTGGTACAGCGTGAACTCGGCGCCGTTGCGGTGCAGCCGATCGTCGAATTCCCTGATGTAGCCGGCATCGTGAAACAGCGCGGTCACCAGCCCCATCACCGCCCGATCGGCACCGAAGCGCAGGGAAGGCTCGACGCTGCGCTCGTAGCCCACCATCAGCCGGGCCATGGCCAAGGTTATGTCAAGTGAATGCTGCCGGTCGTGATAGACCGTGTCGACGCCGTGGTAGCCGGGCATGCGCCCGGTGAAGAGGCGGTCGAATTCCTCGAATGCGCGGGCCACGCGCTCATAGGATTCGCCAGGCCAGGCGCGGTAGAACAGCTCGCGAACGGCGCTGTTCACGGCCGCCGTGGAACTCACCTGGACGGAGTTCGTAACGTCATAGTCGTTACGGCGAAGGTCATGCATCCGAGGCAGTCTAAGCCTTTAGGGAAGCCTTCGCCACGGACCTGGTTCTCCTTGCGGATCAATAGACCTTGATGCCGCCGAACTTATGTCTGACGCGGCGCGCCAACGTGACATACCCCAGCCAAAAGCCCAATCCCAGCGCGAGGGCCACGGCCAGGAGCGTGCGGTAGGGGTGGCGGATGGACCCCGCCTCAGGGGGGCCGCGCAAGGCGTCCAGTTCAGCCTGCTTTGCAGCAAGCGCCTGCTGCAGCTGCTCGACCTCGCTGTGCGCCGCCGCCTCCGCCAGGGCCGGCGTGGTCGCGCGCATCCGGTCCAGTTGCGCTTGCAGCTGCTCGATCTGCGCGGTCGCGGGCAGCTGCGTGGTCAGATAGGTGCTCTTCACCCAACCCGTGGTTCCATCGCCCAACCGCACCTGGCTGTAATCGCCATTGGCCGCCAGCACCTCGACGCCGGCTCCGGAGTGCAGGGTGGCCAGATGCTGGCCCTGTTGATTTTGCTGGGAGTACACGCCCAGCACCAATTGATCGGTGACATACGCCGTTGCCGCTCCGCTGTACGGGGATGGCAGCGCCAGCAATAGCGCAGCCAGCCGCTTCAAGCGGCAATACCGGTCTGCTTGAGCAAGGGCCGGACGTCGGGCTGTCGGCCGCGAAAGCGCACGAAGGCATCCATCGCATCCAGACTGCCGCCGCGCGCAAGAATGGAATCGCGGAAACGCGTCGCGGTTGCGCTGTCGAATACACCGGCTTCCTCGAACGCCTCGAAGGCGTCGGCCGCGAGCACCTCCGCCCATTTGTAACTGTAGTAGCCCGCGGCGTAGCCGCCGGCGAATATGTGCGCGAAGCTCGCGGCCAGGCGGTTGAATGGCGCCGACGGCGCCACCGCCACGCGCTGCCGCACGGCGGCGAGAGTATCCACGACCCTGGCGCCGCGCGCAGGATCGAAATTCGCGTGCAGTTCAAAATCGAAGCTCGCAAGTTCGATCTGGCGCAATGTGTCGAGCGCGGCATTGAAGGTCCGGGTTCCCAACAAGCGCTGCAACACGTCCACCGGCAGGGGGTCGCCTGTGTCCACGTGCGCCGATATGAGCGGCAGCACCTCCGCGCGCCACACGAAATTCTCCATGAACTGGCTCGGCAGCTCGACGGCGTCCCAGGCGACGCCGTTGATCCCGGCAATGCTTGGGTAGGCCACGCGGGTGAGCATGTGGTGCAGGCCATGGCCGAACTCGTGGAACAGCGTGGTGACTTCTTCGTGGGTCAGCAATGACGGCGCGCCGCCCACCGGGGCCGAGAAATTGCAGACCAGCTGCGCTACCGGCAGCGCTTTGCCGGAGGGCAGCGATTTGGCGGCGACGCACTCATCCATCCACGCGCCACTGCGCTTCTCGGTGCGCGAGTAGGGATCAAGATAGAAACCGGCGACCGCTGCGCCGCGCGAGTCCATGAGATCGTAGTACTTGACGCTGGGGTGCCAGACGCTGACCTCGGAGCGCTCGCGAATGCTGATCCCGTACAGGCGCTGGGTCAGCGCGAACAATCCTCCGAGCACCTTCGGCAGCGGAAAATACGGCCGCAGCGCTTCCTGCGACACCCTGAAGCGGCTTTCCTGCAGCCGCTCGCCATAGAACGCGAGATCCCAGGCCTCGAGCCTGCGGCCGGCAAACTCCTCGAGGTCGGACAGCTCCTGGCGCGCCGCCGGCATGCAGCGGCGCGCCAGATCGTTCAGGAACACCAGCACCTGCTTGCTGCTCTTGGCCATGCGAGTGGCCAAGGCGTAATCCGCGAAGCTCTGGAACCCCAGCAGCTGCGCGAGCTCATGCCGCAACGGCAGAATTTCCTCGATGATGGGATTGTTGTCGAAGCGCCCCGCGCTCGGCCCCAATTCGGAGGCGCGGGTAACCCAGGCCTCATAGATGTCGCGCCGTAGCTGCGGGCTTTTGGCGCTGGTCATCACCGTCGTGTAGGTTGGCTGATCGAGCTTGAACAGCCATCCCGGCCGATTCGCTTCGCGCGCATCGGCGGCGGCGCGGTCGATGGCGCCGGCGGGCAATCCGCCAAGCTCGGCTTCGTCGGTGACGGCGCGCGTGTAGGCGCGCGCGGCATCGAGCACATTCTCGGAGAACTTGGTGGCCAGGTGCGCGAGCCGCTGCACCACCTCGCGGTAGCGCGCCTTGCGATCGGGCGGCAAGTCGACACCGGCCAGACGAAAATCGCGCAGCGCGTTTTCCAGCAGCTTGCGCTGGGCCGAATCGAGCTCTGCGCCCTCGTGCTCCAAGACCTGCGAGTAGCCCGCGTACAGCGCGGCGTTCTGCCCGAGTTCCGAGGAATACGCCGTCAGCAGCGGCACGCATTCATTGAAGGCGGCGCGCATCTCGGCGGAGTTCGCCACGGCGTTCAGGTGCCCTATCGGGCTCCATACACGGCTCAAGCGGTAGCTCAATTCCTCGACCGGCGCGACCAGCGAGGCGAATGTCGGATGCGCCTGGGCAGTCAACTCCGCCAGGCGCGCGCGATTCTCGGCCAGCACTTGCTCCAGCGCCGGACGGGCATCGCGGGGCGTAATGCGATCGAAGGCTGGAAGCGAATCGAATTGCAGCAATGGATTATTCACGCGCTGATTCTATCAGGGCGCGGGTGCGGTATATCATGTGCCTGTGGCGAACCAGGCTTTTGATCTCATATGCGTGGGCGGCGGCAGCGGCGGCCTGGCCTGCGTGCAGCGCGCGGCGGAATTCGGCGCGAAGGCCGCGGTGATCGAATCGCATCGCCTGGGCGGCACCTGCGTAAACGTCGGCTGCGTGCCGAAGAAAATGATGTGGAACGCCGGCAGTATTGCCGCCGCGATCGCCGATGCGGGCGACTATGGTTTCGACGTCAGCGCGCGCGGCAACGACTGGGCGGCGCTTAAGCTCAAGCGCGACGCCTACATTGCCCGGCTGAACGCCATTTATGAGCGCAATCTCGCCACCAAGAGCATCGCCGACATTCGCGGCGCCGCGCGCTTCGTCGATGCGCACACCGTCGAGGTGAACGGCCGGCAAATGACGGCGCCGCACATCGTGATCGCGACCGGCGGCAGGCCCTGCGTGCCGGTGCTGCCGGGAGCGGAACACGGCATCACCTCCGATGGCTTCTTCGAGCTCGGGCAGCGCCCGCAGCGGGTGGCGATCATCGGCAGCGGCTACATCGCCTGCGAGCTGGCGGGCATATTCCACGAACTCGGCAGCGAGGTCGAGTTGTTCATCCGCAGGGACCATGTGCTGACGCATTTCGACGTCATGCTCGGCAAGTCGCTGATGCGCGAGATGCTCGAGCAAGGCATCGTGATACACGAGCATGTGGTGCCTGCCGGCTTGCGCGCCGCCGGCGGGCTCAAGACGCTGATCGCGGCCGGCGGCCGCGAATTTTCAGGCTTCGATTGCGTGTTGTGGGCCATCGGGCGAAACGCCAACGTGGCCGGCTTGGGGCTGGCGGCTGCCGGGGTTGAGCTCGATGCAGGTCATTACGTCGCCGCGGATCCTTTCCAGAACACCAATGTGCCGGGCATATATGCCATCGGCGATGTCACCGGCCACGCGGCGCTGACGCCGGTCGCGATCGCCGCGGGAAGGCGCCTCAGCGATCGGCTATTCGGCAACCAGCCGGACCGACGGCTGGACTACCATATGATCCCGACCGTGGTCTTCACGCATCCGCCCATAGGCACGGTGGGCTTGAGCGAGAGCGAGGCGCGCATGCTGTACCCGGATGCCGTGAAGGTGTACGCCGCCGAGTTCACTCCGCTGTATCAGGCGCTGACTGCGCGCAAGGTGCGCACCGACATGAAGCTGGTTTGCGCCGGTGCGGAGCAGAAAATCGTCGGCTGTCACATCATGGGTGCCGGCGCCGACGAAATGCTGCAGGGCTTCGCAGTGGCCATTCGAATGGGCGCCACCAAGCGCGACTTCGACGACACCGTGGCGATTCACCCCACCAGCGCCGAAGAGCTGGTCACCATGCGCTAGGCGCGCCTGGGCGCGCTAGGCGTGGCCGGCCAGCGCCTCGAGAACCGGTTGCGTCTGCGGCCGCAGTCCGCGCCACAGCAAGAACGATTCCGCTGCCTGTTCGACCAGCATGCCCCAGCCTTTGTTGACCTGGCGTGCATGCAGCGATTTGGCCCAGGAGGTGAACGGAGTATCCGCGCGACCGTAGGCCATGTCGTAGCAGACGCTGTCCTCGTTCACGAGATCAGCGGGCAAGTCGGGCATTTCCCCCTGCAACCCGGCCGATGTGGCATTGATGACGATGTCGTACGCAGGCCCGCGAACTTCCGCGAAGCCGCAGCCTGCGATGCTGCCCAGATCCGCAAAGCGTTTGGCCAGCAGTGCCGCGCGCGCGGGAGTTCGATTTGCGATGACCACTTCGCGCAACTCCCGCTCCATCAGCGCCCCCAGCACGCCGCGCACCGCTCCGCCGGCTCCGAGGATCAAGACGCGCTTGTCGGCGAGGCTGATGCCCAGGTTGTGCTCCAGATCTCGGGTCAGCCCGACGCCATCGGTGTTGTCGCCGACCAGCCCAGCCCCATCGTCCATGCCGATGGTGTTGACCGCACGCGCGCGTTCGGCCCGCGGCGTGAGCTCGTTCACCAACTCGGCTGCGGCTTGCTTGTGGGGCACGGTGATGTTGAGCCCGCGCACTCCGCTGGTGAACAGGCGCAGGATTTCGCGCCTGAAATTCTCGGGCTGGACATCGAACAAGCGATACACGAGGTTCTGCGCGCTCTCCTTGGCGAACATCCCATGGATGAAGGGCGACCAACTATGCGCAACCGGATGGCCCACCAGGCCGTATTGATCGGGTTTCTCAGCGACGTTATTCATTGGCTCAGCCACTGCGCCGCGCGGCGCGCGAAATAAGTCAGGATGCCGTCGGCGCCGGCGCGCTTGATCGAGGTCAGGGCCTCAAGGGCCGCGGCACGCTCGTCGATCCAGCCGTTGCCGGCGGCCGCCATGATCATCGAGTATTCGCCGCTGACCTGATAGACGAAGGTCGGCATGCCGAACCGATCCTTGACTCGCCGCACGATGTCCAAATAAGGCAAGCCGGGTTTGACCATCACCATGTCCGCGCCCTCCTCAATGTCGAGCGCGACTTCGCGCAGCGCTTCGTCGGAATTGCAGGGGTCCATTTGGTAGGAGTGCTTGCTGCCCTTTCCGAGCTGGCCCGCAGATCCCACCGCTTCACGAAACGGCCCATAGTACGCCGAGGCGTACTTGGCGGCGTAGGCCAGAATCCGGGTATGCACCAAGCCGGCGGTCTCCAGTGCATTGCGAATCGCGCCGATGCGGCCATCCATCATGTCCGAGGGCGCGACCACATCCGCGCCGGCGTCGGCATGCGAGCGCGCCTGGCGAACCAGCGCTTCGACGGTCAAGTCGTTCTGCACGTAGCCGGCGTCGTCGATCAGGCCGTCTTGGCCGTGCGTGGTAAATGGATCCAGAGCCACGTCGGTGATGACACCGAGGGCGGGAAACTCCTTTTTCACGGCCTGCACGGCCATTTGGGCGATGCCTTCGGAATTCCACGATTCGCGCCCATCCAGCGATTTCTTCTCGGTCGGCACCACCGGAAATAGCGCAATCGCCGGGATTCGCAGCCGCTGCAGGGCTTCGCATTCGCGCAGCAGCTCGTCGATCGAGAGGCGCTCGACCCCAGGCATCGATGCGACCGGTTGGCGCTGTTTGCGGCCCTCGACCACGAAAATAGGGCAAATCAGCGCGTCGGCACTCAAATGGGTCTCGCGCATCAGGCGGCGGGAAAACTCGTCGCGCCGCATGCGCCGCATGCGGGTGCGCGGAAATGAATTGGCGGAACTTCCGGTCATCTGAATGTGACTCCAAGCAACAGATCTTGTGGCGCCCTATCGCCATTCCCAATCCTGGACGCGCTAAAATCAGCCCGAGGCCATTTTACGCCGGGTGCTGATTTATACATGAAGGAACAGGTTGGCGGAAATCGCAAGCGGGCCCGCTTTCAGGCCCTTTGCCAGTCCATGCGCCCCGACTTGCTGCGTTTTGCATTTTGGCTGTCCCG
>Ga0302228_10000899_pt1 | contig 23002 bp, 13 predicted proteins | sample II_Palsa_N1_2_FD_193519 | JGI IMG/M metagenome (GOLD analysis project Ga0302228, IMG submission 193519) | Peat permafrost microbial communities from Stordalen Mire near Abisko, Sweden - II_Palsa_N1_2 | ecosystem: Environmental > Terrestrial > Soil > Palsa > Peat permafrost | place: Sweden... | reverse complement strand
AGGATCGTCTTGCCCGACATCTCTTCCATCTCCTGCAGCCACTTCGCTCCGCCGGTCTTCAACTGCTTCACAACCTCCGGATTCACGCGCAGCATAATGTCACCCTTCTCGATCAGCTTATGCATCTTCCGCATCTCGATATAGATGTCGTTGCAAACAGTAACCGGCGACTTCACCATACCCGTGCCAGCGCAAATTCCGCAGGTCGTTGACAGTGTCCGTTCCAGCGACTGCTTCACACGCTTCCGAGTAATCGCGACCAATCCAAAATCATTGAACTGCAGCACCTTCGACGGAGCCCGATCCTTCTTCAACTCGTCTTCCAGCGCAGCCATCACCTTGTTGCGATTCTTGCGCTCATCCATATCGATGAAGTCGATGATGATAATGCCGCCCAGATCGCGCAGCCGAATCTGCCGCACAATCTCAGGAATCGCATCAAGGTTCGTCTTCACGATCGTGTCCTCAAGCCGAGCCGTCTTGCCCACGTACTTGCCCGTATTGATATCGATCGCCACCAGCGCCTCCGTCTGGTTGATCACAATCGATCCACCCGACTTCAGCCACACCTTCGACCGCAGCGCCGTATTAATCTCCTCGGTAATCCCGAACTGCTCAAACAGCGGCGTGTCCTTCGTATAAAGCTTCACGCGCCGAATCAAGCTAGGCTGGAACCTCTGCAGGAACCGCAGCACGCGCTCATACGCATCCTCTGTATCCACCCAGATCGCGGAGAAATTATCCGTAACCTGGTCGCGCAGAATCCGCTCCACAAGATTCAAATCGTGATAAATCAACGCCGGGCTCTTCGACGACTCCGACCGCGTCTTGATATCGGCCCACAGGTTCAGCAGGAACCGTAGATCGCTCCGCAACTCCTCCTCGCTCGCTCCAGCCGCCGCCGTGCGCACAATAAAGCCGCCCTGCGCGTCGCCCTTCTCGCTCAGCAGAATCTCCTTCAGCCGCCGCCGCTCGCCGTCACTCTCAATCTTGCGCGACACGCCCGTGTGATTCACCGTCGGCATGAACACCAGGAATCGCCCCGGCAGCGCAATATGCGATGTAATGCGCGCACCCTTCTTCGCAATCGGCTCCTTGGCAATCTGCACCAAAACCTCTTGCCCCGGCTTCAACAGATCGCTGATCGCCGGCAAATTCGTCGACTGCATCGACCGTCCGCCACGATCCCGTCCGCCGCCACGAGGCCGCGAGTTTGCCATGCCACGGCCATCGCGCGAACTACGCTCGCCACCGCGGTCGCTGCTGCTGCTGCGCTCGCCGCTTCCACTGCGTTCACGATCACGTCCGCCCCGACGTCCATCTCTACGCCCGCGACGTCCACCCTCGCGTCCGCCTTCGCGACCACCCTCACGCTCACCGTCACGCACCACCGGCTGACCTTCCGCCGTGGCCACGCGCGCGTCGCCATTCTCATCAAAGCTCGAAGCCTCCGCAAACTCTTCTTCCTCGGCCTCGCTGATCTGGCTTCCCGAAACTTCCTCTTCGACGAAATCCTCTTCGCCATTCGACGCAAGCTCGTCTTCTTCGAAATCCTCTTCGTCGTCTTCGAAGTCCTCGTCCTCGTCGTCCTCTTCATCAATCTCAGCCGGCTCGAGACCCGTGATGTCATCGATCGTCATGTCACGAATCATGCTGCCCAAATCGGCCGCACCCTCCAGCGTCTCTTCCTCGACATCATCATCAAACGCGCCAGCATGCAGCGACCCAATCTCAGCGTCCTCTTCATCCAGCAACTCTTCCTCAAGCTGCCCATCGCCCGGCGCAAATCCCTGCTCCGCTTCGCGAGCATACACCCGCTCGCCCTCAATCGATACCGGCGTCTCCGCCTCAGCCGCATGCACCGACTGCACTACCGCCTCATGCTCAATCGGAGCCGTCGGATCAGCATGCACAATCTCCGCATGCGCCACCTCCGAGATCAGCTCGCCCGTAGGCTGCAGACTCGTAAACTCCGGCTCGTGGACAGACTCCGCAACCGGCTCTTCCACCGTGCCGCCCTGCCGAAACTCCCGCGCACCAGCCGGATCGACACGGAACGAAGCCGAAGCATTCTCCTCCGGCTCATACTCCGCCGTCGTCTCCTGGAACTCCGGCTCCGGCTCAACCGCTTCCGGCAACTCCGCGGCTTCGCGCAGCTCAGCGTCATGCACCGAAGCAATCGCTTCTTCAAACTCTGCCTCGTGCTGCGCCGCCGTTTCCACCGGCTCCGTCTGCGCATACTGCGGCTCGTACTCACGCTCGCCAACATCATGCCCCGAGCTCACCGCCGGCAGCACAGCTTCCGCCGGATCCATCACACGCGGCTCTGCACGATATTCCGTCCGCGGCGCACCATTCCGATCGCCCCCACGCCCCCGCGACTCATCGCGGCCACGCCGGCGGTCCCGCCCACGTCCCCCACGCTCTTCACGTCCCCCACGATCACGATCACCACCACGACTCTCGCTCGACGACGACTCTCCACCACCACGCGGCTCACGTGCCCTCAGCGTCTCGCCCGGCAGCACCGCTCCGCCATCCCAGCCAACCAGCGGTGCAACTTCCGTGGAAGGCTTCGCAGCAATCGTTGAACCCGACGCCTTAGCAGGCTCCACAGCCGCGCCATTCTCCCCCCGCCGATACTTCGACAGCGACTCGCCCGGCAGAATAAACGGCTCTGCCGAAGCACTCAAATCCACAACCTCATCATCAGCCGAACCCGGCCGCGCACCACGCGGCGCAAACCGCTCCCGCACCGAATCCAGTCGCGAATCGCGCGCCCCGGACTCACGACTAACCGAACCGCCCTGGTCCCGTCCGCCACGTTCGCGTCCACCGCGATCCCGTCCACCTCGATCTCTTCCGCCGCGGTCCCGTCCCGCACGCTCAGCAACACGCTCGCCGCCACCATCACGCGACTCCGGCCGCCGCTCAGACGTTTCACGCGGCGCAACCTCACGCGGCGCAGCAGCCTCTACACCAAACTCATCTGCCTCATTCCCAACCGGCGTCCCATCAGACGACTCGCCCTGCCCCTCACCCGCAACGCCACGTCCCCGCCGCCGTCCGCGACGTCCACGCCACCGGCGCTGACCATCCGCACCCGGCGCGCCTTCACCAATCTCTTCCTCATCTCCCGAACGCTGCACAACATCCAGCGCCTCGTCATCAACCGGCGCGTAGCTCCGAGCCTCTTCGACAGGACTCTCCACGCTGGCCGGCAGCGCCTCACGGCTCCCACGATCCCGATCGCGCCCATCGCGCCGCCCGCGTCCACGGCCATCGCCGCGACCTTCACTACGCCCCTCGCTGCGTCCTTCACTACGAGGCCGCTCACCCCGCGGCGCACGCTCACCGCCACCCGCCGCGCCATCAAAGTCCGCAGCGTCTCCGGCCTCTTCCATGAAGTCCGTTATGTAAAGGAACGCATCGCGCTCGAGCCCAATATCTACAAAGCTCGACTGCATGCCCGGCAGAACGCGCGTCACACGCCCGTTATAAATCGAGCCAGCGAGCGTGTACTCATTCTCGCGCTCGTAATAAATCTCTGTGAGTTCTTCTTTTTCGACAATCGCCAGCCGCGTCTCATGGGGCGTGCTGGATATATAAATTTCTTTCGACATTGCTCTGCTTTCTCCTCGCACCCGGCTCTCAAGCCGACGTGCTCTGGCAGAACAAGCGAAGATCGCGCTGCACAAGCTCTAACGCCCTGCGTTAGCTCCCTGCAACAGCCTCCTGGGAAACGGACAGTTGATGAGTCGCGGAGACTGGATTGCACTTCCCAACTAGGTGCGCGCCCGCTACAGCACGCCTTCCCACACACGAAATCCTGCGCTCTTCGCGCATCCGCGTGCCGGAACCGGGAGAAAACTTTGCCAGTGTTGTACCGCCTGTCGCGGGCCCAGAATTCCAGCCCCCCGACACCATGCCGTCAACGGAGTTTGTGACCAACGCAACCTCAACCTGAGGCGGGGCCGTTAACCGTCCGTTTACGTTCATTCTCAAAACCTGTCCGGCCATCGGAAGTTGATCCGCGCCTGGCCGGCCTTCTCAAAATCTTGATTCTAAAGTGTTATTACTAAAACCCGTAACCGCTGCAACGGGAAAAATCAGCGCATCCGTGCCGCAGTCCTTGTATCCGATCCGCCCTGTGGCAGACCGTCTGCTTCTAGTATGCACCAAATCTCGGCACTTTGCGCTCTCTCCATCGCAATTCCACCAAAACCGTTGCCTTCCCGATACCCCCACATCTACAGTTCTCCCATCCCCTCCGGAGACACTCCCATGCCCGCTTCCCCCGAGATCATCCTTCAGGTCCCCAACCTCCGCGCCGCCACCAGCTTCTACCAGCGCCACCTCGGCCTCACCATCTTCCTCCGCCGAGCCAACCTCATCGGCCTCGACGCCACCGCCTTCCGGCTCTACCTCGAAGAAGCCCCACCCCTGGGCCCCGTCCTCGAATTCTTCGTCGAAGACCTCGAACAATCCAAGCGCGACTTCCTCGCCGCCGGCTGCGAAATCATCGACGACAATCCCGCCATCCCCCGCTGCTACGTCCGCGACCCCTACAACCTCGTCTTCAACCTGGCCGAGCGCAAACCCTAACCACGCCTCCGATTTCAATCCCTACGCTCTACACTCTACCCTCTACACCCTGCTTCAATTCACAAACCGCCGCATCCGCACATTCATCACGATCCCCAGCGCCAGAAACATATAAATCACCGACGACCCGCCATAGCTCATCAGCGGCAGCGGAATCCCCGTCACCGGCATCAGCCCAACGCACATCCCGATGTTCACCGCAATCTGGAACAGCAGCACGCCCACAATCCCCATCACGATCAAACTCCCCGGCGGATCGGCCGCCGTCTGCGCATTCTGAATCAACCTCACCAGAATCAAAAAGTAAAGCAGCAGCACCCCAATCGCCCCAATAAACCCATGCTCCTCGCAGAACGCCGCGAAGATAAAATCCGTGTACGGAATCGGCAGAAAGTCGCCCTGAGTCTGCGTCCCCTTACTCTGCCCCTTACCCCAAAGGCCGCCTGACCCCACCGCAATCAGCGACTGCCGAATCTGATACCCGGACGCCTGCGGATCGCTATCCGGATTCATAAACGCCGTCAGCCGCTGCCTTTGATAAGGCTTCAGCAACTTCCCCGACGCCAGCCCCACGCCAACCAGCAGCAGCAGACTCAAAATCAAAATCCCCGCCTGCTTCCATTTGATCCCGCCCAGAAACAGCCCCACCACCAGCACCGGCAGATACGTCAGCGACGTACCCAAATCCGGCTCCTTCAACACCAGCACCAGCGGCACGCCAATCAGCAGAAACGCCTTGCCAATATCCTTCCAACTTAAATCACGCCCATTCTCCACAATGTCCCAGAAGAATCGAGCCGCCACCAATATCAGCACCAGCCGCACCCACTCCGACGGCTGAAAGTGAATCCCGCCCCCCAAATTAATCCAGCGCCGAGCACCCAGCACCTTGGTCCCCACCACCTTCACCGCCAGCAGCGACACGATGCTGACCCCATACGCCCAATACGAAATCCCCAGCAGCCGGTGATAGTCCACCAGCGCAAATACGAACATCCCCACCAGCCCCACACACAGAAACACAATCTGCTTCTGCTGAAACCCATGGAACTTCGTCATCTCCGTAGCCGACCGAATCTCCAGCACACTCACCACCGACAGCACCATCACAATGCCCAGCAGCATCCAGTCGAAATCCCGAAACCGCGACTTAATCATTCCATCCCCAGTCTACCGTTTCGCGCCCAATCCCCGCCGAAACCCTCCACCCCGCATCCAACCCACAACCCCACCTCGCCTTCGCTTATCCGGATTAGCGGGGGGCTTTAGCCCCCTGAATCAAATCCCACCCACGAGAGGGCTTTAGCCCCGGGCCTTTGCCTTTGCTTGTGCCCTTACCTTTCTGGCTGTCATTCCGAGCGCAGCGAGGACCCTGCCTCCCACGCGACGGGCTCCTATTTCATCGGGCGGCTCAACCCCGAAGTCGCTGGGCCAAACTCCTCATCCCGATACCAAACATTCCTGTAAATTCCAACACCCACCAGAGTGACGCAGAATAGCGCTAATGCCCCATCGATGACATGGGTCGAATGGTCCATCTCTGATTTCGTCAAATAAATAGGACTACCGCCATGAATCCTCTTCGGATAGATCCTGCCCGCCTGAACATCTGGAACATGACGCGCATGCATAACCTGGTCATCTTGAATAAGACCCATCCAGAGAAATCCTGCGAGCGTCAAACAACCAGCGACTCGAATGCAGTAACGAAAGATCGTTCTCATCCTCGACTCGTTGCTTTTCATCGGGCGACTTCCTCAAATGGATCGGCGTTGCAATTCCTTGGCGCTCAGTCGTATCCGCAACGACATCACTCCGCCGAAGGCGCCACCCCCACATCCCCCACCGTCTTCGGCACCACCACCTTCGGCACCGCCACCTCTTCCATCTTCAAATTCCCCGCACCCTTCCGCTTCTTCGTCACATACGTGTCAATCACCTGCGCCGCCAGCATCGCCGAATTATTCCCCCAGTACCCGTGCTCCCAAAGCACCGCCACCACAATGTCAGGATTCCTTCTCGGCGTCATCCCCACAAACCAAGAATGCGGCAGCGTGCTCTTGTCCGAGCTGTTCTTCTGTCGCCCTCCCACAACGTCCGCCGTTCCCGTCTTCCCCGCTAGGTCAATTCCGTCCAGGTGTGCCGCCCCTGCCGTCCCAATCGGGCTCAACACATTCGCCATATCGTCAGTAATGATCTCCCAGTTCTCCGGCGTGATCGAAATATGCGCCACGCCCGAGCCCGGAAACTCCTGATCAATCGTCGCCTGCTCCTCACTCGAGACCTGGCCCGGCATCAACACATGCGGCCGCACAAACACGCCGCCTGACGCAATCCCACTTAGCGCCCGCGCCAGCTGTATTGGAGTCACCTGCGTCGCTCCCTGCCCAATCCCCACCGAGATCGTCTCGCCCGCATACCACTTGTCATGCTGCGTCTTCAGCTTCCATTCCTCGCTCGGCACAATGCCCGACTGCTCGTCCGGCAGATCAATCCCTGTCTTCTGCCCCAGCCCCACACTATGCGCATAATTCGCAATCGTTTCAATCCCCAGCTTATTCGCCAGCGTGTAATAAAACGTGTCGCACGAATAAGGCAGCGCATTATGAATGTCCACAGACCCATGGTGCTTGTCACACCCGAAGAAGTGCCCATAGAACGTAGCGCCGCCGTTGCACGCCACATGCAAATCCTGCGCCTCATTCTCCTGCAATCCTGCCAGTGTCATGACCACCTTGAACGTCGACCCCGGCGGCAGCTGCGCCTGGATCGCCTTGTTCATCATCGGATGGTTGGGATCGTCCATAATGCTCTTCCAGTAAGCCGAAGTCAGCCGTACCGCAAACTGGTTTGGATCGAACGCCGGCCGCGACGCCATCGCCAGGATCTCGCCCGTATGCGGATCCATCGCCACAATCGCGCCGTTCTTTCCCTCCAGCGCTCTCTCCGCCGCAATCTGCAAATCCAAATCAATGGACAGATGCAGGTCCTTGCCCGGCACCGCCAACTCCTGCCCCATCTGCCCAACTTCTTTGCCGTGCGAGTTCACAATAATGTCGCGAGAACCATCCGTTCCGCGCAGCGTCCCGTCATACGTCTCTTCCACGCCGAACTTGCCCACCACGTCGCCCGGCTGATACGCGGCGAACCTCTCATCATTGAGATCCGCTTCGCTCACCTCGCCCACATACCCAATCAAGTGCGCCGCAAATCCATCCTTTGGATAAAGCCGCCGCTCCGTGTCCAGCGTCTCCAACTCCGGCAGATCATCGCGATGCGCCGCAATAAACGCCTGCTCATCCGGAGTAATGTCCTGCTTCAACGGAATCGGCTGATACTTCGGCGCGTATTGAAAGTGCCGCAGCGTAGCCTGAATCTGCTCCAGCGGAATATGCAGCCCCTGCGAAATCAACGGCAGATCCGTGTCCAGCTGCTTCTGCTGCTCACGCACCAAAAAACACGTAACCGACGGATAGTTGTCCACCAATATCCGTCCATACCGATCGAAAATTCGTCCCCGCGGCGCCAACACCGGCACCTTACGCACCCGATTCTGTTCAGCCAGCACCCGATACTGATCCGCCCCCAGAATCTGCAGCCGCCAAAGCCAGCAGCCCAGCACTACCAGCACCGCCGCCACCACGTACTGCGACACACTCAGCTTCGTAGCCGACAACCTCTCCTTGCGATCGATGCTCTCTAAACTCATCCCGCCGATGCTCCTTTTAAAACTCTACGCTCTGACAACTAACAACTGAGAACTAACAACTGAGAACTAGTCCCTGATCCGGAACCGGTCCAGCACCGCGAACATCGGAACCGCCACCACACAATTCGCCGCTGCGGAAATCAACTCCACCACCGGCAGAAATCTATACGACGTATCACCCAGCAACCAGTGGGCAATCAAATACAGCAACCCGCTCTGCGCCATGCTCAGCGTAAACACCAGCCCAATCCTGTTGATCACGTTGTCCACATCCACCGCGAACCCAATGCTCGCGGCCACATACCCCACCACTCCCTTCGCAATCCCATCCACGCCAAACGGATGATTCGTCAGCCCATCCTGAAACAACCCGATCAGCGTACCCGTCACCGTACCCGCAATCGGACTGCGTCGCGAAACGGCAAAGAAAATCGTAGCAATCAGCGGCAGATCAATATGAATCAGCCACGGAAACGTCTTCGGCAGCATCGCTTGCAGCAGAATGCAGACCAGCGGCGCCATCACCGACACTCCCGGATGGAACCCGTACTGGTCCAGCTCTTCGCGGCTTGTATAACTACGCTCTGCCATCGCCCTCGCCCATCTCCGCTGCTCTTGCTCTTCTTTCTGTCATTCCCTTTAGGAATCTGCTTCTCTACTGCGGACTACTCTGCGTCGCCGGCTTCTGCGGCGCCTGTGCCGGAGCCCCCGGCGTCAACTCCGCCGCCGGCGGAACCGTCCCCGGCGAATACTTGTCCGGATGCACCGCAGGCTTCGGCCGCGGCAGCCCCGAATTGATATACCCCACCGCCCCGCCAACCTGGCTCTCCGGATCATCCGACACCGGCTTCCCATCAGCCCCCGCCGCAGCCGGCGCCGCCTCTCCATCCGGATGCAAACCGGGCAGCTTCTCCGCAATCAAATCCGCCGCCCGCTGATTCGCCTCTGCCGTAGCCTCCGCCGCATCCGCATCCTGCGCAGCCGTAGGCGGCAACTCCGCCGACGTCCCCGTAATCACCAGCACCTCTTCCAGCCGGCTCAAATTCGCCGCCGTCTTGATCCGTATCGCCGTGTACGGCTGGTGCAGCGGGTCAGGCGCAATCGACTCAATCGTCCCCACCGGCAGCCCCCGCGGAAACACCAGGTCCCCACCCGACGTCACCACCGGCTCCCCCACCTTGATTCGCGAATCCGCCGTCAAATTATCGATCTCCACCCGCCCCGTAGCCGTGCCCTTCACAATCCCGCGTATCCGCGTCGTCGCCAGAATCACGCCCGCACCCGACGACGGATCGCTGATCAACAACAGCTGCGACGTATGCGGAAACACATCCCGAATCTTCCCCACCACCCCATCCGGAGTAATCACCGCCTGCTCCGGCTTCAGCCCATCATCCGAACCCTTATCGATATACAGCACATGCGACCGCTCTGACCCGCTCGTCCCAATCACCTGCGCCGCCACTGTGCTCGTCACATACTGCTGCTTGAAGTCCAGCAGCTTCTGCAACCTTCGCCCCTGCTGCGCATCCTCGGCAAACGAAGCCTCTTCCACCCGCAGCCGCGCCACTTCCTGTTTCAGTTGCGCATCCGTCTGCCGCGTGTGCAATAGGTCCACATAATTCCCCCACGCCCCCCGCACCTTCACACTCGTCGCATGCACCGCCGTCTCCAGCGGCGTCATCGCCGTCACCGTCCACCTTCTCAGCAACGACACATGCTTCCCATCCGGAGCCGCGCCCGCATCCTCCATCGCCCGCGCACTCGGCACATCCGCCACACTCGACGGACGCTGCACCTGCATCGCCAGCGCAATCACCTGCATCAGCACGATCGCTATCAACACCAGCGGATTCCGAAATCGGTAAAAGAATGAGTCCATCGTGAAACAAACACCCGCGCGCAGCCAGCCTCCGCCGCACGCTCCTCCATTATTTCATTAGCCGATCATTTCATCTGTGCGCCCCACCTGCGCTACAAGACTGGCCCACCGTACCTACGCAGCTACCGCCTACCACACCTCCCAGTCGCGCAAATTGCTTTCGCGGAACAGTTAGCCCACAGCTATCAGTCGAAGCCCCACGACACAGCTGATCCACTCTCGAACCACCACCACCGCCGAATCCACCACCACGCGAAGCAATTCGCCGTCCGAGCAGGACCCGCTGCTACCATCAAACCCGTGCCGCTCCAGCTCTCCACCCCCGTCAAATTCGTCAAGCGCATCGGCGACCGCATCGCCGCCGGCCTCGCCGACCGCGGCATCCTCACCATCGAAGACCTCCTCTACCACCTCCCCTTCCGCTACGAAGATCGCCTCCACCCCAAGCCCCTCAGCCTCTACAACCCAGGCGACATGGCCTCCCTCATCGGAGAAGTCCGCGGCACCGCCCTCCTCCGCACCCGTTCCGGCCCCATCTTCGAGATGACCGTAGGCATCACCCCTCCCGACCCCAACAGCGACGCCGCGATGCAAGGCCTCCTCGCCGCCCCGCCTCCGATTCATGCTTTGGGTACGCGAAGCCTCTCGCCGTCCGCGCAGGACATCCTCGAAACCGTAAAGTGCATGTGGTTCCACGGCACCTACTTAAAAGACAAATTCAAACCCGGCCAAAAAATCGCCCTCTACGGCAAACTCGAAGGCAGCCGCAGCGGCAACGCCCTAGGCGTCATCCCCGGTTCCACACGCTTCAAAATGATCCAGCCCACCTTCGAAATCCTCCCCGACACCAACGCCACCGGAGAAGACGCCGAGTTCATCTTGCTGGAGATGGGCCGCATCGTTCCCGTCTACGAATCGCTAGGCGGCAAAACCCCCTGGGGCGCCAAACTAACCTCCCGCTGGACCCGCCGCATCCTCTGGACCATCTTCAAAGACCTGGCCGAATCCGATCAGCGCGCCGACGAAACTCTGCCGGAATCTCTCCGCACTCGCCTAGCCTTCCCCACTCGCATGGCCGCCCTCCGCGACCTCCACTTCCCCCCCGCCGGCACCGCCATGACCGAGCTCATGTCCGCCCGCACTCCCGCGCACCGCCGCCTCATCTTCGAAGAGTTCTTCTACCTCGAACTAGGCCTCGAACTCAAACGCCGCCGCCTCCGCGAGCGTCAGGGCACAGCCTTCGTCACCAACGATCAGGTCCGCGAAGCCCTCAAACAAATCCTCCCCTTCAAACCCACGGCCGCGCAAAAACGCGTACTCGGCGAAATCGTCACGGACATGCGCCGCACCCAACCCATGCGCCGCCTTCTGCAAGGCGACGTAGGCTCCGGCAAAACCATCGTCGCCTTCCAGGCCGCATTAGTAGCCATCGAAAACGGCTACCAAGTCGCCCTCATGGCGCCAACAGAAATCCTCGCCACGCAACACTACCTCTCCGCGCGCAAGCTTCTCGCCGAAAAAATCTCCCCGCGCACCAAGCGCCCCTACCGCATCGGCCTCCTCACCGGCAGCCTCGACGACAAGACCAAGCGCGATACCCGCAACCGCATCTTCCGCGGCGAAATCGATCTAGCCATCGGCACCCACGCCCTCGTCGAAGAAAAAGTAGACTTCGCCAACCTCGGCCTCGTCATCGTCGACGAGCAACACCGCTTCGGCGTCCAGCAGCGCTTCCAGCTAATGCGCAAACCCAACACCGGCACCGCCACACAAACCACTCTCGACAGGCCTCAGAAAAGGGGTGCCCCATCCATGGCGACGGCTCCATCGTCGACATGGGTGGGAGTGAACCAGGCCCGCACCACCGCGGGAAGCAATCCTCCGTCCGCGCAGGAAAACTCTGTCATCCTGAGCGACCCCGAACGCAGAGAAGGGGAGCCGAAGGACCTGCCAGCCCGCTCGCACCAGCAAGCAAGCTCGCTCCTTTCAGCCGAGCGAAGCAATCCGCCGTCCGCGCAGGACTACAGCGAGCCCGATGTTTTAGTGATGACAGCAACCCCCATCCCCCGCACTCTAGCCCTCACCCTCTACGGCGACCTCGAAGCCTCCATCATCGACGAGCTCCCCCCGGGCCGCACGCCCATTCAAACCCGCCGCATGCCCGAAGAGCGCTCCGACGAAGTCTGGGACTTCATCCGCAAGCAAGTAGCCGCCGGCCGCCAGGCCTACATCGTCTACCCCATCATCGAAGGCGCCACCGACGACCAACCCGAACTAGACTTCGCAAAGATTAACGACACGACCGCGTCCGCGTCTTTGGGATTAGAAGGGGGCTTTAGCCCCCTGTCCAAGCCCGCTGCGAAAAAGGGCTTTAGCCCTGGCTCTTCGAACGCCGAACGCCCTTCACCGAAAACTTCAAAGACCAAACGAGTCGCCACCACAAAACTCCGCTCCGCCACCGACATGCACCACGACCTCCAGGCCGGCCCGCTAGCCGGCCTAAAACTAGGCCTACTCCACGGTCGCATGTCCCCCGACGACAAAGAAGTCACCATGGCCCGTTTCAAGCGCGGCGAGCTAGACGTCCTCGTCTCCACCACCGTCATCGAAGTAGGAGTCGACGTCCCCAACGCCACGGTAATGGTCATCGAACACGCCGACCGCTTCGGCCTCGCGCAACTCCACCAACTCCGCGGACGAGTAGGCCGAGGCGCCGCCAAAAGTTTCTGCGTCCTCGTAACCAGCGCGACGGTCACCCCCGAAGCCGACCAACGCCTCAACGCCATGGTCCAAACGCAAGATGGATTCGCCCTAGCCGAACTAGACCTTCAGCAACGAGGCCCCGGAGAATTCTTCGGCACCAAACAAGCCGGCCTCCCAGAATTCCGAGTAGCCAACCTCGCCCGCGACCGCGACCTCCTGGAGCTAGCCCGCCACGAAGCCGCCCACTTCGCAGAGCAGGAAGACCCCACCATGCCCCGCCCCGAAATAGACGCCGTCTGGTCCCGCCTCAAGCAACAATGGCAACGCCGCTACGGCCTCGTCGAAGCCTAACCCGCTACCCCCACCGATTTGTCATCCTGAGCGAAGCCGAAGGACCCCGAGGGCGATGACTGACCACAACCTTCCGCCCCTTTCGGCCGCAACGCCGGGTGCCCCATCCGTACGCGCTTTTGCGGACGGGTGGGATCTCAAGAATCCCAGCCCGTCCCCAAAATCCACACGTGCGTCCCGAAACCAAGCTCAAGCAGTCGCCGCGTAACCCGAAACCCACCTCAGGCGACACCAAAACACACGAATCCCAGCCTAACTAGCCATCGCAACCTGCGCCGACCCCTGGTCCACACTCACCGACTGCACCTGCTTCTTCGGCCCCCGCTTCCGCGCCACCAGGATCCGAATCCTGTCCAGCACTTCCGCCGGCGTGCACGCCCCCTTCGGCAGAAACGCATCTGCCGCCGCCGCCCGGTCAAAGCTCGTCACCGTCCCCGACACCAGCAGCGTCGGCAACCCAGGATGAACCTGCTTCGCCTTTCGAATCAGTTCATTACCGTCCATCGACGGCATGATCAAATCCGCCATCAATAGATCCACCGACCCCTGCACCGCACTCTGCAGATACTCCAAAGCCTCCGCCGCCGAACTCATCGCCAGCACCCGATAGCCCCTCGTCTCCAGTAAAAACTTCCTCACCGAAAGCACCTGCTCGTTATCTTCCACACACAAAATCGTCTTGCGAGGTCTCATCGTTTCTCTCCATGCCGGTGGTCCCCGGCTTTTAGGTTGACAAAGTTAGGCGGCGTTCCCCAAATCAAATCAATGACTTGGGAGACGCAGTACTTCTGTTGCTGGGAGCCGAGCGAGATCGTTTGCGCAAAAAAGGCGCATCCCATCCTTCGCTCAGGGTGAGCGTTTCAGTTTGCTGCGATACAGCTATCATTCACTGCAAAAGGGTGCACCTCGATCGCGCCAAAGCGCTGACCGTGTGTCTGCTGTGGATGGTGTGGATTGCCGTGGAAAAGGCGCAAAAAGCCTCCCCACCGCTTCACTACCATCGTGAAAGCAGTGCCCCGTTACAGCTCAAGTTGGGATTTCCCCCATGAACTGGTTCGTAGCTCGCAATAGCCCGGTAACCCTCAGGATTCTCTACAGCGCGCGGCCTTGCTAAGGTTTCATCGCAGCGCAGAGAACGCCCGTTGGCGCCTTTGCTATCACACAGATTGTCGGTAAATCAGGCGAAAAATTGCGTCTTCGAATCAATTGGTTCGTTGACGATTTGCTGAGCATACGGAGACGCACCCCCCATGGCAACAGTGAATTTTTAGCGAAAATGCAACGACTTTGAGGTGGCGCTTCCACTGCCGCGACACATCGCTTGTCACTGTTGGCGTTTGCGATTCCTCCCCTGTGGAAAACTACCGTTTTCAGGGCAGGAAAAACCGTCCTTCTGCCACAGAAATGGTGCGGCCCGAAACTTCTACCGAATGGACCCTCTCCCCCTCAAGCGTCGCCCGCACCCCAATCCGACTCGGCCGCCGCATCTCAATCCCTTGCTCAATCACCACTTCCCGCCCAGAGGCCGCCAACCCCTCCTTCACCAGCCACGCAATACAGCACCCCGCCGCCGAGCCAGTAGCTGGATCCTCTCCCGAATAAAACTGCATGCGCGCATGCCAATCGGCTCCGCGCTCATCCTTCTTCTCCAACGGCGCAATGCAATAAAAAAACTGCGCATCATTCTTCGCAGTCCACATCTGCGCCTCCTGTTGCACCAATTGCAATCGCCGCGAGACTTCAAGCGATCGCAACAACACGATGCAGAACGGCACACCCGTCGACACCGTCTGCGGCAGATACTCCGCCGACAAATCTTCCGCACTCAATCCAATCGCGCGTGCAATCTCAGCCCGCTCATGCGTCGCGCCAAACACTGGATCCTTCTGCACCATCGTCGCTCGCATCCCCGCTGCGCGCACATCAACGTCGTCTTCACCACGCGCATCGAACCGAACGGTGATCTTCCCCACATTCAATCGCAGCATAATTCTCTCCGCGCCACGCAGCGTGGGATGGTTCAAGTACAACCACGTCGCCGTACCCAACGTCGGATGCCCCGCGAACGGCAGCTCTTCCTGCGTCGTGAAGATGCGCACCCGCACTCCCTCGCGCTCTTCGGTCTCGGCATCGCCAGGAAACACGAACGTTGTCTCCGAGAGATTCGTTTCGCGCGCGAGCGTCTGCATCTCCTCATCCGACAAGCCGCGCGCATCATGAAACACAGCCAGCGCATTGCCTTCGAACGGCCGCTCTGCAAAGACATCCACCACCGAGTATTCGAGTGTGCGAACCATGCCTCCATCCTACGTGCGCCACTCACTAGCACATACCAGCCACTCCCCAGGCTACGGCTGACCTTGACATCCAAATCGCTCCGCCGTAACGTAGGAACAACCGCAAGGGGAGCGAAACTGCTTCCACGCTGGCGCTAGGCGCCCGCGGCGGTACTAAGTTTAGAAGCTCAACCCAATGACTCTGACCGTCTCCAACTCGATGCTCTGCTGCTGTGGTTGCTGCTGCTGTTGCTGCGGCCCCACACGGGTGAGCGGATGAGCGAATCGAGACGATAGCAAAGCGTCAAGAAACGAACATCAAGACCCACCCAAGGCTCAGCCGGGTGGGTTTTTTGCTTTCACAAATATTCCCCAAAGCTGCTCCTCCAACGAAGCGCATATCACCCAGAAGGACGGAAAACACAATGTCACTCCGCATCAATGATATTGCTCCCGATTTCACCGCCGACACCACCCAGGGCACCATCCACTTCCATGAATGGATCGGAGACGGCTGGGCCGTTCTCTTCTCCCATCCCAAGGACTTCACCCCGGTCTGCACCACCGAACTCGGCGCCGTGGCTGGCCTCGAACGCCAGTTCGCGCAGCGCGGCGCAAAGGTCATCGGCCTCTCCGTCGACCCCGTCGACAGCCACAGCAAGTGGACCCAGGACATCGAGGACGTCGGTGGCTTCAAGGTCAACTACCCCCTCATCGGCGACCCCACCCTCACCATCGCCAAGCTCTACGACATGCTCCCAGGCGACGCCGGCGAGACATCCGAAGGCCGCACCCCCGCCAACAACGCTCCCGTTCGCACCGTCTTCGTCATCGGCCCCGACAAGCGCATCAAGCTCCAGATCGCTTACCCCATGACCACCGGCCGCAACTTCGACGAAGTCATCCGCGTGCTCGACTCTCTCCAACTCACCGCCAAGCACAAGGTCGCAACCCCCGCCAACTGGAAGCAGGGCGAGGACGTCATCATCACCGGCGCCGTTTCAAACGAAGATGCCGACAAAATTTTCCCCGGCTACAAAACCGTGAAGCCTTACCTCCGCACCACGGCGCAACCACAGTAGTTTCCCGCAGAACGTTCTGCCGTGTATCGTCAACAAACGCGGCAGAATCATGGGCACCGGTGGCGAAGTGGCTAACGCGCTGGTCTGCAAAACCAGTATTCGCGGGTTCAATTCCCGCCCGGTGCTCCATACTTTCTCAACTGTTACCAATCAACCCGCGTGATCGATCGCCGCGTTCAAGTTGCCACCGCGCACTTCGCGACGAACGCTGCACTCTCTGAACCAAGGCCCTCCAGGCCCCTTCGCTTTTCGCACACGTTGTGCGACTATCGGCCGCTCGCCGAGTCTTTCCCTACTCCGTTACAGTCATACAAGAGGGATCCCTCACCCCTGGAGAGCGCTTCATGTGGATTGTCCGGCTTGCGCTTAACCGGCCCTATACCTTCGTTGTCCTCGCGATTCTCATCCTGATCGCTGCGCCGGTGCTCATCCTGCGGACTCCCACAGACATCTTCCCCAACATCAACATCCCCGTCGTCTCGGTCGCTTGGCAGTACACCGGCCTCAGCCCCGAAGAGGTCGAGGGCCGCATCACCGGCCCCTACGAGCGCTCCCTCACCACCCTCGTCGATAACATCCAGCACACCGAATCGACCAGCCTCAACGGCCAGGCCATCATCAAGATCTACCTGCAGCCCGGCGCTTCCCTCGATACCGCCAATGCCCAGGTCTCTGCCGCCGCCGAGGGCCAGCTCAAGTCGCTCCCTCCCGGCATTCTCCCTCCGCAGATCATCAACTTCTCGGCCTCCAGCGTTCCTATCCTTCAGCTCGGCCTCTCCGGCAAAGGCCTCAACGAACAGCAGCTCAACGACTACGGCCTCAACATCATTCGACCGCAGTTGGTCACCATCCCCGGCGCCGTTCTTCCCGCAGTGTACGGCGGCAAGCAGCGCTCCATCATGCTCAACCTCGATCCCAAGAAGATGCAGGCTGTCGGCGTCTCCCCAGGTGAGGTCCTTGCCGTCTTCGGCAATCAGAACATCGTCGAACCCGGTGGCACCGCAAAGATCGGACCCGCCGAATACGATGTCCGTTTCAACAGCACGCCCTCCACGCTCGAGGGCCTGGGAAATATCCCCCTCAAACAAGTCAATGGCGCGACCGTCTATCTCAAGGACGTCGCCACCGTCAGCGACGGCTCCATTCCCCAGACCAACATCGTTCGCCAGGACGGACACCGCGCCGTCCTCATCACCATCCTCAAATCCGGCTCCGCCTCCACCCTAAGCGTCGTCGCGGGCATCAAGAATCTTCTCCCCCGCGTCGCGGCCACCGTCCCCAAAGAGCTCAAGATCCAGCCCATCGGCGACCAGTCCATCTTCGTCCGTTCCTCCATCGACGGCGTCATCCGCGAAGGCGTCATCGCCGCCACCCTCACCGGCCTGATGATCCTCCTCTTCCTCGGCTCCTGGCGATCCACGCTGATCATCGCCGTCTCCATTCCGCTCTCCATCCTTGTCTCCATCATCGTCCTCAGCCTCATCGGTCAGACCATCAACATCATGACCCTCGGAGGCCTCGCACTCGCCGTCGGCATCCTCGTCGACGACGCCACCGTTGAAATCGAAAACACCAACCGCTACCTCGAAGAAGGCCACCAACTCCGCGAAGCCATCCTCGAAGGCGCCGCCCAGATTGCCGTTCCCGCCCTCGTCTCGACCCTCTCCATCTGCATCGTCTTTCTCCCCATGTTCTTCCTCTCCGGCGTCACCGGCTACCTCTTTCAGCCGCTCGCCGAAGCCGTCGTCTTCGCCATGCTGGCCTCGTATTTCTTGTCCAGAACCCTTGTGCCCACCATGGCCATGTATCTGCTCAAGCCCATCGACCACCACGCACCGCTCTCCCAGGGTTTCTTCTCTCGCTTCCAGCGCGCCTTCGAACGCGGCTTCGAAAGTGTTCGTTCCGCCTACGAATCCCTTCTCACTCAGCTCGTCAAAGCCCGCGTTCTCTTCATCCCCCTCTTCCTGCTTGCCTGCCTGATCTGCATGCTGCTCATACCCCTGCTCGGCCAGAACTTCTTCCCCAATAACGACAACGGCTCATTCATCCTGCACGTGCGCGCCAAGACCGGTACCCGCATCGAAGAAACCGCCCGGCTCTGCGATCTCATCGAGCAGTCCATTCGCTCCACCGTGCCGCAGAATCAGATGGACAACATCCTCGACAACATCGGCCTTCCCTACTCCACCCTCAACACCCAGCACGCCACCAGCGGCCTCTTCGGAGCTGCCGACGCCGACATCATGGTCTCCCTCAAGAAGGATCACTCCCCAACCGCCGACTATGTCCGCACCCTGCGCGAGCGCCTGCCCCGCGAGTTCCCCGGCGCAACCTTCTACTTCCTTCCTTCCGACATCGTTACCCAGATTCTCAACTTCGGCCTTCCCGCACCCATCGATATCCAGATCGAAGGTGCCGACGATGGCGGCAACCGCATCGTCGCCGCCAAAATGATGCAACAGCTAGCCCAGGTCCCCGGGCTCGTCGATCTCCGTCTCGAACAACCCAATGACGGGCCCGTGCTCAACGTCGCCGTCGATCGCACCAAGGCTCTGCAGGGCGGCTACACCCAGAGCGACATTGGCACCTCCGCAGTCAATATTCTTTCTGGCTCGGCGCAACTCCAGCCGCAGTTCTTCCTCAACGGCAAGAACCACGTCGCGTACAGCATCATCGCGGAGACGCCGCAGTATCAGATCCAATCTCTGCGCGACCTCGAAAATATCCCCCTCGCCTCGCCCACCGCCAAGACACCGGAAATCCTCGCCGATGTAGCCGCCATCTCGCGCTCCACCGAGCCCCCCATCATCAGCCACGTCAACACCCGCCGCACCCTCGACATCTACGCCAACGTCCAGGATCGCGACCTCGGCTCTGTCGCCCGCCAGGTCAAGCGCATCGTCGATAGCAATCGTCCTTCGCTCGCTCGCGGCAACTTCGTTCGCATCGCCGGACAGGTCGACACCATGCAGACCTCCTACACCAGCCTGCTCTTCGGCCTCGTCTTCTCCATCGTCCTCGTCTACCTGCTCATCGTGGTCAACTTCCAATCCTGGCTTGACCCCTTCATCATCATCACCGCTCTACCCGCGGCCATCGCCGGCATCGTCGTCTTCCTCTTCCTCACCCACACCACGCTCTCCGTCCCCGCTCTCATGGGTTCCATCATGTGCATGGGCGTGGCAACAGCGAACTCCATCCTCGTCGTCTCCTTCGCCAAAGACCGCCTGCGTATTACAGGCGACGCGCTCATCGCCGCAGTCGAAGCCGGCACAACTCGCTTCCGTCCCGTCTGCATGACTGCCCTCGCCATGATCATCGGCATGGTTCCGATGGCGCTCGGCCTCGGCGATGGTGGCCAGCAAAACGCACCGCTCGGCCGCGCCGTCATCGGCGGCCTTTGCCTCGCCACGGTCGCCACCCTCATCTTTGTACCCGCGGTCTTCGCCCTTCTGCATGGCCGCGACCGACGTTCCGATACCATGTCAGCATCTTCCCCACAAGAATCGTAGCGATCGGGTAGCCATCCCCATCAAGGCACCAATGGAGATCAGGATCATGCCCATCCACAACACCAACGTCAACACCGACATCAATACCGACATGACAACACCCTCTGCTGATTACGCTCCGTCGGAGCATCCGATCCCTCCGCACCCAGACCCCGCCCATGCGCTCCCAGCCCCGCAGCGCCTGCCCGCCAGCGTCCGTATCGCAGTCATCGTTATCGCAGTCATCATCCTCGCCGGCATCATCTACCGCGTCATTAGCGGTCTAACAGACGAGCGTCATCTCGCCAACCAGACCAGGCTCGACGCAATCCCGACCGTAGACGTCATCTCCCCCATCGTCTCCGGCAACACCTCTGAAATCGCCCTTCCCGGCAACACCCAGGCCTTCGACGACACCCCCATCTACGCCCGCACCAGCGGCTACCTCAAGCAATGGTTCGTCGACATCGGCCAGCACGTCGCCAAGGGTGAGCTCATGGCCACCATCGAAACGCCCGAGCTCGACGAGCAGCTTCAAGTAGCCCAGGCCGACCTCAAGAGCGCGCAAGCAGACCTCAACCTCGCGAAGACCACCTCCGACCGCTACACCAATCTCCTTAAGCTCAACTCCGTCTCCCAGCAGGAGACCGACGTGGCCGTCTCAGGCGCTGCCGCCAAACGCGCCGCCGTAGAAGCAGCAGAGGCCAACGTCCGCCGCCTCTCCCAACTCCAGTCCTTCGAAAAAATCTACGCTCCCTATTCCGGCATCGTCACGCAGCGCAACACCGACATCGGTGACCTGATCAACGCAGGCTCTGCCACCACCACCAACACCGCCAAAGAACTCTTCCATATCGCCTCGGTTAATCAGTTGCGCGTCTTCGTCGCCGTACCCGAGGTCTACGCTCCAGACATCCACAACGGCGACACCGCAACCCTCACCCTCGACGAATATCCCGGCCAGGTCTTCACCGGCGTCGTCACCCGCAACTCCGGTTCTATCGATCCCAGCTCCCGAACGCTGAATGTTGAAGTCGACGTCAACAACCAGAATGGCAAGCTCCTCCCCGGCGCTTACGTCTTCGTACACTTCAAAATTCCAATCCAGAGCCGTGAGCTCTCCATCCCCTCCGACGCTCTCATCTTCCGCTCTCAAGGCCTGCAGGTCGGTGTCGTGCGCGACGGTCACGTGCACCTACAGCCCATCACCATCGGCAAGGACAACGGAAAAACAGTTGAAGTCGCCACCGGCCTCTCCCCCACCGACAAGGTCATCCTCTCTCCCTCCGATTCCCTCGCCGAAGGTCAGCCCGTGAACATCGCCACCCAACCAGCGGTGATGCAATGAAGGCACGCTCGCCCCTTCAACACGCATGCCTCAACACCGCGCTCATGAGCAGCCTAGCGCTCGCCGGATGCGTCGCCGGCTGCATGGTCGGTCCCAAATACAGAACACCCTCCGTGCCCACCGCGCCGTCCTTCAAAGAACTCAATCCCAGCGCAGACTCCAGCGCCTTCAAAGAGAACTCCGACTGGCAGACCGCCAAGCCGCAGGACACCATCCCCCGCGGCGATTGGTGGACCATCTTCCACGACAGCGGGCTCAACGCGCTCGAGCCGCAGGTCGCCGACGCCAATCAAACACTGAAGGTCGCCGAGGCCAACCTAAGCGCCGCTCGCGGCAACCTCCGCGTGCAGAATGCCAACCGCTATCCCACGTTTGGCATCAATCCGTTCCTCGGCGGCGAACGCTACTCCGCCAACCAGCCCTACTTCAACGCCGCATCCTCCAACAACGGAGAAGGTGACCTCCAACTGCCCTTGCAACTGAGCTACGAAGTCGACCTCTGGGGAGCAGTCCGCCGCAACGTAACCGCGGCCCGCGAGCAGTCGCAAGCCACCGCGGCCGACCTCCAAACCGCCCTCCTGTCTCTCCAGGCAGAGGTCGCCATGGATTACTTCGAGCTGCGCGCAGCCGACGCCCAGCAAAAACTCCTCAACGACACCGTCGCGCAATATGCAGAAGCCGTCCGCATCACCAACGACCGCTACCTCGGCGGCGTTGCCGTAAAGTCCGACCTCACCCAGGCACAAACCCAGCTTCAGGATGCCCAGGTGCAGGCCTCCGACGTCGCCATTGCGCGTTCGCAATTCGAGCACGCCATCGCCATCCTCATCGGCAAGCCGCCCGCGTCCTTCAGCCTCCCACCCTCACCCTTGCCACTCTCTGACACGCCGCCGGTCGTTCCTCCCGGCCTTCCCTCCCAACTCCTCGAGCGCCGCCCTGACATCGCCGCCGCCGAGCGCCGCACCGCCGCCGCCAACGAGCAGATCGGCATCGCCCGCGCCGCCTACTTCCCCTCCCTCTCTCTCGGCGCCACCGCCGGCCAGGAAAGCACCAGCTTCGCCTCGCTCTTTGAATCCTCCAGCTTCATCTACGCGCTCGGCCCCACCATCGGCCAAACGTTTTACGACGGCGGCCGCCGCCGTGGCCTCTCCGAACAAGCCCGCGCCAACTACGACAGCACCACCGCCAGCTATCGCCAGACCGTCCTCACCGCCTATCAGCAGGTCGAAGACAACCTCGTAGCCCTCCGCGTTCTCTCCCACGAGCAGGAGCAGCAGCGTGAAGCCACAGCCTCTGCCGTTGAGTCCGAACGCATCTTCAACAACCGCTACGTCGGTGGCGTCGACACCTACCTCCAGGTCATCACCGCCCAGACCTCAGCACTCCTCAACCAACGCAACGACATCGACATTCTCCGCCGCCGCATGGATGCCAGCGTTCTTCTGATCAAGGTCCTCGGCGGCGGCTGGGACCGCACGCAACTCCCCCCGCAGTAGTTCTTACCCGCAAACGAAAAGGCCGCTCAACTGAGCGGCCTTCGTCTTCTCTACACTCT
>Ga0302228_10000891_pt1 | contig 23145 bp, 17 predicted proteins | sample II_Palsa_N1_2_FD_193519 | JGI IMG/M metagenome (GOLD analysis project Ga0302228, IMG submission 193519) | Peat permafrost microbial communities from Stordalen Mire near Abisko, Sweden - II_Palsa_N1_2 | ecosystem: Environmental > Terrestrial > Soil > Palsa > Peat permafrost | place: Sweden... | reverse complement strand
GAAATACTCGCGCTTGAGTTGTCCGATACCATGTTCCGCGCTGATGCTGCCGCCATAACGCGCCACTTCGTCCAGTACTTCCGCCGTCAATCCCTCTGCGTGAAGCTTAAAGAAATCGCGCGGCGCGCCGGCCGGGCGCGAGAGATTGTAGTGAAGATTGCCGTCGCCGAAATGACCGAACACGATCAGCCGCACGCCGGCGTGATGCTTGTCGATGCGCTCGCCCGCCGAGGCAAGAAATGCGGGAATGGACGCAATCGGCAGCGAGACGTCATGCTTCACATGCGGACCATCGGCACGCTGCGCTTCGGATATCTCCTCTCGAAGCCGCCACATGCTGTTCACTTGCGCAATTGATTCGGATACCGCAGCATCCACACATAACTCACGCTCAAGCGCCTCGCCAATCACCGTCTCCACGAGCTCGCGCAACGCTGGTTCATCGACGGTATCGGCAAGTTCGATCAGCACATAAGCCGGATGACGTTCGGCGAACGGCGCGCGCATTCCCTCGACTTGTTCGAGCACCATGTCCAGACATTCGGCGGTAAAGAATTCGAACGCCTGCATGCGCGGGCCACCGCGTTCGAACAGGAGTTCGAAGAGATCGAGCGCTTGCTGCGATGAATTCACGGCAGTCAGCACAACCACACGCACGTCGTTGCGCGGATAGAGACGCAGCGCCGCGGCGGTAATCACGCCGAGCGTTCCTTCCGCCCCGATCAGCAATTGCTTCAGGTCATAACCGGTGTTGTCCTTGCGCAGCGTGCGCAGTCCGTGAAAGATCTCGCCGTTCGGCAGGACAGCCTCAAGGCCGAGCACCAGTTCCCGCGTCATGCCATAGCGCACGACGTTGACGCCGCCCGCATTCGTCGAGAGATTGCCGCCCAACTGGCACGAGTCTTCGGCGGCGAGGCTGAGCGGCAGCAGACGATGTTCATCGGCGGCGGCCCGCCGCAGGTTGCCGAGAATGCAGCCGGCTTCGGCGACCAGCGTGTTGCCGATCGTATCGATGCTGCGAATTGCGTGCATCCGGTCCAGGCTCAGGATCACGTTCATGGGGCTGGCGTCGGGCGTGGCGCCGCCGCACAGGCCCGTGTTGCCGCCGCGCGGTACAACCGGCACACGAGCCTCCGAGCAAAGCGCAAGGGCTGCTGCAACGTCATCGGTGCTCGACGGCCGCACGACCGCTTGAGCGTGGCCGGTGTACATGCCGCGCCAATCCGACAGCCACGGCGCAATCTCATCAGGCGCCGTGATGACGCCGTCGAGTCCGAGCTTGTCGATCAGACGTTGGGGAAAAGAGGAGTCGGTCATTTATTCGTTCGGTCGTCTATTCGTTCATCTGGGAGCTGAGGTTGACGGCGCCCGTGAGCGCGTCGCGACTGGGAATCGCGAGGTTCAAGCGGGCGGCCGCGTTCTGCAAATGCGAGGTTGCGGCGATGCGCGCGGCCGCGGGATCGCCGGCGCGGATCGCTTCGAACACGCGAACGTGTTCGCGGTGTACTTCGTCAGGCAGCCGCTGGCGCGCAAGCGAATGCGTACGTGCCGTCTGCACGGCCTGGCGGATCTGCAGGTTGAGGTATTGGAGAAGATCGACGTAGTAGCGGTTGTGGGTGGCATCGGCGATCGCTACATGGAACGCAATGTCCAGCTCCACGGCGTGGTCAGGCGTGTAGAGATTATCGGCGAGCGATTTGAGAATGGCCGCCAGTGCGCCGATGTCTGCTTCAGTGCGCCGCACGGCCGCCAGCGCCGCTGCTGCGCCCTCCAGATCGAGCCGCAGCTCGTAGACGTCAGCCAGGTCCGCCCGGTTTGCGCCAACCGCGTGGGGGACGCGGAAACCGCCCGTTTCCGTGCGAGCCTTCACGGTACAACCCGCGCCCTGCCGGCTGTCGATCAGCCCATTCGAGCGCAAGCGCTCCGTTACCTCGCGGATAACCGACTGACTCACGCCAAAGCGCGTGGCCAGATCCTTGCCGGAGGGCAGTTTGGTACCTACCGGGTAAACCCCATCGCGAATTTCACCGGTCATCTGCTGGGCGACCTGCTGGGTCAGGGTTAGCGCTTTTGTCACTGGGGGTCCGGGCTTCAGTCGATCATTTTCATGTTATCCGGTTTGCATGTTATATGAAAACTTTTGACGAGTGAATGGGGAATGGCAATTCTGTTCGGGGGTTCATGCTGCAACGGACATTGAAAGCTTTCAAACAAGGCTATGATCGCAAAAACAGACGAGCTTGGCCTTGAGATTGATGGAGGTCCCTTTGAGAGCGAAAGCCGATTTCATCTTTTTTCGTGAGCACAAAACTCCGAATTCAGTTCGAGCCGCAGTCGCGATCTATTGGATAGCGCTTTCTGTTTTTGTCGTCCGTTTCGGTCTCGCACTTCGCACGTTACCTTTCAGTGCACACAGGGCACCGATGATCACGGTGTTTGGACTGCTCTTTACAGTTTTGATCTTCGAAGCATTCGCTATCGCACAGCTTTCGTATGGCAAACTTTGGGCACGAAACGTTGTGCTTTTTTCGACGGCGTTCGCCATCGTAACTACCGCCTATAGCCTTTTTGCGAACGGACTACACGCCCAGCAGAATGACGCCATTGGGTTGATAAGCGTTGCAGCGGAAACCGTCGCCGGCTTATTTTTGCTGACTTCGAAAAGCACTGCGTGGTTCAAATCAAAAATTAAATGAACCGATATTCGCAGACGGACTGGGACTGGATTATCGACTGCTTTTAAGTAGGATATTTTTGTAATGCATCCGCGCAACATGGATGCAAGCTTGCGAAAAGATGAACCCGCCTGCCGCTCCGCCAATGGCTGCTCCGGGCACAGGGTGGCCCAGGATAAACCCCAGACGGCATCCCAGATATGCGCATGCACAGCAAGCAGCCAGACCGATCCAGGTTTGCCAATGGCGCAATGTCCGTGGATATGCCTGCCTCCAGGTCACGCCTCGCTCCGTGGACGAGAGTTGCGAAAGCTCCGGGATACTTTTAAGGGTCCAGTAGATATCCACGCCTGCGTCTCCGAGTGATGAACAAGCACGATCGATAATGACTGTTTCAATCACGCATGGCAATAGTTCTGCCCCTTCAAGTCTAGCTGACAGCAACTCTGCGCCCCGATAGCCAAGGGGCGCATGCGCGATTTGACCAAGTCGCCAAGCTTTGATTAGAGGGACTGCTATCGTCCGAGCTCGATTGGCCGACCATGCGGAGTGCGTCGCGCCGCCGCGTCCCACTCATTGCGACGCTGCAAAAGCAGGTCGCTTGTCACCAGACCCTTGTTGGTGCTGATGCGTTCCAGCGCTGTCAGCCAATGGACGTAGTAGGTGTTGCCGCGGTCCGGGTCGCCGGCGGTCTGGGCGTCGCGGATTGCCTGGTTCAGACATACCGCCCATTCTGCCCAGGTGAACATGCCACGTTCGTACAAGGCCAGCGTCATCGCGAAGGCTTGTGCTTCCCACGGTGCATTGAAGACAGGACCCGCGGCGTCACACGGCAATTGCGGCAAGGTGATTCGCAGTTCAGGCAGATTCAGCTTGGCAGAAGTCATGTCAGTCAGGCTCGGCGTTCGGGTAGTCGAGGTACGGTTCCCAGCAATCGACGCATACCGATGCTGCAGTCGTATCCGTACCCCAGAGTTCAACGGCATCGAAACGCACGGTATAGAGCCATTGCGCTTGCTCACCCAGCCCGATCGCGTTGGTATCGGGAAAGACGTGGGCGCCATGCTCGGCGATAATCCTTCCCCGTTTGCCGCGGCAGTAGCGCGGCAGCCGCGTATGCGTCAATGGATGCATCTGATGGGTCCGCACGATATCGCCGACCTTGAAACGTGCTCCGACAGTCGCCGGACGATCGGCCGGACTGCCTCGCAGCAACGCGGCATTCACCTGGTCAGCCATCAAAACGCGAGGTACCGGGCTCGTCGCACCCTTCAACTCCCCCGCCTCGATTTCCTCCGCTGTCACAAGTCCTGTACTCAGCAGGAGCCTTTCCAGTCCTCTGAACCAGATCTCGTAGTAACTGCTCGCGAGGTACTGCGCCGGCGGCAAGCTCTCGCGTGCGGCGCGAGACATGTCGATATTCCACTTGCCGGTCGCGCCCATCGCCAGTGTGATCGCCAGCACCCGGCGCTCCCAGTCAGCATGAAAGAGAGAGACGTCCTCTTCGGGGTGGATCGGGCCGAATCCCTGCATGCCGCCGAGATCTTGAGCGCCGTTCATGCGAGCTCCCGTTTCGGTTCAGGCATCGTCGGCAACCCGGTGCCGATCATCGAGTCGCGCGTTACCCATTCAGCCAGCGCTTGCTCCTGCAAGCCGTTGGTTCCTGCGGGCCGCATCGGCAACACCAGATAGCGGACTTCGGCGGTGGAGTCCCACACGCGGAACTCCGTTTCGGCAGGTAATTCGAAGCCGAACTCCCTCAATACACCGCGCGGATCAATGACCGCACGAGACCGGTACGGCGCCGACTTGTACCAGACCGGCGGAAGTCCGAGAACGGGCCATGGGTAACATGAGCACAACGTGCAAACCACCATGTTGTGCACGGCCGGCGTATTTTCCAGCGCAACCAGGTGTTCGCCCTGCCTGCCGGTGTAGCCGAGCGAAGCGATGGCAGCGGTGGCGTCATCGAGAAGCCATTGCCTGTACGCCGGATCGCTCCACGCCTTCGCGACCACACGCGCACCATTGTGCGGTCCAACCTTGTGCTCGTATGTCTCGATCAGGATATCCAGAGCCTTTGGATCGACGTATCCCTTCTCCACCAGCACGGATTCCAGCGCGCGCACGCGCAATTCCATCTCGGACAACGGGGTGCCTTGGTGATCGTGATCATCGGCGTGCCGATGTCCTGGTCCATTCCCTTGAAGATCGCTCATCGAAGTTCGCCCGAGAAATTACCCGACAGGACCAGTATGGTTGGCTCGGTGCGCGATTGCAAACCGAATGCAGGCCCATCGGACAGAACCTGGCGTGGCGCCCCGTGCTGCTGGGCCACGCCGGCGCGAAAACGAGTCTGCCGCGAGTTGAAAAGATCCGCCAACGTATAGCTGGCGAAGGTGAAAGCGCCGCGTGGGCGGTTCTTCCAACGGGATGAAACCACCCTCAGGTGCTCTGCCTCGCAAGCACCCGAAACTCCACTCGCCGCTTCTCCGAAGGCCCTTGCATCCCGCTCTTGCGAGCAGCCGCTCCTGCCAATAACATCTCACCGGCAATTCGCCCGATCGCATGCGGATCGACCGCCACCGTCGAGATGCTCGGATAGCAATACCGCGACACTTCAAAATCCCCGAACCCGGCGACCGCCATCTGATTGGGCACCGAAATCCCGCGCCGGTGACACTCCATCAGCGCGCCGAACGCCGACATATCGCTGACGCACATCACGGCGTCGGTATCCGGCCATGCATCGAGCAACAGCGAAAACGCCTCGCCGCCATGGCTCATGGTCACGGGTGAACCACCATGCTGAATCACTCGCGGCTCACCCAGCCCGAACAATTTCAAGCCTTGGCGATACCCCGTCTGCCGATCCAGCCCACGACGGTCAAGCCTGGTCGCGCCGCCGATAAACCCGATCCGCCGATACCCACGCTCATGAAGATGCCGCATCATTTCGCAAGCGGCATCGACGTTCGAAAACCCCACCGCCTGCTGGATCGGCGTGCGCGGTACATCCCATGTTTCGACGACCGGAACCTTCGAACGCTTGAGCATTGCCTGCGTGGCGACGGTGTGAAACGAGCCGGTCAGCATTACGCCTTCCGGCCGGTGCGCGAGCATCACGCGCAGAAGCTGTTCTTCACGCTTCGGGTCGTAGTCGGTGTCGCCGAGCAGAAGTTGCAGGCCATGTGCCGTGACCGCCGCGTTCAGGCTATGGACGGTATCCGCGAAATTCGAACTCGACATGGATGGCACCAGCGCCACGATGAACGGCGAGCGCCCGGACGACAGCGTTCCCGCCGATGCGTCCGGTAGATACCCCAGTTGCTTGATTACCGCGAGCACTCGCTCGCGCATGGCTGCGGATACATCGCGGTCGGCCAGTACGCGCGACACGGTCATTTTTGACACACCGGCCTCGCGCGCGACGTCTGCCATCGTCGGCATGAACTCTGACATTGACTCGCCTGATCTCGTTGAGTGACGCCAGACATCATACCGCGCGAGCCGGGCCGAATAGCCCGCTTGAGGGGTCCGGGATGCTCTAGCTGCCCTTGCCCACGGCGTCGTTGAGCAACGTCAGATCGCGCTCACGCGTCTCGGTAGAAAGGAACGTGCCGATAAGCGTCAAGACACACAACACCGCCATATACACGCCCATCACCCAGAACGCGCCGCCAGACAGACCGATCAGATAAACACCGAGCAAGGGTGCAATGCCACCCGATAAAACCGCGCCCAATTCGCGCGCCAGCGCGACGCCCGAGTACCGATAGCGGTTGCCGAAGAGTTCGGTGAAATGCGCGCACTGCGCGCCGAGCATGCTGTTCGCGCCGAACGCCAGACCGCCAACCATCGCAACGGTGACCCAGACCGGATTGCCCGTGCTGATCATCCACCATGAAGGCACCGACCAGATCAGCAGGAAAATCGCGCCGCCACGATAAACCGCGAGGCGTCCGATCCGGTCTGACAGCGCACCGAACAGCGGCGTGGTCACAATACTCACGATGCTCGCAATCAGCGCGCCGGTCGTACCGATCGCGGCGAGTTCTCCCCTCGGCACGCCGATCTTTGTCGCGACAAAACCGCCGAGGAACGCAATCACGATCGTGTTGTAGATGGTCGAACCGCCCTGCTCCGCAAAGCGCATCAGGGTTGCCGCGAGCACGGGCCGGCGGGCGGTGGCAATGACCGTTTTCATCGGCGAGCGGATCACTTCGCGCGATGCTTCCAGCTGCGCGAACACCGGGCTTTCGCGCAGGCGCAAGCGAATCCATATAGCAACGCCGATCAATACGACGCTGCCGAGAAACGGCACGCGCCATCCCCATGAAAGCATTGCTTGGTCGCCGAGCAGCCTTTGCATGGTGCTGAACGTGAACGTCGCGAGCGCCAGCCCGGCGAACACGCCGACGAACGGCAACGCCGCGAAGAAGCCGCGCCGCTTGACCGGCGAGACTTCAGCCATCAGCGTGGATGCACCGGCCTGTTCTGCACCAGCGCCGAAACCTTGCGCAAGCCGCAACAGCACCAGCAGCACCGCGCCCCATGAACCGGCAGGCAAACAGCCGATCAACGTAGTCGATGCACCCATGATGGCGATAGTCACGAGCAGCACGAACTTGCGCCCTTTCCGGTCACCAATTGATCCGAAGAACAGGCCACCGAAAGGGCGCGCGAGGAAACCGGCGCCATAAGTCGCGAAGCTCGCCATCAAGCCCGCGGTCGCACCCAGCGTTGGAAAAAAGATATGACCGAACACGAGCGCGGACGCGAGGCCGTAGATCGAAAAGTCGTAGTATTCGAGGGCACTTCCAACGGCGCCTGTGAGCGTTGCGCGTTGCAACTGCCGGGCTGAAACGGGTGGCGGCGCCGTATCGGCATGGTCGTTGCCCGACGGTCCTGGATCGCCTGCGAGCGTTGACGGATGAGCATTCACTTCTGTCTCCTGATTATTGGCTTACGCCTTTTTATGCATCTACGTTCTAAAGCCGCGCGCGGTTCCGAACTGTCGCGTAGCAGATAAAAAATTCGTAGTGTTTGTGCGGGCCTTGCGATCGTTGTCCCGCGTTTGTCATGACGTCGGCGGTACTCGCTCTGTCGTGTCTCTTTTGTTCTGGACATCCCGGTAAGCGTTTGATACTGTTACCGGTAACAACTGAAACCAATTTAGCATGGAGAGAAAACATGCGCAAGCGAGCACTGCCTCGCCGGCGCGGCACTCGATGTATTCTGGAATGAACCGCTGATTGATCCGGGCATCGCCGAACTCGACAACGTCGTGCTGCACCCGCACAGATCCAGCGCGATAGTAGAAACCCGTACGGCAATGGCCGGCCTCGTTAGGGACAATCGACAAGCGTTCTTCGACTGCGAACCGCTGTTCGCCTGAATGATCGCCTGAATTCACGCGCTAAGCCGCACAGCCGTTGCCTACAAACGAACCTGAGACATGCACGCTTATGAACCCATCCAACCCCACCAATACGAACGACACCGGCGACACCGCAACACCGCGCCTGCGCAGCCGCCGCTGGTTCGACGATCCCTCCGATCCGGGCATGACCGCGCTCTATCTCGAGCGCTACATGAACTACGGCATCACGCGCGAAGAACTGCAGTCGGGCAAGCCGATCATCGGCATCGCGCAGACGGGTTCGGATCTCGCGCCTTGCAACCGACATCATCTCGAACTTGCGAGCCGCGTGCGCGACGGTATCCGTGATGCAGGCGGCATCCCGCTCGAATTCCCTGTCCACCCGATCCAGGAAACCGGTAAACGCCCCACTGCTGCGCTCGATCGCAACCTCGCCTATCTCGGTCTCGTTGAAATCCTGCACGGCTATCCGATCGACGGCGTGGTCCTCACCACCGGTTGCGACAAGACCACGCCCGCGTGCCTGATGGCTGCCGCTACGGTCAACATTCCCGCCATCGTGCTGTCGGGCGGACCAATGCTCGACGGCTGGTATCACGGCAAGCTTGCCGGCTCCGGCACGGTGATCTGGGACGCTCGCAAGCGCCTGTCCGCCGGCGAGATCGACTACCCCGGTTTCATGGACATGGTGGCTTCTTCAGCGCCTTCGGTCGGGCATTGCAACACGATGGGCACGGCCCTTTCCATGAACTCGCTTGCTGAAGCGCTCGGCATGTCGCTGCCCGGTTGCGCGGCAATTCCCGGGCCGCATCGCGAGCGTGGATGGATGGCGTATGCGACCGGCAAGCGTATCGTCGGCATGGTGGCGGAGAATCTGCGACCGTCGGACATCATGACCAAGGGCGCATTTGAGAACGCCGTGGTCGCGGCGGCCGCGCTCGGGGCTTCATCGAATTGTCCGATTCACATGATCGCCATCGCGCGTCACATGGGTGTCGATCACACGCTGGAAGACTGGCAGCGGCTTGGTCCCGAGGTCCCGTTACTGGTCGACTGCCAGCCTGCCGGACGTTTCCTTGGCGAAGCGTTTCATCGGGCAGGCGGGGTGCCGGCCGTGATGAAGGAACTGCTCGATGCGGGCCGTTTGAACGCGAACGTACGCACCGTCACCGGCCGTACGTTGGGCGAAGATCTGACCACTGTCCCCGCGCCCGATCGCGAGGTGATTCGTGCGTACGCGAACCCGTTGAAAGAGTCGGCCGGATACGTCGTGCTGTCGGGCAACCTCTTCGACAGCGCCGTCATGAAGGTCAGCGTGATCGACGAAGCGTTCCGCAAGCGCTTCCTCGCTGACCCGGATCATCCTGATGTGTTCGAGGGCAAGGTGGTCGTGTTCGAAGGCCCGGAGGACTATCACGCTCGCATTGAGGATCCGGAGACGGGCGTCGACGAACGTTCGATTCTCGTGATCCGCAATTGCGGTCCGGTCGGCTTTCCCGGCGGCGCCGAAGTGGTCAACATGCAGCCGCCGGCGGCGTTGCTCAAGCGCGGTATCGATACCTTGCCGACTCTCGGCGACGGCCGTCAGAGCGGTACGTCGGCGAGTCCGTCCATTCTCAACGTCTCGCCGGAAGCGGCCGTTGGCGGCGGGCTTGCGCTGCTCGTATCGGGCGACAAGATCCGCATCGACCTGAAGACACGTAAGGTCGACCTCATGATCCCGGATGCCGAACTCGCGCAACGCCGCGCGGCCTGGAAGCCACCTGTGCTGAAGAACATGACGCCGTGGGAAGAGATCTACCGGAGCATGGTCGGACAGCAAGGCAGCGGCGCATGCCTGGAACCTGCCACGCTGTACCTGAACATCGTCGAGACGCGCGGCGAATCGCGCCACAACCACTAAGGCGCAACGACGCCTGGCCATCATCCTTCTGGAAACCGTCTGGAGACACACGACATGCCTCACGCTTATCTCCCATCCGACCTTGACGAAGCGCTGCTGATCGGCCGCGTCTGGCGGCCCGCACCCATCAACGGGCCGTCGGTGGTCGTCGTGCGGCGCGGCGAAGTAGTCGACATCACATCGACAGTCGCCACTACCGCCGATCTTTTCGATCGCGACGATGCCGTAGAGATCGCGCGCCATGTACAGGGCGAATCGCTAGGCTCAGTCGATGCGCTGATCAGCGCGTCGCTTGATTCATCCGCCCACGCAATGCATTTGCTGGCACCGTGCGACGTGCAAGCAGTCAAGGCGTGTGGCGTGACGTTCGCGGTGAGCCTGCTCGAACGCGTGATCGAAGAACACGCGGGCGGCGATGCGAGCAAGGCACAGGAAACCCGCGCGATGATCAACGAGTTGATCGGTGCGGATTTATCGAAGATAAAACCCGGTTCCGAAGCAGCGGAAAAGTTGAAGGCCGAACTTGAACGTCGCGGCGCGTGGTCGCAATACATGGAAGTCGGAATTGGTCCGGATGCCGAAGTGTTTTCCAAATCGCAACCCATGTCCTCGGTTGGATTCGGTGCGGACGTGGGTTTGTATCCCACTTCGAAGTGGAATAACCCCGAGCCGGAAATCGTACTGGCGGTGAACAGCGCGGGCGGAATCGTGGGTGCGACGCTCGGCAACGACGTGAACCTGCGCGACATTGAAGGCCGCTCCGCTTTGCTGCTCGGCCGAGCGAAAGACAACAACGGTTCATGCTCGATTGGTCCGTTCGTGCGGCTGTTTGACGGATCCTTCACGCTCGACACCGTGCGCGAGGCGAGCGTGTCACTGCGCATTGAAGGCGCGGACGATGGTTTTGTGCTGGACGGCATCAGCCACATGCGTGAGATCAGCCGCGATCCGGCCGACCTGGTTGCGCAGACGCATGGCGCGCATCACCAGTATCCGGACGGCTTCATGTTGTTTCTCGGCACGATGTTCTCGCCGATCAAGGATCGCGACACGCCCGGTGGCGGCTTCACGCATCATCTGGGCGACGTAGTGACGATCTCTACGCCGTCGCTGGGCGCGATCGTCAACACCGTGCGTTTATCGACGGAAATAACGCCCTGGACGTTCGGGGTACGTGCGCTTTATAGCAACCTGGCGTTGCGCGGCATGCTGGAAAGCACGCGCGCATCCTGAGGCTGAATCATCGTTTGAATCGATACGGCACATTCGTCTGACGAAGTCAGTCGCCGCTCGACTGCGTCCTTGCCCGAAAACGCTGCAAGGACGCATCCGTCATTCTTACTGATTGACGAGATCTTTGAACGCTTTACCGGCCGTAAACTTGACCGTCTTTGCGGCAGCGATCTGGATGGTGTCGCCGGTCTTCGGATTGCGGCCCGTGCGCGCGGCGCGTGCGCCGGTGCTGAAGGTGCCGAAACCCACGAACTGAACGCTGTCGCCGCTGACAACGGCTTGCGTAACAGTAGAGATAAATGCATCAATAGCTTCAGCAGCCGCGGCTTTGCTCGTGCCGGTGGCGGACGCCACGGCGTCAACGAGTTCTTGCTTGTTCATTTCTGTTTTCTCAAAGATGGGTACAACGCACTGCCCATGCGATTACATGGCGGAAGCGTCACCTTACCGGACACGCACGCTAGAGGCAAATCCGTTTTCGTTCGAATTTGTTGCGGGTTTGTCCCCGGTTTCGTTCTCTTTACGTCTGCGATTTCGGTCAACGGGCGACGACATGGTGCGATAAATCGCAATGTCATGGAATGCAAATGCGAATTCAATCGTTCGCAACACACTGAAGCTGTGTAAGCATTCTTGTTGCCTTTATCGTTGAAACGCTGCTAAAACCGCATTATCTAGGCTGGTTTCGTGGCCTTCGTTCACTCCCCTTCCTCCGCACTGTCCACTGCGCGCTACTCCCATGAGCAAGAAAAAGATCCTTTTGAACGCGTTCAACATGAACTGTGTTGGCCATATCAATCATGGTTTGTGGACGCATCCACGTGACCAGTCACAAGATTACCGAAAGCTTTCATACTGGACGGATCTTGCGAAATTGCTTGAACGCGGGTTGTTCGACGGACTTTTTATTGCGGATATCGTGGGGGCGTATGACGTTTACCAGGCGTCGGTCGACCTGACGCTGAAGGAATCCATACAGTTACCGGTCAACGATCCCCTGATGCTGGTATCCGCCATGGCGGCCGTCACGCAACATCTTGGTTTCGGCGTTACGGTGAACCTGACCTACGAAGCACCCTATCTTCTGGCACGACGTTTTTCCACGCTCGATCATCTGACCGAGGGGCGGATCGGCTGGAACATCGTGACCGGTTATCTCGACAGTGCCGCGCGTGCGATGGGCCTCACCGAGCAGATTGCCCACGACGAACGCTACGACCGCGCCGACGAATACCTCGACATCACGTACAAGCTCTGGGAAGGCAGTTGGGAAGACGACGCGGTCGTGCGTGACCGCGGTACACGCGTGTTCGCGAATCCGGAGAAGATCCATAAGGTCAACCATCACGGCCGCTACTACGACGTAGAGGGTTATCACTTGTCCGAGCCCTCGCCGCAACGCACGCCTGTGTTGTTCCAGGCGGGTTCGTCGGGACGGGGACAGGCGTTTGCGATCCGTCATGCCGAGTGCGTATTCGTATCAAGCCAGAGCAAGGAAGGTACGCGCAAGCTCGTCGATGCACTACGCAAGCAAGCGGCCGAAGCTGGCCGGGACCCTGCTGGTCTCAAGGTGTTCATGGGTATCACCGTTGTGGTGGGACACACTACGGCCGAAGCCGAGGAGAAGTTCGCCGAGTACGCGAGCCATGCGAGCGCCGAAGCGGGACTCGCGCACTTTGCGGCGGGCAGTGGTATTGATTACTCGAAGTTCGGTCTCGACGACGAACTCGAACCGCCGGGCGGTCACAAGAGCCGGGGCATAGAGTCGTCGGTGCAGCGGGTGACGGACGGGCAATCCGGCTGGACCGTGCGGCGCCTGCTCGACCAGTTGAAACTCGGTGGGCGGTTTACCACCATCGTCGGCGATCCGGTGCAAGTGGCTGATGCGCTGGAGTCGTGGATGGATGAAACCGGCGTTGACGGTTTTAATCTGACCCGTACCGTGACGCCCGAAAGTTACGAGGACTTCATCGACCTCGTCATTCCCGAATTGCAGGCGCGCGGTGTGTACAAGACTGCTTACGCCGACGGAACCTTGCGCGAGAAGTTATTCAAGCGCGGCGCGAAGTTGCCGGATGAGCATACGGGCGCGTCGTTTCGCCGGGACCATGCAAAGTGATGACGGCGGGCTGCACGTTCAAACGCATAGAGCACGTTCTGTTCAAATATTTGCTTTGTTCATCTTTCATGAACGCACAAAAAAAACTGAATATACGGCGTGGCCCGTCACTGATGATGTCAGTGAACCCGATCCTGCGATCCGATCCTTAGTCATCCAACATAAACTACCACTTTCGCCCAGTCCGCCAATTGTTGAGATGAAAGTGTGAGCAGGCTCGCCGCAGATCAAATTCGGCCTCGGTTTCAATCCCACCAAATCTTCACAAGCTTAGCAAATTTCAAACTTTACAGAGCGTTCACCCGGCGTATTGGCTGAGGTATCCTCGACGCTTCAGCATCGTGAGCACTCTCTTGAACACTCCCGGACACATCCCGTTGAACATCGTCGTGATCGGCGGCGGCTTTACCGGCGTCGCATTCGTTATTCATGCCATTCATGCCTGCCCGGTTGGCGTCGATCTCGACTTCACCATTGTGGAACCGTCGGCGGAACTCGGCCGGGGTATCGCCTATGGAACGTCGGACCCGCTGCATCGGATCAACGTACCGAGCGACCGGATGAGCCTGTTCGCAGGCGACTCCACACATGCCACGCGCTGGCTCATGGCGCACGACGCAATCGATGCCGGCAGCAGCGACGGCCAGGGCAGCTACTACGTGTCACGTGCGCGATACGGAGAGTATGTCGCCGCGACCTTGAACGATGTTGTGGCCGAGGCGGCCTCGCATGTGCGGGTGAGGCATCGGCGAGCCACCGCTACCGGGCTGCGTAAGATTGATTCAGGTTATGCGGTCACGCTCGACGACGGTTCGCATCTGGATGCGCATCGCGTTGCGTTGTGTTTTGGCCATACGCCTTCCAAACCACCGGGCATCATCGACGAACAGGCTTTGCACGATCCCCGGCTGATCACGCATCCGTGGGCAAAGGACGCGTTAAGCGCGATCCCGCGAGACGCGTCCGTGCTGCTGGTCGGTACTGGCCTGACGATGGCGGACGTCGCCGTCACGCTGATCGAACGCGCGCATACCGGACGCATCACGGCAATTTCTCGACGGGGATTGCGCGCCCAGCCGCATGGACTCTTCTCCGATGCCGCCGATTTCCTCGATGACGCCGCCCCGCCCGCCAGCGCCCGTGAACTCGTACGCATGCTCAGGCAGAGGATTGCGCGCGACGAGGCCCGCATCGGCTGGCAACCCGCCGCCGACGCCCTGCGTTTCGATCTTCCCCGCATCTGGAACGCGTTGCCTTCACGCGAACAAGCTCGGGTGGTGAAAAGGCTGCTGCCGTTCTGGGACGTGCATCGCTTTCGCATCGCGCCGCAAATTCATACTGCTATCGAGCGGGCAATCGAGAGCGGTCAGATGAGCGTTTCCACGGCGGGTATCGTAGGGATCAGGCGCGTGGCAGAACGCTTGAGCGCCAGCCTGCGACGTCCAGGCGGCAGGCATGAAGAGCACGATTTCGACGCGGTGGTTTTCTGCACGGGACCCGCACGTGATATCGACCGGAATCCGCTCGTGAAGTCGCTGTTGGAGGGTGGACTCGCGCGGCTGGATGCGGTGCGCATCGGACTCGACACCGACCTTCGGAGCCAGCTCAGGAATGCGGACGGCGAGGTGTCGCCCGGTTTGCTGGCCTTCGGCCCGATGACACGCGGAAGCTTCGGCGAAATGACCGGCGCACCCGACATCGCTCGTCATCTGGAACGGGTGCTCAAGGATGGCAGCCTGCTCGCCTATCCATCGACATCGACATCGCGTTGACGCGTGCTCGTGGCTGCATGCATCAACCCAAGGCCGATGAGGAGAACCAGACATGTTGGTAAGCAACGACCGCAGTCTTGTCCGGTACACGCTCTGACGTGAGCCATGCCGACCTGACGGACCACGCTGCTTGAGCGTCGGGTGCCTTCACAAACCCATCCGCAGTCGATGCTCCGCCGACGCAAGGGATGAACCACGAGTTCATGAGCGGTTTCGCTTCAAAACCCGCGTCGGTTCGCGTGATCAGAAGGGTTAGCCCGACTTCGCCGGATGGGCGCCAGGGAAAGATCAAGCGGCCTTGCGGACGCAGCGCCTGAAGCCAGCCGCTCGGCGGCGCCAGGACGCCTGCGTTCACATAGATCAGATCCGACGCCGGCAAAGGCAACTTGGTCGCGTCGCCTTGCGTCACGGTTATGCCCTCGAACGCTTCCAAGTTCTTGCGCGCCCGCTCAGCCAAGCCCGGGTCAATTTCGAACGCCTCTACCCAACCGCCAGGGAGCGCGAGCACGGAAAGAATTGCGGTGTAGTAACCGGCACCCGCGCCGATATGGCACACGACGTTGCCCCGTTGCGGCGCGGCTGCACCGAGCCAAGCTGCGTGGAGGAACGGCTCGCCGTTATTAATTCCCTTGGTGGCATCCAGCGCAACCAGGGCGTTCTGGTAGAGACAGACGGGATCCGCGCTGGGGGTCTCGAAGTACTCGTTGTCCACCATGATCTTCCACGGACCAGGAGGCAGGAACGCCTCACGAGGCACGAGTTCGAACACGCGTTCAAGCCTCGGATCCGCAGACTTGCTCGCGGCAGCCATGAGCCTGGCGTAGCGTTTCCTGGCTTTTGCGAGATTCGCCTTTTCCTTACGAGTCACGGCCGCCCCCTACGCTTGGATGGTTATGAAACGGGCTTCTCTTTGCGCAGGCAGCATTACCGCTTCACTAAAGCGATGTGTCGTGGCAACGGCTTAGTCCGGCGTCAAGATGACCTCACAATGCCGGAAAGTTGTTTGATAAAGCGATGCAATAGCGCTTTTTGTTGCAGCAAACCATTCCAGTCGCATTAAATTTCCGTTGATCCGGTAAAGTCGTCCGAGCATGCCTCTATGATCCATTCCTGCCGGATAAAATTACTTCCAAACCGACGGCATGCAATTACCAGCAAGCTAAATGATGTGCATTCCGCAATCGTCAAGTGCATTTTCGCCATATGCAGCGACCGCCCGTACTAACAATCGGGAGAATCCCTTCCAACTTGTCAGCTGCTGGATAAGCGCCAAAAAGCCTTTCAAGGCCCATTATTTGGGCTTGTCGCGGCCTCAGTGAGCGACTGAATTCCCTATTCCACCCGCATTGCATCTTTTCCGGTTTGGAAAGCTTCAATAATTATTGGCGCGGCGTACAATTGATTCGCCATAATTCCAATAGCGCATTGCGCCGCAGCGACTTTTTGTTACGGACGCGCTCATGGACTTAGAGAAGTCTTGTCACAACAATGCAATGCGACGCGGCTCGGCGCTCTGGTTTTATTTCACTCGTTAGCTCTAAATTTTGGATACGCTCATGGCAACCGGTACGGTCAAATGGTTCAACGATGCAAAAGGCTTCGGCTTCATCACTCCCGATGACGGCGGCGAAGATCTGTTCGCACACTTTTCGGAAATCAAGGCAGAAGGATTCAAAAGCCTTCAGGAAAATCAGAAGGTAACGTTTGAGGTAAAACAGGGGCCAAAGGGCAAGCAGGCATCGAACATCGTGCCGGCCTGAGTTTCATCCGGCCGCCACGGCGGCAGGTTTTCATCCGTCACGCGGATGAAGGCGGGGCGCGACCATCGCTGGTCACGCCCCGTGGTCACTTCTTGCGTCCCGACACACGGTAATGCATCATCGATAATCGAGGCCGCAAAAAAACCCGACCTCCGTTCGCTTCGTTCTCGTTCGCTTCGTTCTCGTTCGCTTCATTCTCTTCGTTCTATCTGCCAGTCTTGGCAAATGCATCGTCCTGTACCACCGACTTCCCCCCGTCCACCGCGCCTTGTTTGAAGGCGGGCGTAGCCGCATCCGCAGCGCCATGCGAGAGACTGAATCGCTCTTCGGGCGCAGCGCCGTTCAGATGGTAATTGCCGACCGCGGCCTCACGCTGGATCGCCGGATTGTGCGATGCAATCACGCGTGCGTTGCGCCAGTGGCGATCGAGCCGGCGTGCCTCGCTCGTCGCTGACGCCCCGCCCACTTCGAATAGCAGCGTAGCTGCCTCGAGCACTTGCTCAAGCACGATCTGCTGCGCCTGGTACGCCTGGATATCGACGGCAATGTAGTCCGCTATCGTCGCCACGCCCGCGTTACGCGCCCGATGCACGCGGTCGAGCGCCGCAGCTACCGACTCAACCAGCGCTTCAGCCGAATATGCGAGACTCGCGAGACGCCCCACTACACGATGCACCAGCGGGTTGTCGCGCGGGCTGGACTGCCCCGCTACACCGAACGTGCGCGTACGGCCCTGGACGAAGGCCACGCCATCGCGCAAAACCGCGCGTGCAATTCCTGCAAGCGTCGCCAGATGCACGGTCTGGTAGAACGCGGTCAGCAACGAGTTGCGGCGCGGCTCTGACGCCTTGTAGCGCGACAGGATCTGATCGACCGGAACGCGCACGTTATCGAAACGTGTTGTACCACTAGCGGTCAGACGCTGGCCGAAACCGTCCCAGTCGTCGGTGCGGGCCACCCCCGGTGCATCGCTTCGAACCAGCACATGGAGATCGGTCTGCGCATCGTGCGCGGCTACATTGATCCATTCCGAATAGAGCGTGCCCGTGCTGTAGTACTTCTCGCCGTTCAGCAGAACAAAGCCCGGGTCCGCATCGGGCGTGACGGTTACGCTGTTGTGCGTGGAGCCGGTGCGCTCCGAGGTAGCCGCTCCAATGGTCTCGCCTTTCGCAATCCGACCCAGCCAGCGCTCACGTGTTGCGTCATCGCCGGTTTCCAGTTGCTGCTCGATGAAACCCGAGTGCGCGCGAATGATCTGCGGCAGGTTCGAATCGGCTTCGCCCAGACGCGTCAGGAGGCGAAAATATTGCGGCAAAGAAACGCCGCTGCCGCCATATTCGCGCGATACCCGCAAGGCGGTAAAGCCGCTGTCTTTCAAACTCTGGACGGCATCGCGAGCGAGTTCACGGCCCTGCTCACGTTCTATGGTCCCGTTGCCGATGTGCTCGAATATCTCCGCGAAACGCGCGTAAAGCGCAGCGTCCGCCGGTGCTGACGTCGTCATTCACTTCTCCACAATTTGAACAGATGCGAACGATGAGGATAAGTGCCGCGCCAAGCCGCCGGCAACGAACGATAGGTGCTAACCATATGCGCATGCCGGGTTTCCCGCGATTCCACTGAAGCCTTGCTCTCCATACCGCAAGGCGAATGCGATTGAGTGGTTTAGCGCCTTAGTGCTCTGGCGTATATCGATCGGCGGATTTATTCGTCGCTTTGCTCGGCTGTCCGATTAAGAATCGAAAGTCGGCCAAAGTCGGCTAATGTCAGCCACCAAGCATTTGAGCAAGATGACCCAACTCACGAACACCCCGCCCCGACAACTTCACCTCAACGTCAATATCCTGCATTCGGGTTTCGTTCCATCTGCCTGGCGTCTGGCCGATGCGGATCCTCGAGCGTTCATCGACGTTCGTCATTACGTGCGGGTCGCGCAGATCGCGGAGGCGGCCGGCTTCGACGCCGTGTTTCTCGCCGATAACGCCTCTATCGCCGACCAGATCGATTTTCGCCCGATCACTGCGCTCGAGCCGACCATCCTCCTTGCGAGCATCGCAGCGGCCACCTCGCATATCGGCGTGATCGGCACTGCGTCCACGAGTTACAACGAGCCGTACAACATCGCGCGCCGTTTCGCCACGCTCGATCACGTCAGCGGCGGGCGGGCGGGCTGGAATGTCGTGACCACTGCGGACCTGGGCTCAGCGCGCAATTTCGGGCGCGATGCGGTGCCCGATCACGCCGAGCGCTACGCACGCGCCGCGGAATTCACCAGCGTCGTCAAGGCGCTCTGGGACAGTTGGGAAGACGGCGCGATTATCGGCGATAAAACGAGCGGACTATTCGTCGATACAGCCAAGGTTCATCCGGTCTCGCATCGAGGCACGCATTTCTCGGTGCAAGGTCCGTTGAATGTGCCGCGTTCGCCGCAAGGCCATCCGGTGCTGGTGCAAGCCGGCGCGTCGGCCGATGGCCGCGAGCTTGCCGCGCGCCATGCCGAGGCGGTGTTCTCGGCCTCGCAATCCTTTGACGAATCGCTAGCCTATGGACGCGATCTGAAGGCGCGCGCAGCAGCCTTTGGACGCGGTCCCAACGCCGTGAAGGTGCTGGCGGGACTGACCACGATCATCGGCGCAACGGAGGCCGAAGCCTTGCGTCGGCGCGATGAACTGGTGGACCTGATTCCGTGGAGCTATAGCGTCACCCGCCTGGCCGGCACCCTCGGCGTAACACCGGATCGTCTCAAGCTGGATGAGCAACTGCCGGACAACTTGACCTTACCCGGCCAGGGCAACGGCAACCATACGTTCTTTCACGCCACGCTGGCACAAGCCCGGCAGCACGGCTACACCGTGCGTCAACTCATCAGGGCGCTTGCCGGAGGCGGGGGTCATCGCGTCATCGTGGGTACGCCCGAGCAGATAGCCGATGACATCGAACGCTGGTTCAGGGCCGGGGCCGCCGATGGCTTCAACCTCATGCCCGATACATTGCCGGGTGGATTGCAGGACTTCGTCGATGGCGTCGTCCCAATCCTTCGCCAGCGCGGCATCTTTCGCACCGGCTACGAAGGCACGACGCTGCGCGAGCATCTCGGTCTGGCGCGTCCTGAGAACCAGAGCTTATGGCGCAAGAGCGCCTGAGGGTGAACTCGCACCGAGCGGACTCATGCATGACGCTGTCCCCTTTCACGAAGCATCTAGATCCCAAACACCATGGCCAAGCGAACCGGACAACTGCGCCTAGGCGCCTTTCTGTATCCCGCAGGACATCACATTGCCGCGTGGCGGCATCCAGATGCGCAGGCGGACGCTGGCATCAATTTCAAGCACTACGTGCAGCTCGCCCAAGCCGCGCAAGCAGCGAAATTCGATCTTCTGTTTCTCGCCGATGGCGTGGGCACCCGAGGCGATAACCTGGACTTCCTGAGCCGCACCGCGCACAGCTACATCGCGCAGTTCGAGCCGATCACACTGCTGTCCGCACTCGCTGCCGTGACAGAGAACATCGGCCTGGTCGGCACGGCGTCGACCAGTTTCAATGAGCCTTACCACATCGCGCGCAAGTTTGCGTCGCTCGACCATATCAGCGGCGGCCGCGCGGGATGGAACCTCGTTACTTCGTCGAACGAGCATGAAGCGAAGAACTTCAATCGCGACAAGCATTTCGATCATGGAGAACGCTATGAGCGGGCGACCGAGTTTGCGGAAGTCGTCGACCGGCTTTGGGATAGTTGGGAGGACGATGCATTCTTGCGCGATAAAGAGCAAGGCCGCTTCTTCAATCCCGCCAAGCGCCATGTCCTCGATCACAAGGGACGCTTTTTCCAGGTCAAGGGGCCGTTGAACGTAGCGCGCTCGCCGCAAGGCCAGCCCGTGGTCGTGCAGGCGGGTTCATCGGAAGCTGGCCGGGCGCTGGCCGCCCGTACCGCCGAGGTTATCTTCACGGCGCAACAAACCCATCGGGACGCGATCGATTTTTATGCCGATGTCAAAGGCCGCCTCGACCAATATGGCCGTCATCCCGATGACCTGAAGATCATGCCCGGCGTGATGCCCATTGTCGGGCGCACCGAAAGCGAGGCGCGCGAGAAGTTCGAGCATCTGCAATCGCTGATCGATCCGGCGGTGGGCCTTGCGTTGGTATCGGGCCTGACCGGCGGTTTCGATTTGTCGGCTTACCCGCTCGATGGCCCGATCCCCGAGCTGCCGGAAACGAACGCGAGCAAGAGCCGTCAGCTGCTCACGCTTGAATTGGCACGCCGCGAAAACCTGACGATTCGCCAGCTTTATTTGCGCGTGGCGGGCGCACGTGGACATTGGCAAGTGGTCGGAACGCCCGAGCAGATTGCGGATCAACTGGAAGAGCGTTTCGTCCAATATGGCGCCGACGGCTACAACATCATGCCCGCGGTTCTGCCAGGCAGCCTGACTGATTTCATCGAACTGGTGTTGCCGGAGTTGCGCCGCCGCGGACTGTTTCGAACGGAGTATGAAGGCGCGACGCTGCGCGCGAATCTTGGTCTTGCGCGGCCGGTCAATCGGTACGCTGCGCAGAAAGCTGGGGCGGTGGCGGCCTGAGAGGACGGGACCGGCACCTCTCTTTCTCCATGAAGATGGAAGCGACTGAAGAACGAGAAGCTTGGGTGGACGATTCGAACGCCTAGTCGCTTACGACTGATGTGCCGTGGTGCATTCAGCATCACTCGCGAGTCCGGACAGCCGCATCAAAAAAATGGCCAACCTAACGCGGAACCCGCATACCCACTAAAATCCATGGAAAGGGCACGTTTTCCAAGGTGGGCATCTGGCCGAGCATCAACAAGGTTTTATTCTGACGCGTCATTGGCGGGACACCGCCGATGGGACCGAGGTCGAATTCTGGCTGGCGACGGACGACGGTCCCCGCCACCTCCGCTTGCGCCAGCAGGATTCGGTGGCGTTCATTCCGGCCGAACAACGCGAACGTGCCGGAACTGTCTTGCAGCGCGAGAAACACGTCGAACTCCGCCCGCTGGATCTTGTTGACTTCAACCATCGGCCGGTGTTGGGCCTGTATAGCAAGCAGTATCGGCAATTGACGGGGCTGGAGAGGCGCTTGAAACAAGCCGGCGTCGATGTGTACGAAGCCGATGTCTTTCCGCCGGACCGCTACATGATGGAGCGCTTTATCACGGCGCCTGTCGTGTTCACCGGTGAGTTTCATGACGACGGGCCGCTTCTGAACAGCGAGTTGAGGCCCGCGCCGGGTTATCGGCCGAACTTGAAACTGGTGTCGCTCGATATTGAAACCAGCGCCAAAACAGAGCTGTATTCCATCGCGCTCGAAGGCTGCGGTGAACGCCAGGTTTATATGCTGGGACCGCCAAACGGGGACAGTAGCGACATCGACTTCAAGCTTGAATACTGCGCAAGCCGCCCTCTCCTGCTGGAAAAACTCAACGAGTGGCTTGAGAAGCATGACCCCGATGCGATCATCGGCTGGAACCTGGTTCAGTTTGATCTGCGGGTATTGCAGGAACACTCGCAGCTTTACCAGATTCCGCTGCGGCTGGGTCGCGGCGGGAGCGTGATGGAATGGCGGCAGCACAGCCTCACTCAAAACCATTTCTTCGCAGGCGCGGCGGGACGATTGCTGATCGATGGTATTGAAGCGCTTAGGTCGGCAACATGGAGCTTCCCTTCGTTCAGCCTCGAGTATGTCGCGCAAAGCGTGCTGGGAGAAGGCAAAGCCATCGACAATCCGTATCAGCGGATGGACGAAATCCAGCGTCGTTTCGATGAAGACAAGCCCGCTCTTGCACGCTACAACCTGAAGGACTGCGAGCTCGTCACGCGGGTCTTTGCGAAGACTGAACTGCTATCCTTCCTGCTCGAGCGCGCGACGGTCACGGGGCTGCCCGCTGATCGCAGCGGCGGATCCGTGGCTGCTTTTACGCACTTGTACATGCCACGAATGCATCGGCAAGGGTTCGTCGCGCCCAACCTCGGCGACGTTGCCGGTGCGGCCAGCCCTGGCGGATTCGTGATGAAATCGCGCCCCGGTCTGTACGATTCCGTTCTCGTTCTCGACTATAAAAGCCTATACCCGTCGATCATTCGCACCTTCCTTATCGACCCTGTCGGATTGGTCGACGGTCTGCGCCATCCCGACGATCAGCACTCCGTGCCTGGCTTTCTTGGCGCGCGTTTCTCACGCACGCGTCATAGTTTGCCGGCCATCGTCGATCAGGTCTGGAAAGGACGCGAGGAAGCCAAGCGCGAGCACAACAAGCCGCTCTCGCAAGCGTTGAAGATCATC
>Ga0302228_10000890_pt1 | contig 23150 bp, 16 predicted proteins | sample II_Palsa_N1_2_FD_193519 | JGI IMG/M metagenome (GOLD analysis project Ga0302228, IMG submission 193519) | Peat permafrost microbial communities from Stordalen Mire near Abisko, Sweden - II_Palsa_N1_2 | ecosystem: Environmental > Terrestrial > Soil > Palsa > Peat permafrost | place: Sweden... | reverse complement strand
ATGCAAACCAGCCGTTCGCTGGCCCCGTCGATGGCGGGGGAGAACCTAGCCGAAAGGAGAGGTGCGCGCGCCGGCCGGGCGGCCAGGTGAGTAGGGAAAGTGGCCGGCGGCCCCGGGAAGCACGCTTCGGCTCTTGTCCAGGCCGCAGCCGCCCGTTACCGTAGCCATATTCGTCACTCAGTGACAAATATGCTCGGACCGCAAGCCGCCGCCCGGAATCGCGCATTCCCTCACGCTGCAGGAGAGATCATGGATGTACGCCACGTACGACGGGACCGGGCCTGATGGGTGAGTGGTTCGAATCCGTCGCGGAGGCGCGCCGCCGGGCGCGCAAGCACCTGCCCAAGTCGGTATACGGCGCCCTGGTCGCCGGCTCGGAGCAGGGGCTCACGGTCGAGGACAACATGCGGGCGTTCGGCGAGCTGGGCTTCGCCCCGCACGTGGTGGGCGCGAGCGCCCAGCATGACCTGGCCACCACCGTCATGGGACAGCCGATCTCGCTGCCCGTGCTGATGTCGCCGACGGGCGTGCAGGCCGTGCACCCGGACGGCGAGGTGGCGGTCGCCCGGGCGGCCGCGGCGCGCGGCACGGTCATGGGCCTCAGCTCGTTCGCGAGCAAGCCCGTCGAGGAAGTGGTCGCGGCCAACCCGCAAACCTTCTTCCAGATGTACTGGTGCGGCACCCGTGATCAGCTGATCCAGCGGATGGAGCGAGCCCGCAAGGCCGGCGCTGTCGGCCTGATCGCCACCCTGGACTGGTCCTTCGCCAACGGCCGGGACTGGGGCAGCCCGATCATCCCGGAAAAAACCGATCTCAGGAACGCACTGCGGCTCGCACCCGAATGCGTGACCCGCCTGCCGTGGCTGTTCAACTGGGCGAGGACCGGGCATTTTCCCGACCTCACCGTGCCGAACCTGGCCGAACCCGGCTCACCGCCGCCGACGTTCTTCGGCGCGTACGGGCAGTGGATGCAGACGCCCCCGCCGACCTGGGATGATGTCCGCTGGCTGCGCGAGCAGTGGGACGGGCCGTTCATGCTCAAGGGCGTGACCCGCATGGACGACGCCCGGCGCGCGGTGGACGCCGGGGTCACCGCGATCTCGGTCTCCAACCACGGCGGCAACAACCTGGACGGGACGCCTGCGAGTATCCGCGCCCTGCCGGCCGTGACGGAGGCGGTCGGCGACGACATCGAGATCGTGCTGGATGGGGGCGTCCGCCGGGGCAGCGACGTGGTCAAGGCCGTGGCCCTGGGCGCCCGGGCGGTCATGATCGGCCGGGCCTACCTGTGGGGCCTGGCGGCCAACGGCCAGGCCGGTGTGGAGAACGTACTGGATATCCTGCGCGGCGGGATCGACTCGGCGCTGATGGCGCTGGGCCATTCCTCCATCCACGACCTGACCCCGGGCGACATCGTTACGCCGCCCGGGTTCGCCCGGCGCCTCGGCGATCCCGCCGCCGCGCTGACCAGGACCGCCGACTAGAGCCGCCGACCTGGGCAAACTCCGGAGCTCCCGAATCGCCCGGTCAAAATGACGCAGGCCCGGCCCCCCGCCAGGGGGCCGGGCCTACGTGGCTCGTGCAGCGCCGGGTTACGCCTTGGCCTGCATGCTGCTGCGGGCTGGGTTGCCCTGCTCAGCGGCCTTGGGGTCCTTCTCGTCCTGCTTGGCGCGGACACCTTGCTCGATCTTGCCGCCGAGGTCCTTGTCCACGTTGTGCCAGTACTCGAAGGCGCGGACCAGCACGGGTTCGGTCACGCCGTTGAGCAGGTGGCCGACGATGTTGGTGACCAGGCGCTCGCGGGCCGCGTCGTCCAGCACCTCGCGGACCATCGTGCCCGCCTGGCCCCAGTCGTCGTCCTGCTCGCGCGGGGTGTACGCCGTGCGGACCATCTCCCCGTCGGAGAACCAGCCGACCGGCTTGAAGTGCTCCGAATCGGCCTGCGGGCCGCCCTTGGAGTTCGGCGCGTACACCGGGTCCGACACATTGTGGATCCGCATGGCCCCGTCCTTGCTGTAGGCGTGCACGGGGACCTTGGGGGAGTTGACCGGGATCTGCTTGTAGTTCACGCCGAGCCGGGCGCGGTGTGCGTCGGAATAGGAGAAACCGCGGGCCAGCAGCATCTTGTCCGGGGACAGTGCGATCCCGGGCACCAGGTTGTTCGGCTCGAACGCGGCCTGCTCGATCTCGGTGTGGTAATCGGCCACGTTCCGGTTCAGCGTCATCTTGCCGACCTCGATCAGCGGGTAGTCGCTGTGCGGCCACACTTTGGTCAGGTCGAACGGGTTGAACCGGTAGGTCTTGGCCTCTTCGAAGGGCATGATCTGCACCTTCAGCGTCCAGGACGGGTACTGCCCGCGCTCGATGTGGTCGTACAGATCACGCTGGTGGTAGTCGGTGTCGGCCGAGGCCATCTGGTCGGCTTCGTCCTGGGTGAAGAACTCGATGCCCTGGTCGGTCTTGAAGTGGTATTTGACCCAGAACCGCTCACCGGTGGCGTTGACCCACATGTAGGTGTGGGAGGTGTACCCGTTCATGTGCCGCCAGGTGCGCGGGATGCCCCGGTCGCCCATCAGCCAGGTGACCTGGTGCGCTGATTCCGGCGACAGGGTCCAGAAGTCCCACTGCATGTCGTGGTCACGCAGGTTGTTGTCCGCGCGCCGCTTCTGGGACCGGATGAAGTGCTGGAACTTCATCGGGTCCCTGACGAAGAACACGGGCGTGTTGTTACCGACCATGTCGTAGTTGCCGTCAGAGGTGTAGAACTTGATCGCGAAGCCCCGGGGGTCGCGCCACGTGTCGGGGCTGCCTCGCTCCCCGGCCACCGTGGAGAACCGGATCAGCAGGTCGGTCTCCGCCCCCGGCTGGAAGAGGGCGGCCTTGGTGTAGGCGCTCACGTCGCTGGTGGTCTCGAAGTGGCCGAACGCGCCACCGCCCTTGGCGTGCGGCTGCCGCTCCGGGATCCGCTCCCGGTTGAAGTTCGCCATCTGCTCGATCAGGTAATGATCCTGCAGGAGAATCGGGCCATCCGGCCCCACCGACAGCGAGAACTCATCGCTCTCGACCGGAGCGCCGGCATCTGTAGTGGTCCGAAGGGTCTGGTCTTGAGTCACGCCTCTGTCCTCTCTTTGCTACTGCGTGCCGAGGATGAGCCATCTGCCGTGCGCGCCGAGTCCGGATGCCCCGGTGCGGCGCACCGCGGGCAGATGCCCTAGAACACCACCTCGATCTCGTCCGCAGTAAACACCTTGTCGCTCAGCGGAGCCAGACAGGCCTGGTCCCCGGTGACCTCGCCGACGTCCTCGGCGCGGCCGCACTGCCGGCAAACCAGGTGATGGTGGTGGTCACCTACGCGCCGCTCGCGTCGCTGCTGGTCCTGTCACCCACACCCGTCCAGCTTCCCGCTGGGTCCGCCGGTAACCCGTCTCACCATGGGACTTTCTCCAACGTCGCGCAGGCCACATCAGCTGGACCCGATCAGGGCGGCGAGGGACAGCAGGTCGCCGGCCGCGACGTCCACGCCGTCGGGCGGCGGCGGTGCCGAGCCGTCCGGGCCCCATTCCCTGGGCCGCGGTAGGTAACCGGTGCGCAGGCCCTCCCGGGCGGCGGCTTCGAGGTCATCGGGATGGCAGGCCACCATCAGCACCTTCTCCGGCGGCACATCGAGATACCGGGGCACGAGCTGGTACACCCGCGGATCCGGCTTGTAGGTCCCGGCCAGCTCCGCGGACAGGATGCAGTCGAACGGGAGGCCCGCGGCCCGGGACAGCCTCGTCAGCAGCCCCATGCCGCCGTTGGACAGCGGGGTGAGGAGATGGCGTTCCCGCAGCGCCGTCAGCCCTGGGACGGTGTCCGGCCACGGCGCCAGGTCGTGCCAGGCCCGGACCAGTTCGTCCCGGTCGGAGTCGCCCAGCGCCTGCAGGCCCCGGCGGCCGGCGACCTCATCGAGCATCCTCCGGTGCAGCGCGTCCAGCGACTGGAACGGCAGCTCCCCCTGGACGACCCGGTCCAGCGTGGGCCGGTAGAGCGCCCGCCACGCGCTGGCCACGGCCGGCCAGTCGGCGTCGGTCCCGGCGCGGCGGCCGATGCGCGCCAGCGCGGCCGTGATGCTGGTGTGCCAGTCCACCAGCGTGCCGAACACATCAAAGGCGATAACCTCAACGTCCACGGCGCACTACTTCCCCGGCCTGCTGGCCTTGCAATCCTGCTGACTGCGGCCGATGGGGGATCGCCGCCTCCTGACCCGCTTCAGTAGCCGCCACCCAGCCGGACAGCCACCGGCTGGCTGGCGGCCCGGCGGCGTCCGGGCCGCCTGAACAGGAATCGTTCAATCCGCTACAAACCGGTGAAGAAACGCTACGATTTCCGCCGGGGAGATATCCGGGGACGCGCTGAATTCACCCTTCTGCCCGGTGAATCACGGCTGGCCCGTGTCAAGGAGGATGACCGTGAGGACCGGCGCTCCACGCCTGTCCCGCCTGCTGGCGGGCGGGATCGGCGTGCTTATGACGGCCACTGGCCTCGCCTGCTCGTCGGCTCAGCCGGCCGCGGTCAGCCCGCAGCGCAGCGCGGCGGCTGATCCAGCCGCCAGCGCGCGCCCCACCCCCAGCCCGTCCCCGACCACGGCCATGATCATTGGGACCGAGTGGACGCAGGTGTGGAACGATACGTTCAACGGCCCCGCCGGGCAGGGCGTCAGCACCGCGAACTGGAAGTACGACACCGGCCAGGGGACGTTCGGCACCGGCGAGGTCGAGCGGATGACCGACTCGACCGCGAACGTCCATACCGATGGGCAGGGCAACCTCGACATCGTCCCGCTGCGCGGCCCGCTCGGATGGACGTCCGGCCGGATCCAGACGACCCGCGCTTTTGCCGCTCCCGCAGGCGGCGAGATGATGATCACCGCCTCGATCGTGCAGCCCAACCCGACCAACGGGATCGGTTACTGGCCCGGTTTCTGGCTTATCGCCCCGCAGGGACCGTGGCCGGGGACCGGTGAAATGGACATCCTGGAGGATGTCAACGGCGCCCGCGAGCTGGCGGGTACCCTGCACTGCGGCAACCTGACCCAGCACAATGCGGACGGGACCACCGGCCCCTGCCACGAGGGCACCGGCCTGACCAGCCAGCTCCGGCCGTGCCCTGATTGCCAGTCCACCTACAACACCTACAGCCTGGTCATCGACCGGCGGAACGCGGCCGACGAGTCAGTCTCCTGGTACATCGACGGTAACGATTACTTCACCGTGTACGAGAGCCAGGTGGGTGCCGCCGCGTGGACCGAGGCCATCGACCACGGCTTCGCGATCATCTTGGACGTCGCGATCGGCGGTGGGTTCCCCAACGTCCAGTGCCAGTGCACCAGCCCCCTGACCGATACGACATCGGGGGCTCCGATGGGCATCGGCTACGTCTCCGTGTACAGCAACTAGCGGCCCGGCCCGCTCCCGGCGCCCGTCCGGCTAGGTACCCGCCCCCGACGTCACCTCTCCGCCGCTGGTCGTGCTGCCTGCTTTCTTGACCCATACGTAGTACTTCCCGATGTGGTCCGGCGTGTTGTCGGGCACCTCGGCGGCCAGGCGGTAGTCGGGGTTCTTCTTGAGCTCACTGGCCAGGATGTTGTCCACGGCGGGGGTGATGGCTCCTTCGTAGGCGACGACCTGGAAGTAATCGTTGGTGATCGCGGCCTCGAATCCGGCGTCGCCGGTCAGGGTCTGCCCCTTGGGATCCACGTAGTAGATGGCGAACGTCGAGTAGAACTCGGTGGCTTGAGCGCCCGGCCGTCCCTCCAGGTAATAGACCGGCACCTCGGGCACTTCCACCAGGTAATGAGCGCCCGGCTTGAGCTGGTGCGCGAGCACCTTGATGAGGCTGGTCGAGTTTCCCCAGCCGTTGAAGAGCACAGACGCCTGGGTCATGCCCAGAAACAGCGCCACGCCCCATGCCGCTATGCCCAGCTGCGGCCGCCGGAAATGGTCCCCCAGGATCCGGGCCAGTCCCACCCCGGCCATGGGAGCCGCGAAGAACAGGCCGAAGCCGATGTGCTTGTGGAAGGACACGTCGGTGTGGATGTGCGCCTGGTAGGCGGGGGCGAGCAGAGCCGTCCCGACGAGCACGAGGCCGAGCAAGATGCGCCGGAGCCGGCTGCCGGCCGGCGCGATCTGCTCGTCCAGGTCGGTGCGCGGCCGCCACGCATACGCGATGGTCCCGAGTACCGCCAGCCCGAACTGCAGCCCGCCCCACTTGATGAACTCCCAGCCGATGTGCTGGACCGGCGTCTCCCCCTGAGCCCGCGAGGTCGTGGTCTGCTGCAGGGCGGCGATGTAGGAATGGCCACCCAGGCGCAGGGCGCCGTAGAGCAGGGCCGCCACGGCCACGCCGAAGATGACCGGGTACGCGAAGACGCGGCGGCGGTGGTACGGCCAGGCGGTGAGCACCGGCAGGACGGCGATCGTGGGTACGAACAACAGGCCGGCGTACTTCGTGGCTACCGCGAGCGCGGCCACGGGCGCCGCGAGCAGGAAGAGCGGCCAGCGTGACGCGGCCGTCCGCACCATGATCCACGACGACAGCGCCAGCAGGAACAGGCAGCTCGCGTCGAAGGTGGCAAAGTTCCCCAGGAAGGTAATGGAGGCGGTGACAGAGAACAGCAGGCTCGCGCAGATGGCCACCCGCTCGTTGAAGAGCCGCCGGCTGATCGCGAAGAGCAGCGCGGTCGTGCCCAGCATCTCCAGGAGGCTGACCGCCCGGGCGGCGGCGAGACCGCCCACATCGTTGGCGGCAGCACCCAGCACCGGGTAGAGGACCGGCGCCCCGGAAAAGTACGACGCGAAATTGATCGGCAGCGGTGCGCCGTGGAACAGGTGCGCGATCTCCAGCCGTCCGGCGTAGAGGTACTGGGCCTCGTCTTCGAACGCCGTGTTGCGCAGCCGCAGCGACAGCACCGCCTGCATCAGCAAGATGCCCAGCAGCACGCCCCGGCTGATCCACTTCCGGCGCTGGCTCGGCGTGTACAGCTGTTCCGGCGCGTCCGGCTCGGCCACCTGCGGCGGCGCCACCTTCTGCACCGCCATGATCGTGGTTAGCTCATCGGCGGTAAGAGCCGGTGAGCCGTCCTTGTTCGTGCTCCGGCCGTTGACCGAAGCGCCCTTCTTGACCGGAGCCGCCTGGCCGTCGGGCGTATTCTGCCGGGGCTTCTGCATGGGCAGCATGACCGTCTCGGCGCCAGACACCACTTCCGGCGCCTTGTACGTCGCCGCCTGGCTGGCTTGGCCGGCGGGGCCTGCAGTGACGCCCTTCGCGGCCGATTTGCTCTTCCTGGCCGGGGCCGCCTTTTCCGCCGGGGCGGCGGCTCCGGCCGGGGCGGCATGCTTGGGCGGTGCTGGCTCTTTCGCGGGCGTGCTGGCCGGACGGTCTTCGGTCCGCACGCTGGCCGACAGGCCCTGCTCCGCCATGTCCCGGCCCGGCCATGGCGGCTCGTCTCCCGGCGGGTGGGGTCCCGGCATTCGTGTGCTCGGCGCGTCGGCGGCCTGCGGGCGTGAACCCTCCGCCCCGGGCAGGACCCAGGGGGGCGCTCCGGCGGTCCGGCTCCTGCGGGGCAGCGGCGGGTTTTCCGCCGGGATGAACCGGGGACCGGGCGGCAGCGGCGTCTGGGGCCGGGCCTGTGTGGGCGCTATCCGTTGCGGCTGGCTGGGGGACGGATCCAGCAGGGGCGGGATACCGGCCGGGGGAGCAAGCTCCGGCCCGGTCGGCCTGGCCTCAGGCCCGTTGGCAGGCTTCTCCGCCGGTGCTGGTTTCTCCGCGGCGGCGGGTGCTGGTTTCTCCGCGGCGGCGGGTGCTGGTTTCTCCGCGGCGGCGGGCGACTTGGGTTTGCTGAACCAGTCCGACCATTCGTACTGGTTGTTCTCCGTAAGATCCATTGACTGGTATTGCTCCCCGGCTGCCACCGGTTCATTGCTCGGCCCGGACAGGGCTTCGTTGCGGAGACCGAGGCTGCCGTGCGATGCGGATTTGTGATTGTCGTCGGCGCCCTGGCTCACGCGCGAGTTTCCACCATTGGCTGAATGAGCACCCGTAGCGCGATCATCAGCTCGAACGCGCCCAGCACGAAGAGCACGATGAAGTTGGCCGGGTCCATCGTCACCATTCGCCAGAAGGCCAGCCCGGTCCAGAGCACGCTGCTGCCGATGGTCCAGATGAAAAAGCACACCCAGAAGCGCCGCCGGCCATCCTGCTTCTTTTTTTCCCCGCCCGACGGCTTCCAGCCGAGCCGCTTACCGCGGACCGCGTCCCAGTACGCGAAGACGTGTGCCCAGCCGGAGATCAGCTTCACTGACCATGCCTCAAGCCGGTAGGGGGCGTGGTGCCACAGTGGGTAGATCAGCCCGGAGTACAGCAGGACCGGGACGATGAAAATCATGTTCTTGAACACGAGCACATGCGGCACCATAATGAGCAGCAGGATCGTCAGTACCGGAACGACGAACGTGAATAGTGCCGTGTAAATGTAGTAGACGAATCCGGAAAGATAGCACATCCGGGTATAGAAATTGAGCTTCGCCTGCCAGAATGTCTTACCGAAGAGCAGTCCGACGGTGCCGGAGCACCAACGGTACTGCTGGTTCAGGAAGGCCAGCACATTGTCCGGGCAGTTGCCGGTGGAAACGGCGATGGGCAGATAGCGCAGTTTCCAGCCGAGCCGGTTCAGGTCGAATCCGGTACGCACGTCCTCGGAATGCTCGGCGAGGGTCATGCCCGCGTTATCGGCCAGCGCCGCCCGGCGGTAAATGGCGCAGCTGCCGACGCAGATCGCGCCGCCTTTCTCCGCGCGTGCCGTCTGAATAGAACGGTAGAACAATTCCTGTACGGCGCCTGCGCCGCGCTCGACCCAGGTCTGGTCGTCCTCGACCCGGAAGAACTGCGGAGTCTGCACGATGCCGGTGTCCGGGTACGCATCCATGTGCGGGAGCGTCTCGTCCAGCAGGTCGTAGCGCGGGGCGAAGTCGGCGTCGAGGAGCAGGACGAAGTCGCCGTTGGAGACCTCGAAGCCCCACAGCAGGTTGCCCGACTTCTTGAACCAGCCACGCTTGGGCCGGGTGGCGTAGGCGAAGCCGAAGTCGCGGGCCATCGCCCGCAGGTCCGGGCTGGCCGAGTCGTCCAGGACGTAGGTGGTGACGGTCCCCTGGTAGTACTCGCTCATCAGTGCCACGTAGTGCCACGTGTTGCGCAGCACATCGACCGGCTCACCGCACACCGGCAGGAAGACGTCGACGGACGGGTACCGCTCCGGTTTCCACGAGTCCGCCAGCCGCCGGTGCGCCTTGAGGTCGAAGCCGCGGCTGAGGCCGTCCGTGAGCAGCGGCAACGACAGGAACAGCACGCCCATGACGACGAACGGGACGTAGAACCAGAACCAGTGGTACTGCGCCATGAGGCGCATCTGGCTCCACAGCAGCAGCGGGAAGCTCGCTAGGGAGCCGAGGGTCAGCAGCCAGGAGTGGCGCCGAATGTAGCTGTACTTCTCGCTGTCGTCGGGCGGAACCGGAAGCACGGGGTGGCCGGGCCCGGACGCCGTGGTCGCAGGACGCGGAGTGGCCTGGGGCGCGTGCCGCGGCGCCGCCACGGTGGCCGCAGGTGCGGCGGCAGCCGGAACCGGCGCGACCACTGGCGCGGTGGCGGTGGCCGTCCTTGCCTCGGGACTGCGGTAGGGGCGCATCCTCATGTGCGTGCGGCGCTTCCGGTGTCCCGGCGCTGCTCCCGGCAGCGCCAGCGGGCGCGTCGCATCGACCGGGAGGTCCCCCTTCTGTACGTCGCTCTCGGTTCCTGGCCGCCTTTCGACGACGTTCGTCACAAGCCCCCCTCTGGCGTGTCGACAGGTGGTACGGATATCAGGCCGAATCTCACATAACCGGGCGCAGCGGGATATGAAGACTATAGTTTGATCTGGCGGTTGATGAGGGCATATTACCGTTTGTTAACATGCCTGTTTCATGTCGGGTTTGCCCCTGAATGAGACTTCCGGCATGGCGGGCGCACGGTGCGGGCGGCGTCGGGACTGCTGGGAGGCATGTTCGGGTGCCAAGTATTGCGCCGTCAATCTCGTTAGATACGGCTAAAGCCAATTTTGGCGTTACTTCATAATCCAACAGATGTAACAGGGAGGATTGTGGCGTTCACTAGCTGTCCGGTCCAGTGAGGTCATCTAGCTCAAGGTTGTCGGCAGGCAAGGCGAAACTGGCGTCACAGTCCAGGGGAGGAGTCGATGGATGGAGTCGGAGCGGGAGATCATCGAGATGATGCGGGCGGCTGCCCCTCCGGGCCAGCCGAGCCTCGGCGATACCGCCCTACGGCAACTGCAGCGTCTTACGGAATCGCTCGTCACCGCCAAGGGCGGTGCCAGCGAGGAGTACGAGCGGTTCCGGGCGATATCCCAGCGTGCGTTGTGCCTGCCCCAAGCCCTGCTGACCGAGTGGCTGCAGGGTGCGGTGGTGCTGGTGACGGGCGGCACGGGCTGCATCGGCTCGACGCTCATGGCTCAGCTGGCCGCCCTGCGGCTGAGCCGCCTGGTCAGCCTGAGTCGCGGGGTGACCAGTGACCGGCCGCGGCTCGCGGGCGCCGAGTACCTGCGGGCCGACATCCGGGACCGGGACCGCCTGGACGCGCTGATCCGCGATATCCGGCCGGACGTGATCTTCCACGTGGCCGCGCAGCGGAACCCGGGCCTGGCCGAGATCGAGGTGCACCGCACGGTGAGCACGAACGTGCTGGGCACCCGCAATGTGCTCGCCGCGGCGGCCGCCGCCGGTGTCCCGCAGGTGGTGTGCGCGTCAACGGGCAAGGCCCTGCGGCCCTACTCGCCCGATGTCTATGCGGCGTCCAAGCGGGCCGCGGAGTGGATCGCCTCGATGAGCTCAGGCGGTGACATGCGATGTTCCGCGGGCCGGTTCACGCACGTGGTCGATAACTCCATCGTCGTCCACCGGCTGCACGAGTGGGCCAAGGGCGGGATCGTCCGGCTGCACAGCACGGAGATCGCGTTTTACATCCAGTCGGCGCTGGAGTCGGCCCAGCTGCTGCTGATCGCGGGCCTCGGCGCGGTGCGCGGTGCGTTCCGCGTGCATGCCATCACGGACCTGGGCTGGCCGGTGAGTCTGCTGGACCTCACGGTGGGGGTCCTGGCCGCGGCCGAATCGGACACCCCGATCTACATCAGCGGCTATGACCCTGGCTATGAGGAGATCCCCTTCCCGGGACTGTACGACCCGGCGACGGCCGGCGAGGTCAGCCCGCTGCTGAACGCCTTCGAAGCCGCGCGGGTCACCGAGGCGCCGTGCCACATGGTCGACGCGTTCCCGCTGGAGATGCGGCCGGACCGGCAGCCGGTCAAGCTCCTCACCTCGATCGAGGAAGCCTGTGAGATGACCGAGGATCCGGACACGATCCGCGGCGCGCTGGACGAGCTGTCCTGGTCGCTGCTGGACGTCACCCTGCAGGCGGCACCAACCCAGGCACTGGCCCGTTCGGCGGCGTTCGCCGACCCGCACCGGCACGGGCTCAGCGCCGAGCATCAGCGTCTGCTGGCTGCGATCAGGCGGGAAGCCGGCCTGAGCGACTCAGTGCTGGCAGGCGGCCGCCAGGAACAGTGATCGCCCTGCGGTCGGCGCCGGCCCTGTGACCAGCGCCGGCCAGCGGTGGTCGTCACCAGGCATAATGCTCCGGGGCCGGCTGGTAACCGGGGAAGATCGCGTCGAGCCGTTCCAGCGTGTCGGGCCCGAGGGCCAGCTTGACGGCACGCTGCGGCTCGTCGAGCTGCTCGATGGTCCGCGGGCCGATGATCGGCGCGGTGACTCCCTTCTGGTGCAGCAGCCAGGCCAGCGCGACGACGGCGGGACTTTCGTCGAGCGAGTCGCACAGGTCCTCGAAGGCCTTGATCTTGTCCCGGTTGGCTCGCAGGGCCTCCTGTGCGCGCCCGGCCTGCCGGCGGCGGCCCTCCCGCTCCTTCTTCAGCGCCCCGCCGAGCAAACCGCCTTGCAGCGGGCTCCACGGGATGACCCCGACGCCGTACGCCCGGGCCGCCGGCAGGACCTCCAGCTCGATCTCGCGGGTCAGCAGGTTGTACAGGGACTGCTCGCTCACCAGGCCGAGCAGGCCGTGTGCGGCGGCGGCCGCGTTAGCTTGCGCGATGTGCCAGCCGGCGAAGTTGGAGGAGCCGACGTAGAGGATCTTGCCCTGGGCGATAAGCACCTCCATCGCCTGCCAGATCTCATCCCACGGGGTGTCCCGGTCGACGTGGTGCATCTGATAGAGGTCGATGTAGTCGGTCCGCAGCCGGCGCAGTGACGCGTCGCAGGCCCGGCGGATGGCCAGGGCCGACAGCTTGCCGTCGTTCGGCCAGTCGCCCATCGCCCCGTAGACCTTGGTCGCCAGCACGGTCCGCTCCCGCCGGCCGCCGCCGGCGGCGAACCAGTCCCCGATGATCTCCTCGGTCCAGCCCGCGTGCGCCTCGCTGCTGCCCGCGACCTGGCCCGGCGGGCTGGCCGCCCCACCGTAGCGGTTGGCGGTGTCGAAGAAGTTGATGCCCAGCTCATGCGCGTGATCCATGATCGCGTGTGCGTCCGGGGCGGGCGTCAGCGGGCCGAAGTTCATCGTGCCCAGGCAGAGGCGGCTGACCGTGAGGCCGGTGCGGCCGAGATGCGTGTACTCCATGCCAGCATTTTCCCGCCCGCCTGGCGCTCGCGATAAGGCGGCCTCGTGCGCCGCGCGGCCGGCCGGATCAGCCGGACCAGATCGCGTACCGAGCACCGCACATGATCTCAACAAAAGGCGACAATGTTTATGAACGGCGAGGCGATCGTTACCGGCCCAGGCTGGCACAGCTCAGGCCCGCTAAAGGGGGTCTGCGCGGAGTCAGAAAAAAAATTACCCCTCGGCCGACCAGGTCTGATCACTTTGTGTTACGAATATTGTCGGAGGGTTACTGGGAGGATCGCCCAGACGTTGCCCAGGGGGCGCGGCTTTGCTCCCGTGCCGGCCCTTCGCTCAGGCGGCCAGGCTGTCGGCCTGGCCGAATGCTCCCGCGCGGGCCGTCCGGTGTAACCGGGCGCGGCCCGTGCGGGCTGTTGTCTCGCGACCGGAGGAATCGTTCATGACCCACGAAGACCCGGAAATCCACCCTGCCGCGCCCGATGCGAAGGCGGGCCCGTCCCGCCGTGGCGTGCTGCGCAGTGCGGGCGGTATCGGCATCGCCGGCGTGACGGCCGGCCTGCTCGTTAACGCCACCGCCGGCGCGGCATCCGCGGCGACCGCCCGTACCGCATCCGCCAGCCACACGCAGGCCCCGGCCAGCTCTCCGCTGGTGGCGCACGTACACGACGCCCGGACCGGCGAGGTGGACCTGTTCACCGGAGAGCAGCACGTGCGCGTGCACGACCCGGCGCTGGCCCACGCACTGGCCCGCGCCGCGACCACCAGCCACTGACCATCTCCACGGAAGCCATCTCCACCGAAACGATCTCCCACGGAGAATGCCCCGGTGCGGCCGGAATGCCGTCCGCGCACCACAGCCCGGGCCTGGCCTTCCGGCCCGCTGCGGCCGGATGGCGGCGCACTATGCCGCCCGTCCGGCACCGCCCGCTGCCTCTTCCAGGTCATTCTTCCGCCGGTTATCTCATCACCAACGTTATGTGAGGTGTAGTGAATGTCATCGCATAAGGAAGCGCCGGGGATCGTCAACGATGCCGCGGCTGACAACACCGACGTGTACGCGTTCGTTTCCCCGGACGACCCAAGCACGGTCACGCTGATCGCAAACTTCGTTCCGCTGGAAGAACCGGACGGCGGGCCTAACTTCTTCGAGTTCGGCGACGACGTGCTCTACCAAATCCATATCAGCAACTCGGGCACCGCCATCGCCGACATCACGTACCAGTTCCGCTTCAGCACCGAGGTGCGCAACGAGGACACGTTCCTCTACAACACCGGGCCGATCACGTCACTGAACAGCCCGAACTGGAACCGCCGTCAGTTCTACTCGGTGGTCAGGGAGGACAGGTCCGGCCGCCACACCCTGGTGACCGACGCCCCGTGCCCGCCGTGCAACATCGGTCCCGGCTCCACCCCGGACTACGCTGCCCTCGCGGAGGCGGCGGTCATCATGATTTCGCGGGGCGGCAAGGTGTTCGCCGGACAGCGCGCCGAAGGCTTCTATGTCGATCTCGGGGCAATCTTCGACCTCGCCGACCTGCGGCCGTTCCAGAACCTGAATACCTTCAACAAGATGCCGGCGGCACCGGGCATCAACTCCACCAAAGCAAAGAACATCCATTCGATCGCCCTGCAGGTGCCCAAGAACCAGCTGTCCAACGGGTTCAGCCACTCGAGGGATGCCGGTGCCACGATCGGTGTGTGGGCCAGCGCGAGCCGCCAGCAGACCCGCGTGTACAACGTGCCCGAGCCCGCCGACGTGACCAGTGTCGGCCCGTTCACGCAGATCTCCCGCCAGGGCAACCCGCTGGTCAACGAGGTCCTCATCCCGCTGGGCAAAAAAGACCTCTTCAACTGCACGCAGCCGAAGGACGACAGCCAGTTCGCCCCGTACGTCGCCCACCCGGAACTGGCGTCACTGCTGCCGGTGATCTACCCCGGGGTGTTCCCGAACCTGGCCGCGCTCGACACGGCAGGGACGGCCCGGGCGGACCTGGAAGCGATCCTGCTCACCGGCATCCCGGCCGGCGTCGTCCCGGACTTCCAGAACTACACCGGCCCCATCCAGTCCGACATGCTGCGATTGAACCTTGCGATCCTGCCCACCAGACGTAGGCCGTCCAACCTCGGGCTGATCGGCGGGGACCTGGCGGGCTATCCCAACGGGCGCCGCGTATTCGATGACGTCACCACGATTGAGCTCCGGGCGATAGCCGGGGCGACGTATCCGCTGGTCGACAACAGCTACACGCCCGACGCGGCCGCCGGGGCGATCACCCCGGGCCTGACGTCCTCCAACACCGACGTCACCGCGGAGAACACCGAGCACTACCTGCCCACCTTCCCCTACCTGGGCGTCCCGCACGCCGGCTACGACGTTCCTCTCGACAACACACCCGCCAAGGTCAGCAGCTACTAGCTCCCCGCCCCGCCCCGCGGGGCACATCGCACGCACGTCTCCGGGTGCCCGCGACGGGCGACGGCCCAGCCTGCGGGCGCCCGGCGACGGGCGCGATCGGCCCGGAATACGACCAGCAGCGCGACCCCGCCGGGCCACCGGGATGGCGACGTAAGAGGACACAGGAGCGATGACCGAGCAATCAGCTCATGCCGCACAGTCGGCCGTGGTCCTCGACATCGGCGGGGACGTCGGTGCGCTGGTTCTGTACACCGGGGCCGAGGACGACGCCGCCGAGATCGACATCAGCCCCGGTACCGACCCGGCCGCGCCACGTAGCCACAACCAGGTTCACCCGAGGCGCGCCCCCAGCGGCACCGTCTACAGCGCCGTCTACCCGGCTATGGCCGCAGGTGAGTACACCCTCTGGCGGGATGCACACACGCCGGAAGCCACGATCACTATTCGGGGCGGGCAGATCACCGAGCACCGCTTGACCGCCCCGCTCGGTACCCGGCACCACACCCACACCCACGAGGATGACGTGCACGATCACGGGCAGGGCAGCCCGGCTGGGGCCCGCTTACACGTCGAGGGCCGGGTTCCGGTCGAAGAAGCCGACCGGCTTCAGCCAGAACGACACCGTGTCGGCCGGCATCACCGGCCAGTCCTCCGGGCGGGTGATGTGATGGATGCCGAACACGTACCACAGCACGATGTCGGTGTCCTCGATCGGCCGGTCCTGTGCGGTCCACGCGCCCAGCCCGTCGTCGCGCTCGCTCTGGTTGCAGAATTCCCCGCATGGCCAGCGCTCGGCAGGATCGTACGGGGTGACCCACAGGGTGTGGCCGATCACCTCGGCGCGGCGGAAGACCGGCGAGGCCGGGTCCATCATCGGCGGGAAGCTGCCCCCGGGCACCAGCTTGTAGCCGGTCGGGGTGCCGAGCCGGTTCCGGGTGCTCTCGCTGACGACCTTCCAGGTGCGCTGGGTGTCCCACCGGTAGTCCTGGCGCCCGTCGGCTTCCGTGCGCAGCGGGACCTGCCGCTGCACCAGGGTGAGGCCCAGCGGGTTGTCCTCGCCGACCGGCAGCGCCTCGGAGTCGCAGCGGTAGACGGTGTTGGCGGTGCCATCGACGTCCATGTCCAGCCGGGCCACGATGAAGTGCTGATGGAACGGCGCGTAGGTCCGGTCGTCGACGATGGTGCCGGGGGCGGTCTCCCCGGGGGCCAGGTGCGTGACCACCATGATCCCGGTGGCGCGGACCTCGCACTCGATGCTGCCGTCGGTGTAGAAGCGCCAGTAGACCAGGTACTCGTAGTTGGCCACGGTGGCCGAGAAGGAGATGACCAGCCGGCGCATCCGGCGCACCTCGGCGCCGGCCTCCGGGTCGACGTGCTTCCACAGCACGCCGTTGTCTTCCTCGTGGATGCAGATCGCGCGGGGGATGTCGTAGGGCTCGCCGGCCGTGTCGTGCAGGGTGGCGTCCAGGTAACGGATCTCGCCGAGGCAGTCGCAGCCCAGCTCCAGCGAGGTGGTCATGAAGCCGAGGCCCCACTCGCCGATGTCGAACGCGGTCCGCCGGTAGTGCTCGGGGCTCGCGTCCCGGTACGGCACCACCATCTCGGCCAGTGACATGCGGTGGGCGACCGGCCGGACCCGGCCGCCGTCGGTGTATCCGACCTGGTGCAGGACCAGGCCTTCCCGGTAGTTGAAGCCGATCCGCAGGGACCATTTCTGCCAGCGCAGCTCGTTCCCGTCCAGCTGGAACGAGACCCCTTCCGGCTGGGTGATGTGCAGCGGGCGCACGTCGTCGCGGGCGCGGTAGCCGGGGATGAAGCGCGGCACGTACTCGCCCATCACCTGGGGAGGATCGACCGGGCCGGAGTCGCCGATGTCGAGCAGTTCCATCCGGTTGAAGTCGAGCACCGGATGCAGCCCGTTGATGGGATGCGCGTATGGATTGGCGCCTGGGGCCGCGCGGCGCCAGACGTCCACCCAGCCCACCCGCCGGTCACGGTACTGCTCGGGGATCAGCGTGTGACCGTAGGTCCAGGTGTCGAAGAGGATCAGGTCCAGGTCGGTGATCCCCCGGCTGGCCAGCGCGGCGATGACCTGGGGGTGGCGCCGCAGCATCGTGTCGGCCTCGCGCCACTCGCCGACCGTCGCGTTCGGCTGCACGCCGGGCCGGTGCTCGAAGCCGGTGACCTGGTCGCCGGTGAGCGAGACGGTGGCGGTGTAGGTGCGGCCGTCTTCGGTGTTCCAGCAGGTGACGCCGGCCTGCCGGATCACCGGCTCGCCCGGCCGCCACGCGAGCAGGCTGGCCTTGTCCGGTTCGGCCAGCTCGATGCCGGCGAACCGCCACTGGTCGCCGACACCGCGGTCCCGGCGCAGGATGGCCACGACGTTGCGGATCTCCTCGGACGTCAGCGGGTCGAGGGGATGACGGGCGGCGGGTGTGCCCTGCCTGGGGCTGGAGGTAGTGATGTGGCCATCATGCCACGGGCGGGGTGCCGTGCGTATGGAAGGACTCGATGGTCTTCAGGCCCCAGGCCTGGCCTTTCGCCCGCTCGGCCTCGGTCCAGGTGATGACCGGCCAGTCCGGCGCGAAGATCAGCCGGGCCACCGGGTTGCACAGCTCGATCCGGTTCCCGCCCGGCTCGTAGACGTAGCGGAAGAACGTCTGCTGGATGGCGTGCTTGTGCGGCCCGGTCTCGATGAACACGCCCGGCCAGCAACGGGTTCTTCAGCTCGCCGGACGGGCGCCAGACGTGGATGGCGTTCCATACGGTGAATGACCCGGCGGGCAACTGCGGCCTGGAGCGGGACGTGCACGCGCAGCAGATCACCTGGAGCCGCAGCGGCTTCCCGGAGCTGGGCGGCGAACCGGTGCCGCTCACCACGCCACTGCGCGTGCCGGCCGGGGATCCCGGAGCGCCCTGAGCGCGCCCGAGAGCAGAGCCGGTGCGGACACGGGCCACACTGGAGGGATGGCAGATAGCAGGGAACAGGGCCTGAGTGGGGCTGACGGCCTGCCGGACCCGCAGCGGGCACCTGGCCCGCCCGCCTCCTCCCCCGGCCTGGCCGGCCCCAGTCAGCTGGTCGCGCACCGCGAAGTGCTCGAAGGCATCCGGCAGTTGCACGGGCGCATGTCGGAGCTGGAGCGGGCCTTGGTTGCAGGAAACCATGGCGTGATCCCGGAGGTCCGCAAGTTCGTGCCGGCGTGGCGGCGGAAGACCCGCGGCGAGCCCCGCTGGCACGTGGTCCTGGCTATCACCGTCGCGATCCTGCTGCAGGGGCCGCTGCCCGGCCGGCTGGTGCTGTTCCAGCCGACGTGGCTGCTGCCGATGCTCGAGGGCGTGGTCTTCGTGCTGATCACCGTGCTGAACCCGCACCGGATCGACCGCGAATCGAAGGTGCTCCGGATACTGAGCCTGAGCGGAGCTACCCTCATCAGCCTGGCCAATGCCTGGTCGGCGGCGCATCTGGTCAACGGGCTGATCCAGGGCACCGAGGGCAGCTCCGCCGGGCCGCTGCTGGGCTCCGGGGCGGTCATCTGGCTCACCAACGTCATCGTCTTCGGCCTGTGGTACTGGGAGTTCGACCGCGGCGGGCCGGTGGCCCGGGCCCACGCCACCAAGCTCTACCCGGACTTCATGTTCCCCCAGATGACCAGCCCGGACCTGGCGCCGGCCGACTGGGAGCCGATGTTCGGCGACTACCTGTACGTGTCGTTCACCAACGCCACCGCGTTCAGCCCGACGGACGTCATGCCGTTGTCCCGGTGGGCTAAGGCCGCGATGGCGGTGCAGGCCGGCATCTCGGTCATCACCGTCGCCCTGGTCGTCGCGCGGGCGGTCAACATCCTCAAGTAGCGGCGGCCTCAAGCAGCGAGGGCTCACGTGGCCGCAGGAGCGGCGGGCAGCTCGCCCGCCGGGTGCGGTTCGGCGCCGCTCAGCGCCATGGCCCCGGCTGCTGAGCCGGTGATCCGCCGGGGCCGGGCCGGCGGTGGCAGCCGGGTGGCGGCCTGGGCCACGGACTCGTCCAGCTCGGTCTGCCACAGCCAGCCTTCGGCGCCCTTGACCGCCGAGCCGAACAGCGCGCCGGAAGCCCTCATGGCCGCCGCGATCGTGGCGCCGACCCAGGCCAGGGCGGCAAGCAACCGGGCCGTAGGCGAGATGCCGGGCAGCAGGACCAGGGTGCCGACGACCCCGACGGCCGCGAGCACGGCGAGAAGAATCACCAAGCGAAAGCGCCAGGCGATCTGCCGGGCCGCGGCCAAGTAACCGGACAGGTTCAGCATGTCCGTCGCCGCCTTCTCTCCGGTGACCAGCCCCCGCCACAGATATCCCTGGGTGCGCATCGCTTTCTGCGCGCTGGGCCAGTCCGCGGCGGCCGGCTGCTTCGCCACCCAGTCCCGCCAGTCGCGCAGGCCGCTGGTCACCGCGTACGCGGCGTGATCGGGCAGGAGGGTCTTCAGCTCGACCAGCCAGTCGTTGAGCGTGTTCACCCGTCCGCTCGCCAGCAGCACACGGAACGCAGCGGCCGTGCCGTCGCCGTCGGCTCTCGCTGGGACGAGCGATGTTTCGGCCAGCGCTCGTCCCAGCCCGTAAGCCTTGCCGAGCCGGAAGTCGGTGACGTAGAGCGCCTCCAGCAGCCGGCAGTGCAGCGTGAAGATGGCGTTGAGGGTGGTCTCGCGTTCCCGGTCCGCGGCGTCCAGCCAGGCCAGGGCGGCGGACAGTGCCTCCGTGAGGGCCTGCGGCGGATCTGTGACCAGGCGGCCTGCGGTCGATGCGATCTGCTCGCCCAGCCATCTGGCGTGCGTAGCCGGCGAAAACCCGGAGTATCCCGGCAGACGCGCCGCGCGGGGCGGGTCCTCCACCGGGCCCCGGTGGACGGGGGAATGGTAAAGCACCGCCACCTGCCAGCCGAGCGCCACCGCGGCACACACGCGGTCCTCCCCGGAGGGGTAGAGGACGGCATCGGCCATGGCGGTCTCCATCTGCGGCTGGTTCGCGGGAAGTCTAGGGGAGTGTCAGCCGCGTGTCCGGGGTAACGGTCTGATCATGGCGGCGTCCCGGAAGACCTCCGCCGCGACGCAAACCGCGGCCGCGGACAAGCCCGCGGCCGCGGACAAGCCCGCGGCCGCGAAGAAAACCGCGGCGGCGGGCAAGTCTGCCGCGAAGAAGGCCGGCGGCCAGAAGGCGGCCGGCGGCCAGAAGGCGGCCGGGAACCGGCTCACGCCGTATGAGCAGAAGCGGGACTTCGCGCAGACCCCGGAGCCTTCGGGCCGGTCCCGTAGCGGGCGGGCCCGCGGCACGGCGAAGGCGCCCGCCGGCGGACCCGGTCATGCGCCGCGGTTCGTCGTGCAGCGGCACCGGGCGCGACGGCTGCACTACGACCTCCGGTTCGAGATCGATGGCGTGCTGGTGAGCTGGGCCGTGCCCAAGGGCCCGACCCTCGATCCGGACGTCCGGCACGCGGCCATCCACGTCGAGGACCACCCCATCGAGTACCTGGACTTCGAGGGCGTGATCCCGTCCGGGCAGTACGGCGGCGGCGACGTGATCGTGTGGGACACCGGCACGTGGGAGCCGCACGCCACCGATGACCCGGCGGCCGCGGTCGCGGCCGGTGATTTCCACGCCGACCTGCAGGGGCAGAAGCTGCGCGGCCGGTTCATCCTGGTCCGGCGCGGCGAGCCGGACCGGTCCGGCAAGGAGCAGTGGCTGCTGCTGCACAAGCACGACGAGTACGCCGTCAAGGGCTGGAACCCCGAGGACCATCCCGAATCGGTCCTGAGCGGGCGCACCAACGATGAGGTGAAGGCCAATCCGGACCGGATGTGGCGGTCGGACCTTCCCCCGTCGAAGGCGTCGGTCCCGGTCGGGGACGGCGGGCGCTCCGGGCAGGCCGGGCGGATGGCTGCGCCCAGGGGCGGGCGGGCGAGAAGCACCCGGCGCTCCGCACATCCCGGCGGGAAGGCGACCGGGGAGCCGGACGCCGGCAGCGACGGCCCGTCCGCGGACCAGCTGGCCGCCCTGGACGCGCTCGGATCCGGCGGGACGTGGGAGGTCGACGGGCGCCGCCTCCGGCTGACCAACCTGGACAAGGAACTTTTCCCGCCCCGCCCCGGCGAGGAGCCGGTGGCCAAGCGCGAGTTCATCGCCTACGCGGCCCGCATCGCCCCGGTCATCCTGCCGTACCTGCAGGGCCGCCCGCTGAACATGAACCGGTACCCCAACGGGGCGGGCACCCGCGGCTTCTGGCACAAGCAGCTGCCCTCGCACGCGCCCGAATGGATCCCGCGCTGGGACAGGCCGGGTGCGAGCGCGGACGAGGCCACCACGTACCTAGTGGTCGACGAGCCCGCGGCGCTGGTGTGGGCGGCGAACTTCGGCGCGCTGGAGTGGCACGCCTGGACCGCGCGCGCGGACGCCCCCCGCTGCCCCACGTATGCACTCATCGACATCGATCCCGGCGCGGCCACCTCCTGGGAGGACGTGCTCGTCCTGGCCCGGCTGCACCGGACGGCCCTGGACCATCTCGGCGTCCGTGGCCAGCCCAAGGTCACCGGCCGCCGCGGCATCCAGATCTGGATTCCGATCGCGCCCGGTCCCAGCCCAGCCGAAGTCACCGCCTGGGTCGAGCAGCTCTCGCGGGCCGTCGGCGATGTCGTACCGGAGCTGGTGAGCTGGAAGTGGGAGCTGCGTGACCGCAGCGGGCATGCCCGGCTGGACTACACGCAGAACGCCGGGCACAAGACGCTGGTGGCGCCGTACAGTCCGCGCCCCCTGGCCGGGGCCCCGGTGTCCGCGCCCATCGCCTGGGCTGAGCTGGATGATCCCGCCCTGCGGCCGGACAGCTTCACGATCCGGAACATCTTCGCCCGGCTCGCCGAACGGGGCGACCTGTTCCGGCCGGTCCTGGACACCACCCAGGTCCTGCCGCCCATCACCTGAGCGGCCTCGGTCCCGGCCCGGGCAGGCATCTCCCTCAACCGCCAATTACCTGACCTATACCTCTGCCCGGGACACGTTTTCCGGAACCTGGCCGGGAGAACACGGCCCGGAACTGCGTATGGCCCCCGCCCGGGCTGGGCGGGGGCCACGCAACGGCTGACGGCTGGTGGCTCTAGTGCAGCCACTTGCGGTACTTGCGGCGGGAGGCGTGCTTCCAGTCCTGCCACGCCTGCTGCTCGGAATCCCGGACCGCGCAGGTGTTGTGCTCGTGCAGCAGCCCGAAGGTGAACGCGTTCTCGCCTTCCAGGTGGGCCCGTACGCCGATTTCCCGGATCGTGTTCCGTGCGATGACCGCGTCCTGATGGGTGCCCAGGGTGGTCTGCATCTTCTTCATCTGCTTGACGAACTGCTTGGCCTGCTTGCCGTGCACCGGACGCGCCGCCTCAGCCGCGTAGCGCGCCCGCTTGGCCGCCCGCCGCGCGGCATGCAGGTCGACGTTGGTGGCCTCGCCGGAGTGGGCGTCCGCGGCCCGGCGCATCCGGCGGGCGGTCCGCCGGTAGGCGCGGGCCACCGCGCGGGCCAGGCCCTCGTCGGCGGGCTGGGTGGCGTCCGGGCCCAGCGGCGGGTTCGCCAGGATCTGGTCGAGCTCGTTCAGCAGCGCGAAGTAGCGCTCCGAGTCCAGGGCCTCGAGTACGGCAGTCCGGGTCCGCGCGGCCAGCGGCGCGAAATGCTCCCGCAGCCGGGCCTTGACCGGGCCCATGACCAGCTCGACGGGCAGGTGTTCCACGTCACGCTGGATGTGCGCGGCCAGCACCTCACTGTCCCGTGCGTCGCCGAGCACGTGGCTGAGCCAGCGCAGCTCGCCTTGCAGGTGCCGGGTATCGGCGGTCCGCAGGATCTTGCCGAAGGACTGCAGGGTGCTGCGCAGCCGCCGGGTCGTGACCCGCATCTGGTGTACCGAGTCAGGCTCATCGCGCCGCACCATGGGGTCGAGCGCCTTCAGCAGGTCGGCCTGCTCCTCGGCGTAGGCCAGCACCACGTCGGCGGCGGAGCCGCGGCCACCGGGACGCTCCTGGCTGTCCCCGGT
>Ga0302228_10000889_pt1 | contig 23161 bp, 18 predicted proteins | sample II_Palsa_N1_2_FD_193519 | JGI IMG/M metagenome (GOLD analysis project Ga0302228, IMG submission 193519) | Peat permafrost microbial communities from Stordalen Mire near Abisko, Sweden - II_Palsa_N1_2 | ecosystem: Environmental > Terrestrial > Soil > Palsa > Peat permafrost | place: Sweden... | reverse complement strand
ACCTTCGGCACGTTGTCGCCAAACGGCTCGGCCGTTGCATGCGCGCTGCTATGGCTCATCGCATCGCCGATCATGGCGGCCGTCGCCACTTCAACCGCGGCGGGCGCGGCGGCTTCGATAACTTCGGCATGGCGGAACTCGACGTTCTCGAGGTGACTGCCCTGCTCTTCAAAGTCCTCGGCCGCCTGTTCCAGTTGCTCCCGCGACTCGATCTGCACGTTCATCACCGTGCGCGTGACGCTAAGCTTCACATCGTCAAGCATCGCAGCAAACAGTTCGAATGCTTCGCGCTTGTATTCCTGCTTCGGATTCTTCTGCGCATAACCGCGCAGATGGATACCTTGGCGCAGGTGGTCGAGCGCAGCCAGATGTTCACGCCATTTGCTGTCCAGGGTCTGCAGCATGATCGAGCGTTCAAAGCCGCTGAACGATTCGCGGCCCACCAGCGCCACCTTCGCTTCGTACGATTCGTCCGCCGCGGCGATCACCGCTTCGAGGATCTCGTCCACGTTGATCGACGACGACTCGTTGATCATTTCCTGAATGGCGAGATCGAGCTGCCACTCTTTGCGCAGCACTTCTTCGAGCTCAGGCACGTCCCACTGTTCTTCGATGCTGCCAGCCGGCACAAACTGATGGACGATGTCGGTGATCACGCCATGGCGCATGGCGCCGATGGTTTCCGTGATGTCATTCGCCTCGAGCAATTCATTGCGCTGCTGGTAGATGACCTTGCGCTGATCGTTCGACACGTCATCGTATTCGAGCAATTGCTTACGAATATCGAAGTTGCGTGCCTCGACCTTGCGCTGCGCCGATTCGATCGAACGCGTGACGATGCCCGCTTCGATCGCCTCGCCTTCCGGCATCTTCAGGCGATCCATGATGGCGCGCACGCGGTCGCCGGCGAAAATGCGCAGCAGCGGATCTTCCAGCGACAGATAGAAGCGCGACGAACCCGGGTCACCCTGACGGCCGGCACGGCCGCGCAACTGGTTGTCGATCCGGCGCGATTCGTGACGTTCGGTGCCGATGATGTGCAGACCGCCCGCGGCCTTCACCTGATCGTGCAGCGCCTGCCATTCGTCATGCAGCTTCTGGATGCGGCGTTCCTTCTCGTCCGACGGGATAGCCGGGTCGGCGTCGATAAACGCAGCCTGCTTCTCGGCGTTGCCGCCCAGCACGATGTCGGTGCCGCGGCCGGCCATGTTGGTGGCGATCGTCACGCGTTTCGGACGGCCCGCTTCCGCGACGATTTCGGCTTCGCGCGCGTGCTGCTTGGCGTTCAGCACTTCGTGCGGCAAACCGGCCTGCTTCAGCAGATGCGACAGCAGTTCGGAGTTTTCGATCGACGTCGTGCCGACCAGCACCGGTTGGCCACGTTCGTGGCAATCGCGGATATCGCGAATGACGGCGTCGTAGCGCTCCTTCGCCGTCTTGTAGATCTGGTCTTGCTTGTCGGTGCGCCTGGGCGGACGGTTCGTCGGGATCACGACCGTTTCCAGCCCGTAGATCTCGTTGAACTCGTACGCTTCCGTGTCCGCCGTGCCGGTCATGCCGGACAGCTTCGCGTACATGCGGAAGTAGTTCTGGAACGTGATCGACGCAAGCGTCTGGTTTTCGCTCTGGATCTTGACGTGTTCCTTCGCCTCGACGGCCTGGTGCAGGCCATCCGACCAGCGGCGACCCGACATCAGACGGCCGGTGAATTCGTCGACGATCACGACTTCGTTGTTCTGCACCACGTAATGCTGATCTTTGTAGAACAGCGTGTGAGCGCGCAACGCGGCGTACACGTGGTGCATCAACGTGATGTTCTGCGGCGCGTAGAGGCTTTCGCCCTCGCCGATCAGGCCCCACTCGGAGAGCAGGCGCTCGGCCTTTTCGTGCCCCGATTCGGTCAGGAATACCTGACGGCCCTTTTCATCCAGCGTGTAGTCGCCCGGCTTTTCGACGCCGGTGCCGTCCGCCTTTTCCTCACCGATCTGGCGCTCGAGCAGCGGCGGCAGCGCATTCATGCGCACGTACAGTTCGGTGTGGTCTTCGGCCTGGCCGGAAATGATCAGCGGCGTGCGCGCCTCGTCGATCAGGATCGAGTCCACTTCGTCGACAACCGCGAAATTCAACGACCGCTGCACCCGCGCATCGGTCTCGTAGACCATGTTGTCGCGCAGGTAGTCGAAGCCGAATTCGTTGTTGGTACCGTAGGTGATGTCAGCACCGTAGGCCTGCTGCTTCATGCCATGGTCCATCTGCGACAGGTTGATGCCGACTGACAGACCAAGGAAGTTATACAGACGCGCCATCCACTCGGCGTCGCGTTGCGCGAGGTAATCGTTCACCGTCACGACGTGGACGCCGCGCCCGGTCAGCGCATTCAGGTAGACCGGCAGCGTAGCGACGAGCGTCTTGCCTTCGCCAGTGCGCATTTCACCGATCTTGCCGTAATGCAACACCATCCCGCCGATCAACTGGACGTCGAAGTGGCGCATTTTCAGGACGCGCTTGCTCGCCTCCCGGCAGACCGCGAAGGCTTCGGGCAGCAGCTTGTCGAGCGACTCGCCGCTGGCGACGCGCTGGCGGAATTCACCCGTTTTGGCGCGCAGTTCGTCATCCGTCAATTGCTCGATCTGCGGTTCGAGCGCATTGATCGCCGTGACGGTCTTTTGATATTGCTTGACTAGCCGCTGGTTGCGGCTGCCAAAAATCTTTTGTAGAAAACCGGTGGTCATCGGATCGGTGTCTGCGTCGCGGCTTCGGCTGGTTCACGGCATGCGGTTTGATCACATGCAGGTCCGGGGTCGGAAGTGCCTCGGCGGCTTAGTCCAAGAGTGAATTCGAATCGGGCATTTTAGCACGCGCCCCAGCGCACGCCTGTGTCACGGGCGCGACGTAGGGATACCGTGTACAGCCCCGGCCAGAGCCTCGATGAGCCCGGCCGGGAGCACATCCCGCGCGGTACAATCCGGGCGTGAGCGCACATTGTGTGCAACCACGCCCTACTATCCTACATGAGCCGCTCCCCGTCGTTTTCAAGGCCGCCGTCCAGGCAGTTCAACACGCGCCGCCCGCAACCGGTCTCCGAAGTGCTCAAACGCACGGATGCGTTTGCCGCCCTGCGCGCCGGTGTGGAGCAGATCGCCTCGCTCGAGAAAGACCTACGCGAATTGTTGCCGGATTATTTGGGTTCGAGCGTCGAACCTGGCTTTATCAAGGATGGCGTACTGGCACTTTTTGCCGCGCACAATGCGCTGGCGGCGCGTTTGCGGCATCTTGAGCCGCGGCTGTTGTCCGATCTGCAGCAGCGTGGCTGGTCGGTCAATTCCTTGCGAATCCGCGTGCGCCCGCAAGCGGTAAAAGAGCCGCCCCCCGTCAAACAGGCGCGCATGACCCCAGCAGGCGCCGACGCCTTGCACGCGTTGAGCGAGTCGCTCGCGCCATCGCCGTTGCAGGCAGCGCTTGCGAGGATGGCGGCCCGACATCTACGGAATCGCGAGAGCAAAAAATAAGCGGCCCAAGGGGCCGCTTATTTTTCTACCTGAGAGCCGAATCGAACCGCACTGCGCCACGCAGCGGGTCGCTAGCGGAAAGAATCAGGCAAACGCCGTCTGCGTATCGAACGCAAAGCCACGCGGGGCTTTCTGCGTGTCTTCGAAGGTGACGATTTCATACGCGTCTTCGTGCTTCAGCAGTTCGCGCAGCAGCGCGTTGTTCAGGCCGTGGCCCGACTTGTACGCCGTGTACGAGGCGAGCAACGGATGGCCGATCACATACAGATCGCCAATCGCGTCGAGCATCTTGTGCTTCACGAACTCGTCGTCGTAGCGCAGGCCGTCGTTGTTCAGGATGCGGTACTCGTCGAGAGCGATGGCGTTGTCCATGCTGGCGCCGCGGGCGAGGCCCAGTTCGCGCAGCATTTCCACTTCGTGCGCATAGCCGAAGGTACGGGCCCGAGCGATGTCACGCACGTACGACGTATGCGCAAAGTCCACTTCCAGCGCCTGGCCGGTCTTGTCGACCGCCGGGTGACGGAAATCGATCGTGAACTTGAGTTTGAAGCCGAAAAACGGGTCAAGACGGGCGAACTTGTCACCATCGATGATTTCGACCGATTTGGTGACCTTGATGAATTTCTTCGCTGCGTTCTGTTCCTCGACACCCACCGACTGAATCAGAAACACGAACGTGGCGGCGCTGCCGTCCATGATCGGAATTTCTTCGGCAGTGACATCGACGTACAGGTTGTCGATACCGAGGCCCGCGCAGGCCGACATCAAATGTTCGATGGTCGAGACGCGCACGCCGTCCTTCTGGAGCACGGACGCGAGACGTGTGTCGCCGATCGACGTCGTGGCCGCCGGAATCTCTACAGGAGTCGGCAAGTCCACACGCGTGAACACGATGCCGGTGTCAGGAGCGGCCGGACGGAGCGTCAACTCGACCTTGCGGCCAGAGTGCACGCCGATGCCGACAGTCTTGACAATCGATTTGATAGTGCGCTGCTTCAACATGGTGATCTTCTGTTCGATTGAAAATCCCAATCGGGACTTTTTATTCCATAGCGCGAAGTATACTCCATTACCCTGGGAACCGTTGTTTCCGAGGAGGTATCAATCTGTTTCGCTACATTACCCAGCGGGTAAAGCGTGACGGGCTGATGTCCCGGAACGGAGGCGTTTCCGGTCATCAGCCCGCGTTACGGCTTGTCACACGAATGCCTTCTGGCCGTTGCCCCGGCACAACGTAACACCGGGAAAAGGCCGTCCAGCACCCCGTACTAGCTCAACGTGGCGAGGATACTGCCCGCATCGCTGACTTCGAACTTGCCGGGTGCCTCGAGGTTCAGCGTCTTGACCACGCCGTCGTCGACCACCATAGCGTAGCGCTGGGAACGAATTCCCATGCCGCGCGCCGACAGGTCCTGCTCCAGACCGAGCGCCCGCGTGAAAGCCGCACTACCGTCCGCCATCATGCGCACCTTGCCCGAGGTGTGCTGATCGCGTCCCCACGCGCCCATGACGAACGCGTCGTTGACGGACACGCACCAGATTTCGTCGATGCCGGCAGCGCGCAACTGCTCGGCGTGCTCGACATAACCTGGTACATGCTTGGCCGAACAGGTCGGCGTGAACGCGCCCGGCAATCCGAAGATCACCACGCGTTTGCCGGCCGTCTGCTCGCGCACGTCGAAGCTGTTCGGTCCGATCGTGCAGCCCGCACGCTCCTCTTCGATTAACTCAAAGACGGTTGCGCCGGGTAGCTTTTCACCCACCTTAATCATGACTCAGTCCTTCACGTCAATGCGGAGCATGCCCGCACGTCGTCGTGCCGCAGTGGATCGCGCAGTCGCGCACCTGCCCCTACTTTTGCGCTACCCGCCGGCCGCATCTGCCAGCGACAGCCACCCCGTCCGCTTCGCGAATCCGAAGGGGGCACCTGTCCTTGCCGCGTTTCTGGAGAAACCGCGACCTGCTTTGCCGTTCCACTCGCCACGCTCGTGCATCCGTTGCTGGCACGCAATCCACGTGCCGCAGCGAAAGCCTGCTCGTTGCGTCAGTCCGCCTGCTTGCGCAGGAATGCCGGGATATCGTACGTATCGACGCCCTTTTCCTGCAGCGCCTGCACGTGCGATGCCGCCGTGTCACGCGAAGTGCGCCACACTGCCGGCGTATCCAGCGCGCCGTAGTCTGCCGTGCTTGCGTAATGTTGCGGGGCGTGCCCGTGCTGCATTGCACCAACCGGCTGGTTGTCCGTGCCGGTACGCAGCAGCGTCATCGGAGCCGATTGCTGCTTCTTCGCAGCTCGACCCAGACCCGTTGCCACCACCGTCACGCGCAGCGCGTCGCCCATTGCATCATCGTATACCGCGCCGAAAATCACCGTTGCGTCTTCCGCCGCGTAGCTCTTGATGGTGTTCATCACTTCGCGCGTTTCCGACAGACGCAGCGACCGGCTCGACGTGATGTTCACCAGCACGCCACGTGCGCCCGACAGGTCCACGCCTTCCAGCAGCGGGCTAGCCACAGCCTGCTCGGCAGCCAGACGCGCGCGATCGACGCCGGCAACCGTCGCCGTGCCCATCATCGCCTTGCCCTGTTCGCCCATTACCGTCTTCACGTCTTCGAAGTCGACGTTCACCAGACCGTCGACGTTGATGATTTCAGCGATACCGGCAACTGCGTTGTTCAGAACGTCGTCCGCGCACTGGAAGCACTTGTCCATCTCGGCGTCATCGCCCATCACCTCGAACAGCTTGTCGTTCAGAACGACGATCAGCGAGTCGACGTGATCCTCCAGTTGCTGCGATCCAGCTTCTGCTACACGCATGCGCTTGCCGCCTTCGAATTCGAACGGCTTGCTGACCACGCCAACAGTCAAGATACCCATTTCCTTGGCGATCTGCGCCACGACCGGAGCTGCCCCCGTGCCCGTGCCGCCACCCATGCCTGCGGTGATGAACACCATGTGCGCGCCGCGCAGTGCGTCTGCGATACGCTCACGTGCTTCTTCTGCTGCAGCGCGGCCCATTTCCGGCTTGGCGCCAGCGCCGAGCCCGGTGTTGCCGAGCTGGATCACCGATGAAGCACGCGAACGCGACAGAGCCTGCGCGTCCGTGTTCATCACGATGAAGTCGACGCCTTGCACGCCTTTGTTGATCATGTGCTGAACGGCATTGCCGCCAGCGCCACCGACTCCGATCACCTTGATGATGGTGCCGTTGGTTTCGGTTTCCAGCATCTGGAATTCCATGTTGCCTCCGTCAAGATAAAAAATTGCAGCCACTCGGCCGTTATTCGGCAGGAGATCGGGCAACCTCCTGTCGCGCGCCAGCCGCCGGCACCAGCGCGTGTTTTGAAAACTGTTCGTACAGCGAATGCTTTAGAAATTGCCCAGGAACCAGTCCTTCATGCGCGTGAACACCTGGCCCATCGAACCGGATTGCACCGCCACCTTGCGGCCGCGCATCCGTTGCGAACGTCCTTCCACCAGCAGGCCCATCGCGGTCGAGTAGCGCGGATTGCGCACCACGTCGGCCAGACCGCCCGCGTATTCCGGCACGCCAATCCGCACCGGCTTCAGGAAAATGTCCTCACCCAGTTCGACCATGCCGATCATCATCGACGCACCACCGGTCAACACCACGCCGGAGCTCAGCAGTTCCTCGTAACCCGACTCGCGCACCACCTGCTGCACGAGCGAAAACAGTTCTTCGACACGCGGCTCGATCACCGCCGCCAGCGCCTGGCGCGACAGCGTGCGCGGACCGCGCTCGCCCAGACCCGGCACTTCGATCATCTCGTCCGGATCGGCGAGAGCCTGCTTGGCGATGCCGTAGTCCACCTTGATGTCTTCCGCGTCCGGCGTCGGCGTGCGCAGCGCCATGGCGATGTCGCTGGTGATCTGGTCGCCGGCAATCGGAATCACCGCGGTGTGACGGATCGCGCCTTCGCTGAAGATCGCGATGTCCGTCGTGCCGCCGCCGATATCCACCAGCACCACGCCCAGTTCCTTCTCGTCCTCGGTCAGCACCGCCAGCGACGACGCCAGCGGCTGCAGGATCAGGTCGTTCACTTCGAGCCCGCAGCGGCGCACGCACTTGACGATGTTCTGCGCCGCGCTCACCGCGCCCGTCACGATATGCACCTTCACTTCGAGGCGGATGCCGCTCATGCCGATCGGCTCGCGCACGTCTTCCTGACCGTCGATGATGAATTCCTGGGTCAGGATGTGCAGCACCTGCTGATCGGTCGGGATGTTGATCGCCTTGGCCGTCTCGATCACGCGGGCGACATCGGCCTGCGTCACTTCCTTTTCCTTGATCGCCACCATGCCGCTCGAATTGAACGAGCGGATATGGCTGCCGGCGATCCCGGTGAATACGTTCGTGATCTTGCAGTCGGCCATCAGCTCGGCTTCTTCAAGCGCACGCTGAATAGACTGCACGGTGGCCTCGATGTTCACCACCACGCCTTTCTTGAGCCCCTTCGATTCGCTCTGGCCGAGGCCGATCACCTCGTAGTGACCTTCGCCTTTCAGCTCGGCGACGATGGCCACGACCTTCGACGTCCCAATGTCGAGGGCGACCAGCAGATCTTTATAGTCTTTACTCATAGCGTGCTCATTGCGTGTGATGTTCCGTTACTTCTTGCCTTTGTCGGGTTCGCTGATAAAGCGCATGCCTGCTGCGCGAATCGCGAAACCGTTCGGATAGCGCAAGTCCGCATACTCAATGTCCTTCCCCCAACGTTGCGTCACTGCCGCCCACGCCGCCGTCAGGCGCCGGCTGCGATCGAACAGCGTCTGCTGGTTGCGCTCGCGCCCCAGCTCCACCTGCGTGCCGTTCGACAGCTTCACCGTCCAGGCGTAACGCGGCGACAGCGTCACTTCGTCCGGCGTCGCGCCCAGCGGCGCAAACCATTTCTTGAAGTCGCGATACCGCGCGACCACTTCTTGCGCCGTGCCGTCGGGACCGTCGAAGGCCGGCAAGTCTTCTTCGAGCTCGCCCTGGTTCGCCGTGAACAGTTCGCCGTCCACGCTCACCAGTTGATCGCTGCCCCACGTTCCAAGCGGTTTGTACTCTTCCAGCGTGACAGCCAGCGCATTCGGCCAGACGCGCCGCACACTTGCGTGACGCACCCACGGCATCTGCTCGAAGGCCTGGCGCGCCGCATCCAGATCCACGGTAAAAAAGTTGCCCTTCAGCCGGCCCACGACGCCGGCGCGCACCGTCGGCGTGTTGATGTGCTCGGTGTCGCCGTCTACCTGGATTTCGCGCAGCGCGAAGCTCGGCCGCTGCACCAGCCAGATCCCACCTGCCGCCAGCAGCACGAGCACCAGCAACGCGTGCAGCGCGTTGGCGGCGAGATTGAGCTGGCGAACGTTGTTCCACATAGCGATGACGTCAGTCCTTCAGCGTGAGCGCCAACACGCTCACGACCAGTTCTTTGTAGCTGATGCCGACCGCGCGCGCCGCTTTCGGCGGCAGCGAGTGATCGGTCATGCCCGGCGCCGTATTCACTTCGAGGAAATACGGGTTGCCCGCGCCGTCCAGCATGAAATCGGCACGGCCCCAATCGGTGCAGCCGAGCACGTCGAACGCGCGGCGCGCCAGCGTCTTCAGGCGCGCTTCCTCCGCCGGCGCCACGCCGCACGGAATCAGGTACTGCGTGTCGTTGGCGACGTACTTCGCGTGATAGTCGTAGAACTCGCCCGCCGGCACGATGCGGATCACCGGCAGATCGAGGTCGCCGGCGATGCATGCGGTGTACTCGCCGCCGCCTTCGATGCTCTTTTCCACCACCACGATCCTGTCGAACTTCGCGGCTTCTTCGAGCGCGGCCGGCAACGCGTCGGCGCTCTTCACCTTGATCACCGCGACGCTCGAACCTTCGCTCGCCGGCTTCACGAAGAGCGGCAAGCAGAGCTTTGCGACGATCTCCGCGGCACGCGCCGCGTAGTCGTCACCGCGCAGCACCGCTTCGAACGGCGGCGTCGGCACGCCCAGTTGCTGCCACACGAGCTTGGTGCGGAACTTGTCCAGACCGAGCGCCGAACCCAGCACGCCGCTGCCGGTATAGCGAATGCCGTAAAAATCGAGCGCGCCCTGGATCTGGCCGTTCTCGCCATAGCCGCCGTGCAGCGCGTTGAACGCGCGCACAAAGCCCTCTTCCTTCAACGCCGCGAGCGGACGCTCGGCGGGGTCGAACGGATGCGCGTCGATGCCGGCCTCGCGCAGCCCTTGCACCACGAGGCGGCCCGAGTTGAGCGACACTTCGCGCTCGGCGGATTCACCGCCGAGCAGCACCGCCACTTTGCCGAACGCTTTAGGATCGATACTGCTCATTTCACACCTTCGTTTTGCGCGAGACGACCCGGCACACCGCCGATCGAACCCGCACCCATCGTGATCACCACATCGCCTTCGCGCACCAGGCTCGCGAGCGCATCCGGCACTTCATCCACCGTTTCGACAAACACCGGCTCGGTCTTGCCCGCGACGCGGATCGCGCGTGCGAGCGCCCGGCCGTCGGCTGCGACGATCGGCGCTTCGCCCGCCGAATAAACTTCCGTCAGCACCAGCGCGTCGACGGTGGACAGCACCTTCACAAAGTCCTCGAAGCAGTCGCGCGTACGCGTGAAGCGGTGCGGCTGGAACGCCAGCACCAGACGCCGGTCCGGGAACGCACCGCGCGCCGCTGCGATGGTCGCGGCCATTTCGACCGGGTGATGGCCGTAGTCGTCGACCAGCGTGTAGGTACCGCCGGTCTCGCCACCCGAGCTCACCGGCACTTCGCCGTAGCGCTGAAAGCGCCGGCCTACGCCGTTGAAATCTGCCAGCGCTCGCTGGATATCGGCATCTTTCACCTCAAGTTCAGTCGCAATCGCAATGGCGGCGAGGGCGTTCTGAACATTGTGGATACCCGGCAGGTTCAACACGATGTCGAGCGGCGCCGCATCTTCGCGCATCGCCGTGAAATGCATCTTGCCGTCATGCGCCTCGACGTTGAACGCGCGCACCTGCGCATCGGCCGCGAGACCATAGCGGATGATCTGCTTCGAGACGAACGGCAGGATCTCCTTCACGTTCGGATCGTCGACGCACAGCACCGCGATGCCGTAGAACGGCAAGCGGTGCGTGAACTCGATGAACGCCTGCTTGAGCCGCGCGAAATCGTGGCCGTAGGTGTCCATATGATCGGCGTCGATGTTCGTGATGACTTCGATCACCGGGAACAGATTCAGGAACGAAGCGTCCGACTCGTCCGCTTCGGCGACGATGAAGTCGCCCGTACCCAGACGTGCATTGGCGCCGGCACTGATCAGCCGGCCGCCGATCACGAAGGTCGGATCGAGTCCGCCCGCGGCGAGCACGCTCGCCACCAGCGAGGTGGTCGTGGTCTTGCCATGCGTGCCGGCGATCGCGATGCCCTGCTTCAGGCGCATCAGTTCGGCGAGCATCACGGCACGCGGCACGATCGGAATGCGCCGATGGCGCGCCGCCAGCACTTCCGGGTTGTCGCTGCGCACGGCCGTCGATACGACCACGGCGTTCGCCCCTTCGATGTTCTCAGCGGCATGGCCAATCGCAATGCGTGCGCCAAGCGCCGCGAGCCGGTCGGTCACCGCGTTCTTCGTGAGATCCGAGCCGCTCACCTGATAGCCGAGGTTGACCAGCACCTCGGCGATGCCGCTCATCCCTGCGCCGCCGATGCCGACGAAATGAATATGTTTGACGATGTGTTTCATTGTTGCCTTCCTTCTGTGCTCGGGCTCCGGCTCGGGACGACGCCTGCCGCTTCCGCGCAAATCTGCGCGACCTGCTCGGTGGCATCGGGTTTCGCGAGCGAGCGCGAACGCTCTGCCATCTCCGCGAGACTCTCGCGGGTCTGACCGCGCAACCATGCAGCGAGGCCTTCCGCCGTAAGGTCGCGTTGCTGCACCACCAGCGCCGCGCCGTGGTCGGCGAGGAACGCTGCGTTGGTTGTCTGGTGATCGTCGACCGCGAACGGAAACGGCACGAAAAACGCCGCCACGCCCACTGCCGCGATCTCGGCGACCGTCATCGCGCCCGAACGGCAGATCACCAGATCCGCGTTCGCGTAGGCGCTCGTCATGTCGTCGATGAACGGCACGAGTTGCACGTCCTCACCGGTCTGCAAGCCTGCTTCCGCGTAGTTCGCCCGCAGCCCGTCGATATGCTTCGCGCCCGCCTGATGCACGATGCGCGGACGTTGCTGCGGCGTCAAAACAGCCAGCGCGCGCGGCACCACTTCGTTAAGCGCGGTGGCGCCCAGACTGCCGCCCACCACCAGCACATTCAGCGGACCGCTGCGTTGTGCGTAGCGTGCTTTGGGTGGCAATGTGCGCGCAAGTTCCTCACGAATCGGATTGCCGGTCCATTCAGCGTGCGGCAATGCGTTCGGGAACGCCACCAGCACACGTCTGGCGAGCTTCGCGAGCACCTTGTTCGCGAGGCCGGCGATCGAATTCTGTTCGTGCAGCACGAGCGGACGACCGCTTAACGCCGTCATCACGCCGGCCGGGAAGGTGATGTAACCGCCCATGCCGAGCACCACATCGGGCTTCACACGACGCAGCACGCTCAGGCTTTGCGCGCACGCACGCAGCAGGTTGACCGGCAGCATCAGCTTGGTCTTCAGTCCCTTGCCGCGCACGCCGCCGAAACGCACGGATTCCATCGGGATGCCGTGCTTCGCGACGAGGGTTGCTTCCATGCCCGCGGGGTTGCCGAGCCACACGACTTTCCAGCCCCACGCCTGCATCAGATGAGCGACCGCCAGCCCCGGGAACACGTGTCCCCCGGTGCCGCCGGCCATCACCATCAGCGTGCGCTGTTGCGTGGGGGTCATACTTTCCCTCCGCGCATCAACACCCGGTTCTCGTAATCCACTCGCATCAGCAAAGCCACCGCCACGCAGTTCAGCAAAATGCCCGAGCCGCCGTAGCTGACGAGCGGCAGCGTGAGACCTTTGGTGGGCAGCAGGCCGAGGTTCACGCCCATGTTGATGAAGGTCTGCGCGCCGAACCACAGGCCAATGCCCTTCGCGACCAGACCCGCAAACGTGCGATCCAGCGCCAGCGCCTGGCGGCCGATTTCGAACGAACGGCGCACGATCCAGTAAAACATCAGGATCACCACCAGCACGCCGACAAAACCGAGTTCCTCGCCGATCACCGCGAGGATGAAGTCGGTATGCGCTTCCGGCAGATAGTTGAGCTTTTCGACGCTGCCGCCGAGACCCACGCCGAACCACTCGCCGCGCCCGAACGCGATCAGCGAGTGCGTCAACTGATACGCCTTGCCTTGCGCGTACCGGTCGTCCCACGGATCGAGATACGCGAAAATCCGCTCGCGACGCCACGGCGACGCCCACACCAGCAAGCTGAACGTGCCGACCGCGGTGGCCACGAGGCCGCCGAACAGCTTGCCGTTCACACCGCCGAGGAACAGCACGCCCATCGCGATGGCCGCGATCACCATGAACGCGCCCATGTCTGGTTCGAGCAGCAGCAGCGCGCCGACCACGCCGACCGCGAAAGCCATCGGCAGAAAGCCCTTGGCGAAGCTGTGCATGTACTCCTGCTTGCGCACCGTGTAGTTCGCCGCGTAGATCGTCACGGCGAGCTTCATGATTTCCGACGGCTGCATGTTCGTGATGCCGAGCGGAATCCAGCGGCGCGCGCCGTTCACGCCCTTGCCGACGTGCGGAATCAGCACGATCACGAGACTGACCAGCGCCAGCAGGAAGATCTTCGGCGCGTATTTGTCCCACGTCGAAACCGGGATTCGGAAGGCCGCCACGCCAATCACCGAACCCAGCACCACGAAGATGATCTGGCGGACAAGAAAGGCCCAGTCGCGATACGACGAGTACTTCGGCGAGTCCGGCATCGCGATCGACGCCGAGTACACCATCACGATGCCGAGGCCGAGCAGCGCGATCACCACCCACAGCAGCGAGTGATCGTAGTCGAGCATGCGCGAGCGCAGCGGACGCACACCGTTGACGGCGCTCGCGAGCCCGCTCGCGGTGCGGCTGGCGCTTGCATCGCCGACTGAGCCGCGCTGTTTGGCGAGGCGCGAACCGAAGCGTTCCGACCAGCTCATATCATCGTCCCCCGTTCGGCCGCGATGTCTTCCACCGTGCTGCGGAACACCGCGGCACGATGCGCGTAACCCTTGAACATGTCGAAGCTCGCGCAGGCCGGCGACAGCAGCACCGCGTCGCCCGGTTGCGCGAGCGCCGTGGCGGCGCGCGTGGCGTCTTCGAGCGTGGCGTGATCGGTGAGGGCGATGCCGGTGTCGGCGAGCGCGGCACGAATCTGCTGCGCATCGCGGCCGATCAGCATGACCCCGCGGCACCAGCGCATCACCGGTGCGGCGAGCGGCTCGAAGTCCTGGCCCTTACCGTCGCCGCCGGCGATCAGCACCACACGTTGCGCCAGACCGTCGAGCGCCGCGACCGTCGCGCCGACGTTGGTGCCCTTGCTGTCGTCCACGTAGTCGATGCCTTCGATCGACGCGATCAGCTCGACCCGATGCGGTTCGCCGCGGTATTCGCGCAAGCCGTGCAGCAACGGTGCGCCCGGCAGGTCGATGGCACGCGCGAGCGCATAGGCCGCGAGCGCGTTGGCCGCGTTGTGCAGGCCGCGGATGCGCAGCGCGTCGGCCGGCATCAGGCGCTTGAGGCCGAGGTTCGGCGGTGCGGCGGTTTCGCCCTTGCGACGGCGGGTCGGCGCGGGTTCGTCCGAGGCGTCGCGGTCGTGCGCTTCCACCAGCCAGATAATGCCGTTATCGCGCAGCAGACCGTAGTCGCCGGGACGCGTCGGCTCGGTGACGCCGAAGGTAATCGCCGGTGCCGGGCTGTCGCCTGCTGCGGCGTCCTTCGCCGGGCTTGCCGCGAGCGCCATCACGCGGGCGTCGTCGCGATTGAGCACGCGCACGGTCTGCGGTCCGAAGATCCGGCCTTTGGCGGCGGCGTAGGCATCCAGGCCACCGTGCCAGTCGAGGTGGTCCTGCGTAATGTTGAGAATGACGGCCGCGTCCGGCGCGAACGTGTGCGCTGTTTCCAGCTGGAAGCTCGACAGTTCGAGCACCCATACATCGGGCAACGCGGTGTGGTCGATCGCTTCGGTGAGCTTGTCGAGCGCAGCCGGGCTGATATTGCCCGCCACCGCGACCTTCTTGCCGGCGCGTTCGCACAACAGGCCAGTGAGGCTCGTCGTCGTGGTTTTGCCGTTGGTGCCGGTGATCGCTATTACCTTCGGCGCGTAGCCGCTCTCGCCGAGCGTCTTCAGCGCCTGGGCGAAAAATTCGAGTTCGCCCCACACGGGGATGTCTTTTTCACGGGCTTCGCCAATCAGCGGCAACAGATCCGCGGCGAGCGGCGACAGGCCGGGGCTGATCGCCACCAGCTCCACACCTTCGAGCAGCACAGGCGAAAACGGGCCGCCGACAAAGTCGGCATCGATGCCGTGCGCTTCGAGTCCGGACAGATTCGGCGGCACCTCGCGCGTATCCGCCACGCGCAGCCGACACCCGTGCCGCGCGCACCAGCGCGCCATCGCGAGACCGGATTCACCGAGTCCCAGCACGAGCACCATCGGCTTCTGCCGATCCCGAAACTTCTCGCCAAACATTGCTGACTTTCCCTTTGACTTCGAAAACGGCTTAACGCAACTTGAGCGTGGACAACCCGAACAGACACAGCATCAACGTGATGATCCAGAAGCGCACGACAACCTGCGTTTCTTTCCAGCCGGACAATTCGAAATGGTGATGCAGCGGCGCCATCTTGAAGAGACGCCGGCCTTCGCCGAAACGGCGCTTGGTGAACTTGAACCACGTCACCTGCAACATCACCGAGAGCGTTTCCGCGACGAAGATGCCGCCCATGATGAAGAGCACGATTTCCTGACGCACGATCACCGCGACCGTGCCGAGCGCGCCGCCCAGCGCCAGCGCGCCTACGTCGCCCATGAACATCTGCGCGGGGTGCGTGTTGAACCAGAGGAACGCCAGCCCGGCCCCACCCATGGCGGAGCAGAAAATCAGCAACTCGCCGGCGCCGGCAATGTGCGGAAACAGCAGATACTTCGAGTAGACCGAACTGCCCATCACATACGCGAACACGCCCAGCGACGCGCCCACCAGCACGACCGGCATGATCACCAGGCCGTCGAGACCGTCGGTGAGGTTCACCGCGTTGCTCGCGCCGACGATCACCAGATACGTCAGCACGATGAAGCCCCACACGCCGAGCGGATAGCTGATCGACTTGAAGAACGGCAGCATCAGGTCGGCGTGCGGGGGCAGGCCCATCGACAGGCCGCTGCGCACCCACGCCATGAACAGGTCGTACACGCGCACGTTGCTCGCTTCGGAGACGCTGAAGGCGAGATACACGGCGGCGAACAGGCCGATCACCGACTGCCAGAAATACTTCTCGCGCGACGACATGCCGCGCGGATCCTTGTAGACCACCTTGCGGTAATCGTCGACCCAGCCGATCACGCCGAAGCCGAACGTCACCAGAATCACGATCCAGATAAAGCGGTTGGTCAGATCGGCCCACAGCAGCGTCGATACCGCGATGCCGAGCAGGATCAGCACGCCGCCCATGGTGGGCGTGCCGGATTTGACGAGGTGAGTTTGCGGGCCGTCTTTACGGACAGCCTGGCCCACCTTCATGGCGGTCAGCTTGCGGATCACCGCCGGGCCGCAGACGAGCCCGATCAACAGCGCGGTAATCGTCGCCGCCACCGCTCGGAAAGTCAGATAACTGAACACGCGCAAGAAGCTTGCGTCATTCTGCAGCCATTGCGCCAGCGCCAGTAGCATGCTTCGGTCCTTCCAGTTCAATGCGCACCGGGCGCTGCGCCCGGTGCAGTGGGTTGTGGACTCGTTACGGCGTCCACCACGCGCTCCATTTGCATGAAGCGCGAGCCTTTCACGAGAAGCGTTGCCGCAGCGCCCTTGCCGGACAATTCCGGGGCCTGCAGCAGTTGAGCGACGAGCGTCGCGACGTCGTCGACATGATGTGCATCCTCGCCATACGCGGTGCAGGCATCGCGCGACGCAGCGCCGAGCGCGTACAGCGCGTCGATGCCGCGCTCTTTGGCGTAAGCACCGATTTCGCGGTGAAACGCCGGACCGTGATCGCCGACTTCGCCCATGTCGCCCATCACAAGCACGCGCGGCGAGGGACGGGAGGCGAGCACGTCGATCGCGGCGCGCATCGAATCCGGATTCGCGTTGTAGGTGTCGTCGATGACGGTGGCGCCCGCGAGCGCACCGAGCGCCGCGCGCTTGACCTGCAGACGCCCTTTCACCGCACCGAACGATTCGAGCCCGCGTTTGATCGCGTCGAGCGATACGCTGGCGGCCAGCGCAGCGGCCGTGGCCGCCAGCGCGTTGTGCGCGTTGTGGTCGCCGAGCACTTGCAGCGTGACGTCGAGGTGGCCTTCCGGCGTGTCGATGCTCAGCAGGTTGCCGGCGAAGACGCCTTTCACCGCGGCGTCGGTCGAACGGCCGTCGTTATTCAGCGCGAAGTCGACGATGCGGTTGCCGGTGGCCGCGACGCGCCAGATGCTCGCGTATGCGTCGTCCGCCGGAAACACGGCAACACCTTCCGGTGACAACGCGTGAATCACGCTCGCATGCTCGAGCGCGACGGCCTCGACGGTGGCCATGAATTCCTGGTGCTCGCGCTGCGCGTTGTTCACCACCGCCACGGTAGGCTCGGCGATCTTTCCGAGCAACGCGGTTTCGCCCGGGTGATTCATCCCGAGTTCGACCACCGCCAACCGATGCACCGCGCTCAGGCGAAACAGCGTCAGCGGCACGCCGATGTCGTTGTTGAAGTTACCCGCAGTGGCAAGCCGCGCGTCCGCGCCGACAGCCGCGGCGAAGATCGACGCGATCATTTCCTTGACCGTGGTCTTGCCGTTGCTGCCCGTCACTGCGACGAGCGGCATCGTGAAGCGGCGCCGCCAGCCGCGCGCGAGCGCGCCGAGCGCGACGCGCGTGTCGGCGACCTGCAAGGCCGGCAGATTCCAGCCGGCCGGGGTGCGCGTCACCAGCGCCGCTGCGATCTGGCGCGCGGCCACGTCCGGCAGAAAGTCGTGCGCGTCGAAGCGGTCACCCTTGAGCGCGACGAACAGATCGCCGGGACCGGCGGTGCGGCTGTCGGTCGAGACGCGTTCGAAGGCCACACTGTCGTCGCCGAGAACGGTCGCGCCCGGGATCAGCGCGGCGGCTTCGCGCAGGGAAAACATCGCTTCACCTGGCCGGGTCATTCGCCACCTCCGCGAGCCTGCGTGGCACGGGCGGCGAGCGCCAGACGTGCGTGATCCTGATCGGAGAAAGCGCGTTTCTTGCCCATGATTTCCTGTGTTGCTTCATGCCCCTTGCCGGCCAGCACGATTACGTCTTCACGCGCCGCGCCGCGGATGGCCTGCAGGATGGCGCTGGCGCGATCCTCGATCCGGCGGGCCTTCGACGCGTCCTTCATGCCCGCGGCAATCTGGTCGAGAATCTTCTGCGGATCTTCGCTACGCGGGTTGTCGCTTGTCACGACGACGCCGTCCGCCAATCTTTCCGCAATCGCCCCCATCAACGGACGCTTGGTCGCATCGCGATCGCCGCCGCAGCCGAACATGCAGATCAGCTCGCCGCCGCGCGCGGCCGCCATCGGGCGCAGCGCTTCGAGCGTCTTTTCCAGCGCGTCGGGCGTATGCGCGTAGTCGATCACGACGAGCGGCTCGTCGTTTTGCAGACGGCCGCCGAGGCGCTGCATGCGGCCGTTGACCGGCTCCAGTTTTTCCAGCTCGGTCAGGGCGGCGTCGAACGGGACGTCCGCTGCAAGCAGCGCGCCCAGCACGCCGAGCAGGTTGCTGACGTTGAACGCGCCCAGCGTCTGCACTTCGACTTCGGCGTCGCCCCAATCGGAGGTGCTCAGATGGAAGGCCGTGCCGGTTGCGGTGGCGCGCACATCGGCCGCGTGCAGCCAGGCGTCGGCCTGCGGTGCGGCGGCGTCCGGCGCTTCGGTGCGTGTGCCGATACTGTAGGCGATGGTGCGAGCGTGGCCCTGGGTACTCGCCAGCAGCCGGCGGCCAGCCTCGTCGTCATGATTGATCACGGCGCAACGCAATTCCGGCCACGCGAACAGACGCGCCTTGGCGGCCTCGTAGGCGGCGAAGGTGCCGTGATAGTCGAGGTGGTCCTGAGTGAGATTCGTGAACACGGCGATCTCAAACGCCGTGCCGTTCACCCGCCCCTGATGCAGCGCATGCGACGACACTTCCATCGCGACCGCCTGCGCACCCGCATCGCGCAACTGCGCGAGACTGCGCTGCAATTGCGGCGCGTCCGGCGTCGTGAAACCGGTATGCACGAGGTGGCCCGGCAAGCCGGTGCCCAGCGTGCCGATAATCGCGCAGCGCGTGCCGAGCGCGGTGAGCGCCGCGGCAATCCACTGGCTCGATGACGTCTTGCCGTTGGTGCCCGTAACGCCGATCACCCGCATCGCATCGCTCGGGTTGCCGTACCAGCCGCTTGCAATCGAGCCCGCCAGCTCATTCAGCGCGGGCACCGCCAATCCCACCGACGCATCCACCGCGCCAGTGAAGTTTTCCGGCTGATACAGCACCGCGGCCGCACCGCGCTCGATCGCGCTGTCGATGAACGGCCGGTTGTCGGCGCCGTCGACCGCATACGCCAGAAACACGTCGCCGGCCGCGAGCGAGCGCGTATCGGCGTGCAGATGAGCGTCCGGCTGCGCGCGAGCGTGCAGCCAGGTGAGGGCGGCGGCGATCTGCCGCTGCGCGGGATGCTTCGAACGTAGCGCGCTCATCGCACGACTCCGGGATGATTTTTCGCGTTCGAGGCGATGGTCATTTTCTTGGCGCCGCCGCTGGTGGCCAGTTTCTTCGCCGACGCAGGCGGCAGGGTCGGCGCGGCGGGCGCAACCGGCGCCGAATCGTCCGACACCACCATCTGTTTGACCGGCATGTCGGGCGGAATATTGAGCGAGCGCAGCGTGTCGCCGGCGATGGCCGAGAACACCGGCCCCGACACCTGCCCACCGAAGTGGCTGCCGGCCGTCGGTTCGTCCACCGACACCGCGACCACGATGCGCGGATCCGGCATCGGCGCCATGCCGACGAACGACGCGCGGTACTTCGATTTGTCGTAGCCGTGCGCACCGTGCTTGTATGCCGTGCCGCTCTTGCCACCGACGCGGTAACCCGGCACCGCTGCATCGGGCGAGGTGCCGCCGGGCGCGACCACGGTTTCGAGCATCGCGCGCACTTCGCGGGCGGTGACCGGCGAGAATATCTGCGGACCGGTGGCGGGCTGATCGCCCGGCGAGCGGAAGATGGTCACCGGCATGATTTCGCCGTCGTGAGCGATAGCGGTGTAGGCGCGCGCCAACTGGAACAGCGAGGCGGACAGGCCGTAACCGTACGACATGGTGGCCTGCTCGATGCGGCGCCAGCTCTTCCACGAACGCAGATGGCCCGCGGTGGCGCCGGGGAAACCGATCTTCGGCGCCTGGCCAAGACCGATGCTGGTATACATATTCCACATCTCTTCGGGCTTGAGCGTCATCGCGATCTTCGTCGCGCCAATGTTGCTCGATTTCTGAATCACACCGCCGACCGTCAGCACGCCGAACGCGCTGTCGTCGGTGATCGTCGCGCCGTCGAGATTGAAGTGGCCCGGCCCCGTATCTACCAGTGTAGTCGGCGCCACGCGATGCAGATCCAGCGCGAGCGAGATCGTGAACGGCTTCATGATCGAGCCCGGCTCGAACTCGTCCGTGAGCACGCGGTTGCGCAACTGGTCGCCGGTCAGGTGCGAGCGGTCGTTCGGGTTGAAGGTCGGATAGTTGACGAGCGCCAGCACTTCGCCGGTGCGCACGTCGATCACCATGGCCGCGCCGGCCTTGGCCTTGAATTTGTCGACCGCGGCCTTCAGGTTCGTATACGCGATGTACTGTATCTTGCTGTCGATCGCCAGATCCACGTCCTGGCCGTTGTGCGGCACGACCTGCTCGTCGACGTCCTCAATGATGTGCCCCATCCGGTCCTTGATGACGCGGCGGATGCCCGGCATGCCCTCGAGCTGCTTCTGGTCGCCGAGTTCGACGCCTTCCTGGCCTTCGTCCTCGACGTTGGTGAAGCCGATCAGGTGCGCGGCAATCTCGCCTTCCGGATAGAAACGCTTGTACTCGTCGCGCTGGTAAATGCCCGGAATGTCGAGCGCCGTCACCTGCGCGGCGACATCCACCGGCACCTGACGTTTGACGTAGACGAAGTTCTTGTCCTCGGACAGCTTGGCGCGCAATTCGGTATTCGTCATACCGAGCAGCTTGCCGAGCGCGGCCAGCTTGTCGGCGCCGAGATCGTCAGGCACCGCTTCGGGAATCGCCCAGATGGCGCGCACCGGCAAGCTCGTGGCCAGCACGAGGCCGTTGCGGTCGAGAATCTTGCCGCGCGTCGCCGGCATCTCCAGCGTGCGCTGATAGCGGCTCTCGCCCTGCTTCTGATAGAACGCGTTGCCCGGGCCCTGAATCCAGAACGCACGGCCGGCCAGCGCGACAAACGCCATGAACAGCATGAACACGACGAGCTTGGAGCGCCACATCGGCAGGCGCACGGACAGAATCGGGTTCGACGCGAACGGGACGCTCTTGCGATTCGACGACTTTTTCATCGCACGCCCCCATGACGGGTGGCGAGCGGGGTCGACGCGGACAGCGGTGCCGAAGTCGGCACCGGCGCGTCTTCAGCCGTAGCCGCGCCCGGGTCGAGCGTCAGGTATTGGGTGCGGCCCGTCGTGACGGCCTGCATTTTCAGCGAGTCCGTCGCAATCCCTTCGATGCGCGAGGTCTTCGACAGCGCGCTCTGCTGATATTGAAGCTGCGAATAGTCCTGCTGCAGCTGGCGCTCCTGCGACTGCGCGCGCTGCAACTGGATAAAGATCTGACGCTGCTGATTCGTTGCGTTAACTACAGATAATGCACAACCCATCACGACAATCAGCAGGAAGATATTGAGGCGGCTCATGGCGCGATACGCTCCGCCACGCGCATCACAGCAGAACGGGCGCGCGGGTTCGCGGCGACTTCAGCGTCGCTCGCGAACACGCGGCCGATGATTTTGAGCGGCGGGCTGGGCAGGTCGACGGCACGAATCGGCAGGCGACGGTCGACCGTAGGCGTACTGGCGTGCGCCTGCATGAACCGTTTGACGATCCGGTCTTCGAGCGAATGAAAGCTGATGACCACCAGCCGCCCCCCTTGCTCCAGCAGCGCAAGCGCCGCTTCTAAAACGACTTGCAGCTCCGCAAGCTCTTGATTGATGTGAATCCGTATAGCTTGAAAGGTGCGGGTTGCCGGATCCTTGCCCTTCTCACGGGTCTTGACGACGTTAGCCACGATTTGGGCAAGCTCGCCCGTGCTGACGAGAGGCCCAAGACGGTCGGACTCTGCCCGGCGAGCAACAAGCGCCTTTGCAATCTGAAAAGCAAACCGTTCTTCCCCATAATCTCGTATTACCTCCGTCAGTTCCTGCACCGTGGCCCGCGCCAGCCAGTCAGCAGCAGACTCGCCGCGCGTCGGGTCCATCCGCATGTCGAGCGGGCCGTCGGCGCGGAAGCTGAAGCCCCGCTCCGGATCGTCGACTTGCGGCGACGACACGCCCAGATCCAATAAAACGCCCGACACCCGCTCTACCCCGCGCTCCGCAATCGCGTCGCGCAGTGAAGCAAAACTCTCGTGCACGATCTCGAAGCGCGGATCGGCGATTTTCTGAGCCGTGGCGATGGCGAGCGGGTCTTTATCGAACGCAATCAGCCGCCCCGACTCACCCAGCTTGCTCAACACCGCGCGGCTATGACCGCCGCGTCCGAACGTGCCGTCCACATAGACGCCGTCCGGGCGCTTGACCAGCGCTTCGACCGCTTCTTCCAGCAGCACCGTGCGATGCTGCAATTCGTTTCCCATCGCAGGTGCCATATATGTAAGCCGCGATCAGAACGTGAAATCTTTCAACGCGTCGGGCATGCCCTCAGCCATTGCCGCCTGTTCCTTCGCGGCGTACATCTGCGTATCCCACAACTCGAAGTGACGACCCATGCCGAGCAAGGTCACTTCTTTTCCCAGCCCGCCGGCCGTGCGCAATTCCGGCGACACGAGCACGCGCCCTGCGCCGTCCATATCAACATCCATTGCGTTGCCGAGAAAAATGCGCTTCCACCAGGTCGCGTTCATAGGCAGCTTGTCGACCTTGTCGCGGAAGATCTCCCATTCCGGGCGCGGAAATAGCAACAGGCAGCCGTCCGGGTGCTTGGTGATCGTCACCCGGCCTTCTGCCTGTGCTTGCAGCGCGTCCCGATAGCGAGACGGGACGGACATCCGCCCCTTCGCATCGAGTGCCAGCGCTGACGCCCCTTGGAACACTTCCGCTCTCCCCAATTGCGACGCAGCGCGCCGCTTGCCTGTTCTTGAAAATCTACCCGAAACCCCCTCGGGAATCACACAAAAATACACTTTCTCACACTGTCTCCCACTTTAGAGGAAGCCCAAACAGGGGTCAAGGGAGAAGCGCGGATTTTTAACGAAATTTGTTTGTT
>Ga0302228_10000887_pt1 | contig 23168 bp, 23 predicted proteins | sample II_Palsa_N1_2_FD_193519 | JGI IMG/M metagenome (GOLD analysis project Ga0302228, IMG submission 193519) | Peat permafrost microbial communities from Stordalen Mire near Abisko, Sweden - II_Palsa_N1_2 | ecosystem: Environmental > Terrestrial > Soil > Palsa > Peat permafrost | place: Sweden... | reverse complement strand
CTCGACGTGACCGGTTAGCGTAACGATGCCTGAGATCGCGGTCACTCCAATATGAGCAGCCGTCACACTCGGCTCCCATGCAAGTTCCGCAAGAACTGCCTGTTGCAGCTTGGTGTCGTCATAGATGACTGCCATGATGCCTCCGGGAAAATTGATGAGTGGACGATGAACTGAGAGCGTTAAGCGCATTCAGAGCGTGAAGAGGTCACCCTCCGCGCATACTCCGCGCGAGCGTTCGTTGACTCTGAAGAAGTCGCCGTGTCAATTTTCACTATGGTAGGGCGGTTAACGTTAGCGCGACAGAGTCGGAAACTACTCAGATATCTCCGCTCTGAGGAACAGGGGCCCACTGACGTGAATCGGGTGCTTCCGACTCATATGCAATGGACCGCTGCGAATCGGTTTTTCTTAAGCAAGCCTTGAACTGGATGGCTTGAGTGTTTTCCGAAGCTGTTGTGTCAGGCCTATGTCAGGTACTGTGCGTTTAGATGCGACTCGATTCGTCGAGTCAAACAGACGTAGCCACTCCCGGTTGACTGTGACAGCCCGCCATCATTTTGGACAGATGCCACGCATGACAGGTCGCCCAGTTCACGCCCCGCGCCGGCCCCTCACGCCACGCTTTCCGCCGGCATTTTTGACGTCGACGGCGTGCTGCTCGCGTTTCCTCACGAACGTGCCTGATATCGACATGGGCAGCAGCCAGGCTCCGGAGCCAGTCTCATGAGCGACACTACCCTGGCCGCACCCGCTTCGGCACCCAATGAGACGGCCGCCGGCAACGCACCGGCACCGGGCGGCCTGAGTTCCGGCGAAGCGCGCGCGCGACTCGCCAAGTCGGGCCCGAATGCCATGCCTGACACGTCGGTGCACCCCTTGCGCACGGCGATCGGGAAATTCTGGTCTCCCGTGCCGTGGATGCTCGAAGCTGCGATCGTTCTCCAGTTGGTGCTCGGCAAATACGTCGAGGCTGGCATCATCGCCGGGCTGCTGGTGTTCAATGCCGTGCTCGGGCTGTTTCAGGAGAGCCGTGCTCAAGCCACGCTCGCGGCGCTGAAATCACGACTCGCACTGAACGCCTCTGTCTGCCGGGACGGTAAGTGGTCCACCATTGCCGCCGCTGACCTTGTACCCGGTGATGTCGTCAAACTGTCGCTTGGGGGCATCGTGGCGGCGGACATGCGTCTGCTGTCGGGCAACACGCTGCTCGATCATTCGATGCTCACCGGCGAATCGGTGCCGATCGAAGCCACGGTCGGTACGCAGACTTTTGCCGGCGCGCTGGTGCGCCGCGGCGCGGCAGTGGCGGTAGTGACAGCTACGGGCACCAACACACGTTTCGGCCGCACTGCCGAGCTGGTGCGCACCGCGCACGTGGTGAGTTCGCAGCAGAAGGCTGTACTGCTGGTCGTGCGCAATCTCGCCATATTCAGTGGCGTTGTCATTGTGCTGCTGATCGGCGGTGCGTTGTATTTACGGATTCCGTTTGCCGACATCGTCCCGCTGGTGCTCACTGCCGTGCTGGCATCGATCCCGGTTGCGCTGCCCGCCACGTTCACGCTGTCGGCCGCACTCGGTGCGCGCGCGTTGGCTGCGCGCGGCGTCCTGTCGACACGACTGACGGCCGTGGACGAAGCCGGCACCATGGATGTGCTGTGTGCCGACAAGACCGGCACGCTGACGCGCAATGCACTGACGGTCACGATGGTCTGGCCGAGCCCGGGTTTCGACAAAGGGCATGTACTCTCACTGGCGGCGCTTGCCAGCGCGGAAGGTAGCCAGGACCCGGTCGATAGCTCAATCTGGGCGGTTGCCTCAGGCGACATCAAGGCAACCGCACTGAAGCTGACCGACTTCACGCCGTTCGATCCCGCTAAAAAAATGTCCGAAGCGAGCGCCACCGACTCGAGCGGCGCCACGCTAAAAATCCTGAAGGGCGCATTCGCGGTTATCGCGGCGCTCTCAGAGCCGATGCCGGCAGCCGCAGCGCAGGCCAGCGAACTGGAAGGAAAGGGCTTTCGGGTGTTGGCGGTGGCGACCGGAGCGCCGTCTGCATTGAAGATTGCCGGGCTCATCGCGCTAAGCGACCCACCGCGCGACGACTCTGCCTCGCTTGTGACCGAATTGCATGGTCTTGGCGTGCAAGTCATGATGGTGACGGGCGACGCGCCGGCCACAGCAGCCATCGTCGCGCATGCGGTGGGGCTCGATGGTGCGACGTGTCCCCCAGGCGCCATTCCGGCTGACGTCCGGCCTGACGCCTATGCGGTGTTCGCGGGCGTGTTGCCTGAAGACAAATATAACCTCGTCAAGGCGTTTCAGCATGGCGGCCACATTGTCGGAATGTGCGGCGACGGTGCGAACGATGCACCGGCGTTGCGTCAGGCGCAGATCGGCATTGCTGTATCAACGGCAACCGACGTCGCGAAATCGGCTGCCGGGATGGTGCTCACTGAGCCTGGACTCGCGGGTATTGTCGCGGCCGTAAGGGAAGGGCGCGTCACGTTCCAGCGCATTCAGACCTATACGCTCAATTCGATTCTTAAGAAAATCGTCACTTCGATGCTGCTGGTGACCGGTCTGGTGATCACCGGACAGGCCGTGCTAACCCCGCTCCTGATGGTGATCTTGATGATCGCGGGCGACTTTCTCGCGATGTCGTTGACCACCGATAACGTCGATCCGTCGCCCACCCCGAATGCATGGAAAATCGGCAACCTGACGCTCGCTGGCATCGCGATCGGCATGGCATTGCTCGCGTTCTGCGGCGGTGGTCTCGCCATTGGTCACTATGGTCTGCATCTTGGGATTGATAGGCTGCGCACGCTGACGTTCCTTCTTCTTGTGTTCGGTAGTCAGGCAACGCTCTACGCTATTCGCGAACGCCGGAAAATGTGGGGCACGCGTCCGAGCCTTTGGCTGGTCGTTTCGTCCGTGGCCGATATCGTCATTGCTTTGATGCTTGCTGTTGGCGGAATCGCCATGACACCGATCTCCGCCAAGGTAGCCGTTTGCGTGCTGGTCACGGCAATTGTATTTTCGGTTGCGCTGAACGCGATAAAGATTCCGATCTGCAGACGTCTGAATATTGCTTAGTACGTAATCGTCGTGAATAGTTTTCAAGTCTGTCCATGCCGTTCGTTGGCCGCTAATATCGACGTACCTGCCGCACATTGGGCTCGCAGCGCGAGCTGCTGGAATACGGCGAAAGCGAGGAGGGCGAAATGACGTGATCTGCTTGGGTAGGCACCTTGGCTGCGATGGCCGTCGCCGCGGCGATCACGCCATAGAGCGCCTTCGCCTGCAACGGCAGACGGGCAAGACCCACTGGCCATGTGAGCCGTTCGCCCATCGCATAGGCACCTGAGATGGCCAGCACTGGCAGCGTCAAAAAACCGGTGCCGATAATGCCGGCGGCAAAGGTGACCAACGTGGCCAGCGAGCGTCGAGCCATTCCATCGGGCAATTGATGGTTGCCCGCCCGACCGCGTTTGCCCGAAACCAGTCCGGCAACACCCGCAGCCTGGTAGCGCTGCACCAGCCGGCTGACCTGACGCTCACACAGCTGCAGCCGTTCAGCCGCCAGTACGATCGTCAGGCGATGCTGGACGACCGCCTCGATGATCTTCACGCGCTCGAGCTCGTGCATGCTGATCGTGATGAATCCACGTCCGTTCATGGTCTGGCTCCAGGCTGGCTGTGATGCGCAGCATGCGCCACAGCAGCCAGCCCAGAGCAGGAAACCGGACATTTCTAATGAGCCAGAACCGGACATTTCTAAAAAGCTCTGACAACCAACTGGTTGATAATTTATATTATGTCAAATTACTAACTTTCATCAATGGCCCGTCCCTTGTCCAGTTACCTATACAGGCCGTAGCAGTCCCCCCGCCCGCCCGCCGCAACGTTTTATACAACGTTCACTTGACTGCGCATCAATCTTCTCCATCGGCTACAACGGGTCAGGTAAAATCCGGCCAATGCTGTAACAAACAAAGAGAGATCCGAGGGGCCAGTGAAGCTTCACGAAATCAAACCACGCGAGGGTGTTGTCAAGTTGTTGGGCCGGTGACGTAAGATGGCGTGATGAAAAGATCGAAATCGCTCTATCACGGTCATCGTTTCCCAGCGGAGGCCATCAGTTGCGCTGTGCGCTGGTATTTCCGCTTTCAGTTGAGTTTGCGCGATATCGAGGAACTGCTCTTCGAGCGTGGGGTGACCGTGACATACGAGACCGTCCGATGCTGGTGCGACAAGTTTGGCAGGGGCTTTGCTCACCGCGTAAAAGCGGCTCGACGCAAGCCGGGTAGCACGTGGCACCTTGACGAGATGTTCGTCACGCTGCGCGGTGAACCGTATCTGCTGTGGCGTGCGGTCGACGAGCATGGCGCCGAACTCGACATTCTGGTGCAAAAGCGGCGCGACAAGGCCGCGGCCAAACGTTTCTTCAAGCGGGTGCTGCGCTCGAACCCCGTGCCGCGCAAGATCGTCACCGATCAGTTGCGCAGCTATCCGGCGGCAAAAGCCGAGATCGCGGAGCTTGCGAATGTGAAGCACGTGTTCGTCAAGGCAGCTGCCCGGGTGAACAACCGGGCCGAGAACAGCCACCAACCGACACGCGAACGCGAGCGGCGCATGCGTGGCTTTCCCGACCCGAAACGCACACAGAAATTTCTCTCCTGCTTCGGGCCGATCCGGCAATATTTCGCGCTCAAGCGGCATCTGCTGCGCGCTTCACTTTTTCGCAAACAACTCGCAGCACGGTTCGTTGCGTGGCGCGAAATCACCGAAGTCACCCGAAATCCGTCCTACGCTTTCTGAGGAATGCTCTTTGGTGCCGTCTTTCCGCCCCAACCTCGACAAGTTGACAACGCCCTAAAGCCTGACGGAGTCTCAGTGTCTCGATTATCTTTTGGATCGGATTGCCGCCATTCACACTCCTCCGTGAAGGTCTATAGCACCCTTGCATTCAACCCGTTCTCACCGCCGAATTTCGCCGCGTACACCTGACTCGCCCAATCCACGAAAGCACGGACCCTCGGAGCGAGCTGCCGGTGCTGGGGATAGAGAATATTGATGGGTAAGCCCGGACTCTCCCACTCCTTCAGGACCTCGACGAGGCGACCATCGGCAAGCTCGTCCTCTACGTGGAAGCGGGGCAACTGAATCAGACCCGCCCCGCGCAGCGCACAGACGACATAATTCTCAGCGTCGCACACCGAGATCCATTTACGCAGCTTGAATTCAGTGATCTTCCGCTCGATGCGCAGTTCGATCGCATAGGAGGACTCGCTCGTCTGGGAAAAGAAGCCGACGGCTTCGTGCGAGGCCAGATCAGCCGGTGTCGAGGGCATACCCAATCGCTCCAGATAGGTGGGGCTCGCGCAAATGATCTGCGGCACGACGGCCACGGGTCGCGCGATCAGCGACGAATCGCGCGGACGCCCCCCACGGATCACGCAATCGACACCTTCGCGCACGAGGTCGACGAGGCGATCGCCGCTACTCACCACCAGTTCGATACCCGGATAGCGAGCACGAAACTCGTCGATGCGCGGCAACACGATGCGTGTGGCGTGCGTGCCATGCAGGTCCAGCCTCAACACGCCACGCGGGTTGCTGGTCTGATGCGAGAACGACGACTCCGCATCGTCGATCTCGCTCAGGATGCGCACGCAGCGCTCGTAAAAAGCCTGGCCGTCCAGTGTCGGCCGCACGTGCCGCGTCGTTCGTTCGAGTAACCGCGTGCCGAGCCGCGCCTCGAGTGCCTTGATGGCATAGGTCGCCGTCGCGCGCGGGATGTCCACCATGCTCGCGCCTTTGGTGAAACTGCCCTGCTCGACGATCCGGACGAACAACTGCAGCGTGTCAAAGCGATCCATCTCCGTCGACCTCGATTAGTTATTCCCATTGAATAGTCATGGCAATTTACCACCATTTATCCAGGTGCTCTGCGCCGGAATAATCGCTCTCAAGGCAGTCGACCACCTGAGCGTCACCCTGCAAAGGAGCAAAAATGGAAACTGGTTCTTCACGCGTGGCCATCGTGACCGGCGGGTCACGCGGTATCGGGCGCGCGATCGCCTTGCGCCTCGCTCAGGACGGCCTCGCCGTCGTCGTCAATTACGCCGGCAATGAAGCTGCCGCACAGGACACGGTGGAGACCATCCGCGCCGCCAGCGGCGCGGCCATTGCGTCCCGCGGGGACGTTGGCACCCCGCAGGACGTCGAGCGAATCTTTGCCGACGCTCGACATGCGTTCGGGCGCATCGACGTAGTGGTCAACAGCGCCGGTGTGATGTCGCTCGGCACGATCGCGGATGGCAACCTGTCCGCCTTCGACGCCATGATCGCCGTGAATCTGCGCGGCACATTCCTGATGATGTCCCATGCCACGCAAGTGCTTCCCGATAGCGGCCGCTTCATCGCGCTGTCGTCGAGTGTCATTGCGAAGAATTTTCCCGGCTACGGTCCGTATATCGCCAGCAAGGCAGCCGTCGAAGGCCTCGTGCACGTCTTCGCCAACGAGTTGCGCGGACGCGGCATCACCGTGAACGCAGTCGCGCCCGGCCCGGTTGCCACCGAGCTCTTCCTTGCCGGCAAGTCGGAAGCGTTGATCGCCCAGATCGCTAATCAGGCGCCGCTCGAACGCCTCGGACAGCCCGAGGACATCGCATACGCCGTGTCGTATCTCGTCGGCTCCGAGGGTGGCTGGATCAACGGTCAGGTCCTGCGCGCCAACGGCGGATTCGCCTGAGCCCCGCGCGAAGGTCGTCCCATCACCTTTTCCTGAGGTAGGCATCTCATGTCGTCAGTCATCCTCGTCGCCGGCGCGTCAAGCAGATTCGACGCGTCGATGGTCCGCGCGCTCGCGCACTGCGCCCGACTCGTTCGGAACATCCTGTTCGCTTGCGCGTGGCCAGGCGCATCCATCGCCCATGCGACACCTGGCGGCGGCCATGGGGCGCCGCCGTTCGTCGGCCAGAGCTTCGATCTAACGTACAGCAACGGCTTTCGCGTCGTCGATGAATTCGCGACACCTGACGAACTCAGGTTCACCGTGCTCTCGCCGCCCACACCAGGTCGCTCCGGCACCGTGCACTACCGCTGGAGCGCCATTGCGCCGCACATCTATGCGATCCGCTGGACTGACGCCGACGGGGGTACCTTGATGCATATCGACGACTTCAACAAAGACATTTCACGCTCGTATTACGTCCCGGCCGGCGGCACGCTGATCGAGAGCTGGGCGCCCCTGCGTCGCGCCCGGTAACACCAGTTTTGCGAATCGCCTTCGCAATGTCCAGGTGCCGAAAACCGGCACCTCGTTTTCAATCCTCAATAAAGGAGTCTTTCATGCCGTTTGCCAATTACAAGTTTCCGGAAGGCACGCTCGATGCCGCGAAAAAAGAAGAAATCATCCATCGCACGACGGCCATGTTCGTCGAGTACTTCGGTGAGGGCGTCCGTCCTTACTCGATGGTTCTCGTGGATGAGGTCGCCGACGGTGGTTGGGGGCGCGCCGACGAAACCCTGACGATGGAGAAGATGGGTATCCCGCGCAACTGATGTCCATACGGGGGCGAGGACTACCGCCTCGCACCCGTTCAATCGCAAGTCGAACCCGCAGGACGCGAACACCAGGTCAACGACACCATTACTCGAACACGCGCAGGTCCCCATCACAGGAGGCAGGTCCGGCACTGACTCGGCCTGGCGCAGCGGTATCCCGCCGCCGGCGCGAGCGTCTACGTCACCGGACGGAACCGCGAACGTATCGAGGATGTAGCGCGCGGTCTTCCCGGTTCGCCGTTCATCGTGAGCGACATTGCCGATCCTCAAGCGCGTGAGCAACTGGCGGCAACCTCAATAGGGACATGATCGACGTGTGAACTTTATTTTTTGAGTTCACACGTTACATCATTGCACTGGAAATCGATCATCCACGCGGTGTCGGCCCCCTTTCTCTGTCGCGCGAGCGATTCCACGCGCGGCGCAATGGTGGCATGCGATCGTGAATCTCATGCCATCCTCGCCAATTGCATTGTCGTACGAGCGTTGACTCCCTCAACGCAGCATCCGGGACGGGCGCACTTCGAGAGTCACCCCTTCGCGCGGGCGCGCCGGCGCCGACAGCGAAAACAGGATTTTCCAGCGCTGCCGGCGTCCTGTAACCGCAGTTATCGCAGGCGAAGTGCATGCGTCGCATCGTCCGCGATATGCTTTTCGTGTGCCGCGCATCAATCTCGCCATCGCAGCCCGGGCAATCGATCTTCATTTATGTTATGGGAATTCCTGGCCCTACGGGTTCCGTTGATCCCATTTCCCGCCGTTCCGTTCCCCGTTGACGCTGATGTCGTTGCTGTGATCTAGATGCTCAACCGGATCGACCACCCTCAGCCGAAGGCTGCGCGTACAGTTATTGACACGAGTCCGAGTGTGGCCCCCATTTGCCGGACTCACGCTGAGAACTCGCCCATTTTTTGGGGATACAATAAATAAATGAAACTTACGTTCGACCCAGTGAAACGGGACTTCACATTCGACGAACGTGGCCTCGCCTTTGAGGATGCCGCACTCGTTTTTGAAGGACAAACGCTGAATATGGTTGATGACCGCTTTGACTATAAGGAGGAGCGCATCATCACCGTCGGTTACCTCGTGGGTCGCATAGTGTTCGTGGTATGGACTCAGTGCGGCGATGGTCGCCACGTAATCTCGATGAGGAAAGCAAATGAAGGCGGAGAAAAGCGGCTTGCACAGCGACTTGGCGAAAGTTGACTCGCAACGTATGAAGAAGACCGACTATGACGAAGTCCCAGAACTCGGCGACGAATTCTTCCAGGGCGCCGACGAGCACCGCGCAGGCGAGCTCGTGAAGCGTGGGCGCGGCCGACCGGCTGGTTCGAACAAAGCTCAAATGAACCTGCGTATCGATCTTGACGTGATTGAAGCGTACAAGGCTCAGGGAGAGGGTTGGCAAACGCGTATGAATGACGCGCTGCGCGATTGGGCGAAATCACACGGCATGATGCGTTAAGGGGCCCAATCAAGGGGGCCCACCGGTCCAAGCGCTCAAGCGTCATGGGACACCGACGCGCCCCACCCGCCCTCACCCCCTCTCCCCAATCCCCTCCACCCGCGGAATCATCGCCGCCTGCCCCCGATACGTTCCCGCCTCATCCACCAACTGCCAAACAGTAGCGTGTTCGATCCAGAATCGCTCACCCGACTTGGCAACACGCACTCCCCGATACCCGGTAACAAAACCATCACGCGCGACCTGATCGAGAAACGCCTGTCGCTCGCTACGCTCAGGCATTTCCGCAGAAAGCCGCGAAGGCAGCGCTGTAAGCTCGTCCCAGTTATACCCAAAGATCGCCTGAGCGCGCACGTTGCCATAAACGAAGACAGGATCCGCCGCAGCACTATGCGCAAGAACACCAAACGGCGCCACCTCATAAAGCCAGGCAGCGCTTTCGGACACACTCATGCCATCGGGAACGAGTGACTTCCCCACGAGTCGGCGGTAGCTGTCGGAGAGAAGGCAAAAGAATTCGGTATCGGTACACCATGACATCAGAGAAGGCTCCTGAAATCGCATAAGAGAGAGTCGTGGCAATAAGAGAAAACGCTGGCCCTCGCGAGTTTATTCCAACGAAGTCCCCCGCCCGCTCGAGGATTTTCCACAACTCAAGAGTAAATGAAATGCGGCAGAAGCCTCCAGACCGCAAACTAAAAACCGACCTTTTCTTACGTGCGATTACCACATCCGCAATACCCCCGTCGGCTCAGTACAATCCATTCCACGCTACTTCAACCCCTCGTAGTAGCGCCGTTGGTACCTCGACGTATGTGCTAAGGTCCGCCCTTCCCTCGGCGGGCCTCTTTTTTTGTGCCGGCCGAACGTAGTCGACATCACCAGGAAATCGCCCGTAAGGTCGCGTAAAAAACTTTGTTGTCCTGTTTGAGTCTGTATTCACCGATATCAACGTGATTCGACTCAACATGCGCGCAACAATCCTTGGGACCCTCCTGATAGCCGTCTTTTGCATCCTCGCGGTGGCATTGTGCGAATCGAAGACCATCGAGCATCTGGTTCTCGATGGCGGAAACGACGATGTGCAACAGCAGGACACGTACGTCGAATGCGCGCACTACCCGCTGGGCCTCTGGACAACGTTTCGGGGCGATTTCCACCACGGGCTCGGAAGACTTCGAGCGACGTACGACCGTTATCACTTCAGCTACCTCGATGCGATCGATGCCGCAACAACGCTTCCTATCGAGACCCTTGCACTCGAGGAAGCCCACCCCGCCGCCACTCAGGCAATTCACTCAGAGCTGGGCGCGTCTGGCGCAACTTCAACAACGTCGGGCATGACGTGTGACCTGGAATCGACCAGCGACACGGCAACGCCATGATCCTCGCCCCGCTGCACAGGCACCAGCGCACCACTCGATGCCAGTTTCCAACTCGGTTACCGCAAAAAAAAAGCGTCGTGCAAGCACGACGCAATAAATCCTGAGTTTCGAGGGTCAGGACGTGAGAGACCAGAAGCACCGGAGCCATCTATCTCCAGACACAGCGAGTTATACGGCAAAACGGGGCTGCAACTGAAGATCGGGGATGGCTGAAAATTACGTCAGGTAATCCTGAATGAAAGTTCTGTGACGGTCACAAACGGGGTCAATGTAGCGCTTTCCCTATAAAAGCAGCCTTCCAAGCTCCAAAAAACGCGCCCTTACAAAAAATTCAGGAAATCCCTACGCCCACGCGCTACAGAGATCGATGTGCGCTGCCGTATACCGAAGTAGCAACCATGGTTATGGTCCCCTCACCTTAGCTTCACAAAGTTCAGCCGCGGACATAAACGATTCGATACACGCAACAAGGACAACTTCGGACAATGGACAGGCCGCGTATCGGTACCGTTAGGAGAGCCGAGATTGGCGCTTGGCGGTCCGATTTCGCAGATTGGACTCGTTAGCGATGGACCCGCGGGAATACGCAATTATGAAGCTCACGAAACTCCTGAAAGCCGTTAGAGAAATTGCGAGCATTCCGCGAGACAATCCGGATCTGCTGATCGCCCAGTACCGAGCTTTCACGTTTCAGATGCCGCTCATGTACGTGGTCCTGATGATCAATACATGGGGGCTCGCGACAACGCACATGCACGTGGCGCCGCATTGGCTGACCGTCGACATACCCGTCATCATGACTGTGATCTCGGTGGTGCGGCTGATCGGCTGGCTGCGTCGCTCGCGGCAGGAAGCAACCCATGAGATTGCGTTAAAAGCGCTCTCCCGTACCCAACGACTCGCGCCCGTTATTGCTCTCACCTTTACGCTGTGGGCGTTCGCGCTCTTCCCTTACGGCGACTCGTATGAAAAGGCTCACGTAGCCTTTTATATGGCCATCACCGTGATTGGCGTGATTTTCTGCATGATGCATTTGCGGACGGCCGCCTTCACGGTTGCATTCATTGTAAACGGCTTGTTTGTCGTCTTCTTCGCCCTGTCCGGGACCTTGGTCTTTGTCGCAATCGCCGTCAACACGGCGCTTGTTTCCGCGGCGATGCTCGCCATCCTGCTGGTTCACTATCGTGACTTTACCGGCATGGTCAGTGCGCGAGCGGAGAATTTCCGGCTGGCCAATATCGATAGCCTCACGGGTCTGGCCAACCGTCGCGCGTTTTTTTCGTACCTAGATTATGCCTATACGAAAGCGAAATCGGATGGAAGCCGTCTCGCCGTCGGCATTATCGACCTGGATGGCTTCAAACTCGTCAACGACATCTACGGCCACGCCACCGGCGATAAACTGCTGCAGATCATTGGATCCCGCCTCGTCGAGGCATGTCCGGAAAACTACTATGTCGCAAGACTCGGTGGGGATGAATTCTCGATTGTGGCTTCGAACTTTGGCGACACGGTCGAACTGCTGGCGAACGGAGAATTGATCTGTTCTGCCATACGAGCTGTTGCATCGATGGGCGATATTACGCTGCAAATAGGCGGGTCGATCGGCTTCTCGGTCTTTCCCGATATGGCGAGCGACACGATGCAACTGTTTGCGAACGCCGACTATGCGCTGTATCACGGAAAGCGCGGCAGTCGTGGCAAGGTGACGCTGTTCTCCACCGACCACGATGCCAAGATCCGCTACGAAGCAAAGATCGAGCAGGCGCTGCAACACGCCAACCTCCAGGATGAACTGACGGTCGTGTTCCAGCCGATCGTCGATGTTTCGAACCGCGCGACCATTGGATTCGAAGCACTCGCCCGGTGGACCAGTCCCACCTTGGGCTCCATCACGCCGGCGCAGTTCATTCCCGTTGCAGAACGCACCGGAATGATCGAGAGGATCACTAAAATACTACTCAAAAAGGCACTTGTGCACGCACTGCTTTGGCCTTCGTCCATCCGTCTTTCGTTTAACCTGTCTGCCCACGATCTTAGCTCTCCGGATACCGTCCTCGACATCATTACGGAGATCGGCAAAAGCGGCTTCGATCCGGCTCGTCTCGATATGGAAATAACCGAAACCGCTTTCATTCGTGATTTTGCGCAGGTCCGTCGTGCCACGGAGACGTTGCGAGCACTCGGATGCGGTATTTCTCTCGACGACTTTGGAACCGGCTTTTCGAGCCTGACGCACCTTCACGCGTTGCCGCTCACCAAGATCAAGGTTGATCGTAGTTTCGTCGCGGATCTAAACACGAATCCCACGAGCTACAAGATCGTCAAGTCGCTCCTCGCGCTCAGCCGGGACATGGATCTTGATTGCATTATCGAAGGCATCGAGACAAGAGACGAGCTGGCCATTCTCAAAACGCTAGGCGGTCTGATGGTTCAGGGCTATCTGTATTCCAGACCCATCCCGGCAAATGAAGTCGTTAGTTTCCTTGAACAACCGCTGACGGTCGCTTAGGCAACGCCGTGCAAACCACACATCATTCCGGCCGCGACTCCTCGATTAGCCGCTCCAGCAAGCGCTTCAACTGCTTCGAGTTACGCGGTCCAAGCGCGTCTTCGATCGCCTCATGATGCGCATCCACGCTACGCTTCAATCGCCCCACCATCTCCAGCCCGCGATCGCTGATATACAAGAGTACCTTGCGACTGTCTTGCGCGTCCTGTGCGCGCTGTACGAGTCCGCGGCTCACCAGTTTGTCGACGTTCTTGGTCAGCGCGGGCCCATTCAGTAGCACCTGCTCGGCGAGTTCGCCCATCGAATGACCTTGCTCGTCGGATACGACCTGCAGAATGCGCCAGTGCTCCTCGTTGACGTCCTCATCGGCGATCGACTGGGCAATGCCCATCTTCATCTGCCGGTGCGCCGAGGCCAGAAGCCAGGCGAGGTACTGTGAAAGGTCGTGTTCGGGCATGGTAGATGCATGGTGTCGAAGCAATGGCATCGATCTTACGCAAATTAATTTTCCGTGGAAAGTATCGGTGCAAAACTGGCTGAAAATGTGCCAAGCTGGCGCTCGTCCGCCCGTGGTTGGTGCAACGCTTGCGTACGGCATGACGTTTTTGCCGGTCAGGCGTCGCGGCTAGCCTCGCTTACGTGTTCGACCACTTTGGCATCACACGCCCATCGATGAGTCAGCGTCTCGGTACCCGAAGCAGTAAGCAGGAATTAAACATCGCCTTGTGCGTGCCGCTCGGTGGCGCCGCGGGCATCTGGGGGCCGTCCGCGCTGGCGTCGGCGCGCCTCGCCGTGGCTGAGCTCAACAGCGGGTCGGGCATCACCGGCCGGCCTTGCAGGCTGATCACCCTCAACGCCGGCGACGACGCGCAGGCGATCGAAGACAGTCTGGTCGAACTGGTTGAGGAAGGCGCCGTCGATGCCCTCGTCGGCATGCACACCAGTGCGGTTCGCCATGACCTCCTGCACGCAATCGGCGGCCGCATCCCTTTCGTGTACACACCGCTCTACGAGGGCGGCGAACGTACGCCCGGGGTATTCGCAATTGGCGAAACGATCTCCAGACAACTGCGTCCCTCCATTCATTGGCTGAACGAGCACCACCGTCCGCGGCGCTGGATGTTCATCGGCAACGACTATGTGTGGCCGCGCGCGTCGCATCAGGTCGCACACCGTTTCGTCGCCGAATCCGGCGGCAGCGTCGTCGGCGAGATGTATCTGCCCTTCGGCGGCGGCGACTATGAATACGTTCTCGACCAGATTCGCGAGCAACGTGCAGACGCCGTCCTGCTCTCGTTGATCGGCCAGGACGCGGTGGACTTCAATCGCGCCTTCGGCCACGCCGACCTCGCCTCACACGTTCTGCGCCTGTCGTGCGCGCTCGGCGAGAACGAACTGCTCGGTATCGGAGCAAGGAACACGGACAACCTCTACGTCGCCTCCGGTTACTTCGCATCACTGGATACCGACGCCAACCAGTCGTTCAAGGAGCGCTATCACAGCCATTGCGGCGGGCGTGCGCCGACGCTGGATACCTTTGGGCAGTCCACCTACGAAGGCATCCACTTCCTTGCCGCTCTGCTCAACGACGCGCGACAGCGCAATGCCACTACCGCCAGTCTGGCCCGCCTCGGCACCGCGCCCCTCTCCTACCGCAGCGCTCGTGGCGCAGTTTACGCTGGCGGCCGGGTCAACCGGGTGCCGATCTATCTGGCAAGGGTCGACGGTCACGCATTCCGCGTGCTGACCCATCTCTGATCGCGCCGCACACTCCGTTGGTGCCATTTTATTTTCCATGGAAAATAAAATGGTTGACTCAGAAAATAGTCGTCCATACCATTGCTCGCAAGTTGGTCAGGCATCCAGGTGCCTGACCGCGCCGCCTTCCATCGTCGAATGGTTACCGGCAGCACAGTAGCCGCAGGTCTGTCCGGAATTCAACTTACGGAGCAACCATGGCAGTCAAACGTCCTACGCTGAGCCAACTTGAAGATGTCGCGTTGAGCCTCGGCATTCACCTTTCAGAAACGCAACTGGCTAGCTACAACGGCTTGCTGCAAGCGAACTTCGACGCTTACGATGTCGTCGATGCCCTCCCCGACTATCTGCCGCGCGTAACCTACCCGCGAACGCCGGGCTATCGTCCGAGCGGCGAAGAAAACCGCTATGGCGCGTGGTACGTCAAAGCCGAAGTCAAAGGCGCGCCGGGCGGCAAGCTGGCTGGCAAGACGGTCGCGCTCAAGGACAACGTCTGCCTCGCCGGCGTGCCGATGATGAATGGCGCCTCGACGCTGGAAGGCTACGTGCCCGACGTGGACGCCACCATCGTGACGCGCCTGCTCGACGCCGGCGCGACAATCGTCGGCAAGGCCACGTGCGAGTACTTCTGCTTTTCCGGAGGCTCGCATACGAGTTCGCCAGCGCCCGTCCATAATCCGCACCGCAGAGGGTATTCGGCTGGGGGCTCGTCGTCCGGCAGCGCAGCGCTGGTGGCTGCGGGCGAAGTCGATCTTGCGATCGGCGGCGACCAGGGCGGCTCGATCCGCATGCCGGCGTCGTACTGCGGCGTCTACGGTATGAAGGCCACGCATGGTCTGGTGCCGTACACCGGCGTCATGCCAATCGAGTTGACGATCGACCACACCGGCCCGATGACCGCGAACGTCACTGACAACGCCCTCATGCTCGAAGTCCTCGCCGGCCCTGACGGCCTGGATCCGCGTCAATACGCGGGGCAGACGGCCAAGCCCTACAGCGACCTGATGAAAGAAAGCGTCAAAGGTCTAAAGATCGGTGTGGTCAAAGAGGGCTTCGGGTGGCCGCAGTCGCAGGCCGCGTCTGACGCCAAGGTGCGCGAAGCCGCCGCGCGCTACAGCGATCTGGGTGCGAAGGTCAGCGAAGTATCGATCCCGATGCATCTGCTCGGCCCCGCCATCTGGCTGCCGATCGCCGCCGAAGGCGCGACCCAGCAGATGATGAAAGACAACGGTCACGGCTTCAACTGGAAGGGACTGTATGTGACCGGCATGGTGGACTTCCATGCGGGCTGGCGCGAACGTGCGGACGAGCTCTCGGAGACGCTGAAGCTCACCATGGTACTGGGCGAGTACTTCATCAAGCACTATCGCGGCCACTTCTACGCGAAGGCCCAGAATCTCTCGCGACAACTGACGCTCGCGTACGACACGGCGCTCGCCGATTATGACCTGCTCCTGATGCCGACGTTGCCGCTGACTGCGACGCCTTTGCCCGCCGCAGACGCGCCTCTCGAGGAAGTGATTCAACGTGCCTTCGAGATGCTGCCCAACACCTGCCCGTTCGACGTTACCGGCCACCCGGCGATGAGCGTGCCATGCGGCATGGTTGAAGGTCTGCCGGTCGGCATGATGTTGATCGGCAAGCACTGGGACGAAGCGACGATCTATCGTGGCGCTTACGCATTCGAGCAGGCTGCGGACTGGAAAACGCTTTGACGCCACTGGCGGATTAGCCGTAGAGAGCGCTAACATAGCGCTCGTATTCGATCTTGTTCACCTTCAGGAATCTTTCCATGGATCGCCGCTCCTTCATCAAGACCTCCGCTCTCTCGCTGGCTGCTGGTGCGGCCTGCGGCATATCGTTTGACGCATCGGCCGAGGATGAAATTGTCGTGGGCGGGATCACCGATTTATCAGGAGGACTCGATATTTACGGCAAGCCCATGGCCGACTGCCTGACGCTCGCCGTCGAAGAATGGAACGCGCAAGGTGGACTGCTGGGCAAGAAGATCAAATTGCTCACCTATGACCCGCAGTCGAACATGCAGCTTTACACGCAGTTTTCCCAGCAAGCTGCCTTGAAGGACAAGGTCGCGGTTGTGCACGGCGGCATCACCTCCGCTTCGCGCGAGGTCATGCGTCCGGTGCTCGACCGCTACAAGACCCTGTATTTCTACAACACCCAGTACGAGGGTGGCGTGTGCGACCGCAATACGTTCTGCACGGGCGTGACGCCGGGTCAAACCGTGGCGAAGCTGGTGCCTTATGCAATGAAGAAGTGGGGCAAAAAGGTCTACGTGGTCGCAGCGGACTACAACTATGGCCAGATCACCTCGCAGTGGGTCAAGAAATTCGTGCAGGACAACGGTGGGTCGGTGGCATCGATCGATTTTTTCCCGCTCGATGTCACGAACTTCGGTCCGTCGATCTCGAAGATCGAGGCCGCCAAGCCCGATATGCTTGTCTCGGCGCTGGTGGGCGGCGCGCATATGTCGTTCTATCGCCAGTGGGCGGCAGCGGGTCTGCACAAAAAGATTCCTCTCGCCTCCACCACCTTCGCCGGCGGCAACGAGCAGATCGTGCTCTCGCCCGACGAATGCGATGGTTTCCTCGTCTGCTACAACTACTTCGAGACGATCGACAACCCCGTCAATACCGCATTCAAGGACCGCTTTCACAAACGCTTCGGCGCCAACTATCCGAACATCACCGAACTGGCGATGGGCACTTACCAGGGCTTCAACCTGTGGGCGCAGGGCGTGAAAAAAGCCGGCACACTGGACCGCATAAAGGTGATCGAAGCGCTGGAGTCGGGCATCAGCATCGACGCTCCCAGCGGCAAGGTCTCGATCGACGCAGCCACGCATCACTGCGTGCTGAACGTCAATATTGCCGAGGTCCGCAACAAGAAGCTCAATATCGTCGAGACCTTCCAGGCGCAACCGCCGAGTGACACCAGCGCCGTCTGCAACCTCATCAAGAACCCGCGCGACAACCAGCAATATGTCATCAAGCTTTGATGCTTGTGCGAAGCGCCCCCGCGCCGTCCGAAGGAGCCGTTGATGGATCTTGCCGCGATCGTCCTGATTCAGATCCTGTATGCGATCTCGAGCCTGATCGTCATCTCGTCCGGGCTCGCGGTCATCTTCGGGATGATGAAGGTGATCAACCTCGCGCACGGCGAGTTCATGATGCTTGGGGCGTACGCGACCATTGAAGCGATGCGCCTCGGCATCAATCTGTGGGTGGCGATCTTCGTCGTCGCGCCGCTGACGGTGGGCCTGATCGGCATCGTACTGGAGCGGGTTTTCATCCGTCGCCTGTATGGCCGCATGATCGATACGATGCTTGCCACGTGGGGCTTGTCGCTGCTGCTGATCGGCGCGGTGACGTCGATCGCCGGCAATACAACCGCCGGGGTGTCCGCTCCGCTTGGCAACTTTACGATTGGCGCTTACTCGGTCAGCAGCTATACGCTCGTGATCATCGTTGTCGGCGCGCTGCTGGCGCTCGTCTTGCGCTGGGTCTTGCTGCATACCTCCCTTGGCCTGATCGCGCGCGGCACCATGCAGAATCCGCAGATGGCCGACGCGCTGGGCATCAACCCGAGCCTCGTGTATTCCGCCACCTTTGCAATCGGTGCAGCCTTGTCCGGCTTTGCGGGTGGCTTGCTGGCACCGCTGACCGGCGTCGTGCCGACGATGGGCGGCGCGTTTATCGCCAAGGCGTTCATTACCGTGATCGGCGGTGGCCCGGCGATTGTCGTCGGCCTCGTCAGCGCGTCGACGCTGTTCGGTGCGATCAACCAGATCGCCACCTTTGCCTCGACGCCGGTGTTCGGCGAAGTCGCGCTGCTGGTCGGCGCGATCATCATGTTGCGGCTTCTGCCGCAGGGCATTACCGGCCGCTTCTTCAAGGGGTCGCTGTGACGAGGCCTGCGCAATCCAGCCGGTCGGCGCAGGGGCCTGACGCGCTGCAGCGTTTCTCGCGGTCGTGGGCAAGCGCTGCGCTGACCGTTGCACTGGGGCTGGCGCTGCTGTTCGTGCTACCGCACGTGCTCGACGACTTCGCCCTAGTGCAGGCCACCGTCTACGTGGTGATGTCGATCCTCGCCATCAGCCTCGCGTTTATCTGGGGCTACGGCGGCATTCTGTGTTTCGGGCAGTCCGCCTTCTTCGGGCTAGGCGCCTATACCTACGCGATTGCGGTGACCAATCTCGGCGACAGCACCGTGCCCTTCGTGCTGGCCATCGTGCTGCCTGCCGCGTTCGCCGCCATCCTTGGCTACCTGATCTTCTATGGACGGCTGTCCGACGTCTATATGGGCGTCATCACGCTGACCGTGACGCTGATTCTGTTCAACCTGATCAACTCCACCGCGGGGCCGGAGTGGAAAATCGGCACTGCCCCGTTGGGCGGCTTCAACGGCATACCGGGTATCGCACCGCTCAACATGCCCGGCAACATCGACGACACGATCGGGCCGCGTGGCCTGTTCGAGCTGTCGCTCGGCGCGCTGCTGCTGGTCTATCTGTTGCTAAGGGCGCTGCTCGCCACGAAGCCGGGCCGGGTCATCGTCGCCAGCAAGGAAAACGAGCAGCGTCTCTTGCTGCTCGGTTACGATGCCCGCGCCTACAAGCTGTTCACGTTCGTGCTCGGCGCAGCTATTGCTGGACTGGCCGGGTGCCTGTTCGCCAACTGGGGCGCCTTTACCAGTCCTACCGTATTCAGTCTCGCGCAATCGGCGCAGATCATCATCTGGGTGATCGTCGGCGGCCTCGGCACTTTAGTGGGTCCGGTAGTGGGCTGCATCGCCATCCAGTGGCTGACCACGCAGATCGGCACCCAGCAGACCATCAACTCGAACCTGGTCCTCGGTGCCATTCTCGTGGTGTTCGTCTTGATGGTGCCCAAGGGGATCGTGCCAAGCCTGGGTTCGCTCGGTGCTGCGCTCGTATCGCGCTTGCGCCGTCAGCGCGATATGGCCAACGTCAACGCCGCCGTGAAGGAAGACCCGGACGCCGGGCCGCAGGCAGCAAAGATCGATCAAGCCGCAAAGCTCGATCCGCATGGAGAAGCCGTGCGATGACACCGCTTCTCGAGACCCGTGATCTGAACGTACGCTTCGGCGGTGTCCACGCGACCCGCGACGTCAATTTCACCTTGGCGGAAGCGGAACTTCGCTGCGTGATCGGGCCGAACGGCGCCGGCAAAAGCACCTTCTTCAAACTGCTCACAGGCCAGGTGAAGCCCACGTCGGGACAGATCCTGTTTCGTGGTCAGGACATCTCGAACATGCAGCCGCATCAGCCGGCACGGCTTGGCATTGGCATCAAGACCCAGGTGCCGAGCCTCTTCAACGGGCTCAGTGTGTGGGAGAACGTCTGGCTCGCCGCACGCCGGGTGAACACGCCGCAACAGACAGAACGCGTCACACGGGTGACGCTCGAGCGCGTCGGCATGCTGGCGTACCGCGATGCGACGGTCGGCCTGCTTGCGCACGGACAGCGCCAGTGGGTCGAGCTGGCGGTGGTGATTGCACCGGACCCGCCGTTGATCCTGCTCGACGAGCCCGCGGCTGGTATGAGCGATGCCGAGGTCACGCGGACCGCAGAGCTGATCCTCGAGATAAACCAGCGACACGCGCTTGTCGTGGTCGAGCATGACATGAGTTTTATCCGCAAGATTGCGCGGACAGTCACGGTGCTGCACCAGGGCGCCATCATCCGCGAAGGCGCGCCGGATCGCATCATGAGCGACCCGCTGATCCAGCAGATCTATCTTGGCAAAAAGCCGCAATGAGCGGAGTGCGATGATGCTCGAAGTTGTCGATCTATGCGCCGGCTATGGCTCGATCCCGGTGCTCTACGACGTGTCGCTGTCGATCGCCAGTGGGGAATCGATCGGCATTCTCGGCCACAACGGCATGGGCAAAACCACTTTGCTGCGCTGTCTGATCGGAGCGTTGCCGGCGACCTCGGGCACGATCCTTTTCGATGGCACCGACGTGACGCGCGCGGCGCCCCACGCGCGAGCGCGACGCGGAATGGCCTACGTGCCGCAGGGCCGCGATATCTTCCCCGCGTTGAGCACGCTGGACAATCTTCGCCTCGGACTCCTGAAGACAGGCCAGCGTCCGGTGGATGCGCTCGAACGGCTGCTGGCCGATTTCCCTCGCCTCAAGCCCTTGCTAGACCGCACCGGCGGATCGCTGTCGGGCGGCGAGCAGCAGTTACTGGCCCTTGCCCGCGCGCTGGCCGGCAATCCCAGCCTGTTACTGCTCGATGAACCGACCGAGGGCATCCAACCGTCGATCATCGACGAGATCGCCGAGACCCTGGTGCTGTTGCGCGAACGCAGCCAGCTCACCATCGTGCTGGTCGAACAGAATCTGGATTTCATCGCCGCGGTGTCGCAGCGGGTGCTGGTGATCCGGCGTGGCCAGGTCGGCGACGAGATTCCGCGCGAACACCTTGGCAACCTCGACATCATGAGCCAGTACGCCAGCGGTTACGCCTGATGTGTACCGACCTCGGCGTGGCTTGAGGCAGTCCCCGACGACGTGCGTGTCATCGCGGCCGCTTCAACCTGGCTATATGTCAGCGCCGACAGCACCGTATGATCATTGAAGCGGAACGAGCACAGTATCTGCGACACCGCGGCGAGCTTCGTAAGCTCCTGGAGCGAGAGCGTCACCAGAACATCGGCCACCTCGGGCGACACGCCAAGGGTGCTCATAGCCGTGCTCCTGTCTTCTGCAAGCAGGCGCTGGATCAGCAGAAGATAGGCGAAATTCATCTCGTGTATCAAGCCTTGCGTGTCCTGATTCATTTCAACCACCCCCGTGGTACCGGCCGGATCGGCTCTACTGTGAGAGCACGGCGCTTCGTACAGACACAAGCAATCGCCACAAGTCGATACTAGACACGCTGCGCCGGTAGCGCCGTCAGGACTCCCAGATATTGAATTAGGCCGATACGGAATTCTCCGTAAGGAATTCCTTAGCCGTGCTCCACGTCCCTGTCCGTGAAACCCATTGTCAAGAATTTGACTTTTTTGCCGTCAACCAGGAAACGCCCTCGCCTGGCGAACGCCGGGCCGGCTCATGAATACCTGATTTGAGGATAGCCACGATGACATGGCGCGTGTACACAATGCCCCGGCCGGCCAGTGCTTTCAACTGGATGCCGACGCTCGAACGCATCAGGGAACTGGTGGAGGCGGACGGCGGCAAGTTCTCGCTTCAGCTTGTCGATTCCGAATACGAGGCCGCGACCGAGGCCGCGAGAGCGTTTGGATGGGACGGCCAGTTCCTCGAAGGACCGCACGTTTTCACGCTGCCGAATGCGGATTCGATGCAGTTCGGGCTGGTGTGGACCCAGCCGACGAAAAGCTTACGACGTTTATCGTTTCGCCGCGGGCGCTGCCCTGGCTCGAATGATCATGCGACCCTGGGCGCCGTGCCTCATTCGTTCGCGACCTCCGGCATGATCTTCCCCATCTCCATTGCCTGACTTGGAAGCAGTTCCTGAATGCCGATGACAATCTGGTCATCGGGTGCGCCGGTCGCGGTCTGAAACAGCTTCCAGAGACGCTGGATCAGTTCCCGCTTGTATTCAGGTGTACGACCGGTCCGGATCAGAAGCGTCAGCGCGGCGGTGGCCGCCGTTTCTCCGGCAGTAAAGCCGTTACCGGCCGGATACTCCTGAAACACCACATGCACCCAGTTCTTCGGCACACCCGAACAGGAAGCGTGTAGCTCCGTCAGGTCGACCGCGAGCCGCGTCTTGGCCTCGCTGCTGAGTACGCCATCCTGAGTCACCAAGGTATAAAGCGGCATTGAGGCTACTCCTGTCCTGACGTTTCCAACCCGTCACTCGACGTAGTTCTTCAGAATCCGCAGATCCGTCACCGAGTACGACATCCCCAGCCGATAACCGCGGCCAACGCGCAGCGGAGCGATCAGGTGCATTTCCTCGCCGGCGACCTCGGGAAGTTTCAGCTCCGCGGATCCGGTCCAGACATCGACGATCGCCAGATTGTCCGTGAGCGACATGGTCAGTTCATCGACGGGTGGTTTGTCCTGAAGTCCGGCGGCAAGCTGGGGAAAGTAGCGGCGCATGGTCGTCGGCCGGTTGAACACGGTCGTTGGGTCTGCGACAGGCGCCTCTAGCTGGATACGGGCCGTCGCCAGCCGTTCGCCGTGCGCCGAGACACTCGCGCCGAAGCGGCTTCCCTTGGCAAGCGGCGCGGCCGCTGCACTCGGCGCGGAGAAACTACGGGTCTGATAGACGCTCGCGAGTTTCTTCGGGAAGCCCTGCGCCCATCCACGGGCGATAGCGGCATCGTTGTCGACGAAGATATACGGGCAATAGTTGACCGGCACGCCGTCGAATACCGCCTCGACCAGAACGAAGGCCTCGCGGTACTGATAGCGGGCCGGGTCTGTCAATTCGTCGTTGGACGCCGTGAAC
>Ga0302228_10000883_pt1 | contig 23247 bp, 20 predicted proteins | sample II_Palsa_N1_2_FD_193519 | JGI IMG/M metagenome (GOLD analysis project Ga0302228, IMG submission 193519) | Peat permafrost microbial communities from Stordalen Mire near Abisko, Sweden - II_Palsa_N1_2 | ecosystem: Environmental > Terrestrial > Soil > Palsa > Peat permafrost | place: Sweden... | reverse complement strand
CGCAACCGACATCGCGCTGCAGGTCTTCGAACGGCGGCTCGAGCTGGAAGTTCGTGACGATGCGCTCGAGCGTCGCGGCGAGTCCTTCCTTGCCGGGGTAATACGCGCGGTAAGTCGGCTTGGCAGCGGGCTCGTCGTTCTCGATGTATTCGGTCGAGATGGCGGGCCGCACGAAGATGAAGTCGTTGTTGAAATACGAGCGGTGCAGGATCTTGCAACACACCGAATTGAAGAACGTCTCCGCGCACTCGGGCTGCCGGTGCGTGGTCAGGAGGCCGATGTAATGCAGCTTGATCTGCTGCCAGACTTCGTCGTCGATATTTTCGGCGTCGTATTCGTCTTCGAGCAGCTCGACGCATTCCTCGACCCGTTCGTCATACGAAGTAATGCGCTCCCGCGCCAGACGTTGCAGGCCATGCCAGTCGCCGGCTTCGAAGAGCGCCTTCGCGCCGATCGCCGCGTCGCGGAAGATTCGATAGTGACGGTCGAAGCCTTCGAGCATGGTTTGCGCGACGTCGAAGCCGATTTGCGACGATAGCAGTTTGGGAAAGTGATTCATGTCGACCGTGCATCCGACACCAACGCATCCGCCCCACGTGCGCCGCTTTCGAGCAACGTGCGCGCCTCGACTTCGTATTGCGCGAGGTCTTCGAGCGTGGCGTTCAGGTCTTCCAGTTGACGCTCCAGCACTTCGCGATGCCGCTTCACCGTGGCGAGGAAGGCATGCAACTGCGGCACGGTATCGGTGGGCGAGTCGTACAGGTCGAGCAGGTCGCGGATTTCCGACAGCGTGAAACCCAGCCGTTTGCCGCGCAACGTCAGCTTGAGGCGCGTGCGGTCGCGGCCCGAATAGACGCGCCGCAAGCCGCTCGACCCTTCCCGGCTCGGCGAGAGTAAACCCTGGTCTTCATAGAAGCGGATTGCGCGGGGAGTGACGTCGAATTCACGCGCGAGCTCGGTGATGGTGTATTGCGTGTTCATTGGGACGTCCCGTGGCCGGGCAGAAAATCGGATTGGACGATAGAATCGACGTTTACGTTATCGTCAACTTGAATAAAGCGCAACCATGGCGCGCCGCGGCGAAGTGACCACCGTTGCTGCGCGACCGGCGGAGGAAGCCCCCACAATGAATGCTCTCGAACATCAACTCGACTACCCGTTCAAGGACACCCTGCCGGAACCCGGTCATGCGTTCGAAGTCACGCCCGGTGTGTTCTGGCTGCGCATGCCGTTGCCGTTCGCGCTCGACCACATCAACCTGTGGCTGCTGCGCGATGAGATCGACGGTCAGCAAGGCTGGACGGTGGTCGATTGCGGGATCACCTCGGACACCATCAAGGCGAACTGGGAGCAGGTATTCGACACGGTGCTGGACGGCCTGCCGGTGCTGCGCGTGATCGTCACGCATTGCCATCCGGATCACATCGGTCTGGCGCACTGGATCTGCACGGGTGGCGACAAGCAGCGCTGGGATGTGCGTCTGTGGATGACGCTCGGCGAATACATGCAGGCTCGCGTGTTGGCGGCGGGCGACGGCTCGAATGCCGGCGGTGCGGGCGCCGCGCGTCACTTCGCGCGGCATGGCTTGAGCGACGAGGCGTCGCTGGAGAAGCTGCGCAACCGTACCAGCTACTACTCGAATCTGGTGCCGGCGGTGCCGGGCCAGTATCGGCGCATGCGCGAAGGTCAGGGCATTGTGATTGGCGGCAAGACCTGGCGGGTGGTGACCGGTTACGGTCACTCGCCGGAACACTGCGCGTTGCATAACGAGGCCGACGGTGTGCTGATTTCGGGCGATATGGTGTTGCCGCGCATTTCCACCAACGTCTCGGTGTTCGACATGGAGCCGGAAGGCAGCCCGCTCGCGCTGTATCTGGAGTCGCTCGGCCGCTACGAGACGATGGCCGAAGACACGCTGGTGCTGCCGTCGCACGGCAAGCCGTTTCGCGGCGTGCGGACCCGCATTGCGCAGTTGCGCGAGCATCATGATGCGCGGCTCGCCGAAGTGCGTGAAGCCTGTGCGCAGAAGCCGCAGAGTGCCGCGGATATCGTGCCGCTGATGTTCAAGCGGCAGCTCGATGTCCATCAGTTGACGTTTGCCATGGGCGAGGCGCTCGCGCACTTGCACTTGCTGTGGCTCGCGGGGGAGTTGAAGCGCACGCAGGATGCGGATGGGGTGATCCGGTTTGCGGCCTGAGACGTTTGCGTTACGTCATGCGAGGAGGGTGGTGCCTTCAGGACCAACGCGACTGACGCGTTGCCCTCCTCAAACTCGCAGGAAATAAAACAGGCCCGGTGCAGTGCAACCGGGCCTGTTGGTTTTCCCCTTCTTGGAACGGTGCTGCGCTATTACTGCACCGCCACCGTCGTAAAGTTCTGCCGTCCGAACGGACTCACGTGATAGCCGCTCACGTCCGTACGCGTGATAGCCGCCGCAGTCGGATAGCCGAGCGGAATCCACAGCGCCTGATCGTGGATGATCTGCTGCGCCGCTTCATACGCCTTCGCGCGCTTGGCTTGATCCGTGGTGGCCTTGCCGTCGGCAATCAGCTTGTCGAGATCCGCGTCGCAAAAGCGCGCGAAGTTGATGCCCGACTTCACCGCGTTGCAGCTAAAGAGGGGCGTCAGATAGTTGTCCGGATCGCCGTTGTCGCCCGCCCAGCCCATGAACAGCGAGTCGTGCTGGCCTTGTTTGGCCTCCTTGATCAGCTCGCCCCATTCGATCACCTTCACGTCCGCTTTCACGCCGATCTTCGCAAAGTCGGCCTGCAGCAGCTCGGCGCCGGCTTTCGGATTCGGGTTGAGCACACTACCCGTCGGACGCACCCAGATGGTCGTCGAAAAGCCGTTCGGGAAACCCGCTTCGGCGAGCAGGGCCTTGGCCTTCGCCGGATCGTACGGCCACGGCTTGACCGACTTGTTGTAGCTCCACGTGTTCGGCGGATACGGATTCACCGCCGCCGTCGCCGTGTTGTCGAACACGGTTTTCAGATACGTCGTGCGGTCGAACGCCATGTTCAGCGCGGCACGCACCTTCTGGTTGTCGAGCGGCTTCTTGTCCGTGTTCAGCGCGACGAACGCGGTCATGAACGCGGGCGTCTGCACCACCGCGAGCGACTTGTCGCTCTTGGCGTCCGCCACATCCTGCGGCTTCGGCGACAGCGCGATCTGGCATTCGCCCGTCTTGACCTTCTGCGCCCTCACCGTGGCGTCCGGTGTGATCGCGTAGATCAGACGGTCGATTTTCGGCTTGGGACCCCAGTACGACGGATTCACGTCATAGCGAATCACGGCGTCCTTCGTGTAGCTCTTCAGCACGAACGGGCCGGTGCCGATCGGCTTGGCGTTCAGGTCGACCTGCTTGCCCGCCTTCAGCAACTGATCGGCGTATTCGGCGGAATAGATCGAGGCGAAGCCCATCGTCAGGATCGAGATGAAGGTCGCATCCGGCTGGTTCAGTTCGAACTTGACCGTGTTGTCGTCGACCTTCGAGACCGACTTGATCAGCTTCGGCAGACCCATCGATTGCGCGTGCGGGAAACCGCTCGCACCCGTCACCTTGTGCCACGGGTTGCTGTCGTCGAGCATCCGGCTGAAGGTGAAGACGACGTCGTCGGCGTTCAGCGCGTGGGTGGGCTTGAAGTAGTCGGTGGTCTGGAACTGCACGTTGGGGCGCAGATGGAACGTATAGGTGAGACCGTCGGGGCTCACGTCCCAGCTCTGGGCGAGTGCGGGTACGACCTTCTTCTCCGCCTCGTCGTACGAGACCAGCGAGTTGAAAATCACATCCGCCGACGCATTGGTCGTGACGAGCGAGTTGAACTGGACGATATCGAAGCCATCGGGGCTCGATTCGGTACAGACCGTCAGCGGTTTGGCCAATGCGAGCGCAGGCGCTGCGGCGAGTAAAGCGGCAATGACGGCGACGGGCAGTTTAATGCGCATAGGATCTCCCATAACAAGCGCGGCCATGCAAACGGCCCGCGCGGACCACCGAGTTTATTGTGATACGTTTTCGGGGCCGGCGCAGGGCGTGCCTGCGCGATCCCGCCAGGGCGAAAGCTTATCGAAGGGTGGTTGCGCCGACAACAAAGTAATCGGCATATCCATATGGACGCGCCGTGGCTCTTTCGATGCGCTCAACGCCCGGAAGCCATGGAAGCATACCGCGCCAAATAGCCGAGGCCGGGCGGATGTGCGCTTCGTGTGATCGTGCGTTGGTGAGTTAGTCCACGGTGCGCGGCTTGCGCGGCGCTCTTTCGAAGGCGCGGTCGTAGAGCCAGCGCGGCAGCACGTGCAACAGCGCTGCCACGACGCGCATCTGCCACGGATAGATCGCAAACGACGTACTGCGTTCGACCGCGTCGGCCACCTTCGCGGCAAAGCGATCGGCGTCCATCAGGAACGGCATGCGATACGGGTTGTGCGCCGTCATGGGCGTGCGGACATAGCCGGGGGCGATGGTCACCACGTTGACCCCCTTGGGCCGCATCTCGACGCGCAGCGCCTCGAGATACTTGAACGCTGCGGCCTTCGACGCGCTGTATGCACCCGAGCCCGGCAAGCCGCGCACGCCGGCCACGCTCGCCAGACCCACTAACGCGCCTTTGCCGGCCGTCATCATGGCAGCCGCGAACGGCTCGAAGGTGGCGACCATGCCGAAGTAGTTGACGTCCATGACCTCGCGGAAGGCCCGCAGATCGCCATGTCCGGTGACGGCGCCACGGCTGATGCCGGCATTGGCGATCACGATGTCGGGGCAGCCGTATAGCTCGATGAACTGCGCGGCGGCGGCGGCGAGCGCATCGGCGTCGCGTACGTCGACGGGGTAGATCGAGATGGAATGCTGGGGATGGGACTGCTGGAAGCTGGCGAGGGCGTCGCCGCGACGGGCAACGAGGCCGAGAATCGCGCCGCGCCGCGCATATTCGGCGGCGAGCGCGAGGCCGATACCACTCGATGCGCCGGTGATGAAAACCTTCAGAGGTGTACTCATACCGGCGCCGTGGGTCTTACATCTTCTTCGCGCGGATCTGGGCGACGAGGTAGTCGAGCACCTGCAGCGTGCCCGGCAGGCTGTTCGTCGCAGCCGGGCCGGTTTCATACTTGCCTTGCACGGCAAGGGTCGGCACGCCGTCGATCTTGTAGTCATCCAGCATCTTCTTGTCGCGCTGGATCTCGCTCTGCGTCGAGAACGAGTTGTACGCGTCCATGTACTTCTTCGGATCGACGCCGTTCTTGGCGAGGAACTTGGCCTGGTCTTCCGGCGTCAGCAGGTAGTCCTTGTTGACGTGGATTTCGTTGAAGACGACCGGCGTCAGCTTCTGCGCGAGGCCCAGCGCGTCGAGCGCATGGTACATCTTCGAATGCGGGATGAAGTCGTCGCGGAAGGCGACCGGCACGCGCTTGAACACGACGTCCGGGCCCTGCTTCTTGACCCACGCTTCGAGGTACGGGTTGAATTCGTTGCAGTGCGGGCAGCCGTACCAGAAGAATTCGGTGACTTCGATCTTGCCGGCGGGCACGTCGACCGGTTGTGCCGTCGGCAGGATGGTGTAGTCCTTGCCCGCGACGGGCGCAGCCGGCGATGCCTCTACGGCCGCGCTGACGAGGCCGAGTGAAAGGAAGAGAATGCTCAGCAGTTTTTTCATGTCTTGTTGACCCAATTAGGCGGAATAACGGTGGCGCGGTGCGGCGGTAAAACGCATGGCTGTCACCGTTATGAGAGTGTGGCGGCAGGCCTCTGCCGTGCTTGAGACTCGCGCCGCGCGCTGAGGTTCAGCGGCGGCGCATGACGGAACATTACTGCTTGGTGAAGCGGATCACGGCGGTCTCGACCCCTGCGTCGGACAGACGCTGGCGGGCCGAATTCATGTCGTCGAACTTCGAGAACGGCCCAATGCGCACGCGATAGTACGTCACGCCGCCGGCATCGCGCTGCGTCACCTTCGATTCGAAACCCTGGAAGGCGAGGCGTGCACGCTGCTGCTCGGCATCCGCCGACGTCTTGTAGGCGCCCACCTGGAGGAAATAGCCGCTGTTCGCGTCCGCCGCGGAAGGCGCTGCGCCCGAGCCCGGCTTGGCCGCATTCGACGCGGGGGCCGCGGCGGTGCTGGTCGGCGCGCTGGTGGCCTGCTGCGGCTTCTTCGCCGGAGCGGGCTGGCCGTTATCCTGCGCGGGCTGCGGTGCCACGGCGACGCCGTTTGCATTGGCCGAACTGGCCGGCGGCACTTCGACGATCTCCGGTTCCTGCAGCATGCCCGGCGCCTGGCCCTGCGGCGCCGTGTTTTGCGGCGCCGGCTGGGCGGCTTGCGGCACCGCCTGGCCCGGCGTCTTGCCTTGCAGCGGACGGTTCGGATCGTATTGCGCTTCGCTTGCGCTGGTGTCGGACGCCGCGGGCGGCGCCACCTTGGCGACAAACGGCGTAGGCGCCCGGGTGATATACAGCGCCACCACTACCGCGATTGCCAGGCCGACAATCAGGCCCAGTACGATGCCGAGAAAAGTGCCCCCGGTTTGCTTCGACTGCTTCGTTGTGCGGCGTGGTTTTGCCATCGTATAAATCACCTGCAAAAAGAATCCTGGAACGGCCGTCGATTATAACGACGGCCGCGTGCATGTCGTGCCGGAGGACTTACATCTTTTCGGGAGCAGAGACGCCGATCGTCGCAAGGCCGTTTGCCAGCACCTGGCGCGTGGCGGCGAGCAGCGCGACGCGCGCGTTGCGCTGCGCTTCATCGTCGACCAGGACGCGTTCGGCCTTGTCATTGTAGAACGAGTGGAATTCGCCCGCGAGGTCGCGCAGATAGAACGCGACCGCATGCGGCGCGAGTTCGTCGGCGGCGTGTTGCAGCATGTCGGGGAATTCCGCCAGTTTCTGCAGCAACGCCATCGCACGTTCGCTGGTGAGCAGGGACACGTCCACGGTCGGCAGAATTGCCTCGTCGGTGTTGTAGCGCGTCTTCGCTTCGCTGATGACCGAGCAGATCCGGGCGTGGGCGTACTGCACGTAGTGCACCGGATTCTCGTCGTTCTGCTTGAGCGCGAGGTCGATGTCGAAGACGAATTCCGTATCGGCCTTGCGCGAGATCAGGAAAAACCGCACGGCGTCGCGGCCGCGGCAGATCGTTGCTTCGTCGAGCAGGTCCGGCGAGGTTTCCGAGCCCGGCGTCGCGCCGCCCGACCATTCGATCAGGTCGCGCACCGTCACATAGCTGCCCGCGCGCTTCGAGATCTTCACTTCCTCGCCGTCGCGCATCACCGTGACCATCTTGTGCAGGATGTAGTCGGGATAGCCCTTCGGAATGCCGATGCCGAGACCCTGCAGGCCGGCGCGCACCCGCGCGATGGTGCCGTGGTGGTCCGAGCCCTGCACGTTGATGACCTTGGTGAAGCCACGTTTCCACTTGGCGACGTGGTACGCGACGTCCGGCACGAAGTACGTGTAGGTGCCGTCGGTCTTGCGCATGACGCGGTCTTTGTCGTCGCCGTCGTCCGTGGTGCGCAGCCACAGCGCGCCTTCCTGCTCGTAGGTCTTGCCGGCGGCGATCAGCGCCGCCACCGTCTTCTCGACTCGGCCTTCCGAGTACAGCGAGGATTCGAGGTAGTACTGGTCGAACTTCACGCCGAAGGCCTGCAAGTCCATGTCCTGCTCGTGGCGCAGATACGCGACCGCGAAGCGGCGGATGGCGTCGAGATTCTCGACGTCGCCTTCGCCCTTGACCGCATCGACGTCTTTCGCGGCGACGGTTTCGCCGTTCATGTAGTCGCGTGCGATATCCGCAATGTAGTCGCCGTTGTAGGCCGATTCGGGCCAGCCGGCGTCGCCCGGTTTCAGTCCGCGGGCGCGCGCCTGGGTGGAGACGGCGAGCGTATGGATCTGCACACCCGCATCGTTGTAGTAGAACTCGCGATGCACGTCGTAGCCCTGCGAAGCCAGCACGTTCGACAGCGCATCGCCCAGCGCCGCCTGACGGCCATGGCCGACGTGGAGCGGACCGGTCGGGTTGGCCGACACGAATTCGACCAGCACGTGCTTGCCGGCGTCGCGCTGCGAGCGGCCGAAGGCTTCCTTTTCCGCGAACACGGCGCCGATCACCGCCTGCTTGGCAGCGGGAGCAAGGCGCAGGTTGATGAAGCCGGGGCCGGCCACTTCGGCGCCCTGCACGAGGCCCTGGGCTTGCGGATGCGCGAGCACTGCATCGACGATCTGCTGGGCGAGCTGGCGCGGATTGGCGCGCAGCGGTTTGGCCAGCTGCATGGCGACGTTGCAGGCTACGTCGCCGTGTGCGGCGACTTTCGGGCGTTCCAGCGTGATGGTGGGGGCGACGAAGGCGGCTTCGCTTGCACCTTGGGTTGCTTCGGCGACCTGCTTCACGGTGTCGGCGAGCAGTGATTCGAGTGTGTGTTTATGTGCGGGCAGCATGCTTGTTGCGAGTCCAGTGAGGCAGTGCGGTGAAACGGGAGCGGCTGCGTGAGGCGTGCAACCGGTCCGTCAAAGGCTTGGAAAGCGTGCGTCTGGCCATGTGGGCGGCGCTGGCGGCAGCGCGGCAGCGGCCCGGCCAACGTCAGTGCCGGCTGGGCCGCGAGGCGGGGCAAACCCGCGCCGACCGGCCGTGCGAGCCATTGTCCAGCATTGCGCGGCGCGCTTTTCCGTCAGGACGGATTTTAGCAGGTGCTAATATGTCCAATGAGATGCCCACCAAGGGCCGTGGCCGCCGCTCTCTGCTGGCGTGCCAACGAAACCCGCGCAGACGGTCGTCCCACGGCCATCGGCGCGTAAATCCAACAAGACAAAAAGGGAACAGTCATGCTGATTACTTTCAAATGCCGCGCCGCTCCGGATGTGGTGATGCTGGAAAATCTGGCGCAGTATCTGGTCGGCATCGTCGGCAAACGGCTCGGCGAACGTGGGGTCATCATGCACGATGAACTGCCCGAGGCGATCACCAAACTGGAGTCGGCCATCAGTTCGGACAAGCAGGAGCGTGCCGAACACGATGGGCATTTCCACGAAGGCGAAGACGGCCACGAGCACCACGAGATTCCGATCGGCCTCGCGCAACGCGCGTTTCCGTTCCTCGACATGCTGCGCGCAGCGCAAAAGGAAGACGCAGACATCATGTGGGGCGTCTGAACCGGCATAAGCGCCTGCGACGCTGTGTCTGACGGGCGCTGCGTGCTGGCGCGGCGCCAGGTCACGAGGCGCGCCGGAACGTCCCCACGCGCATCACGATGCTAAAAGACAAGAGCCCGCTCGAAGCGGGCTCTTGTCTTTTATGCGGCTGCATAAGCCGGGTTGCGGCCCGGCTCCAGCGGGAATCACGAGGCCGGCGGCACGCGCCTGACTGCTGGTGGCCGGCCGCCGGAATCGTCGAGCCGGCGTGGCTTACTGGCTGGCGGCGGCCGGTGCGGCGGGCGCCGAAGCACCCTTCTTCACCTTCGCCTTCTTGGGCTTCTTGACGTGCTTCTGGGTCGGCGGCGAGTACGAACTGACTGCGCTGCCGGCAGCCGGAGCGGCCGTCTGGGCGAAGGCGACCGAAGTACCGACTGCGAGCGAAAGACCAGCCAAAACGAACGTCAGCTTTTTCATGCGAGATTCTCCGTGACGGTTGCAAGTAGTTGAGCCGACGCGTTTTCTGGCCGCGTCTGGCAGGTAAAGCGCTTGCAGTCTACAAAGCCGAAAACCCGCTTGCTTGAAATATTCAGCCTTCCGTTTTCGATATAGTGGGGCCGGTTTACAGCAGCGGCGCCAGCGCCCGTTCGGCGTCCTGCTTCGAGAGCGCCATGCGCTGTGCGTAGTCTTCCAGCTGGTCCTGGCCGATCTTGCCCACCGAGAAATAGGTGCAGTCCGGATGCGCCAGGTAGAAGCCGGAGACGCTGGCCGCCGGCAGCATGGCGAGCGATTCCGTCACGCTCATGCCGATCTCCTCCGCATGGAGCACCTCAAACATATCGCGCTTCACGAGGTGGTCCGGGCAGGCCGGGTAACCGGGCGCGGGACGGATGCCGCGATACTTCTCGCCGATCAGGTCGTCGTTGGAGAGCGTTTCGTTGCTGGCGTAGCCCCACAGGTCGCGCCGCACGCGGGCATGCAACGCTTCGGCGAAGGCTTCCGCGAAGCGGTCGGCCAGCGCCTTCAGCATGATTGCGCTGTAGTCGTCGTGATCCTTTTCGAACTGCTTTTCCTTGACGTCGACGCCGAGGCCCGCCGTGACGGCGAACAGGCCGATGTAGTCGGCCACGCCCGAATCCTTCGGCGCGATGAAGTCGGCCAGCGACCGGTTCGGCCGCATCACGCCGTCCACCACCGGCCGCACGCTTTGCTGGCGCAGGTTGCGCCAGGTGAGCGCGACTTCCGAGCGCGATTCGTCCGTGTAGATTTCGATGTCGTCGTCGTTGACGGTGTTGGCCGGCAACATCGCGATCACGCCGTTGGCCTGCAGCCAGCGGCCCTGGATCAGGCGCGCGAGCATCGACTTGCCGTCGGAGAACACACGCCGCGCCGACTCGCCCACGATCTCGTCATTGAGAATCGCGGGGTAGGGGCCGGCCAGATCCCAGGTCTGGAAGAACGGCGCCCAGTCGATATAGTTCGCCAGTTCGTTGAGATCGTAGTTCTTGAAGACGCGGCGGCCGATGAACTTCGGCTTGACCGGCTGGTAGCCGGCCCAGTCGATCTTCGTCTTGTTGGCGCGCGCTTCGGCGAGCGTCACCATGGGCTGCGCTTTCTTGTTGGCGTGCTGTTCGCGGATGCGGTCGTAGTCGGACTTCAGCTCGTCGAGGTATTTCGCGGCGCCTTCGTCGGAGAGCAGGCTCGACGCCACCGATACCGAACGCGACGCATCCGGCACATACACCACCGGCCCTTCGTAGTGCGGCGCAATCTTCACGGCGGTGTGCACGCGCGAGGTGGTCGCTCCGCCGATCAGCAGCGGAATCTTCTTGATGCGGAAGTAGTCGTCGCGCTGCATTTCCGAGGCGACATAGGCCATTTCTTCGAGGCTCGGCGTGATCAGGCCGGACAGCCCGATGATGTCCGCGCCTTCGACCTTCGCCCTGGCGAGAATGTCGTTGCACGAGACCATCACGCCCATGTTGACCACTTCGAAGTTATTGCACTGAAGCACCACTGAGACGATGTTCTTGCCGATGTCGTGCACGTCGCCCTTGACGGTGGCGATGACGATCTTGCCCTTCGCGCGCACGTCGGCGCCGGCTTCGGCGAGCAGCTTCTTTTCTTCTTCGATGTACGGGATCAGATGCGCGACTGCCTGCTTCATCACGCGCGCCGACTTCACCACCTGCGGCAGGAACATCTTGCCCTGGCCGAACAGGTCGCCGACGATGTTCATGCCGTCCATCAACGGACCTTCGATCACGTTGATCGGCCGGCCGCCGGCTGCGGCGATCCTGGCGCGCACTTCCTCGGTGTCTTCGACGATGAAGTTGGTGATGCCGTGCACCAGCGCATGCGAGAGACGTTTCTCGACCGGCTGGTTGCGCCACTCGAGGTTTTCTTCCTTCTTCGCGGCGCCGGTCTTGAACTTGTCGGCGATCTCTAACAGGCGGTCGGTGCCGTCGTCGCGGCGGTTGAGGACCACGTCTTCGACGCGCTCGCGCAACTCGGGGTCGAGGTCGGCATAGACGCCGAGCTGGCCGGCGTTGACGATGCCCATGTCCATCCCCGCCTGGATGGCGTAGTAGAGGAACACGGTGTGGATCGCTTCGCGCACCGGGTCGTTGCCGCGGAACGAGAACGACACGTTCGACACGCCGCCGCTCACCTTCGCGTACGGCAGGTTTTCCTTGATCCAGCGCGTGGCGTTGATGAAGTCGACGGCGTAGTTGTTGTGCTCTTCGATGCCGGTGGCGACGGCGAAGATGTTCGGGTCGAAGATGATGTCTTCGGGCGGGAAGCCCACTTCATTGACGAGGAAGTCATACGAGCGCTTGCAGATTTCAGTCTTGCGCTGGTAGGTGTCGGCCTGGCCTTTTTCGTCGAAGGCCATCACGACGGCCGCCGCGCCGTAACGGCGAATCAGGTTGGCGTGATGACGGAACGCTTCCTCGCCTTCTTTCAGCGAGATCGAATTGACGATCGCCTTGCCTTGCACGCACTTCAGACCCGCTTCGATCACTTCCCACTTCGACGAGTCGATCATGATCGGCACGCGCGCGATGTCAGGTTCCGAGGCGATCAGATTCATGAAGCGGACCATGGCCGCTTTCGAATCGAGCATGGCCTCGTCCATGTTGACGTCGATGACCTGCGCGCCGTTTTCGACCTGCTGTCGCGCGACGGCGATCGCGTCGTCGAACTGGTCGTTCAGGATCATTCGTGCGAACGCCTTCGAGCCGGTCACGTTGGTGCGCTCACCGACGTTGATGAAAAGCGTCCCGGGCGTGACGTTGAACGGCTCGAGGCCGGAAAGGCGCATGGTGTGATCGGTCATGGCGTTAGGTCGTATATTCGATGTTGGAGTGCCGCACTTGCAGTGCGGGCAGCGTCACAAGGCGGTCGTACCACTGACGGAAGTGCGGGCAGTGCTCGCGGATCCGGTCGAGGCCGATGCGGGCGGCGGCCACCGGGCCGTGGCGGACCTTGCGATAGCGCGGACGCAGTTGTTCGAGCCGCTTCGACGGCGCGGTTTGCGGCGAATCGTTGATCCATTCGGGATCGTCGACTGCGTTCCGCGCGGCGATCAACGGGGCGCTTTGTGCTTGCCAGCCGGATTCGACGTCGCACAAGGTGGCGATGTCCGAGAACCGCAGCGATTCGAACTCGTGAGGCTGGATGTGCGGGATGAAGCGTTCCGGGCGGCAGCGCGCGAAGGCGATGACGTCTTCGTGCAGCAGTTGCTCGATGCGTGCGGCCCGGGCGGCCGGTGCGTGGCCCTTGCTGTTGGTCACGCCGCGGAAAGTCGTATCGAGACCGTACAGGTCGATCAAGGTGGTGACGTAAGTATCGTTGCGCTCGCGCAGGGTGTTGCCGATTAACTTGCGGACACGCTCGAGATTCAGCGCGCCGCCACGCCGCTCACGCGAGGTGTTGATCAGCCGGGGGCTTGCGTAAATGCGGTTCGCGCTGAGCGCGGGAGCAAGGACGTCGCGCACGAACGTTTCTTCGGTCTGGCCTTCGCCGACCACGATCAGATCGACCATTACGCCGGCCTCCCGCCTAACACGTTCTGCTTCCAGAGATCGCCAAGCGAGTAGTCGTCGAGCCAGTCTTGCAACTGCGTCGCGTCGAGGCGGTGGAAGGTCGATGCGTTGTCTTTGCGGTCGACGACGATCACGTCGCCGGGTTCCATCCGGTTCAGCAGTTCGACGGATTGGGTCGAGACGATCAACTGTTTTTGTTCGGACGCGCGTTTGAGCAGGTCGGCGAGCAGGTTGACCGCGTAGGGGTGCAGCCCTAGTTCCGGCTCGTCGATCAGGATGGTCGCCGGCATCAGGTCCCATGGCTGCAGCAGCAGTGTGCTAAGGCAAATGAAACGCAGCGTGCCGTCGGAAAGCGCATGGGCTGTGAATGGCGTGTCCGGGTCGCCGCGTTCGGTCCATTCCAGTTGGATCTTCGAGGCGGGATCGGTGCGGAAGACAAAGTCGTCGAAGAACGGCGCTACGAGGCGGACGGTGTCGACAATCTGCCGGTAGCTGTCCGTGTGCTCGGTCTTAAGCATGCTCAGGTAGGCAGCCAGGTTCGCACCGTCCACCTTGAGGCGTAGCGTGTCGTTGATCGCGTGCGGCTGCTTGACTCGGGCTTTTTCGCCGGTGTCGTGGAAATGGTAGACGCGAGTGCCTTCGATAACAGCGGCGACGTAGGGGTGATCATGCTGTTCCGCAATTAGCTTGAGTCTCGACTCGGGCGTGCCGCCCAGCGTGCCACCAGCACTTTGGTCGTCATCTCGGAACAGGAACTGTTCATCCGAAAGTATTAGCCGGTTATCGTTCGTTGGCACAAGCTCGAATGCATACCAGTCTTGATCGCCGAATCGAAATTCCGCCTGAATCGCATCCGTCGTCTTCCGCGAAAAATGCATCAACGCATCCGGCCCACCTTGCTGCTGCACATACAACTGCAGCCGCTCCTCATACATCTCCGCCAGCATCCGAAACAGCCCGATAAAGTTCGACTTCCCGGCACCATTGGCGCCAATCAACACGTTCAGGTTGCGCAACTCGAAGTCGCGCAACTCGCGTATGGATTTGAACCCTGCAATCGTCAGTTTGGTGACGCCAGCCATCGATCGATTCCCGTTGAGGTACGTGCCGCGATCAGACTGCTTCAGTATCGGTTTCCCGATAGTTTGCCCACACCCGCGGCCTGACGCCAGTCAGCGCCTTCGCAATCGCCGCAATATGCTCAGGCGTCGTGCCGCAGCACCCGCCCGCGATATTCACCAGCCCGGCCTGCGCAAACTCCTTCAACAGCCCCGACGTATCCGCCGGCAATTCATCGAAGCCCGTATCGCTCATCGGATTGGGCAAGCCCGCGTTCGGATAGCACGACACATACGTATCGCACAGCTTCGCCAGCTCCGCGATATACGGCCGCATCAACGCCGCACCCAGGGCGCAGTTCAAGCCGAAGGTAAGCGGCTTCGCATGACGCAGCGAATTCCAGAACGCCTCGACCGTCTGCCCCGAGAGGATGCGGCCCGATGCGTCGGTGACGGTGCCGGAGATCATGATCGGCAGACGTTCGCCCGTGTCTTCAAACAGCTCGTCGAGAGCGAACAGCGCAGCCTTCGCATTGAGCGTGTCGAAAATCGTTTCGACGAGGAACAGGTCCGAGCCGCCGTCGAGCAGCGCCTTGGCCTGCTCGTAGTAGGCCGCGCGCAGTTCGTCGAAGGTCACGTTGCGGGCGCCCGGATCGTTCACGTCCGGCGAGATGCTGGCCGTCTTCGGCGTCGGTCCGATCGCGCCCGCGACGAAGCGCGGCTTGTCCGGCGTCGAGTACTTGTCGCAAGCCGCCCGCGCGAGCTTCGCCGATTCGAGGTTCATCTCGATCGCGAGATCTTCCATCCCGTAGTCGGCCTGGGCGACCGTGGTCGCGCCGAACGTATTGGTTTCGATGATGTCGGCGCCTGCCGCCAGATACTGCTCGTGGATCTCGCTGATGATCTGCGGCTGCGTGATCGACAGCAGCTCGTTGTTGCCCTTGATGTCGCGGCCGTAGTCCTTGAAGCGCTCGCCGCGATAACGGGCTTCGTCGAGCTTGTAACGCTGGATCATCGTGCCCATCGCCCCGTCCAGAATCAGGATGCGCGATTGCAGAAGCGCGGGCAACGCGGCGCCGCGCGTATAGGTTGCGGCGGGGCGGGCTGGACTGACGGTGGGGGCGGGCTGGTTCATGGCAGAAGTGGGCTTGCGCCAGTTTTTTCAGGAAACCTGTCATTGTATCCGCTGCGCAACGGCCTCGCCGGCCGCAGACGCGCGGTGATAGGGCTTATGTTAGCCGGGAAGACGAGCGGTTCATGCCTCAGGCGGTAAAGGCGGTAAAAGATGCCGTCTCGTATCGATTATGCCGCCGGCCGCGCGAATCCGCTGACGAAATCAGTAGCGTGCCCCGTGGTTAAAACAAAAACCCCCGCCCGGCAAGCCGGACGGGGGTTTGAGTACGTGTCGCCGAGGCGTGCGTGTTAGTGGAGGATCACCGGTTGATGCATCAGGCTGTCGAACTGGCCGAGGAATTCGTCAACTTCGTCAAGCGACGGTTCTTCTTCGATCAGCTTGGTGACGTGCTCGCGAAAGCGCGCCGCCATTGCGCCGTCAATGTAGATTTCGCGTTGCATGTTCTTGTCCACGATCTCATAACCACCTGACTTCATGGCGAGGGGACCGTCCTGGGGCGGGAACTCGACAACACAATAGTTGGGGCTGTTGTAGATCATTTGCATGGCGACACTCCTTATTTCCGTTGGCTCCTGGCCGTTCCTGCGCCATAAGTGGAGCGTATGGTGTGGAATTCAAGGGGTGGGTCCGGAGTAACGCTGGTAAAAATCCCGGACCTTCAGGTTAGACCCGTGTTTCGAGAAACGTTTCAAGCAACGCAGCAAAACGGTGAGACTGTTCGATCGGCGCCAGATGGGCAGCATCCAGCAGTTCGTATTGTGCGCCTTCAATCGACTTCGCGATGAATTCTGTTGCAGCAGGTGGCGTGCCTGTGTCATGGCGTCCCGCGACCGTGAGCGTAGGCAGACGAATCTCGCTCAACCGCTCCTGCACGTTGAAGTCGCGCAAAGCCTCGCAGGCGAGCGCGTAGCCCGCGGGCGAGGTGTGCTGCAGCACCTCGCGGATCTGCTCGACCGCTTCCGGATGCGCCGCCTGGAAATCGGGCGTCAACCAGCGGCTTAAGGTCGCAGGCACAAGCGAAGCCATGCCTTCGCGGCGTGCGGTAGCCGCGCGTTGATCCCAGACGGCGCGATTCTCTGGCGCGGTGCCCGCGCTCGTGTCGGCGAGCGTCAGCGTATCGATGCGTGATGGATGATCGAGGGCGAACTGCTGCGCGACCATGCCGCCCATCGACATCCCCACCAGATGCGTATGCGGGGCGCCCAGTGCATCGAGCAGGGTGGCGAGGTCGCGGGACAGGTCGGCGACGCTGAAGGGCTTGTCCGGTACACCGGTGGCGCCGTGACCGCGTACGTCGTAACGCAGCACGGTGAAGTCGTCGCGGAAGTAGCCGGCGAGCTGGTCCCACACGGACAGGTCGCCACCGAGTTGATGGATGAACGTCAGCCAGGGGCCGCCGCCTTCGTTGCTCAGAACATAGCGCGTGTCGATACCGTTGATGTTCACTTGCATGCAGGCTCCTTCAAAGGGGATGCGGTGAAACGGCTGGAACGGCGCCGCTTGTCCTGCGAGTCATGCCGCTGGCGGAAGTTTCGGCAAATTGCCGAATATCTGTTCGACTTCAGGGTTTGTCCGGCACAGGGGCTGGGGCGGTGTCCGGAGCCATCGGTGAGTCGGGCGCTGAGGGCGCCGTCGATGCAGGATTGCCGGAAGCGGTCGCGCTGCCACCATTGCCCGTTGAAGTCGCATTGCCGTTGCCGCCCGGCGGACTCAGCGGCCCGCTCCAGACCAACTGGATTTCGGTGCCGTTCGGTTCGGTCTGCAGGATCCGCGCGGGCAACCAGCCGAGCGACGGCGCGAGCCACACGTCGATGCGCCGCTGATCGCCGGCGTGACGCGGCAGGCGCATGAAATGACGCGCACTGACGTAGCCTTGTTGTGTGCGGATGGTTTCGTCGCCGATTGTTTCAATTGGCCAGATTTCGCCGCTATCGTTGTCGACTACGAAAAACTGGCGGGTCACGCCCGGCTTGTAGGCATCCGGATCGCCGCGCACGAGGCTCGCCAGTTGCATCACCATGCTGAAGCGGTCTTGTGCGCCATCGCCGAGGGGCAAAGACGCGGGCGTTTTGGTGAACGCGATCTGCTTCGTGGTGCGATTGAAGATCGCCACGTCCTCAGCCCGATGGCCGCGCTTTTCGATGTACTGGTCCGGCGCGAGGCCGAACGCATCGACGTGCCCGTGGCTCGAGTAGCTGAAGGTGCCGATGAACGGTACCGGCACCGACACCACCATATCGTAGGTCTTGCCGTCGCTCGACCAGTGGATGGTGCCTGGCTGATTGCGCACGCCGTTATAGAACGTGTCGTATTGCAGATCGCCCGACGGCGGCACTGAGAACTTCACGCCAGGCGCGGCTTGCGAGGCGGGGGCGTGGCCGCCGGCTGGCGCGCTTGCCGCTGTAGCGGCGCTTGCCGCAGTGGCCGCTGCGGCCGCACTGGCTGCTGAAGAGGCGGCCTCAGCCGCAGGGGCAGACGCAGCGGCAACAGGCGCGGGCCCGGAGCGCAGCGCGGTCAATACATGTTCGCGCGGCTTGCTGGCGGCTGCCCTGGCTTTGTGCTCGGGCGGCGGTGCCGGGTGCGGCGCTGTCTGAGCCGGACTGCGCTCGATGCGCTCGGGCGTCAGCAGCGCGATCTGCACCGGCACGTGAGCCGTGTTCCCGGACGTGAACGTCTCGCGATTGCGTTCGACCCACTGCGCCGCGATCCAATGCACGCAAAGCACGACCGCAAGCACGGCGAGCCAGCGCCACGCACGCGGGCGGCGCGCCGCGTGAGGCAACATGCGATCGGAACGGCTGACGGCGGACGTGAACGGCATCGGGCGAGCGATTCTGGCAGATCAAAAGTGACGCGCCGCTTCAGGCGAAGGCCTGCGCGGGACTCACGCAGCGAACGGGTTCGACCGTCAGGCCGCGGGCGATGTTCCGCAGCGGCGTCGCTGCGCGCCCCGACATCCTAACGCGGCGCCGGACTGTACCCCAGTTCGTACGACAATTTGCGCGCACACTCGCGCAGCGCCGTGTCGATCTCGCCGTCCCAGCGGATATCGAAAGCGCCCTCGTGGCCGAGCGCAATCAGCCCGAGTGCGAGATCGCCGGTCGAGTCGAAGACCGGCATGCAGAACGCGTGGATCGTCGGCAGCAGCATGCCTTCGACGCGTGCGGCTTCATGCGCGCGCACCTCGGCGAGGACGCGCTCGACCTCTTCGGGCGTGCGCGGGCCATCGGTGTGCGACGAACGGCGCGAGTCGGCCAGTTCGCGCTCGATCATCGCAGCGGTCTTGCTGGACGGCAGATAGGCCGCGAACAGCAAGCCGGTGGCCGAGCCGAGCAGCGGCATCACATCGCCGAGCTTGAGCGAGGCCTTCGCCGGATGACTCGATTCCATCCAGTGGACGACGGTCGGCCCCTGGTTGCCCCATACGGCGATGCCCACGGTGAGGTCGAGCCGGTCGCGCAGCTCCGCCAGCGCGATCCGCGCGAGCTTCACGCCATCGACCCGCGCGAGCCGCGCCAGGCCCAGTTGCAAGGCAAAGCCGCCGAGCTCGTAGCGCCCGGACAGCGGGTCTTGTGCGACGACGCCCAGGCGCAGGAAACTCACCAGATACCGGTGCGCCTTGGCGGGGCTCATGCCGGCGCGTTGCGCGAGATCGCGCAGCATCATCGCGCGCGGCTCGTGGGTCAGGACGTCGAGCAGGCGAAAGCCCACCTCGATCGACTGGATGCCCGAGCGCAGCTTCTCCTCGCCGGCCTCGGCGGCGTCGTCGTCAGCGGAGTCGAGCGGGTCGGCAGGGTCGGCGTCGGGAGCGATCGCGCCGGGGCGGGCAAGTGAAGGCATAAGCAAGGCGCACGAGGCGCGAACGGTGAGTCGGATGGGACGGCGCCGGCGCGACGTCAAAGCGTGCCGTTTGAACCGGCCGTTTGGGCCAGGGCGATTCACCATCGTAGAATAGATTCCCTCTATCGTCACTAACACGGCTCATTCCCCTATGAAACTTGCCACGCTGAAGGACGGCACGCGCGACGGCCAATTGATCGTCGTGTCCCGCGACCTGCACTCCGCGGCCATCGCCGATGCGATCGCGCCGACGCTGCAGCGCGTGCTCGACGACTGGACCTTCTACGCGCCGCAACTGCAGGATCTGTACGACGCGCTCAACCAGGGCCGCGCGCGCAACGCCTTTGCGTTCGACGCGAAGGAATGCATGGCGCCGCTGCCGCGCGCGTTCCAGTGGGCCGACGGCTCGTCGTACGTGAACCACGTCGAACTGGTGCGCCGCGCGCGCGGCGCGGAGATGCCGCCGGAGTTCTGGACCGATCCGCTGATGTACCAGGGCGGCAGCGACGACTTCATCGGCCCGAAAGACGACGTGGTATGCGCATCGGAGGATTTCGGCATCGATTTCGAAGCGGAAGTCGCGGTAATCACCACCGACGTGCCGATGGGCGCCACCCCCGATCAGGCGCTCAAGGGCGTGCGGCTGATCGCGCTGGTCAACGACGTTTCGCTGCGCAACCTGATTCCGGCAGAACTGGCGAAGGGCTTCGGGTTCTTTCAGAGCAAGCCGGCCACGTCGTTCGCACCGGTTGCCGTCACGCCTGACGAACTCGGCGAGCACTGGCGCGAGGGCCGCGTGCACCGGCCGATGATCGTCCACTGGAACGGCAAGAAGGTCGGCCAGCCGGACGCCGGGACGGACATGGTGTTCCACTTCGGCCAGTTGATCGCGCATGCGGCGAAGACGCGCAATTTGCGCGCGGGGTCGATCGTCGGCTCGGGGACGGTCTCGAACAAGGATGCGAAGCGCGGCTATTGCTGTATCGCCGAGAAGCGCTGTCTCGAGACCATCGAGCACGGTTCGCCGCAGACGGAGTTCATGAAATACGGCGATACGGTGAAGATCGAGATGTTCGACGAAGCGGGCAAATCGATCTTCGGCTCGATCGAGCAGGGCATTGCACCGCTCGATGCGGCTCGCTGAAGCGCGGGGCGTCCCGCTGGCCGGCCTTTAAATCAGGCGAAAGGGTTTCGCCCGATACCCGTGCACCCGGGCGCCGCTACACTGACAGACGCCTGGTGGCGAGGGCGCGGCTAACCGCCGCTGCCCGCCACGACCAGGGCGAAGTGGCACATAACGACAAAACCACGGTGAGGAGACAGGCATGCGGTTCCGCCCGTTTGCGCTTGCGCTTAAGTTTGCGTTTGTATTTGCGGCTGCATTTCCAGCTCTCGCGCTGGCCCAGGTGAAGATCGGGCTGGTGCTGTCGCTGACCGGTCCGGCCGCCTCGCTCGGGATTCCGGCCCGCGACACGGCCGCCATGCTGCCGAAGACAATGGGCGGCCAGAAGGTCGAGTACATCGTGCTCGACGATGCCTCGGACACCACCCAGGCAGTGCAGGATACGAAGAAGCTGATCTCCGAAGACCATGTCGACGCCATCATCGGCTCGTCGATCACGCCTAACACGCTGGCGATGATCGACGTGATCGCGGAAGGCGAGACGCCCACGATCTCGCTGGCGTCGTCGGCGAAGATCATCGAACCCGTCGACGCCAAGCGTCACTGGATGTTCAAGACCCCGCAAACCGATGCGATGATGGCCTCCGCGATTACCGCGCACGCCAGCTCGCACGGCGTCAAGACGATCGCCTACATCGGCCAGGCCGATGCGCTCGGCGAGACGTTCTATGCCGAAGTGGCGAAATTCGCCGAGCTCCATCACATCAAGCTCGTGGCGAGCGAGCGCTTTAACCGTGCCGACCCAAGCGTCACCGGCCAGGTGCTGAAGATCCTCGCCACCCATCCGGATGCGGTTGTGGTCGGCGCGGCGGGAACGCCCGCCGCGTTGCCGCCGCGAACGCTCAAGGAGCGTGGCTACAAGGGCTTGATCTATCACAACCACGGGGTCGGCAATAACGATTTCCTGCGCGTCTGCGGGGCGGACTGCAACGGCACCTTCCTGCCCGCCAGCCCGGTGCTGGTCGCGGCGCAACTGCCGGCCGACCATCCGGCGAAGCGCCTCGCGCTCGACTACACGGCGCGCTTCGAAGCGCTGCACGGTGCCGGCAGCGTATCGGCCTTCGGCTCGTACACATGGGACGCGGGCATGCTGCTGTCGAATGCCGTGCCGGTCGCATTGAAAACGGCGCAACCTGGCACGCCTGAATTTCGTCACGCCTTGCGCGATGCACTGGAAGCGACGCACGGTCTGGCGGACACTAACGGTGTCGTCAACATGAGCCCGACCGATCACCTCGGGCTCGACCAGCGCGCCCGCGTGATGGTGGAAATCAGCAACGGCAAGTGGGTGTATCAACCGGACTGAAGCTGCCGCGGCGCGTACCCTGTGCCGCGTTGCGTTCACACTGACGTCTCGATCTATCGCGTTTCCGATCTACCGGACTGACCGCCATGTCTCACGAAGCACCGATCAACGACCCTGTCTTCTATGCGCACTACCAGTCGCTGCGTGTGCGACGGCATCCGCATGGCATCCTCGAAGTCATCATGAGCGGCGAGGGCGCCAACAAGAGCGCACTGGCCACGGCGGATGCGCGCATGCATCGCGAACTTGCCGAAATCTGGCGCGATATCGACCGCGATCCCGACACCCGCGTTGCGGTGATTCGCGGCGAGGGCAAGGGCTTTTCGGCGGGCGGCGATCTGCAGCTCGTCGAGCAGATGGCGACCGACTTCGAGGTCCGCACCCGCGTCTGGCGTGAGGCACGCGACCTCGTCTACAACGTGATCAACTGCAGCAAGCCGATCGTCTCCGCCATGCACGGGCCGGCAGTCGGCGCGGGGCTGGTGGCAGGGCTCCTCGCCGATATTTCGATTGCGACGAAGAGCGCGCGCATCATCGACGGTCACACGCGCCTCGGCGTGGCCGCGGGCGATCACGCGGCCATCGTGTGGCCTCTGCTGTGCGGTATGGCGAAGGCCAAGTACTACCTGTTGCTGTGCGAGCCGGTGAGCGGCGAAGAGGCCGAGCGGATCGGTCTCGTCTCGCTGGCCGTCGACGAAAACGATTTGTTGCCCAAAGCATTCGAAGTCGCCGAGAGACTCGCGCACGGCTCGCAAACGGCGATCCGCTGGACCAAATACGCGTTGAACAACTGGCTGCGTTCGGCGGGGCCGACCTTCGATGCGTCGCTTGCGCTCGAGTTCATGGGCTTCGCCGGCCCGGATGTGCGCGAAGGCGTGACGTCGCTGCGCGAGCGGCGCGCACCGGATTTTCGCGGCGGCGCCTCGGGAGGCAGTCATTCGGGGAGTAGTCACCCGGCCGGCGATTCGTCCGGTGAGCACTCCGGCTGATCGATCGGTCCTTTATCAGCCCTTTACCCGCCCGTTACGCGCGGTATGATCGGACGAAACGCGCGTCGGACTGCGCCTATTCCATTTCTGTCTGCTGCGAGGAGAAAAGCATGACCGATACACCTGGCTCCACGCCGCCCTTTCCCGGCTTTCCGGGTTTTCCTCCCGGCGAGATGCTGGACCGCATGTGGGACATGATGCGCTTGAGTCCGTTCGGCTCGGCCTTTCAGGGTGCGCCGGCAGGCGCGACGCCGGGCCTCGGGCCGTCGCTGTCGATGATGTCCGACATGATGGCGCCGCTCACCAACGTCGAAGAACTCGACAAGCGCATCACCGACATGCGTGCGGTCGAGCAGTGGCTCAAGCTGAATCTGAACATGCTGCAGTCGGCGATTCAGGCGCTGGAAGTGCAGCGCGCCACGCTCGCGACGCTGCGCGCGTTCGGCGCCTTCGCGCAGCAGTCGATGGCGCAACCGGCAGCCACCCCGACCCCCGCGCCCGACAAGCCACGTCCCGAACCGGCCGCTGCGCCGCGTGCCGAAGCCGCGAGCAGTGCCGAAGCGGAAGGGGAC
>Ga0302228_10000882_pt1 | contig 23252 bp, 18 predicted proteins | sample II_Palsa_N1_2_FD_193519 | JGI IMG/M metagenome (GOLD analysis project Ga0302228, IMG submission 193519) | Peat permafrost microbial communities from Stordalen Mire near Abisko, Sweden - II_Palsa_N1_2 | ecosystem: Environmental > Terrestrial > Soil > Palsa > Peat permafrost | place: Sweden... | reverse complement strand
CTTCACGCCAAACTCGTAGGGTTGCCGCGCCTTGCCTTTGCCGATGCACTCGACTTCAGGCGCATGCAGTGCGTACAGCTTCTTCTTGTCCTTTGGACGTTGGCGGCAAATGCGCCATGCACGCTCGAGCCACACGCGCAGTTGCGTCTGCCGTTCGTTCGGGACCCCGCAGAGCTTGCGTTCGATGTCGCGAAGCAACCGTCCCAATACTGTACGCTGACGTTTGAGTACACGACGCAGGCATCTGAACTGCTTCGCATGCGCATAGCCCCCCGCGCGGCGACGCAGTCGCTTGCTCTCACGTTCGTACGTCTGTTTCAGTGAAAGACCGGCGCGTTGCGCCAGTTGCACGAGTCTAGCCCGTGCCACCTCAAGCAGACGGCTGTCGGTCACGCTTCGCCCATCCATATATAGCAGACGCGCGATTTCCTCCAACAATTCGTCTCGACCTTTAAGCTTTTCTGGAGTGTCAATCGGATGGGCCGATGACAGTACCTTGTTAATCTTGTTTCCCAGATCGTCTCTTGTAAGCCCCAATATTGTCATCCTGCCCCCGAAGTCTGACCTCGTGTCGCTGACGGGTCTCCCGGCCATGATAAACGCGCTCGGTCGCCTAGCCTCGCGGATTGGCAATGATCCGCGCGTCGCCCACCCGGTAGTCGAACGAATCGTGGACATGTCCATGGATCCACAAGTCCGCAAGGTCGAGCATGTGCCGCAGGTCGCTCGCGAAGGCTGCATTGACCCGCTCGTCGCCATATCGCGGGTGGATCGACAGCGGCGCGACACCATGGTGGGTGACCACAACGGTGCGGCCATCGAACGGCATAGACAGCTGTTCATGAAGCCAGGCCAGCGACTTTTCGTGTTCGTCAAGCGCGTGCTCCGGAAGGAACCGTCCGCCCTCTTCCGACCGGATCGTCACGTGGTCGCGCATGCACAGGCCGGCCATCTTCATACTGCGCTCGCGGTCCCGATAAAGGTCATAGTCGGTCCACAGACAGCAGCCGAGAAACCGGACATCCCCGATGACACATGCGTCCCGTTCAAGGTACCGCACGACCGTATTCGATGCCCTGGCCCGGATGGCGTCGGCAACCAGGCTGTACTGGTACCCGTAGGCTTCGTGATTGCCATGCACATAAATCACCGGAACCGGCCAGCTGGCAAACGTGTCCACTGCGTCCGCATGCGAAGCGATGTCGCCGGCAAGCACGAGCACGTCCGCGGACGATGACGGCACCACCGGGTTGTAGCCCGGAAAGCTGCGGTGGAGCATTTCAAGATGAAGGTCTGAAGCGATCTGGATGCGCATTCTGGTTCTATGGCGTTGCGGTCAGCAGACACCAGAGTGCGCGTAGCTTTGCTGGACGACTACGCGGCGACAAATGACTCTTGAAAAAACCCGTTACTGCTTCGCCGGCAAGGAGCCAGCATCCACGTCAATGATCAGTTCGCTGACCAGTTCCGGCGGAGCTTTCGGATGACGCCGGGCCCCAGAACAGGGTCTCAACTCGCCCCCAGGCGTCCCGTACCAGAAGATCGGCACGGCACCGTACCGCTCGCGCCAGATCCCCGTGACCTCACAAAGGTCCACCTTGGCAGCATCCACCGCGCGGTCCAGCACATACACGGAAAAAGCCCCTACTTCCAGTTGGGAAGCTGCCTCCAGAAGCGCCTCCGGGCCACCGACCAGCCAGCCGTCCGGCAACTGGTCGCGGTCGCGCATGTTTCCCGATGCCACGATCAGGAAGTTCAGCACCTCGTCGGTCCATCCCACGCATCGCCACGCCTGATAGGGGCCCGCGAGCGCCCGCCTGACCGGGTGAGACTCAGCCCAGCTCGTATCCGTTACCAACATCAATCTTCCTTGCAGTATTTCTGGTTTCGATTTGAAAAGCATCACAAAACGCCTACACACATAGGCGTTTTGTGATGTTACCAGAACCAGTGATCACGGCGACGATTCACCTCGATCAATAACGTAAGGTGTTCGACCGGTGGCTTCGCGCGCAGAAGAAAATATTGCGATACAGGTTGGACGGGCACTGGCACAGGCTCGTCTTGACGATGGCAGGACACAGGAAGAAGTTGCTGAGCTTCTTGAAATCGACAAGCAGTCGATCAGCCGGATCGAAACGGGGAAGGCCTGGCCAACGCTGGCACGACTGGTTGCTCTCACATCGTTATACGGCGTAGACATTAGCAGTGTCTTCCGTTCCGGCTCCGCGGATTCCGGTCACGTTGCCGCGGATCTGATCGAACAGCTGGAACGGCTGAATGCAGAAGACCGGGTATGGGTGAGACGCTGGCTCAAGCAGCTTTGCGACCGCCTGGCGATGGAACCTGCTACAGGCCAGCACCGTAAAAGGTCTCGCCGCTGAACGATCGTCGCGCGGTCAACCGATTGACGACCTGACGCCCCCGGCCTGCACCGTACTGAGACTCCCCTTCTCCAGACGTACCCTGCAGGCGCCGTCCGGCCGCGCTCCCTTCCTCAACGTCTGGCTTGATGGCCCCTAACTACCGCGCGCATTCGTGCCGTGCGGTGCAACACGCGACGGTGTCTGGCCGTTCATCTGGACGTCGCACGTTCGCGGGTCAAGCGCGGGCTAGATACATCCGCGGTTTGCCGCGATAAGGGGGTTTATCGCGGCCAGCCTTTTCATTCCCGGTGAAAGAACGGTTTTCTGGCGTCAGGGCTGTGCGTAATCTATCCTTGAAGTAACCGCCTGCGCCCCGTTCTGCTTCGCCCCGCGTGCGCTGGCGTGCCGACGCTGGAGGCCACCATGCCCCGTCCCGCTGCCGTCTCCCCCGACCAGATCCGCACCACGGTGCTCGCGATGCTGGCCGAGGCGGAGGTCAGTGACGACCATCTGCCGCCCACCTCCGAGCGCTTCCGCAGGGTGGTGTCGGTGCGCAAGCTCCGTGCGCGCCTGGGTGCCGGCGACCCGACGATGCTCTCGCGCGCCCTGAACACGATCGAGGCCGAGGTGGTAAGCGCCGGTCTCGAGCAGGTCGCGATTCCCGGGCTTCCTGACGCGATCGCCGAACAGATGCGCGCGCTCTGGCAGGCGGCGATAACTTTCCAGCTCGATGAGGTGGTGCAGATGAAGGTCGTCGCCGCCCAGGCGGCGGAGGCGGCCGGGGTCGCGCGTCGCGACGCTGACCTGCGGGTCGAACTGCTGCGGGTGGAACTGGCTGACCTGCGCGACCAGCTTTCGGTGCGTGACACGGCACTCGCCACCGTGCGGGCGGAATTTCGCGCTGCCTCCGACAGGATGTCGGAAGCCGAAAGGGTGGCCGCGGACGTGCGTACCACGCTGGGATCTGCGAATGCCCAACTCAACGCCGCGAGGGACGAACATGCCGCCGCGATTGCGGCGGTTCACGCCCGCTATGAAGGCCTGTCGCGGCAGCTGCTGCAGCAAACGGAACACCAGCGGCACGCCCTGCAGGTGGAGGGTGAGCGGCTGGCCGGCCAGATTACCCAGGCCCAGGAGCGGGTGGCGGCACTCGAGGGCCTGCGCGACCGGTTGCTGACCGAGCTCGCCAGCGAGCGTGACGCCCACCAGCGCGCCGCCGGCGAAGCGGCCGCCCTGACGACGGTCATCGCTGAACAGCGCACCCTGCTGCAGACGGTGCACGCCGCCGAGGCGGTTCGGGCAGGACCACGCCGGACGGTCAGGGCTGCCCCTGCGCCAGGCCGGCACCGCGCAGCACCGGCCGCCTCGACCCCGGCAGCAACGCCCTTCCCCAATCCACGCGGCGCTCCAGCGCGGAGGAAGGCACGATGAACCCGTCCTGCTGGATCGATACTGCAACTTCGCCACCGCAACCGCTGCCGGACTCCCTCGAGGCGGCGCTCGACTACCTCGCCAGCGCGACTGGCCACCCGGTCTATACCCGCTGGACCCTGTCGCGGCTCAAGCGCGGCTGCCCGTCGCTCGCTGATGCGAAACGCGAACACCCCGCCGTGTTCGCGCTGCTGCTCGAGCACGAGGCCGCCGTCGAATACTGGGGTCGTGGGCGCCTGCGGATCGTCGCGGCGGAGGACGCGCCTCCCCCCGAAACCATCCTCGAACGCACGCTGCACCAGCACCCGCGTCGCTTCCACGAGGTCGCGGACGGGAGCGCGCAGGTTCCTGCGAGCACCGCGGCGACTCCCGCCGCAATTGCCACGACGGCCGTCTGGCTCGCGGCGCTCGAGCCGCCCGCTACCCTCGCCGCCCATGACGTTCATGCGACAGGTGCCGCCGGCGTCATCAGTGCCTCCACCGGCGGATGGCTCGCGCGGGCCGGCCGCTTCGTCAATCCGTCGATGGTCACGAACACTCTCGGCGTGGCCGACGATGCCCAGGCGGTGATCCTCTTCCTGCGCGATCGCGCCGGCCGTTCGCCGCACACGCGGCGCGCGTATCTCGCGGACCTGCGACGCCTGATCACGTGGTGCGAGCGCGAGCGGCTCGGGCCGCTATCGGACCTCACGCGTCACGACCTGCTCGCCTACCGCCGCGAGGTCGAACAGGCCCCAGCCACTCGCGAACTGAGGTCCGCGGGCAGCCGTCCTCCTGCGTGTCACGGTCGTCCTGTTGCGCCGCGCCAGCGGTCCGCGGCGGTACCGGCCCGTGCCCTCGCGGTGGTCTCGAGCCTGTTCCGCTACTGGCTTAAAACGGGGTATCTGATTGCCAATCCGGCCGCCGACCTGTCCGGCGGTGGCGCCGCCCGCGCCGCCTGGACACCGAAGCGCATCATGCCGGCAGGCGTCATCGCCCTGTGCGACGCGGTGATCGCTGGCGCTGCGCCCGCGGACCTCGCGCCGCCGGTGTGGGCGCGCCGCTGCGCGATCTGGTCGCTGTACCGCTACGGCGGCGTGCGGCTCGCGGAACTGGTGTGGTCCGATACCACCGGGTTACCGCGGCTCGATGTGGACGCCGGTGGCAGCTGGACCCTGCACGTGCTCGGCAAGGGAAACAGGCTGCGGGCGATTCCGCTGCCCGCCGTCTGTCTGCCGCCCCTGCGCACCTACCGGCTTGCCCGGGGCCTCACCCCCGAACCGGGTGCCTTCGAACGGCTGCCGCCCATTCACAGCGAGAAGCGCGACGCGCTTGGCGCCAGCGGCCTGTACGACGAGGTCAAGGCGGTTTTCCATGCGGCACAAGCACGCGTCGCGCCCGGTGACGGCGCGACGCTGGCGTTACTGCGCGCGGCATCGACGCACTGGCTCCGCCACGGCTACGCGCACACGCTGGTGGTCGATCACGCGGTGCCGCTGCCGGTTGCGCAGCAGCTGCTCGGGCACGCGTCGGTGCAGACGACGGCAGCGTATGCAAAGAGCGATCTCGCGCAGGCACGGGCCTTTGTGGAGGGGAGTTTTCGGGCCGAAGATTGAGTATGGAGATACCGTCGCCATTCACGCCGCGTTGAAGGGCGGGATAGTGTGTCCGTGCAGAAATGATTTTTGCCGGGCAGGATACCGAAGCTTCAATCGCAGGAATACCCCGATGCGAGGGCACCAGGCGTCGCAAAATTATTGGTGTAAAATCACAACCTTACGAGTGAAAGGTGTGAAATGACTTTGAATCCTCGCGGGAGGATAGAGTCAGTGCCAATCCCGCAAGGGGATACAGTTCGGGGCCCGGGAGAATCATGTTATTGAAAGCAACACAGCTGTCGGCGCTCTCGCGCCTGTTCTCCCCCAGCGTGTTTCGTGAGATGGCGCGCAAGGGCCGCTCCACCCTGTTTGCCCAGCTCTTTACCCAGTCCGGCCTGCTTGAGAAGAAAACCACTGATGTGCGGACCGTCAGCGCGGCGTTTGATATGGCCTTCTCGGTGCTGCGCCGCGCGGGTACGCGCGATGAATATGTGTATCGTGCCGCGCTGACGCACAATATCCTGCTTGGCACGCACTCCCTGAATACGGCCAGCATGCTCACGGAATTCCGTGCGGGTTCATGCAAGGCGGATCTCGCCATCCTCAACGGAACGGGGACCGTCTACGAAATCAAGTCGGATCGCGACTCGCTTTCGCGACTCGTCAATCAGGTCGAAAACTATCGCAAGGTCTTTGCGAAGATCTATGTGATTGCCGGTGAAGCTCACGTGCAGGGTGTGATGGAGAGCACACCGGAGGAAGTGGGCGTGCTCAGCCTCGTGCGCTGGGATAGGATACGTACCGTACGTGAAGCCGTTGCGCGCGCCGACCTTATCTGTCCGGTGACAGTCTTCGAGTCGTTAAGGGTAGCGGAAGCACGGGCAATCCTGAAAAACCTTCAGGTGCCCATCCCCGATGTGCCGAACACGCTCCTGTGGGCGAGCATGCGCGAACTGTTCGCCGCGCTCGCACCGGCTGACGTACATCAGCAGATGGTTTGCACATTAAAGAAAACGCGCAATCTGGCCTCACTGGGTTCGCTGGTCGAGCAGTTGCCGATGTCGCTCCAGCCAGCAGCGCTGTCCATTCAGGTACGTCGCGCGGATCATGAACGCCTGGTTGAAGCGGTTCACACGCCGCTCGATGAGGCAATGACCTGGGCATAACAACTATATGTACTACCCCTATTTCCGAGGGAAGCAGTTCGAACTTTTGACCATCCGTGAGACTGCAGGGTTACTGGCCCAGTCGGGTTTTGTACCCATCATTGAGCCGGTGAAAGGCGCTCTGGGCGGACTGGAACGCACGCTGAAGGTGATCTGCGCTGCAGAGGGCAAGGCGATTGTCGTCGTGAATCCCAACTTCGGTGAGCATGCCAACGACGGCGCGGACATCACTGCGTTGCTCAGGGAAAATTTTGCCGGGGCAATCGGCATTTGCGCTGGCATCCTGCTCAAGGACGGCATGTCCATTGACGATGCCTTCGCCTTCTATGAAGAACACCGACGCCACCGCCCAGTCTTCATTCACGCGGGTTTCGGCGAACCGAAAATTCTGGCCGAAAAACTGGGCAACGATCTCGCCACGACCCAGCATGTTTTCATTGAAGAGCATTGCGGAAAACTCTACTGGCGCCACTTCAGGCACAGCATGCGCATTCTTTTGCGCGACGGATTCAAACGACGCAAGAACGCGGACTATCCGCCAGTCGAACAATTCTCCGATCTTCACGTCACCTTTGAAGAAGAAGGCATGAACGGCTTTGGAGACTTTCTGACGGTGGGCGACGACTATAGCGAAGGTGGCGGCCCGGCCTACGCCGTGGCCATCCACTTGACCTACATCAATCCCGGCAAGGACGATGTAATGGATGTCTACCACTTCCTCTCGACCACCAACAACACTCCGACCGATCCGGCGGGAAAATTTGGCCAGGCGCTGGAGAAGCTGATCGCCCTGATCAACTCCGGTCACTCCCATCTGTTCGAGAGCAGCGCCATCGGCGAATTCCGGGACCTTCACGCTAAGAAGCATTTCCCGGGTCTCGGCTCCGTCAAGAAACTTTCGATGAAGCATCACATCGAGACGCTCGCCAACTACCTTTCCTGAGCGCAACCATGACTGCACGGTGCTGTCCCGAGTGCTTCGGTGACCGCGGGCTGCGCAAGAACATCATCCCTTCACGAAATCCCGTGAAGGGACAATGCGACTTCTGCGGGTCGGAGGGCGTCGATCTCGTTGAACCCGGCCAGCTCGCCGACGTATTCGAAATGCTCGTGAATGTGTACGAGCCGGATCCAGCCGGCAGGCCGCTGACCGAATGGATGAAGGACGACTGGCGGCTCTTTTCGCGTCCGCGGATGGATGCCGACAATGCCAGGGCGCTGTTGAGTGAGATCCTCGACGATGGTGAGATTGTTCGGCGAACGTTCTCCCCGTCACCGGCCTACCGGAGCGAGGGGCTCGCGCGCTGGGAAACGCTCAGGGACGAACTGCTTCACAAGAACCGCTATTTTCTCGATGGAACGCTGGATACGGACCGGTTGCGGGAATTGCTCGCTCACCTGCTGACCGACCCGCTGCAGGAAGTCTGGTATCGGGCGCGGATCAGCGACGGTGACACGGCGTTCGCGATTGAGGACATGGGCGCCCCACCGCAGCGCTACGCGACGCATGGGCGCGCCAATCCTGCGGGCATTCCGTACCTCTACCTGGGATCACTCCCTGAAACTGCGGCGGCCGAGGTGCGTCCCCATACAGGCGAAGTCGCCTGTGTCGCCGAATTCCAGGTGCCCTCGCCTCTCGCCGCTGTCGATCTGCGCGATCCCCGCGGTTTCGTTTCGCCCTTCGTGCTGGCTGACGCCAGCGCCATCGGGCAAATGCGTGCCGACATTCCCTTTCTGGAGCGGCTGGGTGAGGAACTGACCCGTCCGGTCCTGCCGCGAAGCGCAGCCGTCGACTACATTCCGAGCCAGTATCTGTGCGAGTTCATCAAGAAGAGCGGCTATGACGGCGTGGTTTTTCGCAGTTCGGTCAGCAGTGGCATGAATCTCGCACTGTTTGACCCGGCGAAGGCCCGGGGTATCGGCGTGCGACGTTACAGCATCACCCGCGTTTCCGTTGACGTTGCGCCAGTCTGAACGATACCGTAAAACGAAAAGAATGTACGAAACCGCATCGCTGGAGAAATCTTGATTATCGACTATGTAGAAATTGACGGCCAGCGAGCGAATATCGGTGCCGGCTTAACCAATTTTCCAAGCAAAGCTTGCGCAACACACGTCTGGCGGCTGTAACACCCGCGTGGGCGACCTCATGGGTTCCGGGACGGTCAGCGGGCCGCAATTGGACTCGCCCGGCACGGGCGCAGGCACGTTCGGGAACTCGAGCTGGTCAGCTGCTGATGGCGTACGAGCTGCGGTCGGCGTCCTCTTGCCGAGCTCTCACACATTCAGCCTAAAAGCCCCCACGCTGAGGTCTAGCAGGCGTGAGTTGTTCTACACCTGCTCCGGCAGCGTTTAGCGCACGGATACAATACGCCCATGACTTGCTTGAAGGGGCTCCAGGGTATTGCCGATGACCACTTTAACTACGAACTCCAACCTTGCCTCGATGTATGGACAGGCAACAGCCTTCCTGAACCTTGACCAAACTGCACGTGCGAAGTCGGTTTGGTTCACGAGCTTTCGAGACGATAAGGATGTCCGGTACTTCTTCAAGAAGAAGTCCGTGCTCGCCGAAGGAACCAGCTTGCAGGTCGCGGTAATTGCGCAGATTGCCCACGCGGTCGTTAGCTGCGTCGAAGATGGAGAGCCAGACGTCGCGCCAACCGGGTCGGACGTCAACAAGCTGAAAAAGAGTGCGGCAGACTTGGCAGCTACGTTGAACTCGGCGCACACTTCGTGGTTGATTCCTGAGGCCCGCACAAGAGGCTTCCAGGAGCCACTTCGCAAGCTCCAGACGATGCCGTCGATTGTGCCGCCCCGCTCCGCCGGCCGACTGCCGATGACCGAGCGGCGCACTTTCATTCTTCGACTCGCCCACACCATCTGCGAGATTTCCGACGATATTCCTATCCGATTCATCACGGCGGCTACGGCTCGTGCGTGGGAAGAGACTACCGAGCGTCAAGTCCGAGATGTCTTGACCGCCACAGAAAAAGCCAGCATCCGAGCGCTGGTGGAGACAAACCGCCGGAACCTTGCAGACAGCGAAAACGCGACCCATCTGGCCGTAAGTCGCGCAAGCATCGTGCCAAACCGCACCGTCCCTCGAGCCGACATGAGAACCGATAGCGAGCGATTGGCTCAGATTTTTAGCATCTTGAACAGCTTCGCGGATGAGACCGCAGCCATCGTATTTCACGACGCGCTCGCCACCGCCGCGAGCGAAATGGGGATAAAGCCTGATTCGAACGACGAGTAAAGGTCGGCGGAAATAGGTAGGGAAACGGGGCCAATTTCCTCCGGATTTTTTGGAGCCCAATCAGCCCGGCATTTCGGTAGCAACGTTTGCGGATGAATAGCGAAAAATACGCTTCGTCTTCATTCTCACTGCATCGAATGCGCAACCACACCAAGCCGCAGAACCTCCAATCCTTCAATAACATCATTGCCAACTGGCCGGATAACACCGCCGAGCATCAGCGTGCGCGCCTGCTCGAGGCGATGAAGTTGTGCGGTGGGGTAACGACACTAGAGGCGGTGCGGTTCCTCGACATCGTCGACCCGCGACCGCGGGTCGTTGAACTCCGCAAAGAGGGATACAGCATCAACACTTCGTGGGCACGGCAGCCGTCCGAATGCGGCCGCCTCCATAACGTCGGGCTTTATTCGCTCGCAGGGAGAAATGCTGACATCGCTGTCGAGAGGGCCGAAAAGCCCCTGTTCGATTCGAGCGCCCGGCAGATGGTGCTCGCCCTTTAGTTAGATTAAAGACCGTTGCTCCGGTTCATCCAATGACCTGTCGAGCACCCTCGCCGGAAGTTCGACATACCGCCGCCAGCACACACCTTCGCCGACGGCCTCTTTATTCAAGCGCTCCAAACCAGAAACAGCCCGCCGAATCGAAACGGCAGCGCAGAAGTCCGCGATTATCGAGGCGAATGCCCTACGCGCCTTCCATGAATTCTTGAAAAAGCCGACTTCGTGATACCGCACAATAAGCAATACGTACGCAAGCTCAATGGAGTGACGGCTCATCCACTTCGTCGCGGAATCCGTCGATGACGCCCATGCAGTAAGCAATGCCAATGCGTACTGCAGCCACACTGGGGAATGGGCCGCCGGGCACTCGCATCACTTCTGCAGTGAGCACGTTAAGCCGCAAATCAGACGGGTCAACAATTCGGCACGAAACATTGACCTCCGTCGAAGAGACAGAGAAGACCTGCACCTGAATCTCGAGTCCCAGATAAGTGTCAGTGAAGGTTTCCACACTCGCCTCCGCGCCTAGAACTCACATGCCAATGGTCAGCTTAGCGCGCACTAAGAGCGCTGGAAAACACAAACATCAAAGTTCCAAGGCCCTCCCTCCCGCGATGGCGGATTGGCTGAGCCGCTGAGTTGTAGATGGAGGTATGGTGGCGCCGGAGTGCGCGCCTGTAGCGCGCGAGCGAGTCGGGTGAAAGGACGAATGTTCTGGAACTGAATGGAGGCTTTGCCCGGCAGCATGCCCAAGGCGCCAAGCGCGTGAGCGAACTCGAAGGCCGAAAGCGGCTCTCCAAACGCGCTAGGGGGCAAGCACCGATGCGCCCCATATTTTCGAACAGCGAAGATGCGCGTCCTTGCTCCGCTGTGCGCTCAATCTGCGCTTCATTGCAGCGCCATCAAAATCACCTTTCGATAGCAAAACCAGCGAAAAATTGTGCACCGCACACCGAATTTCGCGGTTCCCGCACACTTTGTTGTCTCCCAAACGCAATTTTTGCGTTCCCGCACACTTTGTTGTGCGCCGATAGATCCAATGACAAGCCGAGAACTCGCGTTCCCCACCCCACATCCATCCGGCCCCACATTTTCTCTTTGACAAACTATCTTTAGATATATATCTTACGACACATCTTAAGACACAACGGAGCACACAGATGCGTCACTCCCATCATTCGCGCCGTCACCACGACACCGACGGCCTGCATTCCACCCACGCTTTCTCGCTGCACGCGCTGTGGCACGCCATCGGCCGCCATCATCGTGGCGGCGACCGTGGCAGTGACCGCAGCGGCCGCTTCGGCGGTGGTTTTGGAGGCGGCTACGGCGGTCCTGGCGGCTTCGGCGGCGGCGACGGCGACGGTTTCCCGCGCGGCCGCAAATTCAGCTCGGACGACCTGCAACTGCTGTTGCTGGCCCTGCTGGACGCCCAGCCGAGCCACGGCTACGAGCTGATCAAGGCGCTTGAAACGCGCTCGAACGGCTTCTATAGCCCAAGCCCCGGCATGGTCTACCCGGCGCTGACCTACCTCGAAGAAATCGGTCATGTGACCGTGCAACTGGAAGGCAACCGCAAGCGCTACGAGCTCGCCGAACCCGGCCGCCAATACCTCGCGGACAACCGCGAGCGTGTCGAACTGATGTTCGCCAAGCTGAACCACATTGCCCGCAAGATGGATTCGGTACGCCGCGCCTTCGCTGGCGAAGAGGCGCTCGATCCGAACGAAGGCGGCTGGCTGCCGGAGCTGATCGAAGCCCGTCGCGCGCTCAAGCATGCGTTGATTCGCCGCGACAACGTACCGGCCGACGAACAGCGCCGCATCGCCGCGATCCTCGCGCGCGCCACGGCCGAAATCGAAGGCAACCCGGGCGCCGCGAGCGGCGCCGACGCAGGCGCGGACGCGCTCTGAGCCCGCGTGGCCGCCATCCCGAGCGCTACCCGACAACACTGGAGAGAACACTTATGCTGACCAGGTCCGATCTCGCGGTTACCCGCGTCCGTCACTCCCTGAAATTCCGTCTGCTGCAAGTCAAGCGGGTCGAACCGCTGACGCCTCACCTGATTCGGGTCACCCTGACCGGCGACGATCTGCACGACTTCGAATCGGCGTCGTTCGACGATCACGTCAAGGTTTTCTTCCCGGCGCCGGGCGCCGACAAGCCGGCGCTACCAAGCGCAGGCCCGAACGGCCCGGTGTTCCCGGAAGGCCAGCCGCGGCCGGTGGCGCGCGATTTCACGCCGCGCCGCTACGACCGCGCGGCGCTCGAGCTGGATATCGAATTCGCCATGCACGAGGCCGGCCCGGCCGCGACCTGGGCCGCCCAGGCCAAGGTCGGGCAGTATCTGGGTATCGGCGGCCCGCGCGGCTCGCTGGTGATTCCGACGGGCTTCGACTGGCATCTGCTGATCGGCGACGAAACCGCGCTGCCGGCCATCGCTCGCCGTCTGCAGGAACTGCCTGCCGGCACGCGCGTGGCAGCCGTACTCGAAGTCGCCGACCCGTCGGCGCGCCTCGAGTTCGACACCGAAGCCGAGCTGCATACCGTGTGGCGCTATCGCAGCGAATCGCCGTATCGCGGCGACGCGCTGCTGCAAGCGGTACGCGAGACCTATCTGCCGGACGGCGAGGGCTATGTCTGGGCCGCGGGCGAATCCGCGACCATGCGCGCGGTGCGCTATCACCTATGCACTGAACGCGGTGTCGACAAATCGCGCATCCGCGCGGCGAGCTACTGGAAACAGGGCGCCGAAGCGGTCCACGAAAACCTCGACGACTAAACCACGCAGTGCCGACCGCCAGCCATCCGGCTGGCTTTATCTTGTCAAGGACCCTGCCGATGTATTCCATCAGCACCAGGCACGAACGCCGCCTTCTGTGGCTGCTCGCGCTGACGCAGTTCACCATCATCATGGACTTCATGATCATGATGCCGTTGGGCCCGCAGATCATGCACAACTTCGGCATCACACCGGCCGCCTTCGCGACAGCGGTGTCGGCCTATTCGTGGTGTTCGGGACTCTCGGGCCTGTTTGCCGCCACCTATATCGACCGCTTCGACCGGCGCAAGCTTCTGCTGACCATCTATGCGCTGTTCGCGGTGTCGAACCTGGGCTGCGCGCTCGCCGGCAGCTTTCCGCTACTGCTCGTGGCACGCGCGTTTGCCGGCATCACCGGCGGCGTACTGGGCTCGGTGATCATGGCGATCGTCGGCGACGTGATCCCGGTGCAGCGGCGCGGTGCGGCCACCGGCACCATCATGACCGCGTTCTCGCTGGCCGCGATTGCCGGCGTGCCGGCCGGCGTGATGCTCGGGGCGCACTTCAACTGGGCGGCGCCGTTCGTGCTGCTGGTCGTACTCTCCGTGCTGATCTGGTTCGGCGGCTCGCTGATCGTGCCGTCGCTCGCCGAGCATTTGAGCCGCCGGCCGCCGCCGTTGCGTCAGGTGTTGCCCGACCTCATGCGCCTGCTCGGCAATCCGCGTCACCTGAATGCATTTGCGCTCACCTTCATGATCATGGTGTCGCATATGCTGGTGATTCCGTTTATCGCGCCTATGCTGGTGCTCAACCATGGCGTGCCGCCCGCGCATCTGTCGTGGATCTATATGGGCGGCGGCTTCGCGACGTTCTTCACGTCGCGCGCAATCGGTCGTTTGGCTGACCGCTACGGCAAGCACCGGGTGTTTCGCATCGCCGCCCTGCTGTCGACGCTGCCCGTCCTGTTCGTGACCCACCTGCCCGATCTGCCATTCGTGGCGGTCGTGCTGTTCTTCCCGTTCTTCATGGTGGCGATGTCCGGGCGGATGGTGCCGATGCAGGCCTTGCTGACCACGGTTCCCGAACCGCAGCGGCGCGGCGCGTTTCTCAGCGCCAACAGCGCGTTGCAGGCGCTCGGGACCGGCTGTGGCGCATGGTTTGGCGGCCTGATGCTGACCAATACGCCGAGCGGGCAGATCGCCGGTTACGGCACGGTCGGCTGGGTCGCGGTGGCGGTGACGTTGGTCGCGGTGTTGTGGGTCGGTCGCGTGAAGGCTGCGGCGGATAAGGCGCCGGCGGCCGGCGCCGCGGAACTCGGTCCGGAGCCGCTTGGCGAGGTTTGAGCAGGCCTTGCCGTAGCGTTGCGCTGCGTAGCGCTACGCAAAGCCAACGCCGCGCAAACAGGTGCCCTCGACGCAAAGCGAGGGCACCTGCCCAGCCTTCCTAATCAACCAATCCTGTCCCGCCAAGCTCAGCCAGCGGATGGGCCTCACTGCGCCACGGCGACGCCAGGAAATGCCGCACGCGCTCGCTGCGCACTTCCGCCAACGTCATGGGCGCCCAGCGCGGCTGACGGTCCTTGTCGACCAGATGCGCCCGCACCCCCTCGCAGAAATCCCCCTCTTCGATCACGCGGCTAACGATGCCCAACTCCATCCGGAAGCATTCGGCCAGCGTCATCTGGCGGCCGCGCAGCAACGCCTCGCGGGTCACGTGGAGCATGGTCGGCGAATGGCTCATTAGCGCATCGAAGGTAGCCTGCAGCCATTGGCGCACTTCGCGCGGCGGCTCGCGCTCCAGATCGTGGCGTAGCGTAGCCACGGTCCGCTCGACACTCGAGCGCCGATCGAAATGCCGCAGGATCAGTTGCGTGAACGGTCCGAGCACGGCATGCGGCACGATGTTGCACGGCGGTTCGAACACTGCGCGCAGCGCGGGCAGTAGCTCGCCGTCGGTGGACATGCGTTGCAGCCGCTCCTCGAAGCTGGCGAGCCATTCGGCGGGGACGCACAGATCGGCCAGTTGCAGACGCACGGCATCCGCGCCGGACAGCGTCACACCGGTCAACCCGACATACAACTCGACTTCCACCGGCATCACGGCGAGGAAATGCGTGGCGCCGACATCGGGCAGGAAACCGATGCGCGTCTCGGGCATCGCAATCTTCGTGCGCTCGGTGACGACGCGCAGCTTCGCCGCCTGACCCAGCCCCATGCCGCCGCCCATCGTGATGCCGTCCAGCAGCGCCACGATCGGCTTCGGAAAAGTATGCAGCGCGTAATCGAGCCGGTATTCGTCGATAAAGAACGCTTGCCAGCCGGTCTCGCCGCGCATTTTCATACGGTACAGCTCGCGCACGTCGCCGCCCGCGCAGAAACCCTTTTCGCCCGCGCCGCGCAGCACCACGGCGAGGATGGCGTCGTCCGTCCGGCAACGCTCGAGCAGCGCCGCGAGTTCGCGCACCATGGGGTGCGATAGCGCGTTCAGCGCGGCCGGCCGGTTCAGCGTGATGATCGCGACGCGGTTGAGCACGCGAAACAGGATGGCCGGTTCGGCTGCCTGCTGCGCCGAGCCATCGGCCATCACGGCGGTAGCGCTACGTGGGTTCACCACGGCATTCATGACGGGTCCCCTGCGCGCGTTCCCTGCGTCACCTGCCATTGCGGCGCACGTTTTTCGAGGAATGCGTTGACGCCTTCGCGCTGATCCGGCCCGTCGAACAGATCCACGAAGCGCTCGCGTTCTACCGCCAGCGCCGCCGAGCGCGGCACGCCATGACGTGCCTGATGAATCAGGCTCTTGCTGAACGAGACTGCTTGCGGGCTCAGCGTGGTGACGCGGGTCGCCATCGTCAATGCGGCCTCGCGCGCAGCGCCCTTTTCCACCACCTCCTCGACGAGACCGATGCGCAAGGCCGTCGCGGCATCGACGCGCTCGCCGGTCAGAATCATCCGCTTCGCCCAGCCCTCGCCGACGAGCCAGGGCAGCGTCTGCGTGCCGCAGCCGCAGGGCAGCAGGCCCACCGCCGTCTCCGGCAAGGCAAGCTGCGCATGTTGCTCGGCAATGCGGATATCGCACGACAGCGCGCATTCGAGTCCGCCGCCCATCGCATAGCCGTTGATGGCGGCAATCACCACGGCACGCGCGTTTTGCAGCGTCTCGAAGGCCGCGCCGAAGCGCGTGGCCGCCGTGCGCGCCACGTCGCGATTGCCGTCGGCGAAGGTGTTCAGATCGGCGCCGGCGCTGAAGAATTTCGGGCCGTCGCCGGTGATGACGATTGCCCGCACGCGCGCCTCGCCGTTCAGGCGCTCGACGGTGTGCTGCAGTTGCAGCAAGCCGTCCGGTGTAAAGGCATTCGCGGGCGGCCGCTTGAGGGTGAGCAGTGCAATGGCGCCGTCGTTGGCGTAGTCGAGTTCGATCATCGTGCTTCTCCGTTCGGTCTATTTACTGTTCGCGCCCGACAGATCCGGGAAGTCCTCTTCCCAGTACTCGCCAGGCAGGCGCGCGGGTTCGGTCTCGCGCTCCAGTTCACGGCGCCGCAACTCGACGCGGCGGATCTTGCCGGAGATGGTCTTGGGCAGTTCGCTGAACTGCAGCCGCCGGATCCGCTTGTACGGGGCGAGTTTTTCGCGCGAAAACTGGAACACGCTGCGCGCGAGTTCGGGACCGGCTTCGTAGCCGTGACGCACCGTCACAAACGCTTTGGGCACGGACAGGCGCAAAGCGTCGGCGCTCGGCACCACGGCGGCTTCGGCAATGGCTTCGTGTTCGATCAGCACGCTTTCGAGTTCGAATGGACTTAGCCGGTAGTCGGACGATTTGAACACGTCGTCGGCGCGGCCCACATACACGTAGTAGCCATCGTCGCGGCGCAGGGCGACGTCGGACGTGTGGTAGTAGCCGTTGCGCATTGCCTGCACGGTGGCGTTGGGATTGTTCGCGTAGCCCGTCATCAGGCCGAGCGGACGCTGCGTCAGCGGCAAGGCGATTTCGCCTTCGCTGACGAGATGATCGTCCGCGTCGACCAGTTCGATCCGGTAGCCCGGCAGGGGCCGGCCCATCGAACCCGCCACCACCGGCTGACCCGGCGAATTGCCGACCTGGCAGGTGGTCTCGGTCTGGCCGAACCCATCGCGGATCGTCACGTCCCAGGCGTGCCGGACGCGCTCGATGACCTCCGGATTCAGCGGCTCGCCCGCGCCGACGATCTCGCGCAGCTTGACCGGATATTCCGCGAGCGGCTCCTGCACCAGCATGCGCCAGACCGTGGGCGGCGCGCACAGCGTGGTGACCTGGCAGCGCACCAGCACGTCGAGCGTTTCCTTCGGCACGAAGCGCGCGTAGTTGAACACGAACACGCAGGCCTGCGCGTTCCACGGCGCGTAGAAGCAGCTCCACGCGTGCTTGGCCCAGCCCGGTGAACTGATATTCCAGTGGATGTCGCCGGGTTGCAGGCCGATCCAGTACATCGTCGACAGATGGCCGACCGGATAGCTCTGATGCGTATGCTCGACGAGCTTGGGCTTCGAGGTCGTGCCCGAGGTGAAGTACAGCAGGAGCGGATCGGTGGCGCGCGTGGGGCCGTCGGGCCTGAACTGCGGCTCGGCCTCGTAAGCCGCGGCAAGGTCGATCCAGCCGTCGCGCGGCGTGCCCACCGACAGGCGCGTCAGCGGAATCTCGAGGCCTTCGAATTTCGCCAGTTCGGCGCCGTCCACCACGACGAATGTCGCTTCGCCGATCTGCACGCGGTCGCGCACATCGTCAGAAGAAAGCTGGGTGGTGGCGGGCAACACGATCGCACCGAGTTTCATCGCCGCCAGCATCACGTCCCAGAGTTCGACGCGATTCGGCAGCATCAACAGCAGACGGTCGCCACGCCCCACGCCGACACCGCGCAGGAAGTTCGCCATGCGCGCCGAGCGCTCGGACATCTGGGCGAACGAGTACTTCGTGCCCGCGCCGGCCGGCTCGTCGACGATCCACAGTGCGGGGTGGTCGTTGCCTTGCGCGATGACGTCGAAATAGTCGAGCGCCCAGTTGAATTCGTCGAGCGCGGGCCAGGCGAACTCGCGATAGGCGGTGTCGTAGTCAGTACGATGGCGCAGTAGCAGGTCGCGCGCCGCGAGAAAGCTTTGCGTTGAAGTGGTCCGCTCGGTCATCGTTGTCTCCTGTCGACCAGAGTTAGCGCTTCAGCGCTTACTCTGGTCCCATGCAGTCTTATCGCAATCGATCGGAGTAAGCGCTTCAGCGCTTACTCCAGTCTCTTTTCTTGCGCTCAATTGGCGGTTTATTCTGCGCTCAAACGTTCCGCGCAATCACCATTCTTTGTACTTCGCTGGTCCCCTCGTAGATTTGCGTAATGCGCGCATCGCGATAGTGGCGCTCGACCGCGTAGTCCTCCAGATACCCATACCCGCCGTGAATCTGGATCGCCTTCGAACAGACTTCCTCGGCCATCTCCGAGGCATAAAGCTTGGCCTGCGACGCTTCCGACAGACACGGCTTGCCCGCGCTGCGCAACCGCGCCGCGTGATGCACCAGCAGGCGCGCCGCGTTCAGGCGCGTGGTCATATCCGCCAGCATATTGGCGACGCTCTGATGCTCCCTCAAGGTCTTGCCGAACTGGACGCGCTCGCTGGCATAGAGACGCGCCGCATCGAAAGCCGCCCGCGCGATCCCCAGCGCTTGCGCCGCAATGCCGATCCGTCCGCCTTCGAGGTTCGACAAGGCAATGCGCAACCCCTCGCCGCGCTGGCCGAGCAGATTCGCTTCGGGCACGGCGCAGTCGTCGAACGCGATCGGACAGGTATCCGAGGCGCGAATACCCATCTTGTGTTCCGGCGGCCCGACGTTGAAGCCGGGCGTATCCGTGGGGACAATAAAGGCGGAGATGCCCCGCTTGCCCAGTTCGGGATCGGTGACGGCGAACACGATGGCAATGTTCGCCCGCGCGCCGTTGGTCACGAACTGCTTGTTGCCGTTGAGAATCCACTTGCCGTCGCGCAGCTCCGCGCGCGTGCGCAGATTGTTGGCCTCCGAGCCGGCCTGCGGTTCGGTCAGGCAGAAAGCGCCGATCCGGCGTCCCGTGGCGAGATCTTCCAGGTACGCGTCTTTCTGCGCCTGGGTGCCGAAGTTCAGGATCGGACCGCAGCCGACCGAGTTGTGCACGCTCATCAAGGTTGCGCACGAAGCGCAACCGGCGGCGATTTCTTCGAGCGCCAGCGCATAGGCGATGTAGTCGGTGTACGAGCCGCCCCAATCGGACGGCACGATCATGCCGAGGAAGCCGAGCTCGCCCATCTGTTTGACGACCTCGTCCGGCAGTTGCGCGTCGCGGTCCCACTGCGCCGCGTGCGGCGCGAGGCGTTCGACTGAAAAGTCGCGCGCCGCGTCGCGGATCATCCGTTGATCGTCGGTGTAAAAGTCGTCCATGATGGGGCCTCGCCTCTGCGTCAATGTAAAGACCAGTGTAGGCAAGCTGCTGGACAGGTTCGATGCTCTGCCCGATCATTCTGCGTGAGCGAATTTGCCATACCGGCATAATCGTGCAAGCCCGGCGGGCGCGGATTCATGCGGCCGGCATCAGCCGGCACGCGGATCGCTGAGCGCGTTTGCCAGCCCAGCGTTTGCCGCGTGTCTGCCGCGCAGTTGCCCGCCTCGTATTCGCCGGCCCCGTGTTTGAAGCAGGTTACCCGGTCCGAACCATGCAACCCGATTCGATTCAATGACGCCGAAACACGACAAAGGGACGATCTCGCTGAGCCTCGTCGAAGAGACGCTGGCGCTCGCCCGCGCCCGCGGCCTCGATGTGCGTCCGCTCGTCGAAGCGGCAGGCATTGCGCCGCAAATACTGGCCGCGCCGAAAAGCCGGGTGTCGTCGGCGCAATACGGCGCGCTCTGGGCGGGCATCGCGCGGGCGCTCGACGACGAGTTTTTCGGCCAGGACTCGCATCCGATGCGCTCCGGCAGCTTTATCGCCATGACCCAGTGCGCCTTGACGGCACGCAACGGCACCCAGGCCCTGTCACGCGCGCTCGGCTTCATGCGCCTCGTACTCGACGATCTGAGCGCACACGTCAGCCCGGAGCCGAACCGCGTGCGGATCACCTTCAGCCATCGCGAAGGCACGCCGCAGCCGACCATGTTCGCCTACGCGACCTACTTCATCCTGGTGTACGGGCTGGTGTGCTGGCTCGTGGGCCGGCGCATTCCCTTGCTGGCCGCGCGCTTTCGCTGCGCCGAGCCGGCCGCCGCGCAGGAATACCGGCTGATGTTCTGCGACGACATGCGCTTCGGCCAGGAAGCCTCGTACGTCGACCTGCCGCCGGAATTTCTCGAGTTGCCGGTGATCCAGACGACCCAGACGATCAAGCCGTTTCTGCGCGACGCGCCCGGCAACTTTATCGTCAAGTACCGCAATCCCGGCTCGCTCGCCGCACGGGTGCGCAAGCTGCTGCGCACACTGCCGATGGCCGGCTGGCCCGCCGCCGATCAGATGGCGCTGCGCCTGCACGTCGCCGAGGCGACCATGCGGCGGCATCTCAAGCAGGAGGGTTATACCTACCAGTCCATCAAGGACGATCTGCGGCGCGACATCGCCATTGCGGAACTGCAGGACAGCCGGCGCAGCATCGCCGAGATCGCCACCCGGGTGGGATTCGCCGAACCGAGCGCGTTCCATCGCGCCTTTCGCAAATGGACCGGCATGCGGCCAACCGATTACCGGCTCGCGCGAGGAGTCGCGGAATAGGAGCAAGGCCAATCACTTTTCAGATAACTTTTCATCGCTCGACGGCGGCCGGCCCACTCTCGCAGGCACCGGCCCGATAACGCGCGTCGCCGCCAGCTTGCCGAACACGAAGGCAGATGCAATCGTGACGGCTCCCACAATCAAAAAGCTCAACTGAATCCCGAGCGCCGCGGCGCCGAACCGCTGCTCGAACAGGCTCGCGAATCCACCGCCGACCGAAATGCCCAGACCGATAGCCAGCATCTGCACCATCGAGAACAGGCTATTGCCGCTGCTGGCATCGTGGCTGGACAGATCTTTTAACGTGACGCTGTTCATTGCCGCGAACTGCATCGAATTGGCGGCGCCGAATGCCGCCAGTAGTGCAAGGTCGACGAGCAATGGCGTATCCGGCGAGATGGCCGCGAATCCGAAGATGGTCGCGCCGACAACCAGCGTGTTGATCTTCAGGAACGACACATAGCCGAAACGGCGGATCAATGGTGCAATCCAGCGCTTCGCCAGCACACCCGCGAGCGCCGCCGGCAACATGACGAGACCTGCATGCAACGGTGAATAGCCGAACCCGAGTTGCATCTGCAAGGGCAACAGAAAAGGCACCGCGCTCGTGCCGATCCGGCAGACCAGGTTGCCGATCAGCCCGGTGCGGAAGTTCCGTTCGGCAAACAGATCCAGGCGGAACAGCGGCCTCGCATGCCGTCGCGCGTGCACGACGTAAGCTGACACAGCGGCAGCCGCGCCGAGCCCCGCGATGAGCGTCCATGTCAGATGATTCGTCCCTGCCGTCACATCGATCGCCAGCGAACTCGCGAGCATGGCGAGCGACAGCAATGCACAGCCCCGGTAGTCGAATGGGTGCCGCTCGCCCAGCCGCTCCGACGGCAAATAGCGCAGCGATGCAAGCAACCCAACCGCGCAAATCGGCACGTTGACCAGAAATATCCAGCGCCACGACCACGTCTGCGCGAACCAGCCGCCAAGCGTCGGCCCGACGAGCGGGCCGACCTGGCTCGCGATGGAGATGAACGCCAGCGCGGTAACGTACGCCTCCCCCGGTACGCTGCGCAGCACCGCGAGCCGGCCGACCGGCAGCAGCATCGAGCCGCCGATGCCCTGCACGATGCGCGCGACCACGAGTTGGGACGAGGTCTGCGATGCCGCACAGGCGAGCGAGCCGAGCGCGAACACGAGGATCGCGGCAAAGTACACCGAGCGCGTGCTGTACCGGTCCGACAGCCAACCCGAGAGCGGCGTGAGCATCGCCATCGTCAGCGTGTAGGCAATCACGACCGAGCGCATTGCCAGCGCGTCTTCGCCGAACGCCTGCGCGATCGACGGCAGTGCGGTGTTGACGATCGTGGTGTCCAGCGCCTGCATGAAGAAGCCGGCGGCTACGACCCACAGTAGCCCCGATTGGGAGGAAGTTCGCATCATCGTGGAAAGCCGGGCTCGAAAAGAAAGCGGCAAGGGACGGCCGCACATGTGTCGCGCGGCCGCCCGGCGAGCGCGGTCCGACGCGATGGCCGGCGCGCATCCTGAGGTTGTCAGCGCTTCACGCCGCCACGGCGTGCGCCCGTACGCCGTACCACTTCGCGCGGTCGATGATGTTGGAGGCCCAGCGATAGTGCGTTGCCGGCTCGCACATCGCGTCGTTGAACTTGAACACGGCGGGCGCGCCTTGCTCCACGATCAGCCGGGCACAGTCCAGATCGTTCGAGCTGACCCGGAACGCATCGTTGATCGGTTTGATCTGCGCCGGATGAATCGCCGTCTTGCCGACGAGTCCATGCGAAATGTCCAGCCTCAACTCTTTCTCGAGCAGCTCGGGCATGGCGATCTGCTCGAAGACAGGGGCGGTCAGCGCGAAACCCTGCGCGCCCATGATGCCGGCAAGCATGGGGATCACGTAGCCCATCGGCGTGTCGTACAGCGTGAACATCCGATGTCGCCGCAAGCCCAGGCAGCCGAGCAGATCGTTCGCGCCGATGCGCAACGCAAGAATGCGCTCGTCGAAACCCGCCTTGAGCGCCTGCCCAAGTTCAGCGGCGGTGCTGGGATTGAACGCCTCCGCGGTCTCCAGCGTCGGCATCACCAGCAGATCCGGGTTGGCAACGGACGACACCCAGTCCACCATATTCTCGAGGCGAAGCTTCGGAATGACGAAACCGTCGACGTGACGGATCAACAGCCAATCGTTAAGCATCGCCGACATCTCCGCATTGCGCGGTCGAACGAACAACAGCGGTCCCCCCTCGGGACGCCCACCCTGTATGTCAATGCCGGCTAGCAATTCTCCAAGGCCGCGCAGAGCGATTTCAACGTCTGACTCCGCTACCGAATCCTCAAGACAGACGACCAGGGAGCGCAGGTCAGTCACCTTTTTCTTCAGAACGACGTCTAACAGATCCGTTCTGGTTGCGGGCATGTAAAGCTTCGCGCCCA
>Ga0302228_10000865_pt1 | contig 23782 bp, 18 predicted proteins | sample II_Palsa_N1_2_FD_193519 | JGI IMG/M metagenome (GOLD analysis project Ga0302228, IMG submission 193519) | Peat permafrost microbial communities from Stordalen Mire near Abisko, Sweden - II_Palsa_N1_2 | ecosystem: Environmental > Terrestrial > Soil > Palsa > Peat permafrost | place: Sweden... | reverse complement strand
GCCTACTTGGCACCGCCGCGAACGGGCCGGTCTTCCGCGTCGTCGCCACCGTGTGCGTGGCCGTGACCGCGGTCATGGCGACCGCCGTCCTGGGCCTGACCGTGGCGGGCTGGTTCGGCATCGGCTGAGGCGGAGCCGATCCGCCCCGGACGGCGGTCTCGTTACGCGCATGGCCTGGTGGTATGTACCGTTGGCCTGTGCTCGCCTTGCTGCTCGTCGCAGTTTCGCTGGGCCTGTCGGACTTCGCGGGGGCGGTCGGCATCGGCGTCAGCGGGGTGGACACCCGGACCCGCCTTCGCGTCGGGCTGGTCTTCGGGTTGTTCGAGACCGGCATGCCGATCCTGGGCCTGCTGCTCGGCCACAGCCTCGCGCGCACCCTCGGCCACGCGGCGCACTGGATCGGCGCGGCTCTGCTGATCGCGGTGGGCGGCTACGCCCTGATTCAGGCCGTCCGCGACCGCAACGCAGACGACCGCGGGCAGGAGGCCGCCAGCGCCGGGCAGGACACCGGGCGGCTGCTGGTCACCGGGCTGGCCCTCAGCGTGGACAACCTGGCGGTCGGCTTTGCCCTTGGTACCTACCAGGTGGGCGTGCTGCTGGCTGCTGTCATCATCGGCGCGGTCAGCGTGACCCTTTCCCTGATCGGGCTGGAAGTGGGTAACCGGCTCGGGGCCAAGACCGGCGGGCGCAGCGAATTCATCGGCGGGCTCGTTCTGATCGCGGTCGGAGCCGCCATCGCGGCCGGGGTGCAGTAGCCGCCGCGGCCAGGGTCCTGCAGTAGCCGCCGCGGCCAGGGTCCTGCAGTAGCCGCCGCGGCCGGGGTGCGGACGGATCGCACGTGGTCCTGGCGGCCAGCTGCGCCACCAGGAGGGCGCCCGCCACAGGGCGCCCGCCGGTAGCATCGCGAGCATGCCGGACACGCCAGACACGAACGCCGCCATCTGGAAGTCCGATCAGGGCGTCTCCTACTGGAGATCGACGGCCGGTGACCGCGAGCGGCGGCGGGCCGGCCAGCGCGAGCTGATGGCCGCGCTGCTGCCGTTCAGCGAGGACGAGCCCTTCACCTTCGTCGACCTGGGAGCCGGAACCGGCGCGGCGGCGCGTGCCGTCCTGGACCATTATCCGGGGGCCCGGGCGGTCCTGGCCGATTTCTCGCCGCAGATGATGGCCGAAGGGGAAAAAGAGCTCGCCCCCTACAGCGGCCGCTGCACCTATGTCGAGTTCGATCTGACGGGCAGCGACTGGCCCGACGGCATTCCCGGCACGGTGGCCGCCGTGATCAGCTCGATGTGCGTGCATCATCTGCCTGACGAACGCAAACAGCAGCTTTTCCGCGAGATTCTCGCCCGCCTGGCACCGGGCGGCTGGTTCCTGAACTTCGACCCGGTGGCCCCTAGCGACCCGGTCGTCGAGGAGACCTGGCTGCGGGCCGATGAGCGCCGTGACCCGGCCGCGGCGGCCAAGCGGGCGCACTGCACTCCGGACGAGCAGCATCGCTACGCCAACCATGTGCGGTACATGAGCCCGCTATCCCCGCAGCTCGGCTGGCTCCGGGCCGCGGGCTTCGAGGGCGTGGACGTGTACTGGAAGGAACTGGACTACGTCATCTACGGCGGCCGGCGGCCGTTGACGGCCGGGTAGCGCACGCGCGTGGCCGACGGGTTCCGGCTCGGCCCTGGCGGCTGCGGGCGGCGGCTACGAGCTCGGCGGGAGCGGTCCGAGACGCAAGCTCACGACCTTGCCGTCCCGGAACTCGGCCTCGGCCTGGCCGTGGAGATCGGGCCCGGGGAGGTCGCTGCGTACCTGAAGCGTCCAGGTAACCCGCTCCCGCGCGACCAGTTTGTGGGTCAGGTCCACCCGGACCCCAGCCGGCAGCTGCTTCTGCACGAACTGACGTACCTGCTCGGAACCCCGGTGGCGGCCCGGCCCGCTGAACGGGGGCGCAGCGACCAGCTCCGCGTCCTCGGCGAATTGTCTCAGCACCGCGTCGACGTCCTGGTCCGCCCAGGCCCGCTCGAAGGCGAGCGCGGCGAGGAACTCCTCAGCCTGCTGCTCACCGTGTGACATCAGGTTCTGGATGAACAGGGGGTCGCGGTTGAGCTTCGATGCCGCATGGGCGTGCGGAAGGCTGGACCGGGACAGCTCTATCACCCGCACGACGACCTGCTTGTACTTTCCCCCGTGACCCAGCAGCCCGGTCTCGAGCAGCTGGTCGATCTTCTCGATGAAAGCCAGCTCCTGGTAGAGCGACAGGTTGCCGGCCAGCTCGTTGCGGCGGTCGGCGATCTCGGCGAGCGTGGTCGGCTCGGTGTCCCGCTGCTGCGGATTGATCTGGATGACCCAGAGTTCGTCCGGCCCGGCGTCGAGCAGTTCGCGGACCGGGGGGTTCTGGGAGAACAGGCCGTCCCAGTAAGTGCCGCCGTCCTCCAGGCGCACGGAGCGGAACAGGTTCGGGATCGCGGCCGAGGCCAGTACGGTGCCGGCGGTGATCCGGTCGCGGCGGCTGTTAAACGTCCGGAACTGCCCGGACAGCACGTCAACGGCTCCGATGAGCAGCACCGGGTACTTTCCTGCCGGGTCAGCCTCGATCCGGTCGAAGTCCACCTGGCGGCCAAGCAGCTGACAGAACTGGTCAGCGCCCATGGCCGCGGCCGGCGAGTGATAGGGGCTCACCGCCGGCGGCACAAGGCCGAAGTCCTGCCACGCGCTGGCCCACATGATCATGTTGTTGACCAGCATCTCCATGGGGCTGCGGGCGGAGTTGTCCGCCCAGAACTGGTTCAGGAGCTGCCCCGCACGCGCCGGGTCGGCGTCGAGCAGGGCATACCAGGCGAGGAGCGCGCACACCGCCCCGCCGGACGTGCCGCTCAGCCCGACAACCTCATAACCGGTGAGCTCGTCCGCGCCCAGGAGCCGTCTCAGCACACCCGCCGTGAAGGCGGTATGGCTCCCGCCGCCCTGGCAGGCGATCACGACGCGCCGCTGCTGCTCCCCGCCATCATTAGCTGCTGACACGACCAGCCCTTCGTCCGCCATCACTGCGCCAGGCGAAGCCACGATTGGCCCCCGACCTACCTTCGCAAAGTAACCCAGGCCCGGGATCACCCGCCCAGGGACATCAGTCCGCGGTTTCCCAGCCGCCGGAGGGCTACCCAGAGGCAGCCGGTGCACTCGGGCAGCGGATGGGCGCCAGCGGCAGCCGGGCGGGATTCACGTCAAACGTGATCCCACCTGGCCCAGGAAGTGGGTGGCCCGGTCGAGGTCGTCGTAGCAGCGCTCCAGCCACGCTTCGCCCCAAAAGAAGTTGCAGCTGGTCTCGGCCCGGAGAACGCGCCAGTGGGCTTCCTCGAGGAGCCGGTACACGCCGGGGTCGCGAACGGAGATGCCGATGGCGTTGCGGCGGGCAGCGTAGATGGCCTGGCTTATCTCGTCGAGGCGGGTCAGCGCCGCCTGCTGGGCCGGCGAGCCGACCCACTGGACAAAGCCCGAGCCGTCGTGCCAGCCGGTGTTCCACGCGCCCGGGCGCACAGTAACCTCGCCGTGGCTACCGTGGCGGTCGAGGTAGTCGTCGATGAAGCAGGGATGAATGCCGTCGCTTCGGTTGTCCCGTGTCCGCCGCAGCAGGTCCTGGTAAAACACGGACCAGAAGTTGGCTTCTGGTGAGGTGTTGCGGAACCAGCCCCCGTTCTCTCCGTTGGTGCAGGTGGTCACAAGGGGCGGGAAGTTGCAGTGCCTGGTCCGTTGGGACACCTCGTGAATGAACCAGTCAGCCTCCATCCCCGTCTCCTGGGCGTTGGAGAGCTCACGGTCGCGTACCACGACGATGATTTCTTCACCCCCGAACCTGGCAATGTGCGGACGGTAGCGGAGTTCGTCCCAGCCCATGGGGGTGACCGCTTCGACGTGCTCACTGTCGACCAGCACGTAGCGGTAGTTCTGGCGTTTGAGAGCGGGGATGAGCTCCATGCAAAAGCCCATCTCCGGGGGCCAGAATCCAGGGAAGCGAGTTCGCGCAAAAAGGTGCTGACCGATCCCCTGCCAGCGCGCGATCTGCTCGTCACAGTCAGCCCGGGGAATGAGGGGGAGGACGGGATGGTAGTAGCCGGAGCCCAGGATGCGGATGATCTTGGTGTTCTGCAGGTACCACAGCAGCGATCCGCAGTCCACGATCCCGTAGACGCGGCGCTGGAAGTCGGGACTGGTCAAGGTCTCGAGCAGAGTGCCAGAAACCGACAGGTGCACCCGGCCAACATCCTCATAGGCCCACAGCGAGCGGGGTATCCGGTCCATGGCCCAGAGGATCTCCCGGGCCTCCCACTCCTGCCGGTCAAGGAGGTTCTCAAGGTTGTGAGCGGGCTGATGCAGGTTGAGCACCAGGGCAAAGGCCGGGTCAGCCATCGGGGTTCCTTGGCGGTTACAGGTCGTGGGTGACGATCTCGATGGTGCGCCGGGCCAGTTCAGCGCCGTAGTCGGTCCAGATGCCCTCGCCCCAGTAGCGGTAGCAGCTGGTCTCGGCGGTGAGCAGGTGGAACAGGGCGTTGCGGTAGCGGGGATCGTCGGTCGGAATGGCTTTGGCCAGGACCCGCTCGTGGAACAACGAGCTGGCTTCGTCCATGGGGGCGAGCACCCGGTCGTAGCCGCGTACCCAGGAGATGTTGCTGGTCCAGCTGCCGCCTTCCATGCTGAAGCGCCCGTCCTCGTCCTTGAGCTGCTCGATCACCTCGGCCAGCCGGTCCGGCCCGTCGCCAGGTGCCATCCGGCCCCAGATCCTGGACTGGAAGAGAGGCTGGATCACGGGCAGATCACCGGGGCCGACACCGGCCGAGTGGAGCCGTTCAAGGTACTCGGTGACGTTCATGGCCGGGGTCTGGGTACCCGAGCACTCCCGGATCACGTCGAAATACTTGGGCGGGAACTCGTTCATCATTACCCCGCCGTTTTCCCCGTCAGCGATCTGTGTAACCAGTGGCGGCACGCGGCGGCCGCCAAGGTCCCAGCGTGAAAGGCCCTTGGCCTCGTAGTACGGCTGCATCTGGGCGACCAGCTTGGTGTCGCTACCCTGGGTCTTGACGACGGCGGTGATGCTGGCGACCTCACCACTGGAACTGGTGCAGACCAGGCGGCGCGGCAGGTGCTGCCGCTGAAGGCCGCCCCCATCGGGTTCCTCTACCGTGTGTTCCTGGACCAGGACCCACTGGTAGCCGCAGTCTCTGAGGGTCTTCACGAACTCGTAGGCGACATCCGGGTGGTTGGGCAGGGCCATCTCCGCGGGGGAGAAGCCGCGGACCCGGCTGAGAGCTTCCAGGCCGAAGAGGGCGGCGAAATGGTGCTGCCAGGCCCGCACGTGCAGCCGGAAGTCCTGGACCGGGGTGGAGGGCGCCACGGCATGCCCCCACGGGCAGCCGAGCCATTCCACCGCCTGCCGGTTCCGCGGGTCGGCCGTGATGCCGGCCAGGCTGTCGAGCACGTCGTCCGCGCCCATCTGGCGCAGGCCGTGCAGCAAGGTGCCCGAGTACTCGAGCATGACCCGCGGCGCGAGCCCCTCGTCGAGCAACCGGGGGACGAACTCACCCATCCGCTTGTAGCAGCTCAGGAACACCGGGGCGTTGTGGTTGTCACCGATGCTGGGGTTGTCCATCATCCACTGCAGGTTGCTGATGATCGGCGCGGTGCGCAGATCAGGCCCTCCTGCCGGGATGAGGGGCTGGTGCATGTGCAGGGCAATAGCGAAAGCACTGTCCACGTCGGCGAATCCGGTGACCCCGGGTGGTCCGAAGACGGGATCACTGCCCTTGCCCCGGATCGCCTCCTCGATGCGTTGCTCCGAGCCGCAGATGTTGGGAAGGCCGTCAATGTATTCGGCAAGCTCGCCCATTTCCCTGGCTCCCTTTGTCTGACATGTGCGCGGATTTTATTTGTGCCGGATATGGTCGTAGATGTCCAGGTAGTGCTGGCCGGGCTCGGCCCAGGAGTGATCCGCACGCATTCCATTCAGCATAAGCTGGCGGAAGTCGTCCGGATATGAATACCAAAGCCCGAAGGCCCGCGCTAGCGCGGACTCCAGCGCCGGCTTGTCGAGCTGGTGGAACACGTAGCCGTTCCGGTCGCCCGGGGGGCGGTCTGAGTAATCGCGATCGAAGATCGTGTCCACCAGGCCGCCGACGGCCCGCACGACGGGGACGGTGCCGTACTTGAGGGCGGTCATCTGGGCCAGGCCGCACGGCTCGAACACGCTCGGCATCACCACCATGTCGGCACCGGCGTAGATCAGATGGGCCAGACCTTCGTCGAACCCGATTTCCAGGTGACAGTCTGGGTTGTCATTCAGGTAGTTCTTCAAATCCCAGAAGTGGACATTGACGGCAGGGTCCGGACAAGAGCCCAGTAAAATGAATTGCGCGCCCTGAGACAAAGCATAGTAAAGCGCGTGCTGGATGAGATGTAGGCCTTTCTGGCGGTCGACTCGGCCCACGTAAGCGATTATCGGCTTGTACTCCTTCCGCAACAGGAACCGGTCCCGCAGCGCAGCTTTATTCGCATACTTCAGCTCTACCGTGTCTGCCGTGTATCTCTCCGGGATCAGGATATCGATCTCCGGGTTCCATACGTTGTAGTCGATACCATTGAGCACACCACCGAACTTGTCTCTGTGGAGGGAGAGTGTGTGCCCCAGCCCCATTCCCTGATCGGTGTTGATCACCTCCCAGGCATGTTGTGGCGACACCGTGGTGACGAAGTTAGAGTAAACGATGCCGCCCTTCATCAGGTTGATCGCGCTGTGATTGAAGTTATCGCGGAGCCGGTCGTCATCGAAGAAGTGTGCTGGGCGAGTGAGGCCTGTCCCCCACAGGATGTGCTCACCACCGATACCCTGGTGCGCGAAATTGTGGATGGTATAGCAGACACGCTGATCACTCATGCCGATGTGCTGATAGATCTCGTAGAGCAGCACCGGCACGATAGCCGTCTGCCAGTCGTGGCAGTGGATGACCTCGGGGCGCTTCCCAGTCTGCCACATGAACTCCATGGCCGCCTTCGACAAGAAGGCAAACCTGGTCACATCGTCGGGCGAGCCATACAAGTGCCCCCGGTTGAAGAAGTTGTCCGGTGAGTGCGGATCAATGAAGAAGCACCTCCTGCCGTGAACCCACCCGAACCACACTGTGCAGTGCACGAACCCGCCGTACCACGGAACCCACAGGTCCTCATGGGTGACCGTGAGCCCGGAAATCTGGTCGTAGTGCATGCAGTCGTATTTGGGAATGATTATCTCCACAGTGTGGCCCCGCAACTCCAGCTCCCGGCTCAGGCCGAAGATGACCTCGCCCAGCCCGCCCGCCTGCGCCGCTGGCGCGCATTCCGTCGCAATCATCACAATGAACACGGCTGCCTCAGCGTTTACTGTCGTGTGCCGAGCCGCCGTTTGCGCTGGCCCGGAAGGCATCCTGGCCGAGGCTGTCCCATCGCTCCCGCCCGGATGACTGGGCGACATATCGAGCTGACCTCTGCCGGCTGATCACTGCGGGTCGACCTCCTAGCGGCGTCGCGGGTGGACGCGGGAACCTGAACTAATGAACCAGCAGCATTACACCCAAAGGAGGACAGGACACACAATAGGAGGTGGTTGAGTCCCTGGGGCAAGACGCTCAGCCCGGCTGCTCTAACCCCGTCCTGCGGAAACGCTCTACGGGCGCTGACGCTGGCCACGCTGAGACCGGACAGGAATTCGTGCTCACGCTCCCAGCCCGTCCCAGGCCGGGACTGTCGTCGTCGCGCGCTGAGGGTTAGATTCGGCGCATGGCCATAAGACGCGGACTGCGGGCACGGCGGATGGGCCAGACGCTGGCCGAGTTCGAACAGAGCCTCGCTGACAACCTGTGTTACGAGCGGGGGACGACGGCGGGGTCGGCGAGCGCCCAGGACACCTACTGGACGCTAGCCGTCACAATACGTGACCGGCTGGCTGACCGCCGGACCAGGACAGCCCAGGCGAACTACGAGGCCAACCCCAAGTTCGTCTACTACCTGTCGGCGGAGTACATGCTGGGACGCCAGCTCCCCCAGAACGCCGTCTATACCGGCACCGCCGACCTCGCCCGCCAGGCCGTGGCCGGCTCCGGCGTCTCCGCCGGAGACATCGAGGCCCTCGACATTGAGCCCGGGCTGGGCAACGGCGGGCTCGGCCGGCTGGCCGCCTGCCTGCTGGACTCGCTGGCCACCCTCGACATGCCGGCCGTGGGCTACGGCATCCGCTACGAGTACGGGATCTTCAAGCAGGCCTTCGAGAATGGTTATCAGGTCGAGCACCCCGACGACTGGGCCTTCTACGGCAACCCGTGGGAGTTCCCCGCCCCCGATGACCGGCAGGTCGTCGGGTTCTACGGCCATACCGAGGCGGTGGCCGACGATCAGGGCGGGCTGCGGGCCCGCTGGGTGCCGGGGGAGACAATACTCGGCGAACCCAGCCACATGCTGGTCCCCGGCTACGGCACCGAGACCGTCAACATCATCCGGCTGTGGCAGGCCCGGGCCGGCCGCGAGTCGCTGGACCTGGCACTGTACAACGAGGGTCACTACGCGGAGGCCGTCGAGGCGCGGATGCACTCGGAGAACCTCAGCAAGGTGCTGTACCCGAGCGACAGCACGCCGGCCGGCCGCGAGCTGCGGCTCAAGCAGCAGTACTTCCTGGTCTCCTGCTCGCTGCGGGACATCATCCGCCGGTTCCGGTTCCGCAACCAGGATTGGGAGGCTTTCCCCGACCAGGTCGTCATCCAGCTCAACGACACCCACCCGGTGCTGGCCATACCCGAGCTCATGCACCTGCTGGTCGACGAAAACGGGGTGGGCTGGGAGCAGGCGTGGTCCATCAGCCGCCGTACCTTCGCCTATACCTGTCACACCCTGCTGCCCGAGGCTCTGGAGACGTGGCCGGTCGAGATGTTCGAGCGGCTGCTGCCGCGCCACCTGGAGATCATCTACGCCCTCAATCAGTTCTTTCTCGAAGACGTGCGCGCCCGACATCCGGGCGACGATGAGCGCATCGCCCGGATGTCGCTGATCCAGGAGGCACCCGAGCGCCGGGTGCGGATGGCCAACCTGGCCGTCGTCGGCAGCTTCGCGGTCAACGGCGTGGCCGGGCTGCAGTCGCGGCTGCTCGCCCAGACGACGTTGCGGGACTTCGCGGACCTGTGGCCGGAAAAGTTCCTGAATCAGACGAACGGCGTCAGTCCCCGCCGGTTCCTCCTCCTGGCCAACCCGCGCCTGTCCGGCCTGATCACCGCACGGCTGGGCGACGAAGGTTGGCTGACCGACCTGGACCGGCTGCGGGACCTTGAGCCCCTTGCCGACGACGCGGAGTTCCGGGCGCAGTGGCGCGAGGTGAAACGGCTGAACAAGCTCGACCTGGCCGCCCACGCGTTCGCCACTACCGGCGTCACTATCGATCCCAGCTCGATTTTCGACGTGATGGTCAAGCGGCTGCACGAGTACAAGCGCCAGGTTCTCAAACTGCTCCATGTCATCACCCTGTACAACCGGATCAAGGCCGATCCGGCCGCCGTCCTGACGCCCTACACGGTCATCTTCGGCGCGAAGGCGGCACCGAACTACCAGCAGGCCAAACGCGTCATCAAGCTGATCAACTCGGTCGCAGCCGTGGTCAACGCCGACCCCGACGTCGCCGACCGGATCAAGGTCGTCTTCCTCCCCAACTACAACGTCACGGTCAGCGAGATCGTGGTGCCCGCCGGCGATATCTCGGAGCAGATCTCGCTCGCCGGCAAGGAAGCATCCGGCACAGGCAACATGAAACTGGCCCTCAATGGGGCTGTCACCGTTGGCACCCTCGACGGCGCCAACATCGAGATCCGCGACCGGGTCGGCCCCGACAACTTCTTCCTCTTCGGCCTCACGGCCGGCGACGCCACCGCCCTCAGGCAAGCGGGCTACTCCCCCGACACGTACTACCGCAACGACACCGAACTCCAGGCAGCCATTGACGCCCTCACCTCAGGTGCCTTCTCCAACGGGGACCGCGAAGCTTTCGCGCCGGTCACCACCTCGCTCCTGGAATGGGACGAATACATGGTCCTCGCCGACTACCGCCCCTACATCGACTGCCACGACCACGCCGCCGGGCCAGCCTGGGCCGATCAAGACCGGTGGACCCGGATGTCCATCCTGAACACCGCGCGCTCAGGTTTCTTCTCTTCCGACCGCACCGTCCGCGACTACTGCCGCGACATCTGGCACGCCGAGCCCGTGCCCATACCCCCGTATGTGGTGAACGGCGCTCAAGATCCCCGCCCAAGTTCCTGAGTGAGGCCCGCCGCGAATATCGCGTACTCAAGGGGTCTCCTGATCCATTCCCGCGCCGCTGTCGCGGCCGGTCAGCCGCACATGGGCCCCTGGGGGCCAGTCCCCGGTCCGCTGCCTGCTCACGTAAAGTAGTGATATGATCACGAAACGTGAAAGACCCGCGGGCGGCTCGAGGGACTTAATGTCACCGGCTGAGCAGGGAGGGCCGTTCATGAGTGACGAACAACGTGGCCGCGACCCGGGAGCTACTGAGCCAGGCGCGGCCCCGCGCACGTGGCAGACGCAGGCCCTGCCCGACGAGGGGACAGGTACGGCCGCGCGGGGCGGGCTGCGCATCCTCATCCTGGAGGACGATCCTGCCGATGCCGTACTCGAGCAGCGCCTCCTAGCCGGCGCGGGCCTGGACTTCACTGCCGTCGTCGTCGACACGGCGGCCTCCTATGCGCAGCAGATCGACGCCTTCCGCCCGGACGTGATCCTGGCCGATTTCTCCCTACCGGACTTCTCCGGCGAGGGCGCCATCAAGATCGCGCAGGAGCGGTGCCCGGACACGCCCGTCGTTGTCGTGTCCGGCACGATCGGCGACGAAGCAGCGGTCGAGCTCATCAGGCAAGGAGCCACCGACTACATCTTGAAGGACCGGCCCGCCCGCCTGGCGCCGGTCATCCGCCGCGCCGTCGCCGAAGCTGAGCAACGCTCGCGGGTAGCACGCATGCAAGCTCATCTCCAGCGGGCGCAGCGCCTGGAAAGCATCGGCCGGCTGGCCGACGGCGTCGCCCACGAACTGAACAACCAGGTCGGCGCCATCCTGTGCTACGCAGCCTTCATCCGCGACCAGGCAACCGGGACGTTGCAGCGAGGCAGCCGCCTCGATCTGCCCGGCATCAGCGGGAATGCCGGGCATATCGAGCAGGCCGGCCAGCAAGTGATCAAGCTCGTCAGTCAGCTGCGCGAGGCGGGAAGCCGCGACGTGATCCGCGCCGAGCTCATCGACCTCAATAAGGTCATCGACGGGATCGACGAGCTACTGCGGAGCACAGCCGGCGCGAGCACCGAGCTCCGCCTGTGCCTGTCCCCCCGGCTCTGGCCCGTCACCGCCTACCCCGGCCAGGTCGAGCAGATCCTCCTGAACCTCACGACGAACGCCAGGGACGCCATGCCAGACGGCGGGAGCTTCTCGATTCAGACACAGAACTTGACGCTCGGACACAGCGAGGCAGCGGACCTGGGCCTGTCTTCAGGGTGCTACGTGTGCCTGACCGCCCGCGACAGCGGCACGGGAATGGAACCGGAGGTCATTGAGCACGCATTCGAGCCGTTCTTCACGACCAAGCCCTTCGCCGAGGGCGGCGGGCTCGGCCTGGCCAGTGTCTACGGCATAACCCGCCAGGCCGGCGGGACCGCCGCGATCTCCTCAGCGCCCGGCACCGGCACGACCGTCACCGTATGGCTGCCCGCCGCCATACCCGGTCATCCCGCCGGGGTCCCCGGCGAACGTAGCCCTTGACCGACCGCCCTGCTCACCAAGCTGCGCCAAGTCCGCACCATCCCTGACTGGCCGCACCCGCCGGGAACAGCCTGAACGTGCAACAACCAGGCGGGTCCAGGGACCAGGAAGGCCTGGCCGAGGGCGGAGCGAAGGCTATCAATCGCCAGCCCCGGATGGTCCGGATCCTTAACGAACAGTTATACTGTAATTACTTAAAGTTAATGCTGGCGTCGGCACCTGCCTCCGGGTCGGCCGTGGCGGCCGCGCCTCCGGCGGGGACCGGCCGCGGCCAACCAATGTCGACGGGGGCAGGTCAGCATGCAGGTCACTGATCACTTGTTCGTCGGCCTGCTCGATGGCGCCCCGGACGCGATGGTGTGCGTGGCGGCGGACGGCCAGATCGCGCTGGTTAACGCGCAGACGGAACGGCTGTTCGGCTACCGGCGTGAGGAACTGGTGGGCCAGCAGATGGAGATACTTATTCCCGATGCGGTCAGGGCGGCGCTCGCGGCGTACTGTACCCGGCAGATTGCCGATCCGGAGCCGCGCCCGGTGGGTGCCCGGACGGAGACTTCCTGCCGCCGCCGCGATGGCAGCACGTTCCCCGGCGAGATCTCGTTGTCGGCCATCGACACCCCCGACGGCCTCCTGGTCATGGCGGCGATCCGTGACGTGACCGAGCGGCTGGAGGTGCTAGCCGAACGCGAGCGGCGGCGCGGCCAGGCCGAGCGGGACAAGATGGAACGCCAGCTGCGGCAGTCCCAGCGGCTGGAGAACCTCGGCGAGCTGGCAGGCGGGCTGGCCCACGATTTCAACAACCTGCTCGCCGTCATCTCGAACTACGCCGCGTTCGTCAGCACGGAGGTGGGCAAAGGTGGCTCGCAGGTGAGCTTGCCGTCGGTCCGCGAGGACGTCCTGCAGATCCAGCGGGCGACCGAACGCGCGACAGACATGATCCACCAACTGCTGGCCTTCGCCTGCCGGGAGGTCGTCCAGCCCCGGCCGCTGGACCTCAACGACGTCATCAATGGCGTCAAGCAGCTGCTCATCCGAACCCTAGGCGCGCACGTGGTCCTGACCACCAGCCTGGACCCAGACCTGTGCGCGGTGCTGGCCGACCCCGGCCAGATCGAGCAGGTCCTGGTCACCTTGGCCGTCAACGCCGGCGACGCCATGCCGGCGGGCGGCACGCTGACGCTGACCACCGCCACCACCGACATCGACGCCACCGATCCGGCCAGCCGGACGGGCGTGGTGCCCGGCCGGTATGCCAGCCTGAAGGTGAGCGACAGCGGCACGGGAATGACCAGGGAGGTCATCGACCGCGCGTTCGAGCCGTTCTTCACCACCAAGTCCAAGGGCGAGGGCGCCGGCCTGGGCCTGGCCAGCGTGTACGGGATCATCACCCAGGCCCGCGGTCACGTGCAGGTCTACTCGGAGCCCGGCATCGGCACCACGTTCACCATCCTGCTCCCGGCCACCGGCCACGACGCGGTGCCGGCGCGGGCACCGGCCTCGGCCTCGGCCTCGGCCTCGGAAAGCGGCACGGGCGAGACCATACTCGTGGTCGAGGACGAGCCCGCGATGCGGGAGGTAACCCGCAGGATCCTCTCCCGTAGCGGCTACCAGGTGATCACCGCGGCCAACGGCCGCGAGGCCATCCAGGTCGCCACGAACCATGACGGCGGCATCGACGTACTGGTCACCGACATCGTCATGCCGCAGATGCTCGGGCAAGAAGCCGCCGAGCGGATCCGTGCGCTGCAACCCGGCGTGAAGGTGCTGTTCATGTCGGGGTACACCCGGGGCCTGCTGGACAGCAAGGGCATCGTGGCGGGGGACGTCAACCTGATCGAGAAGCCCTTTATGGAAGCTTCCCTCCTCACCAGGCTCCGTCAGGTTATAGCGAGCGAAGACCCGCACTAGATGCGGCGGCGGACGGCGGACGCGGCAGATCGCGCTCCATGGGGAGCATTCTCAGGGGAATACGACTCAGAATGCTCCCCATAGAGGCGCGGGCTCGGGATCTTTACGCCTGATTCCGGGCGCTGGCATCCATGGCGTCGGCGAGCAGCATCGTAGCTGCTGATAGCTCTGACGCCGTGGGAAGCGCGTAGCCGAGCAGAAGCGCAGGTGGTGACGGCGCTTGCACCGTGCAGTGGCGGTGCAGTTCGTGCACGCCGACGCCGGAGCGCCGGGCTCGCGCCGCTGTTTTCCGCTCGTCGATCCTGTCGGGAAGCCACGCGAAGAGATGCAGTCCCGCGGCGGTGCCACTCACGCGGACCTCAGGGAGGTGCCGGCCTAGTGCGTCGATGAAGACGTCCCGCTTGGCACGGTAGCGCCGGCGCATCGAACGGAGATGACGCTCCAGTCCGGCGTCCTGGATGAACGAGGCCATGGCGACCTGATCGAGCGTCGGCGGTGTCGTCCCTGTGACGTCGAGCTCGTCCGCTATGTCGTCGATCAGGTGCGCGGGAGGGACCATCCACGCGAGGCGCAAGGCGGGGGCGAGTGTTTTGCTTGTTGTCCCGACGAACGTGACGAGATCCGGGGCGAGCCCTTGCAGGCTGGCCACCGGATCCCGGCCGAAGCGGTACTCAACGTCGTAGTCGTCCTCGACGATCAGTGCCCGTCGCTGGCGCGCCCACGCGATCAGGGCGCCGCGCCGCTCGGCCGTCATGACCACTCCGGTCGGATAGTGGTGCGCGGGGGTGAGCACCACCGCATCCACGTCGGCGGCGGCGAGATCTGAGATGACGAGGCCTTCGGGGTCCACCCGCACGGGGATCGCCTCAAGGCCGGCCTGCTCGACCGTGCGGCGCTGAGCGGTCCAGCCAGGGTCCTCGACCGCGATGCGGCGGGCACCCTGATGCCGGAGCGCACGCCAGAGCGCGGTCAGCGCGTGTGATGCCGAGCAGCAGACGATGACGTGCTCGGGCTCTACGACGACCCCGCGCACGCGGGCCAGGTACTCGGCTACCGCATTCCTGAGCTCGGGGACGCCGCGGCTATCGGGGTAGGTCAGCCGGGTATCTGGTAGCTCGCGTAGCGCGCGGGCAAGTGCCGCCTTCCAGCGGTCCCGCGGGAAGGCATGGAAATCGGCCTGCCCCGGTCTCAGGTCGTACCGGAACTGCGCGGGCGGACTCAGCTGCCGGCGGACAGGCGGTCCGGCGACTTCGGGCAGGAAGGCCACGCGGGTACCCGATCCGCGCCTGGCTGACAGGTAGCCCTCGGCGGCCAGCTGGGCGTAGCTGTCGACCACCACCCCGCGCGATACGCCGAGTTCCTCAGCCAGATCCCGGCTCGACGGCAATACCGATCCCGGCCTAAGCCGCCCAGACCGAATCGCCACCCGCAGGGCCTGCTCAAGCTGCCTGCGAAGCGGGACACCGGCGGTGAACTTGATCCCCAGCTCCACGGCCAGCCACCTCGGTCCGGGCCCGAAGCGCGAGGAAGGGGCGTTCGCTAGCGGACGAGCCAATTGGTCTCATAATTTATCCACAAATTGGTCCGCCTTACCAGACCAGTTGCCGGTTAGGCTGACCGGCGCCGGGCGTTCACAGGCATGCGGGGACCGTAGGACGGGCGCGGCCACCGGATATATCGCTCGACGGGGGCATCCCGGTGGCCGCACTCTTAGAGGAGTAAGCGCCATGCAAAGTTTCCGATATACAAGATATGTCTTGACTTTGCTTCCAGCACTGTCGGATAGTGCTGGCAGGAGGCAACCGGACCAGCGACTCAACGGGGGATCACCATGAGCCGAGGCCGAAGGATCTTGACCATTGCCAGCGGACGCCGGACCAAATGGGCCGTGCTGGTCTTCTGGCTGATCATCGTGGCCCTGGCCGGGCCGCTGTCCGGCAAGCTCACCGGGGCGGAGAAGAACGACTCATCGGCCTGGCTTCCGGCCAAGGCCGAGTCGACCAAGGTGCTTGACCTGCAGTCACAGTTTCAGTCGCCGAACATCTTTACCGGGGTCGTGGTCTATGACCGACCCTCTGGGCTGACCAGCGCGGACCGCGCGAAGGCGGTCGCCGACGCCAAGCGGTTCGCCGACGTGACCGGCGTCGTGCCCGGGCAGGTGGAGGGGCCGATTTTTGCCAGCGACGGCAAGGCGATCGAGACGATCGTGCCGGTCAACCTGGGCTCGAAAGGCTGGAACGGCGCCTCGGCTGCGGCGACCGACCTGCGCAACATCGCGCAGGCGAACGCCGACGGATTGGCCACACACATCGCCGGCCCGCTGGGCAGCGCCGCGGACTCGGCCAACTCGTTCAAGGGCATCGACAGCACCCTGCTGGCCGCCACCTTGGTCGTCGTGATCGTGCTGCTGCTGATCACCTATCGCAGCCCGTCCCTGTGGCTATTGCCGGTGATCTCGGCGGGCATCGCGCTGGTCAGCGCCGAGGCGCTCATCTACCTGCTGGCGGCCCACGCCGGCCTGACCGTCAACGCACAGAGCGCCGGCATTCTCTACGTGCTGGTCTTCGGCGCCGGAACCGACTATGCGCTGCTGCTGACCGCGCGTTACCGGGAGGAACTGCGGCGGCACGAGGACCGGCACGAGGCGATGGCCCTCGCGCTGCGGCGGGCCGGGCCGGCCATCATCGCCAGCGCCGGCACCGTGATCCTCAGCCTGCTGACGCTATCGGTCGCCGAGCTGAACTCCACTAAGAGCCTGGGACCGGTGCTGGCCATCGGCGTCGGGGTGGCGCTGGTTTCCATGATGACGCTGCTGCCGGCCCTGCTGGTGATCTGCGGGCGCTGGGTATTCTGGCCGGTCAAGCCCACATTTGGCTCGGCCGAGCCGACCACCAGTGGCATCTGGGCCGGGGTGGGCCGGCGCATCGCGGCCAGGCCACGGGTGGTCTGGGTGACGACCGCCGTCGTGCTCGGCGTAATGGCGCTCGGCCTGCTTGGCCTGAGGGCCAGCGGCCTCACCGCCGCCGAGTCCTTCGTGGGCCACCACCCGGACTCGGTGGTCGGGCAGGCGGTCATCGACCAGAACTTCCCGGCCGGCGCCGGGCAGCCGGTGATCGTGGTCGCCAACGAGCCGCAGGCGGCCCAGGTTGAGGCGGCATTCAGGGGGACGTCCGGGATCACCGGCGTGACCCCTCCGGTGATCAGGGCCGGCCACGCCTGGCTGCAGGGCACGCTCACCTCGGCACCGGACAGCCAGGCAGCGTTCAGCACGATTGACCGGGTCCGGACCGCCGTGCACGCGGTTCCGGGGGCGGACGCGATGGTCGGCGGCAATACCGCGGTCACGCTGGACATCGCGCGCGCCGCGGACCATGACCGGAAGGTGATCATCCCGATCATCCTGGTGCTGGTGTTCGTGATCCTGGGACTGCTGCTGCGCGCGCTGGTCGCACCGATCATGCTCATCGCCACCGTCGTGCTGTCGTTCGGCGCGTCGCTTGGCGTCAGCTCGCTGTTCTTCAATCACGTGTTCAACTACGGCAACGCGGACAACTCGTTCCCGTTGTTCGTGTTCGTCTTCCTGGTCGCCCTGGGCATCGACTACAACATCTTCCTGATGACCCGGGTGCGGGAGGAAGCAGCCAAACACGGACCGCGTCGCGGCGCGCTGACCGGGCTGTCGGCGACCGGCGGGGTCATCACCTCGGCGGGCTTCGTGCTGGCCGGCACCTTCGCCGCGCTCAGCACGCTGCCGGTCACCTTCCTGGCCGAACTCGGCTTCGCGGTCGCGTTCGGCGTGCTGCTGGACACCCTTGTCGTCAGGTCCGTGCTGGTCACCGCCATCAACCTGGACCTGGGCCGCTGGCTGTGGTGGCCGAGCCGGCTGTACCGGCAGTCACTTCCGGAGCCCGAGCTACTGGAGGAGCAGCCATCGGCAGTGTCGTAGGCCAGTGGCAAGGGGCGTCAGAATCCTCCGGGTCCCGCTGACCGCGAACTGGCGTGCGCCAGTGCACGAACTCGTAAGTCCTTGACGGGTTGCCCTGGGCTTGCGTGCTCGGCCGCCAGGACGATCCGCTGCGGTGCGGAGCCTTGTGGTACACCGGGTGCGGGCTGACACGGCCAGGGTGCGGTGAAGAAGCGCCGTCGGGTCATGTCTGAAGTGCCCGCGCAGGACAACCTCGGGGGCGAGCCCCCGCGGGGTGGCGCAACAGCGCCGTCTGGCGGATGTTGGTCATGAAGACCTCACCGGTCGATGCTGTTGCTCCAGACGGACGAGGGCGGGCTTGATGCGGCTAAGGGCAGGGATCGTCTCGCTGGCCGTGGCTGCCGCCACGATCGGCGGCGCTGCGGCCTGGGCGTCCACGGTCGTGGCAGAGGGTCCACAGCCCGTGCGCAACCAGGTCGCGGCGGCTGGAGCCGAGTCACGCGCGCCCGCCAGGCTATCCCGTCCCCGTCCGAGCCCAAGTCCCAGTCCCCGCCCGACGACCGGTCCGGTGATCGAGGTGACCAGCGCGCCTAGCGGGGTGAAGGCCAAAGGCGCGGTGCTGGCCGACGCTGACACCGGCCAGATTCTGTGGAGCCGCGACGTAGACACCGAACGGCCGATGGCGAGCGTCACCAAGGTGATGACCGCCCTGCTGGTGCTGGAAAGCGGCAACCTCGGCCGTGAGATCGGGGTACCGGGGGCGGCGGTCAGCTACGCCTGGAAATACGGGGGCGAAACCGCAGCGCTGCGCCCGGGCGACGTGCTCACGGCACAGGAACTGCTGGCGGCGCTGCTGCTGCCTTCGGGAGCGGATGCGGCGTACACCCTGGCGAACGCCTACGGTCCCGGCCTGAATGCCTTCATCGCGCGGATGAACGCGACCGCGGCCCAGCTGGGCATGAACGACACCCACTTCACCTCACCGGACGGGTTGCCTTACCCCACCGAGACCTCGACGTACTCGACGCCGTCCGACCTGCTCAGCCTCGGCCTGGTGGCGATGCGCTACCCAGCCTTCCAGTCGATCGTGGACCTCCGGTTCTACCACCTGCCGAAGGGGCCCGGGCATCACGAGTACTGGTGGGACAACACCGACGATCTGATCGGCTCGTATCAGGGCGCCGTCGGGATCAAGGACGGGTACACCGACGACGCTGGGCACTGCCTGCTATTCGAAGCGAACAGGAACGGCCGGACACTGATCGGTGTCGTGCTGGACAGCCCCGCCACCGGCCCGGCGGCCGGCGCGCAGGATGCCGAGCGGATGCTGAACTGGGGCTTCGGGCTCCGTCGCACCGGCTGAACGGTCAATCCATCCCGGGTAGCCGCTGCGGCATGCAGATCAGGCCCGGTCAGCCTTCCGGATTCTGCCTCGCCGCTGCCTCTTCGTCGCGCGGGGTATCGATGACGGGGACCGGGTCCAGGCCGATCCGCTCAGCGATGCGGGTCAGCAAAACGTCTTGGGCGGCGAGGTGGCCCTGCAAATGCGCCACCTCGTGCAGGGTGGCGCTGGCGTCGTGGAATGTCGCTTCCGCGCGCTTGTCCGCCGCGGCGGCCTGCACGTTCTGCCCGACCATGATGACCGACAGCAGCACCAGCTGCAGGAACGTCTGCGCTACCCAGGAGACAATCGCCGCCGTGCCGGAATGGATCGCCTCCGGGAGGCTGAGCAGGTCGAACAAGGCGAACGCATAGGCGCACCACATGCTGCCGACCACCCCGGTGACCAGAAGTGCGACCTTGGTGTTGAACCGGCTGACCGCCGTTCCCCGTGGCAGCAGATCAGCCACCTTCACCGGGCTTTCTGCGAGCCGTGCGGCGATGCGCGGGTGGCGTATGTGCTGGTAGATGGCCATAAGCTGACCTTTCATCGATCGGCAGGTCTCTTCTGCAGGACGGCAGAATCCCCGCCAGGGTAATGGCCCCAGCCCGCATGGGCCGTCGCTGCTCTGCGCGCCATGCTGCTGCCCGTCCGCTGCTCGGCGGCGACCAGCACTCCCGAGGAACCACGCGGAAGCGCTGCATCCGGCCTTCCTGACCCGCGCGCCACCCGGCGCAGACATGTATCACACGCGAGCAAAAAGTCTCTGTCTGGGTAAAGACGCGGTGAACGGCATCTGACAGGGCGGCAATATCGCGGACGATATGGCGCGCTGCTCGATGCCGTCGCTCTGCCGCCCGGCACGAGGGAAGGCTCCGATGAACGGGAAATATGTCGGATACGTCGCGGGTGAGGACCCGCTGCACGGATTCCTCAGCAGGATTATGCGCTATCGACTGCAGGTGCGCGAGCCGCAGCTAGCGTTCCGCGTATTCCGGCTGTGCGGGAGCAACGAAGTCTACGCATACGAGGAGAAGTCCAGCGGCGTCAAGGTCATCTGCAAGTTCTACGGCACAAGGTTCCGGACGGATCTGGAGAAGGCGGCCTGGATGGCCCGCCAGGAGTATGACGGCCTCAAGATGCTGCGCCGGTTCAACCTCGTCGGATCACCGCACCACGTGATCCGCCCGCTGGGACTCAGCCGCGACATCAACGGCGTGCTGGCCGTCGAATACTATTCCGGCGAGGAGTTCAGCCACGCGATTGCGCGCGCGTCGCAGCAACGGGACGATGCGCACCTCTACTGGCGGCTGAAGGCGCTGGCGTACTTCCTCGCCACCCTGCACAACCGGACGGCCAACGGGGCAACGGTGGACTTCGATCCCGAGTGCCGGTACTTCGACACGATCGTCGGCAGGCTCAGGAAGGCCCGCCGGATCGGGCAGCGGGACATCGGCGAGCTCTCCAGGTTGCGCGACCGCTGGCGGGAGTGCCCGCAGATGTGGGCGGACCGGCAGGTCTGGCTGCACGGCGATGCGACCCCGGCGAACTTCCTGTTCGGCCCCAGCATGGACGTCGCGGCGATCGACCTGGAGCGCATGAAGCGCGGCGACCGGATGTTCGACGTCGGGCGGGTCGCCGGCGAACTCCAGCACGCGTTTATGCGTGACTCCGGCGACCGGCATCGCGCCGAGCCGTTCATCGAGCACTTCATCCGGGAGTACAGCTGTCATTTCCCCGACCGCGAGCAGACGTTCGAGTCGATCACCGCTCGTGCCCCGTATTACATGGCGCTGAATCTGCTGCGGATCGCGCGCAACGATTACATCGGCCAGGACTACGGCGGAAGGCTCGTGACGCAGGCGAAGAGGCTGCTGCAAGCCGCCTGAGCACCCAGATCTGAGGCCATGAGGTCACTGGTGCCGGTCTGCTGGCCAGGGCCACAGCCAGGGCGGGGCCAGGCCAGCCAGGACGCGGCCTGCGCATCCTCGCCGGAAGTCGCGGACTGCACGCTTTGCGAGAGTACCTTCGCCCGCCGGGCGAAGGTACTCTCGCAAAGCATGGACATCCGAGCGGTCGCCTTCGACGCGAACGGCACCCTGATCAGGATCCTGGCCGATGACGACGAGGAGCGGATCTTCCGCGCCGCAGTGCACTTCCTCACCTACCAGGGCATCGACCTGCACCGGCACGAACTTCGTGATGTCTACTTCCAGCTCATGAAGGAACAGCAGCGGGCCAGCCCGGAGAAGTACCCCGAATTCGACGCCGCCGGTATCTGGCGAAGCATCATCGAGGGTCACGGGACGGATTTCACCCGCGCCCTGCCGGCTGGGAAGCTGCAGCAGATGCCGTTGTTCCTGGCCGAGATGGCCCGCGGCATCTCGCGTCGGCAGCTCGGCCTGTACCCGTACGTCCGAGAGGTGCTCGACGTCCTGCGCGAGCACTATCCGCTCGCGATCGTCACCGACGCGCAGAGCAGCTATGCGCGCGGTGAGCTGCACAAGGTCGGCCTGCTCGGCTACTTCGACCCGATCATCGTTTCCGGGGACCACGGGTACCGCAAGCCCGACGGGCGGCTCTTCCAGTACGCGCTCGACGGGATGGGAGTGGCGGCCGGGAACGCGCTGTACGTCGGCAACGACATGCACCGCGACATCTACGGAGCGCGGGAGGCCGGCCTGACGACCGTGATGTTCGATTCGGATCAAGGAACAAAGGCCTACCAGGATTGCGCACCCGACTACACCATCACGGACTTCCGCGACCTGCTGCAGATCCTCGGCCTGCCCTGGCCCTCATGCGGTTCATCGTCAGGGCGGTGACGAGGACCGCGTGTCGCGGCGGAGAGGATGATCGGCGGGAACTTCGACGAGGACGATGCGGATGCCGTCCGGGTCCTCGATCCACATTTCGGTCAGTCCCCAGGGTTCCGCTGCGGGCCGTCGGAGGATATGAGCTCCTGCCGCAGCCAGCCGGTCGTGCTCTACGTGAACATCGCGTACCTGGAGCCAGATCATCATCGAGCGCCCGGGAGGGCCGGCCGCGTGGCCGGAGACCTCGAGCAATCCCGGGCCGAGGAAGAACACGAGCCCTGGATCTGCGGGAGGGCCGAACTCCCGGTAGACCGCCAGGCCCAGTACGTCGCGATAGAAACGATGGCTGCGGCCCAAGTCGGCGGGGCGCAGCAGGATCCGGCTGCTCAAAACGTCCATGCCCCTATCCTGGCCGCCCCCATAGCGCGCCGACAGCTACGTCGCCACCCAAAGGCACGTGGGAGCGCGGCCGCGTCAGGATCCTTACCGGTCGGCGTCCGGTCCGCCGTCTCGCGCGGGATGGCGACGTCGGCGACCTGGCCGAGGGCCAGCGCGGGGCGCTCCTGGACGCTCAGGACTGCCGTCCACAGCTCACCATGCATGATGGCGCGGCGGCCCCGCACCTGCAGACGACAGTTGCCGCCTACCGCGCGCAACGCTTCGGTAATCCCGGACATGACAGCGCCCCCGGGAGCGTGTGCTCACGAGGGCGTGCCGTGACCGGTGCGCAGGTCGCCTCACGGCGAAAGGCGCATCATGGCTCCAGCCGGACGGTATTCCATGAAGGCAGAAATTAGAGCCCGGGGGACACTAACGCGCCGACACGGTTAGGAACGCAAGGCCAGCCAGCACTATTCCAGCCACCGAAACCCAGATCTGCCGCCCCCACGTAGCAGGCAGCCTTTCCTGCAGTCACTGATCGCTGTCTGACAGTGCCGGGCGCGGTGAGTGCGGCTGGCGCTCAGACGGCGTAGCTGAGGTCCCTGGCGGCGAGAGACGCTGGCCGCAGCCGCAGCCATATGGTGCCGTTTCTGGCCGGGTCCTCGCGGAGATAACGGCGGAACCGCTCGTCCCAGCTCGTCTCATCGGCGCCGAGGTAGCGGGCGAGTTTGCGCCTCCCGCGCGATACGTCTTCCCACAGGAACCATGCCGGTCGCGCAGTCGGGCCGTTCGTCGCGACCCGGGCGGTCAAAGGCCGGGACAGAAACCACTCGACATCAAAGTCACTTCTAGACATCAGTGATCATCCGTCCTATACCAAACGCTTGGCGCGGTAGCAGCGGGCAGACACAAGCATCAGACCTCAACCACGGTCGAGGTCAATTGAGATCCCGCCAGACGCGCAGAGGCTGGTCCTCGCTGCGTGGCCCGGTCTTCACTTCGGCGCTACGCACTCGTGGTTGATGCCACCCTGGTGGGGCGTTGCTATTTGCCAGACGCCCGCAGGTGAACGAGGAGAGAACCCGATGACCACAACGCAATCCGGCCCAGGGAGCGCCGACGGCGCGTCCAGTGGCGTGCTGGGTGGCAGGCCACTGATCGCCCAGACCTTCCACGGCAGTGATCCCGACACGGTGGCCCCCGCCGCCATCTGCTCCGTGACCCCGACCAAGTGCCAGGCACGCACGCGGCTCTACCGGGACGGAACGCTTGAGCGTGAGGGTTTCCCGGTCGCCGAGATCAGTGACTACCTGTCCGATGAGTCGGTCACCCTCTGGCTTGACCTGCGTGATCCCGACCGGGACGACCTGGCGGTACTGAGCGACGAATTCGGGCTGCATCCACTGGCCGTGGAGGACGCTGTACACGAGCACCAGCGGCCCAAGGTGGACCGTTACCGTAGCCACCTATTCCTGACCGCCTACGGCGCGCGGCTGGATACCGATTCGGGTGAGCTGGCCACCAGCGAACTCGCCGCGTTCGTCACC
>Ga0302228_10000864_pt1 | contig 23817 bp, 16 predicted proteins | sample II_Palsa_N1_2_FD_193519 | JGI IMG/M metagenome (GOLD analysis project Ga0302228, IMG submission 193519) | Peat permafrost microbial communities from Stordalen Mire near Abisko, Sweden - II_Palsa_N1_2 | ecosystem: Environmental > Terrestrial > Soil > Palsa > Peat permafrost | place: Sweden... | reverse complement strand
ACATCCACGACACCCTGTCGCCGATCCTCTACACCATCCCGCTGCAACTGCTGTCGTACTATGTTGCTGTGCTCAAAGGCACGGACGTTGACCAGCCGCGTAACCTGGCGAAGTCGGTGACGGTGGAGTAATCCTCCGACGCGTATCGATACACAGAAAAACCCCCGATATTCGGGGGTTTTTCTTTTGAGCAGTGATCTTATTCACCAGGTCTCTACGCAGTCATTCGCGCTAGACTGCGAGCCTGTGGATAACTAGCCAGGGATGCCGTCACCATGAACAGAGGCTTCTACCGTGCGGACAAGCGCTTGCCCCTCAGCCCTTCGTATTTGTTGAGCCCAGGTCTGGTAAAAGTCTGTGGAACCGTGGTGCTCAAGGAGTCGCGGTTATCCCCAGTGAATGGCTTGCCCTGTGCGGGGTATTCGATACGAATCCAGGAGAGTTACCGCAACAGTGTCGACAAGGACGAATGGAGGACGGTATTTACCGACGCACAATGCAGCGATTTTGCCCTTAAGGATGCCCACGGCACTCTGGATATCTTGGCCGCGGGCATTGATCTGTTCTCAGGCCAGGTGCCAGAACCGGAGGACTATCGATACATAGCGGGGGAGGGACACCGCCAGCAGGGGGAGGTTCTCTTGAGCGAAGGCCTGGAGGTACTCGTGATTGGCACCGCGATCCAGCGTAACGGCAAAACCGTGATTGCTCTGGGCGAACAAACCGACGCAGTGTTTGGCGTAGAACGGCTGCGTAACGTAAAGAACCATCGTGTTGCTGTCCCGGCGTGGCGAGCCCTTGGTTTGTGTGGCGTCCTGGTGGCGTTGTTCAGCCTTACGCTGCTGTTCATTGATCCGGTGCAATGGGCGCAGTGGCAGTTGCCCAGCCGCGAGACGTTCCAGCAGATGGCTGCATTGGGACCACTCCACGAATGGGCGGCTTTGCTGTATCAACGCCAGGGGTCATCGTTGCCACTGATGGCAGCCTTCGGTTGGACGGGAATGGTTTTTGTGCTGATGTGTGCCGCCCGGTTGTTCCTCTATCGAGATATCCACAGGCTGGTGCAGCCCATACTTATCGCCTGGTGGGCAGTTGGAGTGATTGCCGGCGCAGGGGTGACCTGGGCACTGGTGGCGCTTGAGCTCGATCCCTTCAAGATCTTTTTGATCTGGCTAAGCGTGATCATCGCTGCGCTGGTCTTTTCCATCACCCAACAACGGGCCTTGCGGGCGCTGGTGGCAAGCATCCTCAAGACCGAATCGCCTTAAGGCACATGCCTTTCAAGGTTTTTGAAAAACAGCCTATGGCTAACACCGAACCTGTGTCGAGGTTTTTTGTAGCCACTGCCGAGGTACGAGGCTGTGATGGGTCGCGTAGCGGCCCCCAGCGGCGATCCTGCGGCCCGCATCGCAGCCTCGTACCTCGGCAGCGGCTACAGAACAATCGAACGCCAAAAACGTTCGGTCAGTACTCGCTCCTAATTGACCTGTTTTTTCAAAGACCTTGAAGGCATGGCCCTAAGGCACAAACTCCACCCGCAACCCGCGGCTGGCGCTGCGGCCTTGGTCATCACTGACCCGCAACCGATACTCTCCCGACTTTCCCGGCCGCCAGTTCAAAGTGGCCTGGGGCGGGCCCTGGCCGATCAAGGTCTGGTCGGCGAACCAATACAGGGTTTGTGCATCGCTGGCGGCGTTGGCGCTCAGGGGAATGCTTTCCTGGGGTTGCGACAGGCGCAGGTGGTAGCTGACCTGGGTCAGCGGTGAGCGGATCTGCGGCGCTTCGCTCTGGTCGCTGAGGCGATTGGGCTGACAGCTTTTCATCACCGTGGGTGGCGTGCGGCGTGGCAGGCCGGCGGCGCGAAACAGCCGTTGTACGTCGCTGGGCCAGAATTCGAAGACTTCTTCGCGGGTGTACTGCGGATCAAACGGCGGGCAGGCGGCCTTGCCGGTGCGGGTGTCGATCAGCACCGGGCGATGCAGGTTGGAGACCCGGATTGGCGACACGCCGGGGATGTACCAGGTCTTGCGGGTGCGAGGGCACCAGCGGTTGGGCAGTTCGCCGGAGGCGGCGCAGATGTCGATGCGGATCAGACCGGCAGGCGGCTTGTCCGGTTTGTCGGCCACAGTGGGCAAGGCCAGGGGCAGGGCATCGGCGATACGGAAGAACAGCGGCGCAGCGGTCTTGGCGCCGATAAACGCAGGGTTTGGTCGACCATCGAAATTGCCGACCCACACCACCAGTACATACGGCCCCACCAGGCCGGCGCTCCAGGCGTCGTGAAACCCCCACGATGTGCCGGTTTTCCAGGCGGTGCGCCAGCGCTTGGCAGGCAGGCCATCCGGACGCGGATTGCGCCGCAGCATGTCACGCACCATAAAGGTCGCCTGGGGTGTGAGTAACTGTGCCCCGGTGACCAGAGGCTGCTCCACCAGATAGCGCAACGGTCGCAAATGCCCGTCACCCGCCAGCATCAAATACAGACCTGCCAGCTCCTCGGGCGTCATCTCCCCGCCGCCCAGTGCCAGTGCGAGGCCGTAATGGCTTTCGCCCCTCAGGCCCTTGATCCCGACCCGTTGCAGCAAACCATACAACGATGGCGACTTGACCTGGCTGGCCAGCCACACCGCCGGGATATTGCGGCTGCGGATCAAGGCATCGCGCGCCGTCAGCGGCCCGACAAAACTGCCGTCGAAATTTTCCGGCTGGAAGTAGCCGAAGTTACTGGGCATGTCCTTGAGGATGCTCATGGGGTGGATCACCCCTTGATCCAGTGCCAACCCATACAGAAATGGCTTGAGGGTGGACCCCGGTGACCGTCGCGCCAGCACCCCGTTGACCTGCCCGTGGATGCCTGTGGATAAGTAATCCGCCGAGCCCACCAGCGCCTTGACGCTCTGGTCACGACTGTCGATCAGGATGGCCGTGGCATTTTCCACGCCATTGCTGCGCCGCTCGGCGACAAAGCCGGTGATCAGGCGTTCCAGCAACTGCTGCAGTGGTAAGTTGAGGGTGCTGTTCAACTCATTGCCGGTCTGGGAGGCCAGCAACTGTTCGCTCAGGTGCGGCGCCAGAAACGGGATCTGCTGCCGGCTGCGTGCTTCCAGCGGCAGGTCGAGCAAACTGTCGTTACGCGGGTCTTGTGGATAAGTTTCGCGCCAGTCGGCCATCAACCGCAGCCGGGCGTTTTGCTGCGATGGGCCAAAGCGCGCGCGCCGGCCCGGTTGCTGGGGAATCACTGCCAGCGCCAGGGCTTCAGACAAGGACAACTGCGACGCGGCCTTACCAAAATAAATCCGGCTGGCGGCCTCGGCGCCTTCGATATTGCCACCCATGGGTGCGAGATTAAGGTAGGCCTCAAGAATGTCGTGCTTGCTGTAACGGGCTTCCAGCCACAGCGCCAACACCATTTGCTGCAGCTTGCCCGGTACTTGGCGTGTGTTGAGATCCCACAACCGCCGCGCCAATTGCATGCTCAGGGTCGAACCGCCCTGGCGCTGGCCACCGCTGTAGGTCGCCATCGCCGCCCGCAGCAACGCGGGCGGATTGATCCCGGGATGCCAGTAGAAGTTGCGGTCTTCCTTGAGCAGCAGTGCCTCCACCAGTGATGGTGAAATCCGCTCCAATGGCAGCCACAGACGATACTGGCCGTCATCGGCCAGGGTCATGCGCAGCAGCGAACCGTCATCGGCCAGCACCACCCGTGACGAAGTGGCGGCTTGTTCCAGGGACGCATGAGGCCACAGGCGCAGCCCCGCGAGTATCACCACCGCTGCCAGCCCGGTGGCCAGCAGCGGCTTGAGGCGCTTAAGGTTTGACGATTTCAAGCTGGCCTACTTTGCCGCGCCCTTGCAGGGTGGTTTCGTACATACCTTCGGCGTAAGCCGGTGGTGTGTTGAAGACCCCGGCGTTGGTGGCGCGTACGCGGTAGACGAAAGTGCCCACATCCCGCAGCGCGGTGCCGTACAACACCACTCGATCATCCCGCACATCGACGTAGTCCGGCTGCCAGTTGCTCAGATCGGTTTCGCCGATGGGCGCTTGCCAGGCATCGGCTTCTGCGCTGTCTTCGCTGTTTTCCACAGACTCCGAATCGTCGCCTTCGCTTTCGTCGGAACTGGCGGCTTCAGGTTCTGGCGGCAAGTTATACACAGGCTCGACGCCACCGGGCAGCAAGTCGACCACGGCCACTTGTTGTACTTGATCCCGATCGGTCGCTCTCAGACGCAGACGCACCAGGAACTCATCGCCCACCTCGACCTTGCTCACCGGCTTGCCTTCCAGGTCGAGGTACTCGTGGATGATTTCCAGGCCATTGTTGATCGGCTTGAGGGTGGTGCCGCGATCAAAACCGGCTTCGCTGAGCATGTAGAACGCCGGTGGACCGTCGGATTTTTCCATCAACAGTTTTTGCGTGGCGGCAGGCACGGCAGCGCGCGGCGGTTGGCCGGCCATCTGCAACAGTTGCTGCTGCTTGTCTGTCAGCCAGGCGGTGGCCTTGAGGGTCATGTCGCTTTGCGCACGCTGGCCATAGTTGTCCAGAGCCCGCAGCAACAGCGCCGCCGACAGCGAGTTGTAGCGCTGTTCATTGAGGCGCTTGCCAAGTTTATCCAGCAGGCTCGCCGGCACGTCGTCCAGCAACTCAGGGAAGTGTCGGGCGAGCAGATGCAGGTGTTCGGCGTCATGCACCAGCGGGTCGTAATACAGGCCGTCGCTGTCCCACTTATCGGTCAATGAACGCCATGGGATCTTGCGGAACAACACGTCGGCCTGGCGATCCTGCTTGAGCAACTTGTAGCTGGCGGCCAGGTAAGCGGCGCCAATGTCGTTCTGCCAGGTGTCTTTGAAGTAGGTTTCATAGCGCTCGCGGATATCACTCAAGGCGCCGCTGACCAGAATCCCCTGACGGCTCAAGAGGTAACTGGCGTAGGCGCGGTTGCGCAATTCCGACAGGCCTTCGCTCGGGCCGTTGGCCAGGTCGGTGAGGTAGGCGTTGGAACGTACCAGCAAATCTTCCGGTACCGGCAGGCCGCGCTCTTTGGCTTCGATCAGGAAGTCGGTGGCGTACAGGCTGGCGTATGGCGCCACGTCCGGGTTGGCCGCCCACAAACCAAAGCCGCCGGCCTGGTTCTGACGTTGCCGCAGCATGCGTACCGCGCCGCTGAAGGCCTGTTCGGCCTCAGGCGCGTTACCGCCCCAGATCAACGCCGGCATGGCCTTGGACACCAATTGCTCGGTGCAGGCATAGCCGTAGTCATCCAGGTAATGCTTGAGACCGTTGGCCCACACCAGTGGCGAGGCGGCCACGCCCAATTGCACGTCCCGCAACTGCGTGAACAGTTGGCGGGTAGGTTTCAGCTCTTTGCTGGCGCTGTCGAAACGGCCCAGGCTCAGGGCGACCCGATGCTCGCTCAGCGGCCGGATCGAGGTGGTTTCCGCCACCTGGATACGCTTGCCATTGGGCAGCACGGCCACGAAACGCAAGTCCGCCGAACCGAGGTTTTCCAGGACCTTGATCTTGAACTCAGCGACGCCTTCCTTGCGCGGTTGCAGTGCCAGGGTACTGGCCTTGTCGCCCTGGACTTGCAGGCCGTCACTGGTCTGCAATTCGAACTTCACATCTGCCGCCGCTTCCAGGTTGCTGAACACCCCGGCGCTGACGCTGAACACATCCCCAGGCGCGACAAAAGCCGGCACGTTCGGGGTGATCACCAACGGCCCGCGTACTTCGGTGCTGGCTTCGCTGACGCCCACGCTGTCGGCATCTACCGCCACCGCAAACAGGTGCAGCTTGCCGTTGAAGCTGTCCGGCACTTGGTAATGCAGCACCGTTTCACCGGCGGGTAGATCCACCAACCCTGACCACCAGGCCACAGGCGGCTGATGTTTACGTTTGAATGGATTCAGGTGTGAGGCCAAGGCGTTTTCCGTATCGCCCCCTGGCGCTGCACCACTGAGCAGGCGGCTGAATTCCGGCAGGATCAGATCAAGAATCTGACTGGTGCCGACCTCCAGTGCGCGCTTCTGGAAGAAGAAGCCCAGCGGGTCCGGCGTCTGGTAGCGCGCCACTTGCAGAATGCCTTCATCCACGGCGTAGATCACCGCGCGGGAAGGGCGGTCGGCGTTGACCTTGATGTCCAGGGTCTGCCCCGGCTCGATCTTCTCCGGGCCTTCGACTTTCAGGGCCATGCGCCGCGCATCCAGATTGATGCTGAACGGCACCACACCGTAGGACAGCGGGCTCATATAGACCTCGGACGAGCCCATGTCCCGCACAAACTGCACGTTGATGTAGGCATTGCCTTCAAGCCCTGCCGGTACACGAATGTGTTGCACGCTGTTGGTACTGTCGGCCTTGAACCACTGCTGGGTGTAGACCTTGTCCCGCTCGATGGTGATCAACCCGGCGCCGGTGTATGGCGCGCGGATGCTGATGGCGATCTCATCACCGGTGGCGTAGCTGCGTTTATCCAGGCGCAGTTGCAGCTCGGCGTTGCGTTCCAGGGAGCGCGAGGTGTTGCCGCGGCCGGCGACGCTGTAATCGATCTGGTTCAGCAGATTGCCGTTGGCGTCCTTGAGTTGCAGGGTGAAATCCCCGGGTGTGGACGTGTTCAGCGCCTGCTTGGCGCCTTCCTTGGTCATCACCACAGGCGAGGCCGGTTGGCTGATGTTCTTGATCCGCGACTCGTACTTGTAGGTACCGTTGGATTGTTTCACCAGCACCGAGACATAACGGTGCTCGACCACTTCACTGGTCAGGCCGTCCACTGCCATTGGCGTGAGGTCGGGAGCCACGGCCAACCATTGCACCTGGCGTGGCGCGTCCTTGGCGACGAACGACAGCGAGTCCTGACTCTTCACACCCACAAGATACGGTGCCGACGACACCAGCAACGCGCTTTGCGCGGCGACGTTGCGCCCGCCCTCGGCTTCGAACACCTGGGTCATGACCTGCAGGCGGTAGGTGCTGTTGGCGTAGCGTTGCAGGTTGAGGTCGAGTACGGCCTGGCCGTTGTCGTCGACGGTGGTTTCGGCCAGGTCTTCGGAGTTGGCCTCCTCCAGTGAGTCATTGAGGCGGAAGCGGTAATCCGGGTAACGATCAAAGGCTGCGAGCGTCGGGCTCAGGGACATTTTTGCGGTGACACGCCGGCCAGACGCCGGGGCGCCGAAGAGGTGCATCGCGGTGACCTTGGCCACCACCTGATCCGGCGGGATCCAACCTTGCACAGGCGTGTCGTGCAGGCTCAGGCTGACTTTCATACGGTCTGGTTCAAAGTCGCGAACCTTGAAGCTGACGTTACCCAGGTCAGTACGAGTCTGTTTCTCTCCGATCAATTGCAGAGTGGCCGTGTAATCACCGGCTGGGGCGACTTCACTGCTGGGGAAATCAAAGGTTTCAAAGCCGCTGGTGGAGAGCTTCAGGGGTTGGCGAATCACTTCCAGCCCGCGTGGGTCAGTGATTTGCAGCTCAACCGGCAAGCCTTGCAAGGCACCTTTCCAATTGCCGCTGCGTACGATCATGCCCAGGTGTGCAGTTTCGCCCGGCCGGTACAGGCCGCGATCGGTAAACAGGTAGGCGCTGAGGCGATCAATCGCACCGTCTTCTTCCAGGCCTCCGACGTCAAAACGAGAAAGATCCAACTGCTGGGATTGGCGGGCAATCGGCAGGAAGGATTGGTCGTTGCCGCGGCTGACCACATACATCAGCGGCGTTTTCTCACGGCGCAGTTCATCCAGCTTGGCGAAGTGGGCGTGGCCCTCGGCGTCGGTGCGGCCGCTGCTGACCGGCAAACCATTGCGGCCGATGATATCGACCTGGGCTTCTGCCACGGGAGAGCCGTTGCTGATGGACTGCACATACACGTCATGGCTGCCGTCGCTGGAGCGCTTGGCGATGATCCCCAAATCGGTGACCACAATGAAACGCAGGTCGCTGGTGTTGTTGCGGTAATAGTCGAAGGTGTATTCGGCCGGCTCGTCTTGAGGGCTGAGCTTGAGGACGAATATGCCTCGGCGACCTCCGTTGGCGGTGAGGTAACTGCTCAGGTCGACGTTGTCGTAGAGGGTTTTCGATGGGTCGGCAGCCGACAGGGGAATATCCAGGGATTGGCGTTCTACCATCCGGTCGAAGTAGTCGTTGGAGAACTTCGGTCGGGCAAAACTGCCGCTGCTCTGGTCCACCAAGTGCTGCAGTTGGTTAGGCAACACACGGGCAATTTCCACGTGGGCGCCCGGAACACCACGGGCCATGAAACCCAGGCGTTTTTCGCCGTTAAGGCTGAGCAGGGCGCCGTCAGACAGGAACTGCAAGGTGCGCGGGTAAGCCGGCATGCTCAGCAGGGAAGCCGTCGGATTTTTCGCCAGGTAGCCGCCGATGGCTTCCAGGTTGGCCGGTACCCGCACGTACAGGGCACGACCGGCTGGGGCCTTGAACTTGAAGGCGTGCAGGGTGTTCAGGGGTTCGACGCTGGGGACATGGGTCAGCTTGACGGGCGTACTGCGGGCCAGCAGTTTGTCGTCGATGTCCTTGGTGTTCCAGGGCTGGGTATCGTCCTGGGCTTTTTCCGGCAACAACCAGGCCTGGACTTTGGTGGCGATGGTTTCATCGGCCACGGCGCTGGAGCTGCTGAACATCAGCACTGGCTCGGGCTCGCCGCGCTCATTGTCGACAAAGCTGACTTCGGCGCCGGTAAAGGTCAGGCGATAGCGGCCGGGTACGGTGACTTCCGCCTGCAGCGGTGCGGAACTGGCATTGCCGCCGTCACGCGCCTTGATGCCCTCGTCGATCTTGGCGCTGACCGGGGTGCTTTCCAACGGCGTCGCCAGCGCGGCAGAGCGCACGTAGGCGTTGAGTTTGGCGTCGTCGAAGGTGATTTCCGGAAGGTTCGGCAGTTGGGCGTCGCGATAGGCCAGGCCCTTGCCGAGGGTCACCGAAACGCGTTTGCGCAGGCTGTCTTCATCCACCGGGTGGGAAAAGCGGAAGGTCGCCACCAGCTGTTTCAGCGTTGGGTTGACCGGGTCCTGGTACAACTCGTTTTGTGCCAGCTTGGCGCGGAACGGTTGGGTGGAGAATTGAGCATTGTAGTGGTCGAGCAAGACACCGCCGGCCAGCAGGCCTTTCTTGGATATATCGATGCTATAGCCGGTATCAATCGGCCAGTCTTTCTCAGGGACAAACAACAATGTGTGGTCATCGGTCCAGCGCCAGGTGCCCTGGACAGCGGGTTTGATCACGATGCCCTGGGTGACCGTCTTGCCGATGCCCTCCAGTGGCGCCGCCGATTCGGCGAAGCGGATTTGCAAGTTATCCACAACCGGTGGTTGCTGGGTGTAGTCGGTCAGGTTTGGCTTGTGCAGCGAATAACCCACGGTGTGGGGCTGCGGCAGGTTGGAGTACCAGTGCCAGCCGTAGAAACCAGCGGCCGCCAGCAACACCAGGCCGAGCACGCCGCCAGCGGCTTGGCGCGGGTAGGCGCGAGCCTTGTGGCCGACATTGGCCAGCCCATTGCCAAGGGCCTTGAGCCAGAGCGGCGGTTGCCACTGGCCGAACAGGCCGCGCAGCACCCATCGGACGGCGCCGAACAGAACACTCACCACTGAAATTAATGCACCGAATAACCGGCGACTGGTCGTTTTGAACGAGTCAAACATGGTGAGCATCCCTGGCAATGTGCGGCGTATATTACACGCGTCTTTGATACAAAAGATGACGGAGATACGCCGTGCAGCCAGTGTTTTTTGCGGTGATGCGACTCAGGCTGGCTGGACGAAAGTCAAACGGACGACAAAGCCGATCAATAGGTTGCTTTGCGATTCAGAGGGTGCGGATGCCGGGGGCCTCTGCCAGGAGAATGGTGAACATCATCTGCCGGCAAAAGGGCTCCTGTGGCGCGGGGACAAGCCCCCTCGCCACAATTGATCGTGTTGAGCTTTAGATGGGTAGTGCTTAGGTCCACCAATACCGCACGAGATGAAAGAAAATCGGCGCCGCAAAACACACCGAATCCAACCGATCGAGCATCCCGCCGTGCCCTTCGATCATATGCCCCCAGTCCTTCACCCCGCGGTCGCGCTTGATCGCTGACATCACAATCCCGCCGGCAAACCCCAGCAGGTTGATCAACAGTGCAATCAAGAACGACTGCCACGGGTTGAACGGGGTGGTCCACCACAGCGCCGCGCCGATCAGCGATGACAGCAGGATCCCGCCGACAAAGCCTTCCACGGTTTTCGACGGTGACAAATTGGGCGCGATTTTGTGTTTGCCGAACAGCTTGCCGCACACGTACTGCAACACGTCCGACAGCTGCACCACGATCACCAGGTAGGCGATCAGCAACAGGTTACGGCCTTCATAGCCAACGATATCCAAAGTGAGCAGCGCCGGTACGAAGGACACGCAGAACACCGCGATCATCAAGCCCCATTGCACTTTCGACGCGCGTTCCAGGAAGTGTGTGCTGTCGCCCCCCAACGAGGCCAGGATCGGCAGCAGCAGGAACACGTAGACCGGAATGAAGATCGAGAACAATCCGTACCAGTCGAAGTAGATCAGCAGGTATTGCAGCGGCAAGGCCAGGTAGAACGCAGCCACCAGCGCCGGGTAATCACTGCGCCGGGTTGGCGTGAGGGTGAGGAATTCCCGCAGCGCGTAGAACGACACTGCGTAAAACAGCAGGATCACCGCACCGGTGCCAAGCCAGAAGGCAACGCCGATTACCACCACCATTACCCACCAGGCATTGATGCGGGCGTTGAGGTTGTCGATCACTGCATTCGGGGTGCCACGGGTACGCAATTTGAGAATCAGGCCGATCAGCGAGGCCAGCACCAGGATCGCGCCGATTCCGCCGAACAACATCAGGGTTTGGCTATCCATGTCAGGAATGCTCCGGGGCGAGGGCGAGCAGGGCGTCGCGGGTGCGGGTGAGGAACAAGGCCTTGTCTTCACCGTCTTCCAATTGCAGCGGTGCGCCGAAGCTGGTGGTGCACAGCAACGGCAGTGGCAGGACGCGACCCTTGGGCATGACGCGGTTGAGGTTGGCGATCCACACCGGGATCAACTCGGCCTGTGGGTAACTTTTCGCCAGGTGATACAGGCCGCTTTTGAACGGCAGCAAGCCGTCTTCCAGGTTGCGTGTCCCTTCCGGAAAGATGATCAGCGAGTCGCCGCCTTCCAGTGCAGCGAGCATGGGCGCCAAAGGGTTATCCACAGGGTCCTTGCGCTCTCGGTCGATCAGTACGCCGTTGAACACGCGGCTGATGATGTAGCGGCGCAGGGCGCTTTTGTTCCAGTAGTCGCTGCCGGCCACCGGGCGCGTGAACTTGCGCAGGTTTTGCGGTAACGACGCCCAGAGCAACACGAAGTCGCCATGGCTGCTGTGGTTGGCAAAATAGATGCGTTGCACGGGGACCGGCGCGCAACCGAGCCACAGGCTGCGGGCGCCGGTGACAGTGCGGGCCATGGAGGTAATCAGGGTGGCGACCACGGGTTCGAACATAAGGATTCCTTATCCAGCGAAGGGCAGCCAGGGGCTGGCCAGGATGACGGCCAATGTCAGCAGTACTTGCGCCGCCAGCAGGTACGCTTGCTTGCGCAATAGTTTGAGGGCGCCGCGACGGCGCTCGGCCCAGGGCCGACCAGCGCGCTTGGCCGGTTGCAGGCCGAGGCTCTGCAGGGTTTGGTCGAGGTCGGGTGTGCGGTCTTTATTACGGGCCAGCAGTGCGAACAGGTCGGCATCGAAGGCCACTCGCAACGCCCAATATTTTTGCAGCAGGCCGAGAATAATCATCCACAGGCTGAGAATCAGGCAGATCGGCGTGACGGTGGCCATCAACAGCTGAGCCAGGCCGAACAATACGCCCAGTAATGTCAGGCCTGTGGATAACTGATCCAGCGAACGGCCCCGGCGCAGCAAGCTGGCGACGACCTGTAATTCCATGTCAGCGCGCATGAGGCAGGCCCTCCAAGGCTTCACGATGGGCAGGATGCAGGACCACCTGGGCGCGTGCTGTACGAATCATCGCCACGGCCTCGTCGACAGTGGCTGCGCGGCCGCTGGTCAACAACCATGCGGCCACGGCAGTGGCACTGCGGGAATAACCCAGGGCGCAGCACACCAGGAGCGGCCCGTGCTGGTGCAGGCGCTCGATGGCTTGTGCCGCATCCAGGCATTGCGCGGTGGTGGGGGCGGTCAAGTCCAATACGGGCACGCTGTAATAGGCGCGGCCCTGTGGATCAAGGGGTAGCTCGGCGCAGAGATCGACAATTGCTTTGAACGAACCCAGCTCGCTGCCTGTGGGAATCCGCCCCAACCAAACGTTATCCACAACCTGATCGGGTTGTGGATGTTTGCGCGTCCACAGCCGTGAGTTGAGCCAGGCAGCCGCCAGATAAGGCGCAAACAGCCAACGTGCCGCCGGGCTGAGTTGCCCATCGGCGCGTTTCTGAAAGCCCGAAGCGCCCAATACCAGATAACTCGCCTTCACCAACCCCAGGGAAACCGCTGGCCACAGTAGCCACAGCCAGCCGCCACCCAAGACAAACGCCAGGATCACCAGCGCCAAAGACCCAAAGCCATAGCGCAAGCCCAGCCGCCAACGCTGCGGGTCTCGGGTGAGCCGCGCACTCAGCAGTGGACTCGGATGTTCCAGTGGCCATAACCACACACACACCCAGCCCAATAGAGCCCCTGTGGGTAAGTCGATAAAGTGGTGTTGATAAGTGGTCAGCACCGAAATGCCGATCAGGGCAAACCAGCCATGTACCAGCCAGCGCCACAGGCCTTGGGTATGCCGTTGGAACATTATCCACAGCACCACGAGCAGGGCGATATGCAGTGAAGGCGCCTGATTGAACGGCTTGTCGAAGCCCGCGAGTACGGCAAACAGCCAGCCGAATAGGCCGTCCAGTTCTGGCCGCTCAAAGGTGAAACGCAACGGCCAGATCAGGAAGCAACTGACCGCAACCACCTGGGCCGTCAGCAGGCGCAGGGCGTGTTGTTTCAGCTCATGGCGAGTAGAGGGCAGCAGCAGGGAGAAGCCGTAGAGCAGATCAATCGACCAGTAGGGGACGATGGTCCAGGCCCAGAACGGGATATGGGTTTCCCAGCCAAACACCATCGTGCCGACATCGCTGCGTTGGCTGGTAACCCACGTGGCAAACCCATAGGTGCTGAAAAACAGCGGCGCCAACAACAGCAGCCACAACACCGCCGGCTTTAATAGGCCTGGTTCGCGCATAGTCAGATCTTCTGTGCCAGAGACACGCTGAAAATGCCCCATTCATCCACTCGCTGGGTGATCTTGCGGAAACCTGCGGCCTCCACCAGTTGATCCATTTCCGCCTGGGTGCGCCGACGCATTACCCAAGCCTGGCCCTGGCGGTGACTGGTGAGCGCGCGCGCGATTAATTCCAGCTGCGGGTGCCACGGTTGGCCGGTGTAGACCAGATAACCACCGGGCTCCACCGCTTCGGCCAGTCCGGCCAGCGAGCCGCCGACCATGGCGTTATCCGCGAACAATTCATACAGGCCAGACACCACCGCCAAGGTCGGCTTGGGTTCCAGCGCAGCCAGGTCCGCGCGGTCAAAGGCATCGCCTTTGACGAACTGGGCGATATCGCCGAGACCTTTCTCACGAATCAGTGCGCCACCGTCGCGCACGTTGATATCGCTGTAGTCCCTGAGCAGGATCGATTCCGGTAGTGGCGTGACGCCCTGCAAGGCTTCCAGGATGTAGCGGCCGTGGCCGGCGGCAATGTCGACGATCCGTACCTCGCGGCCTTCGTCACGCAGTTTGGCCATGGTCAGGCGCAGCAGCTCTTCAACATTCAACTTACGCTGACGAATACCACGCCAGCCGATGGAGTTCAGGTAGTTGGTGTCGATCATCCGCCCCAGCGCGCCTTTGCCGGTGGGGGTGTTGCGGTACACGTAGTCCAGGGTGCTACCGGAGTCGAAGCCGGTGTCGAAGCCCAGTTTCACCCCGTCCGACAGTTTGCTGCCCAGGCCCATGCTGGCTCGCGTCATGCGCCAGTACAGGTCACGCAGCGAGTTGTGGGGCAGCGGTGCGGCGAGGGATTCGGATTCGGCGCAGGTCAGGCCGATCTTGTCGGCGTCCAGCAAGGATGCGCGGTCCAGCGGGTGTTCGAAGTTCTGCAGGATAAAACGCTTGGCGCTGCTCAAGGCCACGGCGCGGTCACGTTCACCCAGGGTGTCGTGAAAGAAGCCGGGGAGGATGTGCATCTCCTTTTTCAGGCTGCCGAGGCGGACGAAGAACTGCTGCTGCGGTTTGCGGTGGACCACAAAGTCGGAACCGGAAACCAGTAACTGAGTCGGTACCTGAATCGCCTGGGCATCGGCTACAACCCGGTCAGCGGCTTCATACAGGCCCAACAGCACATTCACCGAAATCGCCTTGGTGATCAGCGGGTCGCTGTCGTAGGACGCCACGCGTTCCGGGTCATGGCTGAGGAACTTGGCCTTGACGTAGCTGTTGACGAAAAAATTGCCGCGAAACATGCGCATCAGCGCCAGGCCGGACCGGGCGAAAGGCACATAGAGCTTGACCTTGAAGGCCGGCGAGGCGAGCACCAGGGAACGGATTTTTGGTGCGTAATCGTGGACCCACGTTGCCGCGATCACCGCGCCAACGCTCTGGGCGATGACGGCGAGGTTTTCTTCCTCGATGGCGTAGGTGGCGTTGATGTGGTCACAGAAGGTCTGCACGTCTCGGGCACTGGTGGCGAAGCTCGGGCTGTCGCCACGCTCACCAGGGGATTGGCCGTGGCCGCGAGCGTCCCAGGCGAAAAAGTCGAACGCTGGCAGGTCCAGTTCATCCACCAGATGGGCGATGCGCCCGGAATGTTCGTGGCCGCGATGGAACAGCAGGATCGCCTTGCGCGGCGTTCTGTCCGTCGCTGCAGTCGCGGGCCAGTGCCGATAGAAAAGCTCTACGCCGTCATGGGTACTGAAGGTGTGTTCTTGCTGTTCGCGCATCGCAAAATCCTTATGCAGAAGGAGAGGTCGATTCTTCTTTCAAGCCTTGGCGTACACGGTTGACCAAGGTATAGGCCAACAACGCAGCGACGAGCCACATGACAGTGTCGACCCAAACAGCACCGAGCCAGCCGATCGCAACGCCGGTGGCCAGCACGCCGAGGACAAACGCCCGGTCACTTTTGCCCATGGGGCCGTCATAGCGCCGCGAAGCGCCCACCATCGGGCCAAGTACGCCGGCGTACTCGCTGAACACCGCCAGCAAAGCCACCAGCAGCACCGGCGCCAAGCTCACGCCGGGGATCAGCGCAAACGGCAGGATCAGCGCGCTGTCGGCGATCACATCACAGAGTTCGTTGAGGTAGGCGCCAAGTCGCGACTGCTGGCCGAATTCCCGGGCGAGCATGCCGTCGATGGCGTTGAGGGCCATGCGCAGGATCATCCACACGGGGATCAGCGCAAAGAGCCATAGGTGCTGGGCAAAGCTGGCGATCAGCAAACCCACCAGGAGGGAAATGACCCCGGCCAGCACGGTGATCTGGTTGGCAGTGGTGCCGTTGTCGTAGAGACGCTGGACCAATGGCCGCAGCAGGTTTTGAAAACGCGGTTTGAGCTGATAGATCGAAATCATGAAGGTGACGCTTCCTTGTCCGTTAACCCGCGAAACACTTTTTCCCGAGTGTGACGATTTATCGCGGCGGACACTAGTGATGGCTCGTGTTTATAGGGGTTTTGTCGTTCTTCATGTGCAATCAAACAAAAATTTCACGCTATGTGTTATATGGTAACGAATTGTGTATAAGCGGGCGTGTGTGGATGCGAGTGGATCTAGAAGCTGAAGGCGCTGCCGTCGACGGGCTGCCGCGTTTTCAGCAAGGGATGTTTCATGCCCGGCGTTTGCGACAGGCCGGTATCGGCCTGACGGCACTGGCCATCAGTGGCTGGGTGCTGGCGCTGTTCGTGGCGTTGTTTGCACCGCTGTCGATCTGGCCGGTGATGCTCATCAACTGTTCCTCGGCATTGCTGGTGCTGGTGGCCGGGTTGCAGTCAGCCTGGTGGGTGGCCGATTGGCGGGCCCAAGCCTTGGAAGGGGCGACGGCGCCACTGATTGTCTCGCCGGTGGCCGTGGAAGATTCCGGTTGGTACGACCGTCTGCTTGGCCGCATCAGCAATGGTTGGGGTGGCCTGCTGGCGCAGATCGGTGCGCCGGTCCTGTGGCTGTGCGGCTGGTCCCTGCTGGCATTGGTCAGCATCGTCGAGTTCTGGAACCTGGCATTACCGCCTGCCGCAGTAGGCCAGGCCGCGAGTGTCGGTGCGGCGGTCGCGTTGCTGCTGGCCTTTGGTTTGTTGGTATTCGAGCGACGCCTGGCCCAGGAAAGCACCGCCCAGTGGCCGGAAGCCGGGCAACTGGCGCAGTTGAGCCGGGTGGCGATCATCTGCCTGGTAATCAGTGCGATCTGCCTGTTGTTTGCAGGTGAAGAGTCCGTCTGGCCACTGCGCCTCGCGGTGTTGATCGGCTTGCTGCCGGCGCTGGTAGCGCTGGAGTTTCTGCTGCGGGGCGTGCTGTCTCTGTTCAGCCCACGCCAGGAGCGCCTGGAACCCCGGTTAATGGCGCAAAGCTTTATTGCCGACATGCTGCGCTGGCCGCCACAACCCTTGCTCGCTTTGCAGCACGAACTGCACAACCGTTTCGGCATCGACCTGCGGCAGATTTGGGCGTTTACCTACATGCGCCGGGCGTTTCTGCCGGTGTTGGTGGTGGTGCTGGCGGTGGGTTGGTTGCTCACTGGTGTACATGAAGTTGCCCTGCAAGGCCGTGGGATTTATGAGCGTTTTGGCAAACCAGTGGAGGTCTTCGGGCCAGGCCTACATGTCGGTTTGCCTTGGCCATTGGGCCGAGTGCTGAGTGTGGAAAATGGCGTGGTCCACGAGCTGGCCACCAGCGTCGGTGAAACAGCCACCACCGAGTTGGCGCCCGCCGAGGGGCCGGCGCCGTTGATTGCCAATCGTCTGTGGGACGCCAGCCATGTGAATGACAAGTCCCAGGTGATCGCCAGCAGCAGCGGCGACAAGCAGAGCTTCCAGATCGTCAACATGGACGTGCGCTTTGTTTATCGCATCGGCCTGACCGATCAGGCCGCTCTCGCTGCCACTTACAACAGTGCCGATGTACCTACGCTGATCCGCAGTACGGCCAGCCGCATCCTCGTGCATGACTTTGCCTCGCGCACCCTCGATGAATTGCTGGGTGAACAGCGCACCGGCCTCGCTGATGAAATAGGCCAGGCCGTACAGGCCGATTTGCAGAAACTCGACAGCGGCGTGGAAATCCTCGCCACGGTGGTGGAAGCCATTCACCCGCCTGCCGGCGCAGCCAACGCCTACCACGGCGTGCAGGCGGCGCAGATTGGGGCCCAGGCGCTGATCTCCCGGGAACGAGGCGCGGCCAGTGAGCAGACCAACCATGCGCAGTTGCAAGCCAGTACTGCCCGCGACCAGGCCCAGGCCACAGCCCATGAGGTCAATGCGAGTGCCCAGGCGGCGGACCTGCGCTTTGCCGCCGAACAAAAGGCCTACGCCAGCGCCGGCCAGGCATTCGTGCTGGAGCAGTACCTCAGCCAACTGAGCCAGGGCCTGGCCCATGCCAAGTTGCTTATTCTTGATCATCGTCTGGGGGGCAGCAGTGCACCGACGATTGATCTGCGTTCTTTTACTTTGCCGGCCGACCCTTCGGTGCCGCGTAAAGCCGTTCAATAAGGAGTCTGTCTGTTGAGCGCTCATTCTCACGATCATGGCCACCACCACGGCCACCACCATCATCACCATCACGACGAAGAGCAGGCAGCCGGCCCGTTCCCCTGGCGCCGCATGGCTTGGGCCGTATTGCTGGTGCTGTTTGCTGTGGCTGCCGCCAGTTTGGTACAGGTGCGTTCCGGCGAAGCCACGGTGATCACCCGCTTCGGCAACCCCGCACGAGTGTTGTTGGACCCGGGGCTTGGCTGGCGCTGGCCGGCGCCATTCGAAGCGGCGATCCCCGTGGACTTGCGCCTGCGTACCACCTCCAGCGGCTTGCAGGACGTGGGTACGCGGGATGGCTTGCGGATCATCGTGCAGGCCTATGTGGCCTGGCAGGTGCAGGGCGATGCCGACAACGTGAAACGCTTTATGCGCGCGGTGCAGAACCAGCCGGACGAAGCAGCACGGCAAATTCGCACCTTTGTCGGCTCGGCCCTGGAAACCACCGCCAGCAGTTTTGACCTGGCCAACCTGGTAAACACCGATGCCAATCAGGTGCATATCGCCGATTTCGAGGCGCAATTGCGCCAGCAAATTGATCAACAATTGCTCACCACTTACGGCGTGCGCGTGGTGCAGGTGGGGATTGAACGGCTGACCCTGCCTTCGGTGACCCTGGCGGCCACCGTCGACCGCATGCGTGCCGAGCGCGAGACCATTGCCACTGAACGCACCGCCGTCGGTAAGCGTGAAGCGGCGCAGATTCGCTCCGCCGCCGAGCGTGATGCGCGAATCGTCCAGGCGGACGCCACGGTGAAAGCGGCCGATATCGAAGCGCAATCCCGCGTCGAAGCGGCGCAAATTTACGGCCGGGCCTATGCAGGAAATCCGCAGTTGTACAACTTGCTGCGCTCCCTCGACACCCTGGGCACCGTGGTGACACCGGGCACCAAAATTATCCTGCGTACTGATGCTGCGCCGTTCCGTGCATTGGTGGATGGTCCCAAGGACGTTCAGCCATGAGTGACGCGTCCAAAGACCCGGACAGCCTCGACAGTCCGTGGATTCAGGCCGGGCGCCTGACGTTCCTCGCGCTGTACGCGGTGACCGTGCTGGCGGCGCTGGCCTGGGCGTTTTCCAATGTGCGGCAAATCGACCCGCAGAACCGTGCCGTGGTGTTGCACTTTGGCGCGCTGGACCGGATTCAGAATGCCGGGCTATTGCTGGCCTGGCCGCGTCCGTTCGAGCAAGTCGTGCTGCTGCCAGCGGCCGACCGCGTGATCGAGCGTCGGGTGGAAAACCTGCTGCGCTCCGATGCTGCGATCCAGGCCGACCGCGTGGCCAGTCTGGCCACACCCCTGAGCGATGCGCTGGCCGGCTCCGGCTATCTGCTGACCGGCGATGCCGGCGTGGTGCAGCTGGATGTACGGGTGTTCTACAAGGTCACCGAGCCTTACGCCTTTGTGTTGCAGGGTGATCATGTGTTGCCGGCGCTGGATCGCTTGGTTACACGAAGCGCTGTAGCCCTGACGGCTGCGCGGGACCTGGACACTATTCTGGTTGCTCGCCCCGAGTTGATCGGCGCCGACAACCAGGCCGCCGAGCGCCGCGAACGCTTGCGCGGTGATCTGGTGCAAGGGATCAACCAGCGCCTGGTGGACTTGGCGTCTACTGGCCTGGGGCTGGGCATCGAAGTCACCCGTGTCGATGTGCAATCGAGTCTGCCAAGCCCGGCGGTGAATGCGTTCAACGCGGTACTGACCGCCAGCCAGCAAGCTGACAAGGCTGTGGCCAATGCCCGCACCGATGCCGAAAAACTGACCCAGGGCGCCACTCAGGACGCAGACCGTCTGGTGCAGGTGGCTCACGCCCAAGCCAGCGAGCGCCTGGCCAATGCCCAGGCACAAACCGCCACCGTGGCCAGCCTGGCCCAGGTCAAAGACCCCGGCCTGTTGTTGCGTCTGTACCGCGAACGGCTGCCGAAGATCCTCGGCCAGGCCGGCTCCGTGACCACGGTCGATCCTAAAGACGATTCCCGTCTGATTATTCAAGGCGCTGAACAATGACTGCTCATGCAGCTCCCATGCTGACGTCGGCCGAACAGCGCAGCGCTGCCCGCCAATTGACCCTGGCCATGTTGGCCCTCGGCTTGCTCGCCCTGGGCCTGGTTTGGCGCTGGCTGTCCCCTGACCAAACCGGCGTCAGCCAACTGTTGCTGGGCGTCGCCTCGTTACTGGTGGCCGTACCGGTGATGCGTTCGGCCTGGTACAGCCTGCGTTACCCAAGCTTGCATGGCATCACTGACCAATTGATCGCCCTGGCGATGTTGGGTGCCTGGGCCACCGGTGACCTGCTGACCGCTGCATTGCTGCCGATCATCATGATCTTCGGTCACGTGCTGGAAGAGCGCAGCGTGATCGGTTCTCAAGAGGCCATCCATGCCCTGGGCAAACTGACCCGCAGCCATGCCCGCCTGGTGCAGGCTGACGGGACCATTGTGGAAGTGGACAACGGCACGTTGAAGACCGGCGATATCGTTGAGGTGCGCGCCGGCGACCGGGTACCGGCCGATGGCGTGGTGCTGTCGGGGCAGGCCAGCCTGGATACCGCACCCATTACCGGTGAATCGGTGCCGCTGGAAGCCAGTGTCGGGGTGCAGGTGTTTGGTGGCGCGATCAACCTCGATGGCTTGCTGCGTCTGGAAGTGACCCGCACTGGTAACGAATCGACCTTGGGCAAGGTCATCGCCCTGATGCAAAGCGCCGAGCGCTCCAAGCCACCGATCACTCGGCTGCTGGAGCGGTATGCCGGCAGTTACATGGTGTTGGTGTTGCTGCTGGCGGCGGTGACCTGGTTTGTGACCAATGACGCCCAGGCCATGTTGGCGGTGCTGGTGGCGGCGTGTCCGTGTGCGTTGGTGTTGTCGGCGCCGGCCACGGCAATTGCCGGGATTGCCGTGGCGGCGCGTCACGGGATTCTGATTCGTAGCTCGGCGTTTCTCGAAGAGCTGGCGGACCTGACATCCTTGGTGGTCGACAAGACCGGCACCCTGACGTTTGGCACCCTGCGTTTGCAGTCCATTGAGACCTCGGCGCCGGATCGCCAAGGGCTACTGAACCTGGCGGCCAGCCTCGGCTCGGCCAGCAGCCACCCGGTCAGCCGGGCGTTGGCCGGGCTCGCGACGCAAGAGCAGATGCTGGGGCTGTCGGATATTCGCGAACGTCAGGGTTTGGGCGTGGTGGCGCAGACCGAACAGGGCGAAGCGGCCCTTGGTCGGCCGGAACTGTTTGAACAACTGGGTATTGCGACCACGTCGGTGCCTAGCCATGACGGTCCGATTGCCGGGCTGGCGCTGGATGGGCAATTCCTCGCCTGGTTGTTGCTCGCCGACAGCGTCAAGCCGGAAGCGCGTCAGGCCATGAAGGAACTGCGAGAGCTGGGTCTTGGTCGTCAGTTGCTGCTGACCGGCGATCGCCAGAGCGTGGCCGATAGCCTGGCGCTGGAAGTGGGTATCAGCGATGTCGAAGCCCAGGCCTTGCCCGAAGACAAACTCAACCGCGTGCTGGGGGAAATCGGCAGCGGGTTCCGCCCGATGGTGGTGGGCGACGGGATCAACGATTCCCTGGCCCTCAAGGCCGGCGTGGTGGGCGTGGCCATGGGCGCGGGCGGGGCAGATATCGCCCTGGCCTCGGCGGACGTGGTGCTGATCGGCAGCGACCTGCGGCGCCTGGGCACCTGCGTTCGGCTGAGCCGTCAGTGCCGGCATACGTTGCAGGTCAATGTGATCATCGGTCTGGGCTGGACCCTGGCGATTGTGGTGTTCGCCGCCTTCGGCTGGCTGGGCGCGGCGGGGGCAATGATTGCGGCGGTGTTGCACAACCTCAGTACCCTGCTGGTGCTGGGTAACGCCGGGCGCTTGTTGCGGTTTCAGGAGCCGTTGATGAAGCTCGAGGAATAAATTTCAGAAATTGTTCAAACACGATGTAACGGTACCAGAGCACCTCACTCTAGTGCTGTGTCGGGACTGAACAATCCGTTTAGCCGACTCCATTACCGATCATGAGGAACACAAGAATGAACATTAAATCCGCTGCTGCCGGTGCTGCCTTCGCTATCGCTGCCGCTGGCATGTTTGCCGGTGTCGCTACCCAGGTGCAGGCTGCTGATGCCCAGGTTCATTGCTACGGCGTCACTTCCTGCAAAGGCATGAACGATTGCAAGACCGCTGAAAACGCCTGTAAAGGTCAGGCGGTTTGCAAGGGCCACGGCTTCAAGGCAATGACCAAGGCTGCTTGTGATGCGGCTGGCGGCAAAGTCGGCGAATAACTGACAACAGAGTGCAACCGCAGCGGATCCACCGCCGCTGCGGACACTTCTCCCAGGAGTTCGCGATGTCCACCTCCCTCCCGACTTTGGGCTACGGCCTGGGTTTACGCAGCGAGTACTACCAGCAGATTCTTGAACAATCCCCTGCGGTGGATTGGTTCGAGGTGATCTCCGAGAATTATCTGGTCCAGGGCGGTAAAGCCCTGTACTACCTGGACGCGATAGCCGAGCGTTATCCCCTGGTGATGCATGGTGTGTCCCTGTCCATCGGTGGGCCCCATGCCCTCGATATCGATTATCTGAAGCAAATAAAACAACTGGCCGAGCGGGTCCAACCGGCGTGGGTTTCCGATCATCTGTGCTGGAGCCGCGGTAGCGCACACCAGCTGCATGACCTGCTGCCACTGCCTTACACCGAAGAAAGTCTGTACCACGTCGCCGGACGTGTACGGCAGGTGCAGGATGTGTTGCAGCGTCCCCTGGTGCTGGAAAACGTCTCCAGTTATGTGCGATCCAAGGCGGATGAGTTCACTGAATGGGAATTCCTCAACGCACTGACCCACCTCAGCGGTTGCCAGCTATTGCTGGACGTCAACAACGTCTACGTCAGCTCCCGCAACCATGGCTTTGATGCCTGGGCCTTTATCCGCAACCTGCCTCCCGAGAGCATCCGTCAACTGCACCTGGCCGGGCACATGGATTATGGCGACTACGTGATCGATACCCATGATCACCCGGTGTGTGATCCGGTCTGGGCGCTGTATCAACAGACCCTGGAACTCCTGGGTCCGGTCTCGACGCTGCTGGAGCGTGATGACCACTTCCCACCCTTTGAAGAGTTGCTCACCGAGTTGGGCAAGGCCCGGGAGCTGGGGGCGACGGCCCTGGGCAGGAGGGCTTTATGCGCCTGACCGACTGGCAGTTGGCGTTTGAACAACATTTGTTATCAGAGACCGTCAACAGCAGCTTTAGCGCGACGTTGCTCGGTGGGCCGACGCTGGATGTCGACACCGGCCTTGGGATCTACCACAACGCCTACCGCGCACGATTGCAGGACGTGCTGCGCGACGATTTCAGTGCTGTGTGGTACTGGCTGGGAGACGATGAGTTTGCGCTGTTGAGCACGGCTTACATTCGCCGCTGCCCCTCGCGTCATTACAGCTTGCGTTGGTTCGGTGAGCGGTTCCCCGGGTTTATCCTTGAACACCTGATCGCCGAGCAAAGCGCGCCGTTGGCCGAGCTGGCCCGTCTTGAATGGGCGTTCACCCTGGCTTTCGATGCACCACAAGGCGAGCCGCTGATGTTGCAGGACATGGCGCAGCTCCCTCCCGAGGCTTGGCCTGGGTTGCAGGTGCAACTGGTGCCTTCGGTGCAGCAGATGCTGTGCCATTTCAACAGTGTGGCGGTCTGGCGATCGAGCAAGAACGAGGCGAACTTTCCTGGCAGTGAAGCGTTGACCGAGGCCCAGGTTTGCCTGATCTGGCGCCACCGGAATGTGTGCCAGTACCGCACCCTGGAGCCGGCTGAAGCCTGGGCTTTGGTGGGCATGGTGACCACCGGCTGGAGTTTTTCAGAACTGTGCGCCGAGTTGGCAGTCACTTATCAAGAGGGCGCGCCATTGCAAGCGGTTACCTGGCTGAAACAGTGGGTCCAGGACGGTTTGCTCCAGCGGCGGGAATCATAGAAAAGGGCTATCAATTCGATAGCCTCCTACTTTTTCCCGGATGGTCTACCCTCTCAGCAGACGTCTGAAACA